>Ga0315286_10008455_pt1 | contig 10126 bp, 5 predicted proteins | sample YL17G10_0_MG_FD_205038 | JGI IMG/M metagenome (GOLD analysis project Ga0315286, IMG submission 205038) | Sediment microbial communities from Yellowstone Lake, YNP, Wyoming, USA - YL17G10_0 | ecosystem: Environmental > Aquatic > Freshwater > Lake > Sediment | place: USA: Wyoming | collected...
GATCTTTATTACATTTTCGATCTTCTGGTCTACCGCGAGGATTTCAGGGACAAAATCGTTTCCGATCTGGGCAACCTCAGAGAACACTACAGGCCTTGGTTCAAAACATTTGCAAAAAACATAGGAACGGCTTTTATCGACATCCATTCGGATGCTGTTGCCATGACCGTTGAGCAGCGCCCGCCCGAAGCATTCCAGAGGCTTACCGACAACCAGTTGAAACAGTTTGTTCTATCGACCTTCCAGGAATTCTTATCTTTAATTTAAGCGCCGATCTTTACCGGTCCGACGCTCTGTCGAATTGCCGATGCATCGGAATTGTGTAGCGCGCCTGGAACGAATCTTGATGCGGGCATGATGGGATTGAGATTAGCTATTGGAAGGTGCAGATTTGGTTCGGGTTGGAGGAATTATTCGGTCAATAAAGTCTTGGGGTTGGCTGCATGGAATCATGATCTTCTGAAATTTCCTCTCAAGCCTCGTGGTTGTAGAGCACTGGTTTTCAACTTTTCTTTTGCTCTTACGAAGCTGTCAAAGGAAACGGGCATGCGCCCAGGAGGGAGGAGAGCCGCATGCCCGTTTGAGCCGGGGGAACCCGAAGGCTCCCCCGGGCGGAAAACGCAGATCAAATGTCGAAGTACAGGAAAAACTCGTGCGGGTGCGGGCGCAGCCGGACGGGGTCGATCTCGTTGGCGGTCTTGTACTCGGCCCACATGTCCAACACGTCCTGGGTGAAAACGTCCCCCTTCATCAGGAACTCGTGGTCGGCCTTCAGGCAGTTCAGGGCCTCTTCCAGCGATCCCGGCGCCGAGGGCACCTTGGCCAGTTCCTCGGGCGGCAGGTCGTAGATGTTCTTGTCCAGCGGGTCGCCCGGGTCGATCTTGTTCTGGATGCCGTCGAGAACCGCCATCAGGATGGCGGAGAACGCCAGGTAGCCATTGCAGGATGGGTCCGGGGTCCGGAACTCGATGCGCTTGGTTTTGGGCGAAGTGGAGTACATCGGGATGCGGATGGCCGCGCTGCGGTTGCGGCTCGAATACGCCAGGTTCACCGGGGCCTCGTAGCCGGGCACCAGCCGTTTGTAGGAGTTGGTGGTGGGGTTGGTGATCGCGCAGAGCGCCTTGCAGTGCTTAAGGATGCCGCCGATGGCGTGCAGCCCCATCTGGGAGAGCCCGGCATACTTGTCGCCGGCAAAAAGGGGCTTGCCGCCCTTCCAGATGCTGCAGTGGATGTGCATGCCCGAGCCGTTGTCGCCGAAGAGGGGCTTGGGCATGAACGTCACCGTGTGGTTGTTGCGGTAGGCGACGTTTTTCAGAACGTATTTGAACCACATCAACTGGTCCGCCATTTGCACGAGCGAGCGGAATTTCATGTCGATCTCGGCCTGGCCGGCGGTGGCCACCTCGTGGTGCTGGGCCTCGATCTCGATGCCGAGCTTTTCCAGAACGAGCACCATCTCGGTGCGCAGGTCCTGGAATTTGTCCATGGGGGGCACCGGGAAATAACCTTCCTTGGGCCGCGGCTTGTAGCCCAGGTTCGGTCCTTCGTCCCGGCCCGTGTTCCACGTGCCCTCGACCGAGTCGATCTCATAGAAAGCCCCGTTGCTATTGGACGCGTAGCGGATGTCGTCGAAGATGAAAAACTCCGCCTCCGGACCCATGAACGCCGTGTCGCCGATCCCGGTGCTCTTCAGGTAGGCCTCGGCCTTCTTGGCGATGTTGCGCGGGTCGCGGGAGTAGGGCTCGCGGGTAAGGGGGTCGGCGATGTCGCAGATCATGCTCAAGGTCGGCTCGGCGCAGAAGGGGTCCATCCTCGCCGTCGCCGGGTCGGGGATGATCAGCATGTCGCTCGCGTTGATCGGCTGCCAGCCGCGGATGCTGGACCCGTCGAAGCCGTACCCGTCCTCGAAATTGCCCTCCTCCAGCTGGTTGATGGGGACCGAGAAGTGCTGCCAGACCCCCGGCAAGTCAATGAATTTCATGTCGAGCATCTTGGCGCCGTTTTCCTTCGCAAAAGCCAGTACCTCTTTGGGTTTCATGTTGGAGTCCTCCTTACTATTAGAAATTGGTGAATTATGGGAGCGAAGATCGATTTTCCCAGTGCCATAGTGAATCTGACCTGAAGGGTCATCCCGTCGCCGGTCAGTCAATCACTAAAAATGAGGTTTTCAACCTTGGACCGGACAACCGGGCTGACCGGCAGGCCGGTTGTCCGCCTTAAACCGCATCGATTCCCGTTTCGCCCGTGCGCACGCGCACGGCCTGTTCAACCGCCAGCACGAAGATCTTGCCGTCGCCGATCTTGCCGGTGTAGGCGGACTCGCGGATCTTGGTCACAACCTGCTCGACCCGGCCGGCGTCGACGACGATTTCGAGTTTGATCTTGGGGATGAAATCCACCACGTACTCGGCGCCCCGGTAGACCTCCTTGTGACCCTTCTGACGGCCGTATCCCTTGACTTCGGACACCGTCATGCCCTGGATGCCGATCTCGTTGAGCGCCTCTTTGACGTCATCCAGCTTGAAGGGTTTGATGATGGCTTCGATTTTTTTCAACATACGAATCCTCCTCCTGTTCTTCCGCCCGATTTATTCCAAATCAAAAGCCCGCTCGCCGTGAACGGTGCCGTCCAGACCCATGATTTCGTTCTCTTCCCCCACCCGCAGGCCGCCGGTCAGCGCCTGGGTGACATAGACCAGGACCAGGGTGCCGATGGCGCTGAACGCGGCGGTGGCCAGGATCGAAACGAGCTGTATCCACAGCTGGCCCGGGTTTCCGAATAGCAACCCCGTGCCATTGGCGTTCACGGCGGGGTCGGCGAAGATCCCGGTCGCGAGAGCACCCAGGGTGCCGCACATGCCGTGAACCCCGAAGGCGTCCAAGGAGTCGTCGTAGCCGAGCTTGTGCTTGAGCCTGGACACGGAGAAAAACCCGAGGCACCCGGCCGCAAGCCCGATGACGATGGAGGCGCCGACGCCCACGAACCCCGCCGCCGGCGTGATCGCCACCAGCCCGGCAACAACGCCCGAGGCGATGCCGAGCACGGTCGGCTTCTTGGTGACGATCCACTCCGTGAACATCCACGCCAGTGCCGCCGCGGCGGCCGAGGTGTTGGTGACCAGAAAGGCCGAACCAGCCAGCCCGTCGGCAGCGAGCGCGCTGCCGGCGTTAAACCCGAACCAGCCGAACCACAGCAGTGCTGCGCCCAGGGCGGTCAGCGCGATGCTGGAGGGGAACATGGCCTCCTTACCGTAGCCGACGCGCTTGCCCAGCACCCGGCAGAGCACCAGCCCCGCCACACCGGCGTTGATGTGCACCACCGTGCCGCCGGCGAAGTCCAGCGCCCCCATCGTGGCCATCCAGCCCTTGCCCCACACCCAGTGGGCGACGGGCGTGTAGATGAAGGTTACCCACAACACGGTGAACACGATCCAGGAGGAAAACTTCATGCGATCGACGATCGAGCCCAGCACCAGGGCCACCGTGATGCAGGCAAAGGTCATCTGGAACAGCGCAAACACGTTCGTGGGGATGGTCCCCTCCAGGCTCGCCGGAGTGATCCCGGACAAAAAGAAAAAGTTCAGCCCGCCGATGATGCCGCCCACATCCGGCCCGAAAGCCAGGCTGTAGCCCCACAAGACCCAGATGACGCTGGTCAGGCAGTAGGCGACGAAAGTCATGGCCAGGGTGTTCAGGAGATTCTTATAGCGCGACATGCCGCCATAGAAAAGAGCCAGCCCCGCCGGCGTCATCATCATCACCAGCGCCGTGGACACGATCATCCAGGCCGTGTCCCCGGAGTTCAGCCCGTCGGCCGCCCAGGCCGGGGAAAGCGGAAGCGCAAGGAGCATGGTAAGCGTCACTAATCGGAACCGTTTCATCTTGAGTCTATTCCTCCTTTAGTAATTTTGGAACCCCTTCGTTACGCGATGTTCGGCAGCCGCGCCATGACGGCCTCCTTGACGGCCGCGACACGGTCGGCGGCATCCACTTTCTGGCCGGTGATGTCCCGCACGTAGAAGACGTCCACCACCTGGTCGACTTTGGTGGCGATCTTGGCCACCCAGATGTCCAGCTCGCAGCGGAAGAGGGCATCCGCGATGCTGAAGAGCAGCCCGGGGAAGTCGTAGGCGAACACCTCGACGATGGTGAAGAAACTGGAGCTGGTGTTGTCGATCCGCACGCGATGGGCGCGTCTTGCCGTGCGAGGCTTGGTGTAACGGGGAGACTCGAGGTGCGGCTTCAGCGCGGCGGCAAGATCCAGTTCCCCGGCGAGGACCGCCTTGAGGTTGTCCTCGGCCCGGCGCCACTTGTCGTCCTCGAAAATCAAGTCCGGCGGCGGGGTCACCTCGAAGATGTCGAGCGCCGTGCGGTTGCGCCAGGTGAACACCTGGACGTCCAGGATGTTGATGCGGTTCAGGGTGAAGACGCCGGCCATGTTCGCTACGAGCCCCGGGCGGTCCTTGGCGCAGATGGTCACGGTGCGGGTCTTGCCGTCGGGCGAGGGCGCGATGACCCAGATGAAATCGCGCTCGCCGAGCCGCCCGAACAGCCGCATGTGCTCCACGATGCTCTCGGCCGGAACCGACAGGAGATAGCGCGGGGAAAGCGCGGGGAACAACCGCTCCTGTTCCTCACGTTCAGCGGCCGAGCGGGCCGCGGCGAAAATCGCCTCGCGCTTGCGCTCGACGGCCTCGACCGCCGCCGCCGAGGCGAGCTCGCCCTTTTCCAGGGTGTTGAGCACCTTGAAGAAAAACTCCCGCAGAAGGTGAGAGGTCCAGTTGTTCCAGGCCGCCGGCCCCGTGGCCATGGAATCGGCCACCGTCAGAAGGTAGAGCATTTTCAGCCGCTCGACGTCCTTGACCCGGCGGCCGAAGACGATAGCGGTTTCCTCGTCGTGGATGTCCCGGCGGGTGGCGGTTTTGATGAGGGCAAGGTGCTCACGCACCAGAAACGCCACCGTGTCGACCTCGGCCGGGGTGAAGCCCTTCGCCGCGAGGATCCCCCGGGCCAATTCGGCGCCCCGGTTTGAGTGATCGTCTTCGGTCTCGCCCTTGCCGATGTCGTGCAGCAGTGCTGCCCAGAACAGCAGGGTTTTGTTCTTCAGCTCGCGATAGATCCTGGCGCAGAGCGGCTCGGCCTCGGCACCCTCCCCGGCGAGCTGCGTGATGGTCTGGACGGTCCGCAGCAGGTGCTTGTCCACGGGGTACAGGTGGTATTCGTCGTATTGAATCCGGTTGGTGACGAACTGAAACTCGGGAATGAACGCCACCAGCAGGCCCGTGGTCAGCATGTCGTCGAGGGCACTCGCGGCCGAGGCCGGCGCGAGCAGGATGCGCTCGAAGCTCCGCACGGTCTCCGGTGCTGCGCGAAAAGCCGGATCCACCAGGTAGGCGAACTCCCGCACCAGACGCTTCGCCTCCGCGCTCAGCGGCGCCTTGAGTACTACGCTTTCTTCGAAGATGCGGATGAGCAGTTCGGGGTGCTTCAGGATGGCCTCCGGGCGCGCGAAGTTCAGCAGCCCCCCGTCGACGATCTCGATTCCCTCCATCGGGCTCTTGGGTGTCGTGGGGCGCCGCCGCTTGCGTTTGTTTTCCAGGCCGAGCTCGTGCAGCAGCATGAGGTGCTGGTGTTTAATCGAATCCATCCGGGCGTGGAGATCGCCCAGGAAGCGCTCCACCGGCTGCTGGCCGGATTCCTCCCGGTACCGGAACCGCTCGGCGAGCTTGATCTGGTTTTCGAAGTGCAGCTGGTCGGTCTTCCGGCCGCAGAGATGATGCAGGTGGTTGCGGACGTTCCACACGAAATCCAGGGCCTCCCAGAGGGTCTGGTATTCGGCGTGGGAGAGCAGCCCCAGGTACTCGAGATCCCGGGTCTGGCGTAGGTCGTATTCGAGGCGCGCGACCCAGACCATCGTGTGGTAGTCCCGCAGTCCGCCCTGGCCCTCCTTGAGGTTCGGTTCCAGCAGATACGCGGAGTCCCCGTAGTGGGCGTGGCGGCCGTGCGTGTAGGCCATCAGCTCTTCGAGAATGCGGCCGGAGTGTTTGCGGATGACTTTTTCGCGGAGTTGCGCCATCAGTTCAGAGAACAGCATCGACATGCCGCAGATGAAACGGGCGTCCAAGATGGGTGTCAAAACGTTCAGGTCTTTGGCGGCCAGGGACAGGCACTCCTTGAGGGAGCGGGTGGCGTAGCCGACGTCCATCCCGATGTCCCAGAGCGGATAGATCATCTCCCGGATCAGGTTTTCGGCCTCGGGCGGGATGCGCGTGCCGAAGAGAAACAGCAGGTCGACGTCGGAGTGCAGGCACTGCTCCTCCCGGCCATAGCCGCCGAGTGCGATGATGACGTAGGGGTTCTTGTTGATTTCCAGCCGGGGTCCGATCATGCTCGTTTCGAAGGCCTGCTCGAAATAATCGTCCAGCGCGCGGGAGTGCTGCTTCAAAAAGTCGGGCTGCTTGCCCCGCAGAAAGCGGTCGGTCAGTTCCGCCACTTTTTCCTGCAAGGACAGGGTCGCCTGGTCGTGGACGCCGCGCATGCCGAATCTTCCTTTTTCTTTCTGAAAATGCCCACTGACATTGAGCAAGGCCTGTGCCAGCACGTTGATGGATAGAATAGACAACTTTTTTCAATGGGTTGCCTGGTTTCCGGGGCGGGAATGGGGGCTGTTATAAATGACAATTTTGTAAAAAACTAAAAGTTTTAGATTACATTATTGTATTAAAATCGGGCAGGCGGCGGGGCGGGCTCAGCGTTCCTGGAAGACGGCCTTCCAGATCTGGCGGATGCGCTGCTGCAGGCGGTCGAACTTTTCCGCGGGGACGGTGGCGGGCTTCGCCTGCAGGCTCAACTGGTGGGCGGCCGCACGGTAGATCAGGTAGGCGTGCTTGAGGACGTGGGCCGTGACCTCGTTCAGCACCGTCGCGCCGATCAGGGTCTGGATCAGGCGCACGTTGTCGGTCCACTGCACCAGCTCCGGGTGGCGTTGCGCGAGGCGCAGGACCAGGTACTGGACCAGGAACTCGATGTCGACCATCCCGCCCGGGTCCTGCTTGAGGTCGAAAACGCCGGCTGCGGGCCGGCTGTGCTCCCGGCGCATGCGCTCGCGCATCTCGATGACGTCGGCGCGCAGCCGGGTCGTATCCCGGCGCCGGGCGAGGGTCTGTGCGCGGATCGCATCGAAGCGGGCGGTGATCAGCGCCTCCCCGCTCACGGCCCGCGCCTTGATGAGGGCCTGGTGCTCCCAGGTCCAGGCCTCGTTCAGCTGGTAGTCGCCGAAGGCCTCGACGTGCCGGACCAGGATGCCGGAGATCCCGCTCGGCCGCAGGCGGGTGTCGATCTCGTAGACCTTGCCGGCGCGGGTGTGGGAGGTCAGGATGTGGATCACGCGCTGGCCCAGGCGGTTGAAAAACTGTGCGGTGTCTATCGGCCGGGGCCCGCCGCGCGTCGGCCCGTCGACACCCGCGTGCAGAAACACGAGGTCCAGGTCCGAGCCGTAGCCGAGCTCGAGCCCGCCGAGCTTGCCGTAGGCGATGACAGCGAAGCCCCGCTCGCAGGGCGCGCCGTCCAGGCGGCAGACGGGGGTCCCGTGCCGTTCCACGAGGTGGTCCCAGGCGAGGTCCACGACGGCGTTGACGGCGATCTCGGCGATGTCCGAGAGAAAGTCGCTCACCCGCATGAGCGGGAGCCTGCCGGTCACGTCCGCCGCCGCGATCCGCAGGACGTTGCTCTGCTTGAAGATGCACAGCTCCTCGATCTGGGACTCCAGGTCGTCGGCCGGGGCCTGGGCCAGGCGGCGCCGGATGTCGGCTGCGAGCGCATCGTGGTCGGGCGGGCGGTAGAGGGTGCGCGAGTCGAGCAACTCGTCGAGGAGCACCGGGTGCTGCGCGAGAAACGAGGCGATCCAGGGACTGGCGTCGGCGAGCTTGACCAGGCGCCGCAGGGCTGCCGGGTATTCCAGGAGCAGCGCGAGGTAGCTGGTGCGCCGCTCCACGGTCCGGACGAGGTCCAGGATGCGTCTCAGGGCGCTGAGCGGCTGGGAGGCCTGGGACGCTTCGCGCAAAACCAGCGGGATCAGCCGATCCAGGCGCTGGCGGCCGGTCAGGCTCAAGGCCCGGGTTTCCGTGTCGCGGCGCAGAAGGTCGAGCAGGCGCAGCACCTCGCCCGGATCGCCGTAGCCGATCCGCGCGAGGAGCTCGGAGGCCCGGGTGGCGCCTACCGTCTGCATCCAGATCGTGTCCAGCTCGCGTGCGACGGCCGATGCGTGGCCTTCCCCCTCGGGTGCGTCGAGCAGCATCTGGAAATGGCCGTGGACCGCATGGCGGTGCCCGTCGAGTGCGGCCGTGAACGCCGCGGCGGTGTCAAACCCCATGGCGGCGGAAAGGCGCGCCATCCCGGTATCTTCCCGCGGCAAATCGTGGGTCTGCTGGTCGGCGGTCTCCTGCAGGCGGTGCTCGACGTTGCGCAGAAACACATAGGCGGCGTCGAGTTCGCAACGGGTGTCCTCGGAAATGGTGCCGCGCTCCGCCAGAACGGCGAGGACCTTCCGGATGCTGCGCTCCTGCAGGTCCGGGGTCACCCCGCCGCGGATCAGCTGAAAAATCTGGCCGAAGAACTCGACTTCGCGGATGCCGCCTGGGCCGAGCTTGATGTTGCGTTCCAGGCCCTTGCGCGCCACCTCCTGGGTGATCATCAATTTCATGGTGCGCAGGGACTCGAAGGCGCCGAAGTCGAGGTAGCGGCGGTAGACGAACGGCTGCAGCCGACGCAGCAGGTCTTCCCCCGCCGGCCGGTCCCCGGCCACCGCGCGCGCCTTGATCCAGGCGTAGCGTTCCCAGTCGCGCCCCTGTTCCTGGTAGTAGCTCTCCAGGGCGTCAAAGCTCATGACCAGGGGACCGTTGTCGCCGAAGGGGCGCAAGCGCAGGTCCACCCGGAAGACGAATCCGTCGGCCGTCGGGTGGCCGATGACCTGGATCAGTTTGCGGGCAAGGCGGGTAAAGAAATCGTCGTTAGTGACCGGCCGTTCGGTCCCGCGGGTTTCCCCGGGGCCGGGATAGGCGAAGATCAGATCGACGTCCGAGGAGAAGTTGAGCTCGCCGGCCCCGAGCTTGCCGAGGCCCAGGACCACGAGCGCCTGCGGGCGGCCGTCGGCGCCGGTCGGGACTCCCTGCGCAGCGCTTTGCCAGCGGTAAAGCCAGGCGAGCGCGTGATCCAGGCAGGCTTCGGCCAGGGCGGAGAGGTCGGCAGTGGTTTCGGCGAGGTCGGCCAGGCCGGCGAGGTCGCGCCAGGCGATACGGACCATCTCCCGGCGTCGGAAACGGCGCAGCCTAAGGCCTAAATCCGCGGCCTCCGCAACACCCTCCAGGGCGCGCAAAAGCCTGGCGGCGTATTCCCCCGCGCCGGAGGTGCGCTGCAAATCCCCGCTGTCGGTCAGATCCGTCAGGAGCCGGGGATGGCGGGCGCAGCGCTGGGCGACAAAGTCGCTGAATGCGAGGACCGCTGCGAGCTCGCGGTGGAACTTCGGATCGTCCGGCAGCGTGACTCCGGCGTCCCGGCAGGCCTCGCGCAGCCGGCTCACTTTGGCTTCCGCATCCACCTGCATAAAATCCGGCAGCCGATCCACGGGGTTTGTGCTCATGCGGTCGCCCGGCGGGCCCCTGTGCGTCTCACCGGACGTAGCCCCATTGACGCAAGCGCTGGTAGGCGTGCTGGGCGTACTGGCCTTCGGACACCTTCTGCAGGTAGCGGCGGTAGTCCTGGGCCGCCTGGGGCTGGCGGTTCATGCCCTCCTGGGCATAGCCCTGGAAGAAGATCACGTGGGGGTTGCCGGGCGTCAGCCGCTCGACGGTGTTGAATTCCTGGTAGGCGCCCTCGAAGTCCTTGGTGTGCAGCCGGGCAAAGCCGCTCAGGTGGTGGCCCTGGGCTTCCTGGGGGTAGACGGCCTTGGCCTGGTCGGCGTAGCGCAGTCCCTCCGCGTAATCCTTCTGGACGATCTGGCAAGTGGCCATCATCACCAGGCCGGTATAGTCGTTGGGGCTCTGCCGCAGGGCGTTGCCGTAGTGCTGTTCGGCCTCCCCGTACTTTTTCACCCGCACGAGGGACTGGCCCTTCTCGAGCTCATCGATGG
>Ga0315286_10008456_pt1 | contig 10126 bp, 12 predicted proteins | sample YL17G10_0_MG_FD_205038 | JGI IMG/M metagenome (GOLD analysis project Ga0315286, IMG submission 205038) | Sediment microbial communities from Yellowstone Lake, YNP, Wyoming, USA - YL17G10_0 | ecosystem: Environmental > Aquatic > Freshwater > Lake > Sediment | place: USA: Wyoming | collected...
TCGGCGACGTGCCGCTTTTGGGGGTGCCGGCCTGCGGGTTGTATCACCGCACGACCGTCCTGGACCTGGTGCTGCCGCGGATTTTAACCGGTGAGCGGATCGGCAAGAAAGAGCTCGCCTTTTTCGGGCACGGCGGCCTATGCCAGGACTGCCCGGAGTGCGCGTTCCCTAACTGTGCGTTCGGGAAAGGAGCTTAGAAGTGGTTTCATAACCCCGTCTGACACCCGATGGCAGCGTTGCAGGCCTCTCGAAATGCTCACATACTAGCGTGTATGCTGCGCTTTCGAATCGGCCTGCGCCTTGCCTTCGGCCGTGATCCGAGGTTGTGAAACCACTTCCATAAAAGCTTTTGCCGCCATCTCTGCTGGCGGTGGTCAGCGATGCATCTGCCGACGGGGGCGGCTCATGCGTTGCCGCGCCGATATTGACGCATTGAGAGGCTTTGTTCTATAATCCCTGCCGCCGGGTGCCGTTGAACCTCAAGCCAGCCGCTCGGCACCCCTTGTCCAGTAAAGGGAGGTGGCGGTTATGAACGTGAAGATCATGCCCCCCCTGTCATTGGTTCCGCAGCCGAAGCTGCGCCGGTTGATCGATGCCGGCGGGCTGGCGGACAGCATCATGTGCTGGACCTGCAGCAGCTGCGACTCGGAGTGCCCGGTCGAAATCGCCACCAACCGGCTGCGCCCCCAGAGGATCGTGCGGTTTGCAAGCCTGGGGCTGATCGAAGAGCTGATCGCGCTGCCCGAGATCTGGTACTGCCTCACCTGCCGGCGCTGCAACCGGGTGTGCCCGAACCTCGTCAAACCGGAAACGCTGATTCGATACGCGCGGGCGGAAGCCGTGCGCCGCGGCGTGGTATCCCTCACCGCCGCAACAGCTTACTACGATCTCTTCCGGCGCTTTCAGCGGGTCCGCTGGCATGTGGCGAGCCGCTGTCTGCATGGGAATGTTGCGCCCCCGACCGACGCCGATTGGCAGCGCTGGCTGCAGACCCCGATCCCGGATTCGACCGCGCCCGTGCCCTTCGTAAATCTCTTCAAAGGCAGCAAGCCTTTCCGGACGGCCGCCGGGACGGCCGGGGTTTCCGATTGTTTCACCTGCGGCGAGTGCAGCAGCGCCTGCCCGGTCTCCGGCGAGCGCGGCACCTTTGACCCCCGGTTCATTTTCCGCATGGTCAATCTCGGGCTTCAGGACGAGCTCCTGCAGTCGCCGTCCATTTGGCTGTGCCTGGAATGCGGCCGCTGTACCGACGCCTGCACGCAAAAGGTCGACGGGTGCTTGATGATCGCCCGGCTCAGGGAACTCGCCATCCGGGAGGGTAAGGTGAGCGACGATTTTGCCTTGCGCCTGCGGCAGGCCCAGCAGCCAATTTTCATGCGGCTGGTCGACGAAATCGATTGTGTGTTGGGCGTGCCGGCCGCGGCCGGTTCCCGGACCCGTTCGCCGGCAGGCCTGCCCGCCTTTGAATGTGTCTGATCGTGGCAGGTTTTGCTCAAGGGGGATAGCGTGTTCATCGATCGGTTTTTCGCACGCGGCCGCGAATTTCTGGGATCCCGGTACCCGATTTTGTGCGGCGCCATGACCTGGGTGAGTGACCCGCAGCTCGTGAGCGCGGTGTGCGAAGCGGGTGGCTTCGGCCTGCTTGCGGGCGGCAACGCCCCGCCGGAGGTCCTGCGCGCGCAGATCCTCGAAACCCGCCGGCTGACGCCCTGCCCCTTCGGCGTGAACGTCATCACGCTCGCGCCGAACTACCCGGCGCAACTGAAACTCGCGTGCGATCTCGGCTGCGAGTTCGTGGTGTTCGCCGGCGGCATCCCCAAGAAAAACGAGATCCAGCAGGCCAAGGCCTGCGGCGCCCGGACCATTTGCTTCGCCTCCACCGAGCCGCTCGCCATGAGCCTGATCGAGCGCGGCGCCGACGCGCTGATGCTGGAGGGCTCCGAGGCCGGCGGGCACATCGGCCCGGTGGCCCTGTCGGTCCTGATCCAGCAGATCCTCTTCCAGGTCGACCAGGTGCCGGTCTTCATCGCCGGCGGGATCGCCACCGGCCGCATGATGGCCCACCTGCTGATGATGGGGGCGGCCGGGATCCAGATGGGGACGCGCTTCGTGCTGTCGGAGGAGTGCATCGCCCACCCGAACTTCAAGGAGGCGTTCAAACGGGCCAAGGCCCGGGACGCGGTGGCCACCCCGCAGTTCGACAGCCGCCTGCCGGTCATCCCGGTCCGGGCGCTCAAGAACGAGGGCACTCTGGAGTTTGGGAAGCTCCAGCTGGAACTGCTGCACAAGCTCGACGAAAACCAGATCACCCGCGAGGAGGCCCAGTTCGAGGTGGAGCGCTTCTGGGTGGGGGCTCTGAGAAAGGCGGTCATCGAGGGCGACGTGGTCAAGGGATCCATCATGGCCGGGCAGTCGGTGGGCCTGGTGAACGAGATCAAGCCGCTCAAGGCGATTGTTGATGAAATGGTGCTTGAAGCGGAAGCCGAGATACTGCGGCTGAAGCGCGTGTTCGCAGAGGTGGCCGAAGAGCGCGTCGGCGGCCAGGGCTGAATTCTACCAAAGGGAGGAAAAGCGTATGAGAAAAATTTTGATATTGGGAGCCGGGGCCGGCGGCACCATCGTCGCCAACATGCTCCGCAAAGAATTGAAGGAATCGGAATGGCAGATCACCATCATCGACCGGGATGAGCGCCACCATTACCAGGCCGGCTACCTGTTCATTCCCTTCGGCATCTACGGTGAACAGGATGTGCTGAAGCCTAAAAAAGAATTCATCCCGCAAGGCGTCGCGTTTGTGGTCGACAAGGTGATGAAAATCGACCCGGCGCAAAGGCGGGTTGAAACTCTCAAGGGGCAGTATGAGTACGATTGGCTGGTGATAGCGACCGGCTGCGACATTCAGCCCTCGGAGATCAACGGCATGCTGGACGGCTGGCGCAAGGACATCTTCGACTTTTACACCCTTGAGGGCGCTCTCGCGCTGCGCAAGCAATTGAAGTATTTCAACTCCGGCAAGATTGTTCTCAATATCGCCGAATTCCCCTACAAATGTCCCATCGCCCCGCTGGAGTTCGTGTTCATGGCGGACTGGTTTTTCACCGTCAACGGGGTCCGGGACAAGGTCGAGATCGAATTTGTCACGCCACTCGATAATGTGTTCACGAAGCCGGTCGCGGCCAAAGCCCTGGCGAGTGTTGCGGCCAAGAAAAACATCAAGGTGACCCCCTATTTCGATCTGGCGCAGGTCAATGCCGGGGAGAAAACCATCGAGTCCCACAAGGGGCAAAAAGTCGGCTACGATCTGCTGGTGGCGATCCCGCCCAACATGGGAGCCAAGGCCCTGATCGACTCCGGGGTCAGCGATCCGGTGGGGTTTGTGCCGACCGACAAGCATACCTTGAAGGCCAGCAAGCTCGATCGGGTCTACGTCATCGGGGACACGACCAACGTCCCGACGTCCAAGGCCGGATCCGTGGCCCATTACATGGCCTATACCCTCGTCGACAACCTGGTGCGCGAAATCGACGGCCACCAAGCGCTGCCAAAATTCGACGGCCATGCCACCTGTTTTCTGGCCTCGGGTTTTGAAAAGGCGATTCTGCTTGATTTCAACTATGCGGTCGAGCCGCTGCCGGGCCATTTCCCGTTCCCCGGCATGGGGCCCTTCAGCCTGCTGCAGGAAAGTCTCAGCAACCATTGGGGCAAAATGATGTTCCGGTGGGTCTACTGGAACCTGATGATGAAGGGGCTGGATTTACCCTTGGAGCCGCAAATGAACCTGGCCGGCAAAATTCGCCCGTCTGCCTGAAGGAGGTGATCGCCATGACAAACGAAGATTTAATCCTGCAGCGCCTGGATCGTCTGGAAAACCAGATACAACCAGTGGCGGCATTCGCCAAAGCCGCCGGCGAACTGCGCGAAGAACTGGCCCCGCGGGTCAACGAGGGCGTGCAGGCGCTCATCACCGAATTGGCAGATGTCGAGGCGGACTTCCGGGTGGAAGACCTGGTCTACCTGGTCAAGAAGCTGATGCGCAACATCAAGAACCTGAACTTTGCGCTGGACCAGTTCAAGAACCTGGTCGATTTTGCGATAACCGCCGAGCCGCTGCTGAAATCCAGCGTGCCGCAACTGATTTCCTATTTGGACCAGCTGGAGCAAAACGGGGTGTTCCGCCTGATGACGGTCGCTACGGAGGTGCTGAAGAAAATCGGGTCGACGTATTCGGTCGAAGAGTTGCGGCAGATCGGAGACGGCATGGTGCATCTCACCGGCATCTTGAAGAAATTGACGGCACCGGCGGCGCTCGATCTCCTGGACCGGGTGGCCGAGCTGCCGGCCAGGGTGGATGTCTCGCGGGCACGCCCGGTGGGTCTGTTCGGAATGCTCGGAGCCATGGGCGACAAGGAAATCCAGGAAGGCGTGGGGGTCCTGATGGAACTCACGAAAGGCCTGGCGGCGTTGAAGGCGCAGCCATAGTTGTCGATAAAACGCAACACCGAAAGGGTTGAGGAAACGAAAGGAGGCATCCAATGTCCGAAGATGTTCAATTCGAATGTACCGCCTGTCATAAGGATTGCAAAAGCCATCCGGGCGAGACCATGACCGAATGCAGGCTATGCGGCCGCCTGCATTGCACCGAGTGCGTGGATGAACACGGCCGCTGTATTGAATGTTCCGAAAAGAAATCATCCAAAGAATAGGCTATTGGGTCGGCAAATTTTCTCGATGTTTGGGTATGCGTTTATTCTTTCCTTTGTTCTGGTAAAGGACGTCTTTCAACGCAACTTGTAATGCAATTATGGAAGAATATTTCAATGACACTCTATGATGTGGCGATTGTTGGGGCAGGACCCGGTGGGATAGCCTGTGCCATCAAGGCCGCTGAAAGGGGACTGAAATATGTGGTTCTTGAAAAAGGAAAAAACATATTTCAGGGAATCATTGACTCATACCCACGCGGGAAAAAGGTATACCCCACCATCCCCAAAGACGAGACAGGGCCTTTCCCGATTGAAGATCTGATGCCCGACCCGGGAAACGACCCTGTGGAAGAGTACCTCGCCAAAATCGAGAAGTGCGTGAGCAAGCTCTCGACCACGGTGAATCTCAACGAAGAATTCCTGGAGATCAAACGTGAACAAAATGAATTCAACGTGATCACCCGGCGGAACCGTTACCGCGCCCGAAATGTCGTATTGGCCTTCGGCAGCAACATTCCCGTTGAATTGGGCGTCTACGGAGAGGCCAAGACCGTGGCCCGCAAACTTGACAACCCTGCCGAGCACATCGGCGCTCCGACGCTTGTCTTGGGCGGCGGGAATGCCGCCGCCGACGTTGTCGCCACCCTGTCAAAAGCCAAACGGGCGGCGGACGACCATACCCCGGTCTATTGGGGGCATAAAAAGGAACATTTCAAAATCGACAAGGAAGTGGCCCGCGATCTGGGGGAAGAGATACTTCTGGGCGGCAATATCAAGATGCTTCCGGCCGTTGTCCCGAAAATCGGCGAAGTCGACAAGGACGGCGTGGAGCGGTTGTTGGTCCAGACCCAAAATGTTCAACTGGGCCAGGGAGTCGAATTGCAGCAAGGCATGAGCTTTCCGATGAAGCATGTGATCGCCTGCATCGGCACGCAAGGGCCGTCGCCGTTGTTCGATCGGCTGAGTATCCAGCAGATCACCTGCACCGAAGGGATCTGCAAAATCGGAAAAGAGGGCGCCCGCCTGATTCTGTTGCGATCCCAATACCAGACCAGCATCCGCGGCATTTACGCCATCGGCGGGGCAATCAGCCCGGCCTATATCGAAATAGAGGAGCAGGGGAGTTTCAAGGAGCGCAAACACTCAAACTTGATTTTCACAGCTGTGCGGGATGCCGTTGAGGCTATGGAGCATATCGCCGCTTCATCAAATCGATTTCTGGATAGTTAGGGCGATCGTGGTGACCTTAAACCCAATTCGTCCACCGCCCGGCGGACGTCCGCCAGACATCAGGTGCCTTTCGGGTTCTTGGTTGCACACTGACAGTTGCCGAGCCGCTTTGCGTCGGCGATCCGTTCCAGGATCGTCGAGCGCCCGTTTTCGCGCAGGTCGCGCGCGATGTCCGCGCGGGTGTAGTCGAAGCAGTAGCAGATGATCTCATGCATGCGCCGGCACCTCCATGACCCGTGCAAATGGGTCCAGCACTTGGATCTCGATCGTCTCTCCGGCGGCAATCTCCGCGCGGTCTTCGGGGATCACGATCAGCGCCTGCTTCGCCGCCATGGAGACGAGGCGGCTTTTCAGCCGCGCCGGATGCGCGTGCAGGCCGTCGGTGCGCGTTTCAAGGCGCGCGTGGACGAATTCGGTCCAGCCCTTTTCGCCGGTCACGGTGGCAGCGAGTCTCGCGGATGCGACCGGGAACACGCGGGGGGAGCCCCCCTTCATTTTCAGCAGCGCCGGCAGGGCCAGCTGCAGAAAGGCCATCTCGTTTGAGGGCGGTCCGCCGGGCAGCACAAAGAACGGCTTGCGCTCGAGCAGACCGAAGCCGACGGGCTTACCCGGCCCCATGCGCACGCGGTGATAGATGCCGGTCCAGTTCAGGGTTTCCAGCACCTGCAGGATCAGGTCTTTTTCGCTGCCCCAGGCGCCGCCGCTGGTGAGAAACACGTCGGCGCGCGGCAGCCGGCTCTGGATCGCCGCGCGGATATCTTCCCGGCAGTCCCTGACGATGGCGGTTTCAAACGGGATGCCGCAGGCCGAAAGCCAGCCGCAGATCGCGACCATGTTGCTGGCGTAGAGCCTTCCCTCCGAGAGGGGCTCTCCGGGCGCCACCACCTCGTCGCCCGTGGCGATGACCGCGGTGCGCGGCGGCCGGTGCGCCGTTACGGTGCCATGGCCGGCGGCCGCGATCAAGCCGAGCAGCGGCGGGATCAGCCTGGCACCCCTTGCGGCCACGATGTCTCCGAAACGCACATCCGTGCCGCGGCGCAGAATGTTGCGGCCGGGCTCGGCCGTGTTCAGGCAGGTGAGCGTTTCACCCGCCCGCCGGCAAAACTCCTCGGAGATAACGGAGACGTTGCCTTCAGGGATCAAAGCGCCCGTGGTGACGCGGACCGCTTCGCCGGAATGGATGCTCAGCGGCCGCAATTCGCCGGCGCTGCGGCTTCCGACCAGCTTCAGGCGCACCGGGGTTGCAGGTGAAGCGGCCACGAGATCTTCGGGAAGCACGGCATACCCGTCCTTGCGGGAGGTGCTGACGGAGGGGCTGTCGACCTTCGCTCTCACATCTTCGGTCAGAATTCGGCCGACCGCCGCGAGCAATGGAAGTTTATCCACGCCGGCGGCAGAGACATTTGCCAGGCTGAGTTCAACTGCTTCCGTGAATCCGATAAACGTTTTCATAAACTTTTCAGAAATATGGATTTATGGGTTGACAAACGGAATCGATCTCTATTATTCGGATTGTGCAAACTCAATGAATTTAATTCAGGTGCTAATGTCATATAGAAATGGTTCGGATGCTTGTTTGCAGAAGACGCTGGAGTTTTGGCCCTCACCCAACTCCCTCGAGCCGACATGGGGAGATTTAAAATAAATTTTCCGCCTGCCGCAACATGAATTGAGTATAGAAGTGGTTTCACAATCGATGGCTTTGTAAAGAGGCCAAGTTCAAGGCGCGCGAATCTCGTGGAGTGAGGCGTACTAAAAGTACGCCGCAGCGACAACGAGATGAAGCGCAACGCCGAAATTGGACTATTTACGAAGCCATCAAAAAAACTGATTGATCACGCGGCCTATCCTAACAGATGCCCCGCCGAGGGGCAATGTCGGTATCCGCGCAAGCCAAGGGAACACGTAAATGCAGTTCAGCTGGTTCAATCTGGCGGTCATTCTTTTCTTGGGCGCAGGAGCCCTTTTCGGCCTGGCGCCGCTCATCGGCGCCACGCTCCTTTCGCCCCGGAGCAAGGGCGGGGACATCGGGCTGCCGTATGAGTGCGGCATCACCCCGCACGGCCCGGCCCGGGTCCGCTTCGGCATCAACTATTATTTCTATGCCCTGTTGTTCCTCGCCTTCGACGTGGACGTGCTCTACCTGTTCCCGGTGGCGGCGGTCTACCCGGACAGCCCCGGCTGGGCGGTCTTCTGGGAGCTCGTGGTCTTTCTGGGCATTCTGGCGCTGGCGGTGGTCTATTTCTGGCGCAAAGGAGTCTTCACGTGGCCGCGCAAAGTGACCTTCTGAAAAAGGCCGGGACGGTCACCGAGCCGCCCCGGCTCGACATCAAGCCGGTGCAGCAGGTCCTGGACCTTTGTAGGGCCATGTCCCTCTGGCCCATGACCTTCGGCCTGGCCTGCTGCGCCATCGAGATGATGGCCGTGGGCATGGCCCGCTTCGACATCGCCCGCTTCGGCGCGGAGGTGTTCCGGCCTTCACCGCGACAGTCCGATCTGTTGATCGTCGCCGGCACCGTGACCAAAAAGATGGCCCCGGCGGTGGTGCGGCTCTATGAGCAGATGCCGGCGCCCAAATGGGTCATGGCTCTGGGCAACTGCGCCATATCCGGGGGGCCGTTTTACTTCGAGGGCCAGTACGCCATCGTCGAAGGCGTGGACAAGATCATCCCTGTGGACGTCTACGTCCCGGGCTGCCCGCCGCGGCCCGAGGGGCTGCTGGAGGGCATCTTTGCCCTGCAGCAAAAGCTGACCGGCAAACGCTGGTGGCCCGAACCGCGGGAGGGCAGAGACGCATGAGTTCGGAGTCAGAGTCCCGCCTGTCGGCAGACCTGGCCCCGATCCAGGCCCTGCGCAAAAGCTCCGGCGATTATCCGGAGAGCGGCTGTCACGCCAGCTTTTTTTTGGAGGCCGAGCAGCTAGTGCCCGCCGTGAAGCTGCTCTTCGACCGGGGCTATTTTCTGGAGGACATCGCCGGGGTCGACGTGGCCGAGGGCATCCTGATCGTCTACCACTTCGACCGCTACGACGCCTGCGGGCGTGTCGCGCTGCGGCTGACCGTCGCCCATGCGGTTAAAAAAGCCCCGTCGATCGCGGCGATCTTCAGCGGGGCCGACTGGCACGAGCGCGAGTGCTTCGACTTCTTCGGGGTGGAGTTCGAAAACCATCCCGACCTGAAGCCGCTGCTTCTGCCCGACGATCTGGGCATCCACCCGCTTCTCAAGGACAAGGACCGCAAATCCCTTTTCAGCCTGCTGCCGTTGCGGCAGATGGTGGACGGGAAGACCTGACGACGGACGCGGCGATGGCGGCGCAAGCGGCGGCAGGGTTGCGAAAAGACGGCATGTGCGGAAGGAGTACAGCAATGAGCAGGTACTGCATCATCCAGGACCAGGACCGGTGCATCGGTTGTCTGAGCTGCGAAATCTATTGCCGGGAGAACAAGCAGCTGCCCGAGGGGCCGCGTCTGTGCCAGATTTTCGTGCTCGGCCGGCGCGTGGTCCGCGGCCTGCCGCGCGAGGCTTACGTCTACATGGGCTGCTTCCACTGCGAAAACGCGGCCTGTGTCGCCGCCTGCCCCACCGGTGCGGTGAAGAAGCGTGAGGCGGACGGCATCGTCTATGTGGACGCCGAACTGTGCGTGGGATGCAAGGCCTGCATGGTGGCCTGCCCGTGGGGGGCGGCGCAGTGGGACCCCCGGACCCAGACGGCCGTCAAATGCGACCTGTGCATGGATCGGATCGATAAAGGCCTCAAGCCCGTCTGCGTCACGGTGTGCACCACGCAGTGCCTCAGCCTGACCCGGATCGAAGACGCCCCGGCGGATGAAGGAATCTGATCCCGGGCGGCCCGCGAGCCGCACGGCGCGAGTGGGGTGTCAAGGAGGACGCAATGCCTGAAGCGGAAGTGATATGCCAGGAACCCGAGGTCGACTTCACGCTGATCGACCGGATCATCCGCGACGATTACAACGGAAACCGCGAAGCCATGATCATGATGATGCAGGCCATCCAGCGGCACTATCATTTCCTGCCCGAAGCAGCCCTGCATTACCTGGCCCAGGCCCTCAGCGTCCCGCTGACCAAGATTTACGAGGTGGCCACCTTCTACGCGTCCTTCAGCATGGTGCCCAAGGGCAAGCACATCCTGCACGTGTGCACGGGCACCGCCTGCCACCTCAAGGGCAGCGGCGG
>Ga0315286_10008457_pt1 | contig 10126 bp, 8 predicted proteins | sample YL17G10_0_MG_FD_205038 | JGI IMG/M metagenome (GOLD analysis project Ga0315286, IMG submission 205038) | Sediment microbial communities from Yellowstone Lake, YNP, Wyoming, USA - YL17G10_0 | ecosystem: Environmental > Aquatic > Freshwater > Lake > Sediment | place: USA: Wyoming | collected...
TCAAATGCCTCTCATCTATGTCTAACCCCTGGGATTCAATAACCTTATTTATCTCATTGACAATCTGCTGCCTTGCTGCTTCTATTCCAAGGACATTTGCAATCTCATAAATGTCATTTGTCAGTGTTTTTTCCTGATTTACACCTTTAAACGCAAAAACTTCTTCAAGATTTGAGCCCGCAGTCAGGATTACATAATTTGAATCTTTCTTAACCACTAATATTTGTGATATCCCTTTAATTCCTGAGATAATAGCATCTTTCATTTTCTCTTTTGTCTTGTAAATCTGCTTGAAATCTGCTTTTGCATCTGAAAGATAGAATATCTCCCCCCTGCTTTTAACAGGAAATCCTTTTTCTGATAATCTTGCCATAATAGTGTCAGCAGAAATGTGCGTATGCTTTACTGAAGCAGGATTTAGATGAAATTCAATTTTCTTATCAACGAAATTCACCTTAATTTCAGAGATTATGTCCTTAAGCTTAATCTCTTTTATTTTTTCAGCAATAGTTCTCGCGTCTTTCTCATTATTATGCTCCTTGTCTAAGTAAATTTCCATCAAAGGCGTGGATGGTTTTTTTCTTGCATCAAAAATTTCTATAATTCTTGGCAGCCCAGATGTAATCTGCATTTCCTGAATCCCTGCTGAGTGGAATACATTAAGAGCCATTTGTGTTGATGGCTCTCCAAAGCTTTGTGCAGTAACCATTCCAATTGCCTCGCCAGGAGTTATTTCTCTATTAAGGTGCGCTGTTGAGACATCCAATCCATCATCTCCATATCTAAACTGGACAATATTTCCAGAAGCATCTCTTACTGTCTTGTCATACTCTATTTTTAAATCCTGCAATGCGTTAGCAAGTCTCCTGTATAAATATCCAGATTTAGGAGTTCTTAATGCTGTATCCATCATGGCATCCCTTCCAGTTATTCCGCCAAAAAAGAATTCATATGGGTTCAGTCCTTTCAGATAAGACGAATATATGAAACCCCTTGCCCTTGGAGAAAGGTCATTTGCTTTGAAGAATGAAAGAGTCCTTCCAGTATATCCAAAACTAATTCTCTTGCTCCACAGGCTTTGCTGTCCCACGCAGCATGCAATCTGCGTAACATTCAGGATATTTCCCCCTGCCCCTGATAAAATCATTGTGTTTACAGGATTATCCTTGGGATATTCCTGCTTTACAATTGTTCCTACTTTTGTTCTCACTTCATTTAATATCTGAAGTATCTTTGTCTCCCTTGAATCTTCTCTTGTCTTTCCAGGAATTAATTCAAGGCTTCTGTCATAGTAAGCATCTATAATCTTTTTTGTCCTCTCTTCTGCTTCTTTTATGATTTCTTCTGTTTGTTTTCTTGTCTTGTCATTAACATTTAAATCATTGATTGTGATTGAAAATCCAACATCTGATAAGTACTTGGTTCCCAGGGCAAAAACTTTTCTTAATGTTTCAATCGCTGTTTCCCTTCCAAACTTTTTATCCATCTCTTTTATAAGCCTGCCTTCCTCAACCCCAAAAAGCTTGCTATCTATGTCAGACATTCTTTCATTCTGCATTTCTTTAGGCAGTACAGACAAGAATAAATCTTTTCCTTCCATGCTTTTTTTGGAGATTTCTTTCTCTATTCCTGAATTATAACCCAGCTGCATTGCATCTGCCCTTTCCAAAATTGTTTTTCCAAGCATATAATTTCCTGTAATTGAATCAGATATGCACCCAAGCAGATTACAGGCATTTTTTGGAGAGATAAGATTTTGCTTGACATCCAAAAGAATTTTTGCTTCTGCCCTTGCTTCTTCAGTCTGGGGAGAGTGAATATTCATTTCATCTCCATCAAAATCTGCATTGTAAGGGAAGTCAGCAACAGGATGCACCCTGAAAGTCTTGTAAGGAAGCACCTTGACATAATGCGCCATCAGGCTTGCTCTATGAAGGGAGGGATGCCTGTTAAATAAAATAATGTCTCCATCTTGCAGATGTCTTTCAACAATGTAACCAGGTGCAAGTTCTTCGATAATCTCCTGCTTAAGTTCAGGCGTAATTCTCTTCCTCTTTCCATCAGGTCTTAGGATGTAATTTGCGCCGGGATATGACTCAGACATTATCAATGCTTTTAATCTTTCTAAGTTCAGCGAGGTGACAGATTCTGCAACAGTGATTATTTTTGCAATTTCCAAGGGAACTCCAAGCTCGTTTATATTTATGAATGGCTCTGGGGAAATCACAGTTCTTGATGAGAAATTAACTCTTTTGCCTGCAAGATTATGCCTGATTCTCCCCTCTTTTCCCTTTATCCTTTCTGTAATGGTTTTTAATGGCTGTCCGCTTCTATGCCTTGCAGGAGGGATTCTTGTAAGAGTATTATCAAAGAAAGTTGTTATATGATACTGAAGCAAATCCCATAAGTCTTCAATAATAACTTCAGGAGCTCCTGCATTCAAATTCTCCCATAATCTTTGGTTTGCCCTGATTATGTCAGAAAGCTTATGGGTTAAATCATCTTCGCTTCTTTCTCCAGACTCAAGTGTGATAGAAGGCCTTACTGTAACAGGAGGGACTAACAAAAGAGTCAAGACAGCCCACTCTGGCCTGCAGGTTGCAGGATTCACTCCGACAAGCTTAATCTGCTCATCCGGTATTCTTGCCAATCTTTCGCGTATTTCTGTTGGAAAGATTCTTCTTTTTCCCATATGGAAAGTTGTAGGTTTCTCAAGCTTGATTTTTTCCTGCGCATTTCCGCAATGAGGGCATTTTTTTACATCTTTGCTTTTCTTTATTCTTAGTGCTACAGGATATTTTTTAATGTCTTCTTCGCTTAATAAGATTTTTCCGCAGGATTCGCAGAAATTCCTCAGGAAAAGCTCAACAAGAGGGATATACTTAACATGCAGCACTGACCTTGCAAGCTCTATGCTTCCAGGATGCCCAAGGCATTCCTTCAGCCCTCCCCCGCATGTTCTGCATCTCACTCCAGGGTCAATTGCCCCCAATCTTAAATCCATCAATCCCCCATCTACAGGATATCCATCCACATCATAAAGTTCAGGAGTAACTATCTTTGCATTTGCTATCTTCTTTATGATTTCCGGGCTTAAAAGTGAGAATGACAATGCCCGGACTTGTTTTCTTACTCTCTCTGCCATTTTAAAAATTTTTCCATTTTATTTTGAATTTTTAACGCTTCAAACTTTTCTAAAGTTTGACAGCGCTCAGGAATTTACATTCCTGACGAGCCAGAAAATCTTTGATTTTCTGGATGTTATGTAGGTATCTCCATTATTTCTTGATAATTCCCACAGGATTGGTAATCCCTATCTTTGCAACAAGGTTTTTTGCCTTTATCTTTAGATTTACAAGCATAATCTGAAATAAATGGGCAATCTCCTCTTCCCGCATCTTTAATTGTTCCACCTTTATGCGATTCTACTCTTTGTGTTAATATTTTTGCCATCTTATTTGTTTTTTTCTTGTTTTGTTTTCTTTGATTTATTTATTCGTATTTATTCTTAAGCTCAAAGTGTGTTGCAATATGCATTCCCTGAAGCTCTTCAATCAAAAGCTTGAATGCATACGAAATTTCAATAGCTTCTATCTCATTGCTGTTGCATACAGGGCATATCACCCTGTTTCTTATAGTATCCTTGATTGCAATTGTCCCGCATTTGCTGCAGATATGGACAATCACCTTATCTGAGTCATACCTTTCCTTCAGTAATAATGATGCGCCATGCGACACTAATGCCTGCTGCTCCATCTCTCCTAATCTTAATGCCCCTCCCCTGCTCCTGCCTTCAATTGGCTGTCTTGTGAGCATTGTGACTTTTCCAGACGCTCTTGCGTGCATCTTGTTTGACACCATATATTTCAATTTTAAGTAGTACATATTTCCAACAAAAATCTTAGCCTGCATCATCTTTCCTGTAATTCCATGATACATTGTTTCTTTCCCGTCAAATCTGAATCCCATTGAAGTTAGATTTTTTTCAAGCTCATCAATGCTTGTCCCTGAGAATGCAGTCCCGTCTGCAACTTTTCCTGAAACTGCTGCAGTTTTTCCTGCAAGCAATTCAAGAAGATATCCCATAGACATTCTGCCTGGAATGCCGTGTGGATTAAATATTAAATCCGGTCTTATCCCCCTCGCGCTAAATGGAACATCTTCTTCAGGAATAATCGCGCCTATAACTCCCTTTTGCCCGTGAGGAGCAGAAAATTTATCTCCAAGTTCAGGAATTCTTTCATCTCTCATTCTTACACTGACAATCTTGTTTCCTTCATCATCTTCACTTACAAAAACCATGTCAACAGTCCCTTTTTCTTCCTGCCTGACAACACTAGAATTTTCTTTTCTTGTCTTTATTGTGATTTCTCTGGCTTCTGACAAGAATTTTGGCGGCGAAGTTTTTCCGATTACAACTTCATTCTCAGTCATTTTTGCTTCAGGGTAGACAATTCCGTCATCTTCAAGATATTTATAACTCTGCTCTGTTCTGTATCCCGAAGTGTCTTTTTCAGGAACCTCAATTCTGTCTGCAAGCCCGCCTGCGTAATTTAATTCAACAGAAGTGTATGGCCTGAAATAAGTAGACCTTCCAAAGCCTCTTTCAATGCTGGCTTTATTTACAACAACAGCATCTTCCATATTATATCCCTCATAAGTCATAATTGCAACTATAATATTCTGCCCTGCAGGATAAATATTCAATGTATCATAAATAAAACTTCTTACAATAGGTTTCTGGGGGTAATGCAGGATAGAAACATCAGTGTCCAGCCTTATAGGAAAATTTGCAGCATATAATCCCAGCGCCTGTTTCTGGGTTTTGCTTCCTTTTATTAATCTTGGAGGGTGGTCATGATTAATGTAAGGAACTAAAGAAGTTATAATACCCAAAAAGTCCACGAGGTCAATTTCATGATGAGTGCAGTCAGGAGTTAATTCCTCTTTCGTTAGGGCAACAAGCGCATTTTCTTCTTCACTGGCATCCAAATATTCTATAACCCCCTGTGTCAGCAGGTCATTCCAGCTCATCTTGTCCTGCTCAAGCAGAAGAACATGCTCATCTTTCAACTTGCTTTCTCCATTCTCAGAAATTATTAAAGGCCTTAGCACTCTTCCAACTTCTGTTGAAATAATAATTGTCTGCATGTGCTTGTCAAACCTTATGCTCATCTCAACAGGCAGTTTTCCCATTCTTCTTCTTGCCCTTATCTCATTTACAAAGTTTTCCCACACATCAAGGCTTCCAATGAATCTTCCGTTGAAGAATACATCCACCTTCCCATGCTGCTGTCCGTCCTTCTCCATCTTTAGCCCCATTTTTTCAAGATCATTCATAAATTCATCCTCCTTAAGCTCTATTGCTGTTGAGATTCTTGAAAGCATAGCAAGATTTTTTCTCAAGCCGATTTCTGTTCCTTCAGGAGTTTCAATCGGGCAGAATCTTCCATAATGAGTAGGATGCAGCGTTCTTGCAAGGAAATTCTCCTGCTCTCCAGGCAGCATGCTTGAAACTCTTTGCAGCTGGGAGAGCATTGCGAGGCAGTTTGTCTTGTCCATATTTTGCGTAACCCCTGTCCTCTCCCCAATCCAGTTTCCAGTAGCAATTGCGCTTTCTACTCTGTGCGAGAATAATGTTGACTTCGCGATTGTCTTCAAAGAATAAAACTTCTTTCTCTTTGCAACCTTCTGCAGCGAATACTGTATGTCCCTGATAAGAATATTCAGATTTACTCTGAATAAATCTGAAAGCAAATCTCCAGACAGCCTTACTCTTTTGTTTGCATAATGGTCCTTGTCTGTATGGGTTTCAGGATTATCTTTTCCTATCAAAAATTGTTTTATGAACTTGCAGAGTGTTGTTGCTTTTTCTATTCTGTCCTCTCTTTTCAAGCCGATGTGCGGCATAAAATAACTGTCAATTCTCTGCTTAACTCTGTCAAGAATTTCTTTTTTTGTTCCCTGCAGGCTTGTTTTCTCAGCTATAAACATCATTGCATCCTCAACAGAATTTGTGTTTGCATACTCATAGAGGTTTACTATAAAGCTGTCTGATTCCATTCCAACTAATCTTGAGATATCTGACTCTTTCAGCATTCCCAATGCTTTTAACAGCATTATAGCAGGAATATTCTTGAATCTTGAGAATGAAACTTCCAGAATTCCATCGCTTGTTTCTGAGATTGAAATTGGAATTTTGTAGCTCCCCCTCTGCGAGAATAATCTAAGCATTAATTTACCTCTTGATTTTTCAATAAAAGGCTGATTAGCAGCTAAATCTTCAGTCATAACCATCACTCTTTCATTCCCATTCACAATGAAATATCCCCCAGTGTCATTTGGGTCTATTCCTTCTTTTTCAAGCTCCTCTCTTGGCATGTCATGAGTGTTGCAGATGTTGCTCCTGACAAGAACAGGAATCCTCCCTATCTCAACATCATGGGTTTCAAGCTGGTTTCCCTGTTTTACTGTAATCTCAAGAAATATAGGTGAAGAATATGTCAGGCTCCTTATCCTCGCTTCAGTTGGCAGAATCATTTTCTGGCTTCCGTCAGCTTCAATCACGCACGGCTTTTCAATTCTTATTTTTCCCAGCTTTATTTCTATTTCCTCTCCTTCCTGAAGCCCTTTGGAAATCTCATCAACAATCTGCTGCATCCTATGCTCCATAAAATTGTTAAAAGAAACAATATTGCTTTCAACCAGAGAGTGCTGGGCTAAATACTTTTTTACAAGTATATGTTTGTCTAATTGTTTCATCTTATATGGGCAAGGATGCTTTGTCCTTGCGTAATTTTATTGTTTTCATTTTATTTAGCAAGTTCTTCTTGCCTACATCTTATTTTCATTTTTTATTTTTTAGCTCTATTTTTGCTTACTTTATTAATAACCTATAACACTGTTTGTTTTTGGTATTATTATGGATAACTGCATGGTTTAAGTTACATTTTATTGCAGTTATACAGATAGAGAACTGCAAGAGATTTGTCATGTAACTAACGCAGTTCTCTATATTTTTAGTAATTAATTTATTATCTGAAACCATTATTATACCACCACCCTGTAATAAGGGGCGATTTTTTCTCCAAATTTCCTGTCAACTTTGATTATATCCCCTACTTCACAGCCTTCTGGAAGTGAAGGGTCTTCAAGGCTTATTTTTGGCAATTGTGCTTTAGAAATATTTAACTCAGAAAGTATCTTTTCAGCCTCTTCTTTCTTAAGCTTTGAGTGTTTTGGCTGGAGTATATGCATTTTAGAACTTTGGTTTTTTAATGAGTTTAATTAAGGGATGAGGGGGATTGAGCGATTTAGCAGTTTGGCATAATTCCGACTACAACTTAATAATACTAAAAGGATTGAAAAATAGCTTTTTAAACCTATCGGTTTTTCGCTATTTTTCAACTGCAAAAATATAATATGGTCCCGAGGATATTTGTATAGTGTTATACTTCTATGCTTCTATTGTGGATAACTGCATGGTTTAAGTTACATTTTATTGCAGTTATACAGATAGAGAACTGCAAGAGATTTGTCATGTAACTAACGCAGTTCTCTATAATTCTAACTCACAAATCAATCTTTTTTTCTTTTTTGTATCTTTCTATTGTTTCTTTTGTTTTCCTGCTTACACCTCTCCCAAGAAGATAGAAAAACTCGAGGGTTAAAGAGCCAATTGGCTTTTTGGTTGCAACCATATACCATAATCTCGCTGAATTTGTCAAAAAGCTGTCAATGCTCCATATTTTCATTGCTATTCCAGCATACCCCAGATACTCAATATTCTCAGCGCTCTCTCCAATAAAATATCTTGCTGTTGCTATAGCTGTAGCCAGAGATATTTGATATAAAGCGAATGTTCTTCCATCAATCCCTGATTTTTCCCCCAAATCTTGCTGTATCCTGCCAGGAATCAAGCCAATCGGCTGGTATATTGCTAAGTCAGCAAGAAACTTTCCTATAGTTGGATGCGCTCCAAGTTTTGTTTTTCTCAGCAAGTCTATGATTTTTGTTTCAAGCGCCATTATTGCATTTTAAGAACTTTTTAAACTATGAACAACTGTATATAACTATATAAATAAAATTGTTCTAGAAGACAATTATTAATTTTACACGGGGTTTCTTTGATTCTCTCTTGCTGTGGGCTTTCTCGCACCGACTGTGAAGCTCCTCGCTGCGGAGAACAAAGATGGTCCCGAGGGGATTTGAACCCCCGACACCTGGCTTTCATCAAACTTGTTCTGATGACCAAGTTAGTAAAAGGCCAGTGCTCTAACCAGGCTGAGCTACGGGGCCATAATTATATCACACAGAATTAGTTTAAAAATCTTTACAGAAATATAATAACCTTTAATTAATGTAACATAAACAATTAATGGTTGAGTTACACAATTAATTAAGGCTGGCATCAATAAGTTTTGCAACCAAACATCTTAAATTTCTTTTGCCTTTATTTGTCTCTAAAAAAATATCAAATTGCTGCCCTCCAAAAGAACCAAGAACATAGTATCTTGAATTAGTAGTTATTCTTCCCTCATAGCTCTTCCCTTTTACATTCATTGATTTCTTTTTATCCAGATAAGCATCAAAAGTCTGTATTACAAGCCTTTCCCTGTCTTCCTCTGCCAGCGCGCTGTCTGTGAGTAAGAAACAGCATCCAAGTTCATGTCCTCTGTGTTTTATTCTTAACATGCTCATTTTCTATTTATCAGAACTCTTTTTGCTTATTTCAGATACTTCTTCAGCTTTTCCTCAATTACTATAGGGGCCTGGCTTCCTATCATTCTTTCAGCTTCCTTTCCATCTTTGAATATAATAAAAGTTGGAATGCTCATAACCTTAAATTTAGCAGCCAGAGCAGAATTCTCATCAATATTCACCTTGGCAAACTTGACTTTTTTAATCTTTTTAGCAAGAATTTCTATCATCGGAGACATTGTAATACAGGGCATGCACCACTCTGCAAAGAAATCAACTAAAGCCACCTTATTCCCAATTATCTCGCTGAACTCTTTCCCATCAATTTCTTCAACACCATTATCAACCGGCATTTTTTCCTCTCAAACATCAAAATCTAAAAAGAGAGCGATATATAAACATTTCTAATATAAAACACTGTAACATTATCGTCATCTCCTCGATTTTGCAAGGAATCGGATAAGGTTTAACAGTTTATTTCTTCCCAACCTCAAACTTATCTCCGCCATTTCTGCAGGAGTTTTTCCTTTCAATTCTTGATTTGGATTTACATAATTATGGATTGTTCTTCTCAAATCCATAAATGCTTCTGCACCTTCAAAACTTTTGAAACCACTCCTAATTGATTTTGTTCTATCTTTAGTTTTTCCATTATATCTTTCAATTGCATTATTGTTGTGCTTTAATCCATATTTTTTACATGCAATTGGAACTCCAAAAGACAAATTTGCGATTCTGTAAAAGTTTCTGCTGAAAGCAGATTTATAACTAGCAAATTTGTCACAGACAAAAGTTATTAATTCTCTATCATAAACTTTCTTGTGTTTTTCTTGATTATAAATTTCAATTATTTGTTCATAACAAGAATCTTTTATTTGTTTTAGAAATTCATAGCATTTCTGCTTTGTTCGTTTCTCGACGAACAAATGAGCTAAAACAAACTTTGTTTTACTATCAATAGCATTCAAATCATAATTATCTTTTCCATTAACTTTGATGTATTTCTCATCATAATGAATATTTCCTTTTATTTTTGGCTTAACAATTTTATGTATTCTATTTTAAAAAAATAGAATATTTATTGCACCAATATCCTACTGCTTGTCTTGTAACTTTAATCCCCTCATGTTGCCATAAATAATCTTGAACTTGGAATAAAGATAAACCCTCATTATGAAGATGGATAGCTTTAACAATTATTTTTTTATTGTTTCTCATTCTTTCAAAGCCATCACTTTCAATAAACCAATGATTACATTTTTTACAGTTATATTTTTGTTTCTTGGAATTTTTATTTTTCCTAAATCCTTTTTTCCAGACATTTTTTGATTTGCATTTTGGACAAAATTTAATCATATTTTTCACCCCCTTCCAAAAATACAAAGATAAAATTAGTATATAAAGGTGACGTTTACTTTACAATATC
>Ga0315286_10008458_pt1 | contig 10126 bp, 11 predicted proteins | sample YL17G10_0_MG_FD_205038 | JGI IMG/M metagenome (GOLD analysis project Ga0315286, IMG submission 205038) | Sediment microbial communities from Yellowstone Lake, YNP, Wyoming, USA - YL17G10_0 | ecosystem: Environmental > Aquatic > Freshwater > Lake > Sediment | place: USA: Wyoming | collected...
ACGTATGAGCCGCTTTTGTCCGTGTACCGAGTTACGTGATCGCCGATTTATCTGCTGGTTTCCTGTATTCGCCGTTGTCGCATGCGTTCTGCGATGTCGGAGTCGCTGGCGGGCGGGTCGGTGGTGGCGGGTGCGCCCGTGGCGGAGGGGGTTGGTGGGGGGGATGTGTCGTCGGTGGTTGTGGGGGTTGGTGGGGGGGATTCGCCGAGTTCCTGGGCGCGGCGTGCGCGGAGTCGGGCTGCGAGGTCGCCGCCGCCGCTGGAGGAGCCAGAGTCGGCCGAAGATGGCATTGTGGATGGAGAGCCGTAGGCAGCGCGAACGATCTGTGAGCCGCCGTCAAAGTTCATGCCGATGGCGATGTGTGTGGAGCGGCCATCGGATTCGTATTCGAGGCCGTCGATGGTCATCTGGGTGACTTTCCCGCGGACGATGAAGTCGCCGGCCTTGACGCGTTTGGTGGTGCCTGCGCGGCCGTCTTCGATGAAGGCGAGGAAGACGGGGCTTTCGGTTTCGGAGGGTTCGACCAGGACGATGCCAGTGAGGAGGTAGGATTGTTCGGGTCGGGAGGGGCGTTCGCGGGAGCCGGTGGTGCCCTGGGTGATCCGTGAGCGGTCGCGTACAAAGATGTTGCGCAGCCAGATGGTGCTGTACTTGTCCGAGAAGGCGCGGTCGCCGCGGTCGCCGCGGTCGCCGCGATCGCCGCGATCCTGGGCGGCGGCACTGGAGGCGAGGAAAGCCAGCGCGGGCAGGATGAGGAGGATGAGCGCGCGATGGGTGGTCATTGTTTATCCTCCCGGAGGGTAGCGACTGCGCCGATCTTGGCGGGTTTTTCGACTTCGGGGACGAGGTAGAGCGTGGAGACGCCGACGTGCAAAGCCAGGTCGTCGGTGCCTTCCTTGTGCGAGGTGATCTGGATGTCGGAGATTCGAAGGGGTTTTGGGGAAGTCTGGATGCGATTGAGGAAGCGAGCGATGGACTGCATGGAGGTGCTGCCGGTGGCGCGGATGGTGATTTTCTGAAACTGCTTCTCCTGTTCCGGGCGATCCGGCTTGAGGGACGAGAGGGTGAGGCCGGAGTCCTGGGCCCAGCGTTGGACGTCGTTGAGGACCTGGCTTTCGGCGGCGGAGGCATCGCTCTTGATGCCGGCGGCGACCATTTCCTTCCATCGTGGTGTCATGCGGCGGTTGTTATTGAGGAGGGTGAGGGCGGGGGTAAGCTCATTGTCCGTGAGAAGGCGAAGCTGGTCATGGACCTGGGTTCGGCGGTCGAGGAGGGGTGTAAGGAGGAAGCGGTCGAGGACCAGGGCGCTGATAGCCGTGATGGCGACAATCGCGGCGGTCCGTTCTCGTTTTGAAAGTATCACGATATTACTCCAAGCCGATGTAAGTGAAAGTAAAGGTGAAGGCGGTCTCTTTGGACCTTCCGCCGGCGTCGCGGGAGTCAAGGCGTTTGACGTCTTTGAACTTTGGATTGGCCAGGAGGCGTTCCTGGACCCGTTGAATGCTTTCGAGGTCCGGGGCTTTGCCGGCGACCTGGCCTTTGCCGTCGGCGCGGAAGGAGAACATGGTCGCGTAGACACGGCCTTCCGCGGGGAAAGCGGTGGTGACGTCGCCGAGGCAGGCGAGGTAGGGTGGGCGAGTCTGGAACCATCCGCGGGCGCCGCGAACCTTGTCGACGACGGATTGGGCGGCCTTGACCGAGGGTTTGAGCTTCTCGAGCCGGTCTTTGAGCTCGGCCAGCGCGGTTTGCTGGTTGTGGATGTCGAAGACGATCCATCCGAGGGCAGCGGCGATGACGATGCCGGTGGCGATGCCGAGGAGGGTTCGGCGGCCGATGCGATGCTGCTTGGGCAGAGCGAGGCGGGTGCGGAGGAAGTCCACGGCGAGGCGCTCGGGGCGAGCGGAGGAGAGGGCCAGAGCGACGGCGGAGCCGAGTTTACCGGACTCGAGGTCTTCGGGGCGATGGGAGGTGATGCCGAGCGCTGCGAGGTTGCCCAGGACACGGACTTCGAGGCCGGCGCGTTGGCCGAGCGATTTGGCGGCGTCCGAATCGAGTCCGACACCGTCCCAGAGGAAGACGCGGCGGTTGGCGGGGTCGGCGCTGTCGTCGGGCATGAGGGCGACGGCGCGTTGGACTTCGCTGCCGAGGGTGAGGAGGGAGCCTGCCGAGAGCCGGCCGTTGCCGGAGATCTTGTCGCCGGCGAGGAGTGGGAGGTGCTTGAGCATTCGGGGTGCGGCGTGGCCGCGGAGCATGAGTTCGGCCGAATCGTGGGAGAGGACCACGGAGAGGAGTGCGTCGGAGTTGCTGGCGGCGACCGAGAGGGCGATGGTGGAACTTGTGATGGCGGTGACGGAGAGACCAGCTTCTTCGGCCATGCGGACGACGCGGTCGAAGTGCTGGCGGGTGATGGCGGTGAGGAGGACCTTGGAAGTGCGGGCGGGGTTTGGTGAGCCGATGTAGTCGAAGACGAGGTCGAGGTCCTGGGGGAAGTCGCGCTCGGCCTGGAGTCGGAGCATAGTGGCAGCGATTTGTGGGGACGCCGGCGGGATCTCCTTTTCGCGCGCCAGGAGCCATCGAGCGGGCACGCCGACCACGACGTGCGAGGCCGAGAAGTGGTGCTGGCGGAGGAACTGGCGGAGTGCGGTGCCGACCGCCTCGGGTTTTTCCCAGGAGAGGTTATCGGGGAGGGTGAATTGCGCGGTTGGGCCGAGGTCGCGGCGATCGCGCGAGACGCGGACCTGTGCCGCGAGGATGCAGCGATCGGAGACGGCAAGGCCGAGGAGATTGGACGAGCCCAGCATCTTCACCTGGTACCTCCACTACTGATACTGCTGACACTGTTGACACTACTGATCGACAGACGATTGGATGGGACGAACGAGCCGTTCTTGAGGTTGGCCAGGAGTTCGTGGTCGAGTGGCCAGCCCTGATGGGTGAGGTCTTTGCGGAAGACGATCTTGGCGGGGCTGGTGGTGGTATCGACGACGATGCGGCATCGGTTGAAGGCGCGGCCTCCGGGGCTGACGGCGACGATATCGGCGGAGAACTGATACGCGGAGGTGGTGATGAGGTCGCCGATGTTGACGGCCTTCTGGGGGAGTGCTTCGACGACCCAGGCGGGGTTGCTGAAATCGGCTTCGGTGAGGGTGGAGCGGCGGCCGATGATGGCTTCGACGTCGTTTTCGTCGAGGCCTGAGAGGCAGAGGAGGACTTCGCGGGGGGCGGTGGCGATGTTAATCAGGCCGTTGCGAGCCTGGTTGGCGGCGGCGGTGAGGCGTGGCGCGACTTTCTGGAACTCTTCCAGGGTCATGCCGCTACGTCTGTAGAAGTCGAAGATATTGCGGAATTGAGGCTGGGGACGGATGCGAGTGCGGAGAGCGGCAGCACGCGAGGCGCCGAGGGTCTGGCTGAGGTAATCGGCGGTTTGCTGCTGCTGGGTGTTGACGTTGATGCGGGCCTCGCCGGTGGAGGAGGTGGCGCTGGCGGGTTCGGAGCTGTAGATGGTGACGTAGTCGTACAGGCCGTGGGTGAGGCTCCAATCGTTGTTGGAGGTGATGCCGGTGATGGGGCTGTTGTTCTGCTGTTGGCGGGCGGCAGCGGAAGAGCGTGAGGAACCGCCGCCGATGCCGGTGAGGGGGCTTTGTGCGCCGGGCTGCATGGCGTTGAATTGGGCTGCGGGGTCGGAGGACTGGTCGATGGGTTCGGCGGCGCCGTAAAGGATGTCTTTGGTGAATCCGCGGATGAGCAGGAGTTCTTCGACGGTTTCCAGGGGGGAGTTTTTGCAGTAGTAGGGTTTTGGGAGTGCGGCGTATTGTTCGCTTTCGGCGCCGAAGGCGGTGATGGTTTCGTCGGTGTCGCGCCAGTCGATGATGGCGGCGGCGGTTTCCTCGCTCATCCAGGGGAGCAATTCGAGGACCGTTACCGAGGCGGAGTTGAGGTTGACCTTGGAGGCTTCATCGACCAGTCCCCAGAGTGGGAGTGAGGGGTCGCCGAAATCGGGGCGGACGATCCAGAAGCAGCCGTCGCCGACGCTGACGGCCTGGAAATAGTCTTCCGAGAGAGTGAGGGCGAGGTCTTTTTGCTGTTCGAGAAGGGCCAGGACGTACTGCTCGGCGCCACGCTCGACGGCGGCGGCCTGGATGGCGGCGACCTCGTTGGCGGAGGCGATGGCCTCGACGCGCATGGCCCGAGCCAGGACGATGACGAGGCTGGCCAGGATGAAGACGATCCAGAGGGTGACGATGAGGACGGTGCCTGAGCGAGAGGGGGTTTTGGAGAGCGCAGTCATCGGCCACCTCCCTGGGAGGCTCCGCCGGACGCGGGAGCGCGTTGGGAAGAACCGGAGGAGGCGCCGCCGGTGGCACCACCCGTGGCGCCGGTAGTGGTGGAGGCGGCCGCTTCGGCTTGCATGTCTCTGTAGCAGGCGAGGCGGATGGTTCGGACGATCTGGTGGGTAGGGGGGGCGTTGGTGCGCGCGGCGACCGTGCGGGGGGCAGGCCAATCAATGGCGAGGGTGAGATGGACGGCGATGGGGAGCGAGTTATCCAACTCCGTGGAATCCCAGGTGTCCTGCCAAGTTGTGCCGTCCCAGTATTGCAGGGCGAAGGTTCGGACCCCGCGGCAGAGGACCTCTTGGTCGTATTCAGCGCCGGAGAGAGCGAGGAGGTTGGAGGTGATCTGTCGGACCAGGACATTGGGCGTGCCGTCCGGGAGAGTGGTGACCAGGAGGTTGATTCTGCGGATGCCGCCTTGCCCGGTGGGATCGGGGTGCTCGGGGCCTTGGCCGAGGCAGTAGTACTCGAGGGCGCTGGTGTTGAGGGCGTTTTCGGCGGAGAGCTGGCCGATGAAGGGCCCGGCGAGGATGCCCGTAGGGGGCAGGGCGGATTCGAGATCGCGTTGGATAAGAGTGGCGGCGATTTCGGTGGCGCGAACGGGTCCGATGGCGCGGGTGGCGGTGTCGCGGGCCTTGAATCCGATGCGGAGGCTGGCGTAGAGGGAGAGGGCCAACATGCTGACCATGGCCATCGCGAGGACGAGCTCGAGGAAGGTGAAAGCGGGTTGTCGGGTGCGGAATATCATTGCTGTGTTGTGGTGGTGGTAGAGGCCATGAAAACGAGGGTGGTGATGGTGATGGAGCGTTCGCCGTTGCGCCATGGCCAAGTGATATCGATGGCCATTTCGAGGAGGTTATCTTCGCGTTGGACCGACTGGACGCGCCAGCGGTAATCGGGGTAGTCGGTTCCGAAGTCGCCGGCGGAGGCGCCCGTGATGGCTTGGTTGGTGGCGATCAGCTCGTTGAGCTTGGCATCGGCGAGCTGGGCGGCTTCGATCGTGCTTCGGGCGACGGCAGCGGCTCCGAGCGACATCGACATGCCCTGCATGACGACCGGGAGCACGATGGCGACGAGGACGAGGGTGGCGAGGACTTCGATGAGCGTGAAGCCGGTGCGTGTGCGGCGAAGCGGTGGGGGGGTTATGGCGGGCGATGGGTGCATCAGGTTCGCTCCTCGCCGGCGGTGATGAGCCGGAAGGGTTCGGTGGGCGATTCGCAGACGATGCGGAGATCGGCGTTGTGGATGCCGGTGATGCGGATGGTGGCGGGGTCCATCCGGCCGCTGGGGAAGAAGTCGATGTAGTCAACGGCGGCTTCATCGAGGCGAGTCAGGGAGATGCGCGTGTCGTCGGGCATGGTGAAGAGTCGGCCGAACTCCTGCCCGAGCTCGACGAACTGGTCGTAATCCTGCATGGTGAGCCGGTAGACGCTTTTCTGAGAGTCGATCGTGAGGCGGTAGATGCGGCCATCAATGATGGCATGCGAGCGGGCCCATTGTGTGAGGGCCAGAACCTGAGTGGCGGCATCGTCGTCGCGGCGGGAGGCCCAGAAATTGCGGAGGGAGGGGGCGGCCATGGCAAGGACGACGCAGACGATCACCATGACCAGAACGAGTTCCAGGAGGGTGAAACCGGGAGAATGTTTGAGGCGACGGTTCATTGCTTGTGTAAGCCGAGGCATGCTGTCAGGCTCGAACGGCGTGGGCGGGGGAAGCTGGCTGAGGTGCGCTGCGGCGGACGTGCCAGGCGGCGGGTCGGGCCCAGGGCCGGCTAGTGCGGGGACCAGTTGTCGATGTCGTCGTTGCCTCCTTCGCGGCCGTCGGGGCCCATGGAGAACAGGTCGTAGCCGCTGACGTTGTGCTGCCCTGGGCAGCGGTAGACGTAATCATTGCCCCAGGGGTCTTTGGGGACGCCGCGTTTGATGTAGGGGCCGTTCCAGGACTTGACGTTCGGGGGTTGTTCGACGAGGGCGGCCAGACCCTCTTCCGTGGTTGGGGGGCGCCCGGCATCTGTTTCAAAGACGTCAAGCTGCCCTTCGAGGATGGCGATGCCGGTCTTGGCGGTAGTGTTGCGGGCCTGCTCGGAGCGGTTGGTGAACTTCGGGACGACGACGCCGGCCAGCACGCTGAGGATCACCAGCACCAACAGCAGTTCAATGAGTGTGAAGGCTTGTCGAGTCAGCGGCTTGGGTTGTTTGATGTCGCTACGGATTGTCATGCTTATCCTCTGCAAAACGCGGGACGAGCCCGCCATTAATGGATCAAATCTTGAAGCGTGAACACGGGCAGCAGCATTCCAATGACGACGGTGCCGATGAGTCCCGCCATGACGAACAGCAGCGCCGGCTCGGCCAGCGATACGAGCATTCGGAGTTGCCGATCCAGATCGCCCTCAAACGAAATGGACAAGCGGATCAATTCCTTGTCGAGGCGTGCGGTCTCCTCGGCGACCGTGACCATCTCGATGACCGACGGTGGGAACAACTGGGGGCAGGCGGCAAGGCTCTTGGCCAGCGATACGCCCCGTTGGACCTCCTCGATGGCATGGGAGACGGCATCGGCCAGCGTCTGGTTGCCCAGAGCCTCTTTGGCCACGCGAAGCGAACTGACCAGGGGAACGCCGGCAGCGACGAGGGTGCCGAGCATGCGGCAGAACCGCACCAGGGCGAATCGGGCCGCCACGCGACCGAAGCCGGGCAACCGCAAGATGGCTCGTTCGATGACTCTGCGTCCGGCCTCGCTGCCGGCGGCGCGCGTGATCGCGAAGATCGCGGCCGCCAGTGCAATCGCCAGGAAAAGCCCGTAATGGATGAGCAGGTCGCTCACGGCGACGATGGCGCGTGTCAGCGTCGGGAGGTTGCTGCCGAACTCGGAAAAGATGCCGGACATCTTCGGGATGAAGTAGGTCAGGAGGAAGACCAATACGCTGCAGGCCAGAACCGCCAAGAGGACCGGGTAGATCATGGCGGCCTTAACCTTGCCTTGCAGGTCCTGTTCGCGAGCGCGGAAGTCAGCGATTTGCTGGAGGACCAGAGCGAGGAAGCCGCCGGCCTCGCCGGCGCGCACCATCGCGACGTAAACGGTGGAAAAGGTCTTGGGCCATTTGGTGAGGGAGTCGGCGAGGGACAGGCCGCCGACGACATCGTCGTGGATGGTGATCCAGGCGCGTTTAGCGCCGGCGTGGGAGGCTTCGCGAGCGAGGAGGTTCAGGGAACGGGAAAGCGGCAGGCCGGCGGCGAGCAGGTTGGCCAATTCGCGGGTGAAATTCTCGACGGCGTAATTGGGGATGCGCGAAGAGGCGGATTGGAACACGGGCTTCCTGGCGGCGGCGCGGATCTCCTCGATGGCCAGCGGAGAGAGTCCGCGGGAGATGACCAGATCGAGGGCAGCGGCGCGGCTGTCGGCGGGCAGAGAGCCCATGGTTTGCTGGCCGTTGCGATCGAGTGCTGTGTAGCTGAAGACGGCCATCAGGTGTGACTCCCGGCGGGTTGGGCCAAGCTGGGGGTTTCGGATGGGGCGGGATGGTGTGAGCCGAAGGTGCGTTCGGCGGCCTCGGCGCCGCTGGTGATTTCGTCTTTGGTGGCGCGGAGGACTTCTTCCGGGGAGGTTTTTCCGGAGGCGATGACGCGCCAGCCGTCGCGGCGGAGGCTGATCATGCCTTGTTCGACGGCGACTTTGCGGAGTGATTGTGCGGGAGCGCGGTGGAGGATGAGTTCGCGGATTTCGTCGGTGACGACCATCAACTCGAAGATGCCCATTCGGCCGCGGTAGCCGGTGTCCTGGCAGTTGCGGCATCCCTGGCCGCGGTACATGACGGGCGGGACGACCGAGCCGAACTCCTGGCGGATCTGATCGGCTTCGGCGGCGGGGAGTTCCACTTTGCAGTGTGGGCAGATCAGTCGGACGAGTCGCTGGGCGACGACGACTTCAAGGGAGGAGGCGACGAGATAGGGTTCCAGCCCCATGTCGATGAGTCGAGTGGCGGCGCTGGGGGCGTCGTTGGTGTGCAGCGTGCTGAAGACCAGGTGGCCGGTGAGGGAGGCCTGGACCGCGATTTCGGCGGTTTCGTTGTCGCGGATTTCACCAATCAGGACGACGTCGGGGTCGTGTCGGAGGATGGCGCGAAGGCCCATGCTGAACGTCAGGCCGGTCTTGGTGGAGACCTGGATCTGGTTGATGCCGTTGAGTTGATATTCGACGGGGTCTTCGATGGTGATGATTTTGCGTTCGATGTCGTTGATCTGGGAGAGGGCGGCATAGAGTGTCGTGGTCTTGCCGGAGCCGGTGGGGCCGGTGACGAGCACGATGCCGTGAGGCATCTCGAGGATTTTGTCGAAGGCGCCGCGGTCGCGGTCGGACATGCCCAGATGCTGCGTTCCGAGCAGAGCGCCCTGGCGGTCGAGGATACGGAGGACGACGGCTTCGCCGTGGAGCATCGGGATGACCGAGACGCGGACGTCGATCTCGCGGTCGGAGATGCGGAGCTTGATGCGGCCGTCCTGGGGGAGACGCTTTTCGGCGATATCGAGGTGGCTGAGGATCTTGAGTCGGGAGACGATGGCGGCCTGGAAGCGGCGGACCTGCGGTGGGATGTTGGCCTGCTGGAGGACGCCATCGACCCGGTAGCGCACGCGGAGCTGGTCCTCGAAGGGTTCGATGTGGACGTCGGTGGCGCGGAGGTCGATGGCCTCCGTGAGGACCTGATTGACGAACTTGATGATGGACGCGTCCTGGGCGGCATTGGTGAGGTCGAGTTCTTCGTCGTCGAATTTGGCGTCGATGACCTGGACCTCGCCGGCGGCAAAGGTCAGGCTCTGGAGGGTTTCGGCGCCGACGCCGAGGAGCCGTTTGATGCAACGCTCGATTTCGGCCGAGGGTGCGACGACCGGGCGGCAGTCGCGGCCGCAGGCGAGGCGCAAAGCGTCCAGGCCGGTCGTGTCGCAAAGATTGCTGGTGGCGACGGTGACGACCCCGTCCGTTTCCTCAAGCGGGAGCAGCCGGTGCTGAACCAGCAGGCGAGTGGGGAACTTGGCGAGGAATTCTTTGGACAGCTCGTACTTGTCGAGATCGATGTAGGGGATATCGAAGATAGTGGCGAGGCTGCGGAGGAGCTTTTCCTCGGGGATGCCATCGGCGGCGAGCACGGCCTCATCGAGGGGTTTTCCCTCCGCGATACCGGCGCGCGCTCGCTGGGCGGCCGAATCATCGAGCACACCTTCGACAACCAATTGGGCGATCAGATCCTGCACGGGGGCCACCTTGTCGGCAATAGCGGAATGGTCAAATAGAAGATCCTGGTGTGGGGGCGGGTCGCGGCTAAGTCCTGCGTCCCGCCCCCGGATGAAAGATCACTCAAAGTCTGCCCGAAAGCACCAAAATCGCTTCCTGACGCAGGGTGAGAACTTCTTTGAGTTCTTTCTGGGCCTGGGCTAGAGCCTGCTGGGCGCTTTCGCGAACTTCGCGGTAGGCCTTGAGCTTGGCGGAGATTTCGTCGGCCTTGGCGTCTTTGTTTTCGAGGGTCGTGCGGAGGTCCTGCGCGGCCTTGCCGATCGGGGTTTCGGGGGCCTGGTTGTTGCCGCCACGGCCGCCGCGGCCACCCATCATCCCGCCGAATCCGCCGCCGCTGGAGTCGCGCTGGGCCTGCATGACCTTTTCAATCTTGGGCATAAGGACTTTCCACTCATCGTCGGTGGCGCCGAGTTGTTCCTTCATGCGGTCCATCATTTGTTGGCGCATTTGAGCGGGGTCGAAGTTACCGCCGCCGCCACCCCTGTTGCCTCGTCCGCCGCCACCAC
>Ga0315286_10008459_pt1 | contig 10125 bp, 9 predicted proteins | sample YL17G10_0_MG_FD_205038 | JGI IMG/M metagenome (GOLD analysis project Ga0315286, IMG submission 205038) | Sediment microbial communities from Yellowstone Lake, YNP, Wyoming, USA - YL17G10_0 | ecosystem: Environmental > Aquatic > Freshwater > Lake > Sediment | place: USA: Wyoming | collected...
CATGAATAAGACCCGTGCTCAGATAACCCGTCGCCAATTCCTTGGGGCGTCGGCCGCCGCGGCCGCGCTGACCATCGTGCCGCGGCACGTCCTGGGCGGGCCGGCCTTTGTGGCGCCCAGCGAGAAGGTCAACATCGCCCTCATCGGGGCCGGGGGGCGGGGGCGGACCATGGCCCGCGCCCTGTTTGCCGAGGACCAGGCCCAGGTCATCGCCGTCTGCGACGTGGCTGAGAATACGGACCTCGGCGCGTTCTACTATGGAGGCCTGGCCGGCCGCAGCCCCGTCAAGGCCGAGGTGGAAGCGCACTATGCGAAGACGACGCCCAACTTCCGCTGCGGCGAGCACGAAGACTTCCGCGTCATGCTCGAGAAAGAGAAGTCCGTCGACGCGATCCTCTGCGCCACGCCCGACCATGCCCATGCCGCAATCTCCATCACCGCCATGAAGATGGGCAAGCACGTCTACTGCGAGAAGCCGCTGACGCATAACGTGTGGGAAGCCCGCCGCATGGCCGGCGTGGCGAAGGAAACCGGCGTGGCCACGCAGATGGGCGTCCAGGGCCACTCGGGCGAGGGCATCCGTCAGACCTGCGAATGGATCTGGGACGGGGCCATCGGCCCCGTGCGCGAGGCCCACGTCTGGAGCGATGACGTGGTGGGGGGCTGGAACGCGCTTCCCGGGCTGGGCCCGTGGGTCAAGGCCCCCGGGCGGCCTCGGGAGACGCCGCCCGTGCCGGCCGGCCTCAACTGGGACCTGTGGCTGGGGCCGCGCGAGGTGCGGCCATATCACCCGTCCTATGCGCCCTTCAACTGGCGCGGGTGGTGGGCGTTCGGCACCAGCACCATCGGCGACATGGGCTGTCACAACATGGACCCGGCCGTGTGGGCGCTCAGACTGGAGAGCCCGATCAGCATCGAGGCCACGGCGGCCGGGGTCGACGCCGAAGTGACCCCCTTGGGCGTGGTCTACCGCTACCGATTCGGGCCGCGCGGCGACATGCCGCCCGTGAAGGTGACGTGGTACGACGGCGGGCTGCGCCCGCCCACGCCGGAGGGGCTGGACACGAGCGATCCCAAGCAGCGCCTGGGCGAGGGGACCAACGGCATCCTGTTCGTCGGCGACAAAGGCATGATCACCTGCGCCGGCTGGGCCGGCATGCCCCGGTTACTGCCCTTGTCGCTGCACCGCGAGTACAAGCGCCCCGAGAAGACGCTGCCGCGAAGCAAGGGCTACCTCACCGACTGGCTGGCCGCGTGTAAGGGCGGTCCGCCGGCCAGCGCCAACTTCGAGTACGGTGCGCGTCTGACCGAACTGGTCCTGCTGGGCAACGTGGCCCTGCGCACGAAGAAGACGCTCGCGTGGGACGGGCCGAACATGAAGGCCGCCGGCGCGCCCGAGGCCGATCCGTTCATCAAGGAGTCCTATCGCAAGGGATGGGAGATCGGCTGAGCGAAGGAGCGTATCATAATTCGGGGACACAATACCATTTTCCGCCGAGCCATGCCGGCAGTCCACTCACCCCGCCGAGACCGCTCACCAGGGAAAATGGTATTGTGTCCCCGAATTATGCGACCAGTTGCCGGCCCACCTGCGCCAGAGAGGCCGACGGGGCCGCCGGGGCCGACGGCTCTGCCGGGGCCCCGGTCACAGGCAGCGTGGAAGCGGCCGTGCCCAGGACCCCCGCGATGACGGAGATCATGATCACGTACAGCACCGGCACGAGGAGCGAGAGGACCAGCCCCGCCACCGCCAGCCCCTTCTTGCGGCCGGCCTTCTTCGCGGTAACCAGGGCGATGAGGCTGAGCACCAGGCCGGCCAGCGCCACCGGAATGGCCAGCAGGCCGATGCACGGGACGAGCACGAGCACCGCCGACGCGATGCCGCAGGCGAACCCGGCGATGGCCAGGCCGCCGTGCCCGGCGGGTTGCCCTGCCGGTGGCGCCGCCGGGGCGGGATCCGGGGCGACCGCAGGCTCCCCGGCCGCCGCAGGCTTCCCGGCAGGCGCCGGCCTGGGGGCTGCCGCCGCGCCCGCCGCCGGAGCGGAGGCGGGTGAGGCGGGCACCCTCAGAAGCGTGCCGCACGTCGGACACGGGGCCCTGTGTCCGGCGGATGTGTCACGGGCATTCAGGTGGGTGCCGCACTTGCGACAGATGACCTTGATCACGCAACCGTCTCCTCTCGCTGGAGTGTCTCGGACCGGTTTTGCGGCCCCTTCTACCTGGAGTTCGGGCGGCACGCAACGGAATTGCCCCTGACCCCGAGGCGGCGGGGACACGAGCGGCGCAGCACAAAGGGGCCGCCCGCGCGGCCCCCGGCACGTCCCGATAAACCGGCACCTCAGGCAACGATATTCGTGGCTTCCTCGATGATACGGACGGCGGCGCTTAAGTTGCACGGCTTGGCGAGGCAGGCGTCGAAGCCCTCGGCCAGGCGCTCCTTGGTGCGCTCCGGCGAGACTTCCGCCTCGACCGCCACGACGCGCGTGGCCACCAGTTCCGGATCGGCCCGCAGGGCCAGGCGCATCTCGCGGGGTTTCAGGCCGGGCAAGCCCGTGTCGAGCAGGATGACGTGCGGCCGCGCCTGCCGGGCCAGCAGACCCGCCTCGAAGATGCCCGTGGCCACCTGCACTTCGTAATCGAAACCGCTCTCCAGTGCTACGCGCAGGGCGTCGGCGGCCTCGTATTCATGGCTGACAATCAGGACACGCGTGACGGCCCCGTCGATGCCGCGGAGCGGGATACCGTAGGCCCTCATGAAACGAACGAGGCACTCCCGCGGGATCCGCCGATCCCGGGAGCCCGGTATCTTGAAACCGCGCAACTGGCCGGTGTCAAACCACTTGGAGACGGTTCGCGGCGCCACACCGCACAGACGCGCGACCTCCCCCGTAGTGAGAACATCCTTCATCGCACAACCCCCGGTGCGAAGTACCCCTCGCACGCCGTCCGAACGAGCCGTCAGACGTGAACCCCCGAAAATCCCAAAGGCTTTATACTATACCACACAAACCACCCGGGGTCAAATCGCCGCCACAAAAGGCACGGTTTTTGCTTGTACGGGCGCCTGCACACGCCGCAAACCTTGCCCATCTTGCCAATCCGGGGATGGCTTCGGGGCACGAGGCGCGGTCCGGACGACGCCGAAAATCACCCCCCGCGGACAGGAGTTTTTTGGTGCCCGGCGAACCCGGACGGGCCAACATCGGCATGTCTATGTGGTGCCGGAGGGAAGCCCTGCGCGGTGGGTCCCCGTACCCACCGCGCGCACTGCCCTGCCGCGCTAGTCGAGGCCCAGCCGGCGGCGGACTTCGTCCGGGGCAAGGCCGCGGACCAGGAACTCCTTCTCCGGCCGGGTCTCGCCCCGCAGCAGTTCGACCTGAGCGGGTCTCAGGCCCAGGGCGGCGGCCAGGAGGGCTGCCACGGCCTTGTTGGCGGCCCCCTTCTCGGGGGGTTTCTGGACGGTCACCTTGAGCCGCTCGCCCAGCGGCCCGACGACCTTCTCGCGCGACGCCCCCGGCACGACCTTCACGGCCAGGCGGGCGCCGCCGGGGTGGGGTTCGACGATGGGCATGGCCGATGCGTCTCCCTGGTGCCGCGGGCGATCAACCGAAATCGATCCGGCGAAGGTCGGCCTCGCTCAGGCCGAAGTGGTGCCCGATCTCGTGCAGGACCGTCTGGCGGACGACGTCGCGGACGGTGTCTTCGAAGTCCTCCTGCGTGCCCTCGGGCGGGCAGATGGCGTCGGCCTCGTCGAGGATCGGCTCGCGGAAGATGAGGATGCGGTCGGGCATGACGTTGCCGTACTGGGTGTTCCGCTGCGTCTGCGGGATGCCCTGGTACAGGCCCAGGAGGGTGGCTTGGCCGCGCAGGCCCATCTCGCGGCGGATGCGGCGCGACGGCCACGCCGCCGCCACGACGTCGACGTTGTCGAGGCGCGAGGCGAACGCCTCCGGGAGGCTGTCCACGGCCTCGTCGACGAGTTCCTCGAAACGGTCCGGGTCCACCCTGTGCGCCCTTTCCGGCCGGCACGCCCGCGGAATCCTAGCACCGGCCGGCGACGGATGCAAGCGGGGCGCGGACGCCTGGACGGGTGTGGCGCGCCGTCGCCAAAGCGGCCATGGCGCGTGGGCGACTTGCCGCGCGCGGGCGGTGATTTTTTGGTTGCCAAACGCCCCCCACAGGCATATACTCCCCGGTTCGCTAATCAGGCGGCCCTGGAAGAACCGGGCCGAAGGTCCTCGCGGAAGGAGCCACTCCAGTGGCGGTATGTATTCGTCTGAAGCGTCTGGGCCGGACCAACCGGACCCACTGGCGCATTTGTGCGACCGACAAGCGGGCGGCCCGCGACGGCCGCAGCATCGAGGAACTGGGCAGTTACGACGCCCAGAAGCGGAACGAAGACAAGGTCCGGGTCCATCGGGATCGGGTCATCTACTGGCTGAAGGTCGGGGCCAAGCCGTCCGAGACGGTCGCGCAACTGCTGGGCCACCTGGGCATCGACGCCAAAGGCAACGAGATGGCGCCGAAGCCCTGGACGAAGCGCAAAGGCCCGCCGCCCCCGGCCGCCGCCCGCATCGCCGCCGAGAAGGCCAAGGCCGCCGGCGAGACCAAGCCCCAGGGGCAGCAGGCCTCCCAGTAGCCTCGCGGCGAAGGCGCCTGCGGCAAGGGGGCGACATGGCGCTGCGGTTCGACGTCATCACGCTCTTCCCGGAAGCCTTCGCCGGCGTGCTGGAATCGAGTATCGTGGGCCGGGCCCGGCGCGAGGGCCGGATCGAAGTCGTCCTGACGAACCTCAGGGACTTCGCCTCCGACAAGCGCGGCACGGTGGACGACAAGCCGTTCGGCGGCGGGCCGGGCATGGTGCTGCTGTGCGAGCCGATGTTCAAGGCCGTGGAGTACGTGCACGGCCTCGACTCCAGGCCGGCGCACGTGGTGCTCCTGACGCCGCAGGGCCGGCGGCTGACGCAGCCGCGGGTCCGCGAGTGGGCGGCCTTGGAGCGGCTGGCCCTCATCTGCGGGCATTACGAGGGATTCGACGAACGGATCCGCACGCTCGCCGACGAGGAAGTCTCGATCGGCGATTACGTGCTGACGGGCGGGGAACTCCCCGCCATGGTGATCATTGACACGGTGACGCGGCTGCTGCCCGGCGCCCTCGGGGCCGAAGACGGGGCCCGCGAAGAGAGTTTCAGCGACGCCGTGGCGGGCGGCGGCCTGGAGTACCCGCAGTACACCCGGCCCCGCGAGTTCCGCGGCATGGCCGTGCCGGAGGTGCTCCTGTCCGGCCACCACGGCGAGATCGCCCGCTGGCGGGCCGACCAGGCCCTGGCGCGGACCCGCCAGTGGCGCAGCGACTTGGCCGCCAACGCAGCGCACGAAACGTAGGACGCCCTGGAACGCAGACCATACCGGTTGCCGCAGAGGAAGGGTTGGACGATGAGAAAGCCTGGCATCGAACGCGTAGAGGCCGCCTTCCTGAAGAAGGAACCGCCTGAGTTTCATATCGGCGACTCCGTCGACGTGGGCGTCCGCATCCTCGAAGGCGAAAAGGAACGGACCCAGCTCTTCTCGGGCGTCGTCATCGCGCGTCGCGGCGGCGGGGCCACCGAGACCTTCACGGTGCGCCGCATCGTGGCCGGCGAGGGCGTCGAGCGGGCGTTCCCGCTCCACGCGCCCTCCGTCGTCTTCGTCCGGACCGTCCGGGCCGGCCGGGTCCGTCGGGCCAAACTCAACTTCCTCCGGGACCGGATCGGCAAGGCCACCCGCCTGACGGAAGGTCCGCGGGAGGCCGCCGCGGTGGACTCGGGCGCCGCCCCGCCGCCTGGGGCCGAGGCCGCCGCCAACGCCTCCGAATCCGACGCGTAGGCTTTGTCTGATGAATCCGTCGTCGGCCCGAGCGCGAGCGAATTCGGGCCAGGCCAGGAGGCCGAAGCAGGCGATTCCTGTGGGAATCGCCGATGCAGGCCGACGCCGCCAGGGCCGAATGCAGCCGCTCGAAGCCAGATCGGATTCGTCAGACACAGCCTGAGCGCGCGGCCCGCCGCGCCGGCCTTCCCTGTGCCCGCCCCCGCGGCGGGCACGACTGTCTTGCGGGATCGGGGCACGGCATGAAGGCGTTCCTGAAAGCCCTGCGCTACTGCTGGCCCTACCGCGGCCGCATCGTCCTGGCATGGATCTGCGGCCTGACGGCCGCCGCCCTCTGGGTCGGGTCCATCTCCGCCGTCCTCCCCATGTTCAAACTCCTCTTCTCGGAGCCCACCACGGGCGTCCACCTGCTCCGGCAGCAGACCGGCCAGGCCGCCGCGCCCGAGGAATGGGTTCTGGAGGTCTCGCCCGCGTGGCAGACCGAGCCCGACCCGGCCGTCGAGTGGTTCGAGGTCCGCGGCAAGACCGTCCGCGTCCGGCCCGACCTGCGGGTGGTGCGGCCGGAGGGCGGCCTGCTGGGTTTCGCCCGGCAGGCCCGGAAGGAGGGCCGCGTCTACGCCCCCGCCATGACCTGGGTGGCCGAGCGGCTCCCCGCGGACCGGTTCCTGTGCCTGGCGTGGATCATGGTCGCCGTCATGGTGATGGCCGTCCTGCGCGGCACCCTGACGTACGCGGGCGATTACCTCGTGGGCCACGCCACCAACCGGGCCATGCTGACCCTGCGGGTGCGGGTCTTCGACCACCTTCTGCGGTCGCCCATCTCGCTGTACACCCGGATCGGCACCGCCGACATCCTCAGCCGCTTCCAGCAGGACTGTTTCCTGATCCTCGAGGGCATGAAGACGGTCCTGGGGAAGGTCGTCGTCGAGCCGCCCCGCGTCCTCATGTGCCTGATCCTGGCCGTCTGGCTGGGCGTCAGCATCGACCCCTGGCTGCCGGTCATCGTCCTGGTGGCGGCCCCGCTGGTGGGGTACCTGGTGCGGAAGTTTGCGGTCCTGATGCGGCGGGCCAGCCGCAAGAGCCTCGAGAGCATCGCCCAACTCGTGGGCATCCTCGAAGAGAGCCTCTACGGCATCCGCGTCGTGAAGGGGTACCGGCTGGAGGCCCACCAGAGAAAGCGTTTCTTCGCCACCAGCCGCCGGCTCCTCAAGCAACTGCTCCGGACGATCCGGATCGACGCCATCACGAACCCGACGGTGGACGTGCTGTTCACGGTGGCGGCGGCGGGGGCGGCCATCGTCGGCGGCCGGATCATCATCGACCGCGGCATCGACCCGGCCGACGTCATGCTCTTCTTCGGCCTGCTCGTCGGGGCCCTCGACCCGATCCGCAAACTCTCGAACGTCTCGAACCGGTTCCAGCAGGCCGCCAGCGGCGCCGACCGCGTGTACGCCCTCCTGGCCGCCGACCCCGAGCCGCGCTACGGCGCCAAGGGCCGCGACCTGCCGCGCCTCAGGCAGGCCCTGGAGTTCCGCGGCGTCTCGTTCGCCTACCTCGAGGGCAAGCCCGTCCTCCAGGACGTGAGCCTGCACGTCCGCTGCGGCGAGGTGGTGGCCGTCATCGGCCGCACGGGCTGCGGCAAGACGACCCTCGTCAGCCTGATCCCGCGGTTCTTCGAGCCCGGGGCCGGGGCGATCCTCATCGACGGCATCAACATCGGCGACGCCACGCTTCGCAGCCTCCGCGAGCAGATCGCCTACGTCCCCCAGGAGACGACCCTCTTCGCCGATTCGGTGGCCGCCAACATCGCCATGGGGGCCGCCCGGGTCGGCCGCCTGGCCCCCACCCGCGACGAGGTCCAGCGCGCCGCCAGGGACGCCCACGCCGACCTCTTCATCCGCCAACTCCCCGACGGGTACGACACCGTCCTGGGCGAGCACGGCACCACCCTCTCGGGAGGCGAACGCCAGCGCCTCGCCCTGGCCCGGGCGATCCTGCGCGACCCCGCCATCCTCATCCTCGACGAGGCCACCAGCGCCCTGGACGAAGAGACCCAGGCCCTCCTCCAAGACACGCTCCGCGTGTTCGTGCGCGGCCGCACGACGCTCCTGATCGCCCACCGGCTCTCCACGCTGAACATCGCCGACCGCATCGTCGTCATGGACGCCGGCCGGGTCGTCGGCGCCGGCACGCACGAGGAACTGCTCGCCGGGTGCCCGCTGTACCGGCGCCTCCGCGAGGTCGGTCTCGATGGCGTGTGACGCTTGGCCGCGCGCCCCTCGGGCGTGGCGTCACGGCGGCGCGCAAGCGCTTTTCAGAAAACGACTTATGGCCCCAAGGCGGCCTGTGGATATCCTGTGGAGAGTTTCTGGGCACTCCCGTAAGTCCTTGTAAGTCAATGCCTTAAGGCGCATCTGCCCCCGGATGGGATGTTAGCAGTCGCGGGGCGACCCCTCTGTCCTGGGGGCATGGTGGCCCTCTCTCGCCCCCGCCTCGTCGCCACGGCGACTCGCCCGGGGCGAGATGGGGGTACGTGCTTGGCGTGCCCCCGGGTTGGGTGGCACGGCTCGCCGCGGCGACCGCGCAGAGGCTCAAGTGGCGTTGTCGTGCGAGGCGAGGCGGGAGAGCCGGCGGCACCACAGCACCCGTAACCGAGGCCTTGCCGCGCGGCCCGAAAATCCCTTTCCACGGGACGGCAAAGCGTTATTCTTTGCGTTGACGGAAGCGGCGGGTTCTGGTACGCTTCAGGGGTCTCGGGCAGGGCCGCGCGGCGCCCGGTTGAGGGGCGCCGCGGTCCGGGCGCGGTCCCAAGGGCGGGGCGCAGGCCCGGACGGGGTTTACATTCATTAGGTTGCATTCATCCATACTAGGGAAGGCGTTTTTATGGCGCCCGCGGAGTGGGGTCTCTGGCAGCAGGTCCTCGCGCACCTGAAGGGAGAATCGGCCGGCCTGGCCATTCCCCCGTGGCTCGCGGAGGCCAAGCCGGCCGAACTGAGCACGTCGCAGTGGGCCGTGACGCTGCCCGAGGCGGCGCGCAGCGCCGAGGTGAGCGCGGCCCTGCGGTTGGCGCTCGAACGGGCCCTGGAGCGGACCGTCGGCCGGCGCGTGGCGCTGGAGTTCCGCGCGGACCAGGCCGCGAAGGCCGCCACGGCGGCCGCCGGATGGCCCGCCAGGTTCCTCCAACGCGATCACCCGCCCCTGAACCCGCTCTACGAGTTCGAGAACTTCGTGACGGGGCCCTGCAACCGCATGGCCCACGCGGCCGCCCTGGCCGTCAGCGACCTGCCCGGACGGGCCTACAACCCGCTGTTCATCCACGCCAGCGTCGGCCTCGGCAAGAGCCACCTCATGCAGGCCATCTGCCACAAGATCCTCGCCACGCGGCCGGACGTCGCCATCCTGTACGTCTCGTGCGAGGACTTCGTAAACCAGTTCATCACGGCCATCGAGCGGGGCCAGATCGAGCAGTTCCGCTACAAGTTCCGGTACCTCGACGTCCTCGTCATCGACGACATCCACTTCCTGGCCGACAAGGACCGGACCCAGGAGGAGTTCTTCCACACGTTCAACACGCTGTACCAAGCCCAGAAGCAGGTCGTGTTGTCGAGCGATTCGCCGCCGCACGAGATCCCCAGCCTCGAGGAGCGCCTCGTCAGCCGGTTCAAGTGGGGCCTGGTCGTCCGGATCGACCGGCCCAGTTACGAGACCCGCGTGGCCATCGTCCAGAAGAAGGCCCGCCTGCGCGAGCGCGAACTGCCCGAAGACGTCGTCAAGTACATCGCCACGGTCGTCGACTCGAACAACCGCGAACTCGAAGGGGCCGTCGTCCGCGTCCTCGGCTACGCCAGCCTCTGCAACCGGCAGGTCGACCTGGACCTCGCCAAGGAAGCCTTGCGGGACCTCGTGGTGGCGCCGAACCACTCGATCTCGATCCAGACCATCGCCGACGCCGTTCTGGAGCGCTACAACGCGAGGCTGTCAGACCTCCAGAGCAAGCGCCGGGCCCAATCGGTCGCCCTGCCGCGGCAGATCTGCATGTACCTGGCCCGGCGACTCACCAACCGCAGCCTCGAGGAAATCGGGGCGTTCTTCGGCGGGCGGGACCACACCACCGTCCTCCACGCCGAACGCAAGATCCAGCAGATGGTCGCCCGCGATCCGGCGTTCCGCGGTCTGATGGAGGCCATCGAGGGGGATGTTCTCAGGCAGTAATCCGCGTGGAAAACCGGTGGCGCACCGGCAACTAATGCACGGCGGACG
>Ga0315286_10008460_pt1 | contig 10125 bp, 6 predicted proteins | sample YL17G10_0_MG_FD_205038 | JGI IMG/M metagenome (GOLD analysis project Ga0315286, IMG submission 205038) | Sediment microbial communities from Yellowstone Lake, YNP, Wyoming, USA - YL17G10_0 | ecosystem: Environmental > Aquatic > Freshwater > Lake > Sediment | place: USA: Wyoming | collected...
GTTTGGCGGTCTCGTGGTTGTCCGCGGTGAATGGAGCCACAAGTGGGTGAGGCCCAGACTGACCGAGGCTCTCCATTGCTTCAAAGGAGCGACTGATCGCCTCGGTATAGAGCCGATGGCCGGTTTCGGCGAACGGGTGGCAACTGTCCGGCGCGAACGCGGGACGAGCCGGAGTGCCCTTGGCTAGGTCGGCGGGGATTTCGGGCTTCGGCGACGTGAAGACCCACTCGCCCGCGTTGACCCGCCGCGCCGCCTCCTGGGCGAGGTGGACGGACGGAATCCCGTAATGGTCGGCGATGAATTCCATCGCCGACGCCGAGCGAGGCAGCCGGCCGGCCGCCAAATCGCCCAACATGCCGTCGTGCATCGTGTAGACAAAGCAGATGTCGGTAGCCGGATCGGCGCGGCGAATCTGCCGCACGATGCCCTCCATGCAGCAGTAAATCTGCTCCGGCGGGGCGCCGCCATCATTCACGGCAAATTCGACAAACACCAGGTCCGGCCGATGGGCCAGCACATCGTGCCCGAGCCGGAAGACGCCGAGGTCGGAGCCGGTGCCGCCGATGGCCGCGTCGATCTCCGTGAAGACCGCCCCTGGATAGCGATGTCGCAGCCAGGCGGTCGTTTGCGGTCGCCAGCCGTTTGCCGCCGTGATACTGCCGCCGAAATAGGCCACGGTCACTTTCTCGCCGGCCTTTGCTTTGGCGATGAAGTTCGGCAAGCCCTCGCGAGCCCGCAGCTCGACCGCCGGGCGGGACGGGTGCGCACGATCATCGGGACCTGCCTTCAATGCGTCTCGAACGGCCTGGACCTGCTCCATCTGTGCAGCGGCCAAGGCGCCGATTGGGCCGGCTTGCGGGTTCCAGTTTGGCCCCATGTCCAGCGTGACGACACCTTCCTTGGACACCACCGTGCTGACCCACTTCGCCCATTTCTCGGCGGGGTACCGCGTATCGCGCGCAGACCACTGCGAGCCGAGATAGGTCAGGGCGTGCCATTGCGAGCCTTTCACCCATCGCGAGGTGGGGAGCATGTCAAAGGGTTCGTTCAACTCGCCCGCCGTGTAGTCCTCCGCCTGGGTGTGGCGGATCAGCCTGACGCCGGGGTTGAAAGTCACAATGGCATTCGGATTGTCGTGCTTGACCGCCTCGGCATAGACCTGGGCGATGGCTTCATTGAAGTGGACAGACTCGTAGCCACCATCGAACCACCATCCGGCGACTTTGTCCCCGTAGCGGTCCGACCATTCCTCAATCACCTGTGCCCACTTCCGGGCAAACTCGACATTGATGGGCTGATCGCGTTTTCCCTCCGGCAGTCCGAAGGCCTTCTGGGCGCGAGCATCCTGGTTCGGGGTTTGGCAGGGCAAATAGAGCATCAGCTTGATGCCCTTGGGCTTCAAGGCTCGATAGAGCTCCAGCGGCAGATCGCGGGTCGAGCAGCGCTCGCCCGGCGCATAGCCGGTGGTTCGGTCATAGACGGCATTCGGGGAATTGAAGAAGCCCGAGTTCTGTCCCAGGGTGATGACGAAGTACTTCGCGCCCAGGGTCTCCAATTGCCGAGCCAAGCCCTCCACGTCGAAGTCGGCAACCCGGGCGAGGCTCGCCGCATCCCCAGGCAGAAAATGCATGAAAACGCCGTACTTGGCGTCCTTGAGCCAGTCCGTGTTGGGATTGTTCACGGTTGCCTGGACTCGCCAGGACAATAGCAGCAGAAGGCAGCCTGCCAGTCTCAAAGTGTTCGCTTTCATAAGTTTCCGGAAAAATAGAGGTTGGGGTTTGTTTGTGTGACGCTACTTCGTCGTTATGACCGCGATTCCGTAAATGTCCACTCTCGGCACAGTGAATGTGACGCAACGATCTCGAACTTCGAAAGGCAGCCGAACATCCTCCGCCGATTGTGGGCTCGCGAGCACGACGCTCTCGACCTCACGCGATGCCGGCAAACGGACGGAGACATCAATGTCCTTCACAGGCTCATCGATCCGATAGTTGACCAAATGGACCAGACGCCTGCCCGGCTGTTGCGTCAGCTCCGCGCACAGCCCGGAGGGTGCACGAATCGAGAGACTCAAGTCGGTGCCACACAGCCGGCGGACGGCTGCCAGGAGATCCCCATCTTCATTAAGATGGAGAATACCCGGTCCGGACAGGCCCGCCAAAGCACGCTGTTTCCGCGGGCGCAGCCATTCGTCGTGCGTACCGGCCGATCCAACGATGCAAATTCGACCGCCGGATTGTACATAACGCTGGATGTGTTGGAGCTGCGCGTCGGACATCGCTTCACAGCCCGCCAGCACCAGGACGCGGTAACGAGCCAAGTCATCCAAGTGTTGATCGTAGACGATTTGGAAGGCAGCGCGATTGTCGATGAGGGTCTGCTCGGCCCGGTGCGTCAGCTCGGCATTCGTGCGATCCGCAAACACTTGTGACGGGAAGCTGCGCAGAACCGCCACGTCCGCCACCACGTCGGCTTCCCGCAACAGGTCGCGGCGAGCATGAAAGAACTTGACGAATGGGGCCAGCGAGGGAGCAAGAGGCTCCTTCGAGCCGGGTTGAGCAACCACCTGCCCGTACTCAAACCAGCAGAGGCAGCCCAGGCAATCCAGGTTGAACGCCATGGATTCAGCCATCTCGAGCGGCGTTATCGTATAGGCAAACGCCATGTTGTCCATGCGGCGGGCGATCTTGTACGTGCGGATGCGGGTGTGGAGCTGCCCGTTGCGATATCCGGGATGCCGGCCCTCATCCCAAAAGGCCTCCCCCGATTGCAGCAGGCGACCATGGTCCACCGGCGGTGCAATCCGGTCGCCGGGACCGCCCGGATTGCACTCGATGAGGATGTCCTGGCGCAGCCCTCGGGCGTGCAGACTCATATCACGGTAGGAGTCCGCCAGCGATTGGCAACAGAAGTCAAGCCAGACCTGGTCCAGTGAACTGTGCCCTGAACCAGCTTTAGGCGGGCGAACCTCCCCCACGTTCTCGACGCCCATCTCTTCGAGCCGCTCCGGCGTGAAGCGATCGCGCAAGTACTGCCGAAATCGCTGGACGGAATTCTCATCGGATCCCGGACCGACCTCGTAGTTGTCGAAGTGCAGCAGGTCGGCCCTAATCTCATGCACCGCGAAGGACACGATCTTGCGGTAGAAGACCTGGGCCTCCGGGTGGTTTCGATTCCAGTAATAGCGGTATGTGGCGCCGCCATACGTCCGAGGTTTGCCATTCGCATCAAGCAGCACCCAATCCTTGGCCTCGGGAGTCTCGCCAAACAGCGGCTCCCAAAGAAAGGCGCCACTGTAGTTGTAGACGCCCACACGCAAACCGGCCTCATGGCAGAGCTTGGCAAACCGAACGGCATCCCACATGCTTTCTCGCTCGACCACCAGCCCCGCCCCCTTGTAGCAGTGCATCATGACGAAATTGACCCCCAGGTCCTTCAAGCGGGCGATCATCTCAGGGCTGTGCTCGCGCAGATAGGCGGCTCGCTGCTCCTCCGTCGGCGTGAAATCACTGCGACCATCGCGACGCACGCGGAACTGCAGCGGCTCCCAACTCCCTGCCATAACGATGCCATCCCGCCGCAGCCAGTCAGGACGTTGACTCAATGGCAGGGTCAGCGGCTCAGCGAATGTGGGGAAAGCGAAAAACAGGAGCAGAAAAATGGTTCCCGCAGTGGAGAACGATCTTCGCATGGCCGACGTTACTGCCCTGCATCCCTGTGAGTCTTTCATCCTGTGGTTCTGCATCCGAGGTCCTCCACAGACGGTTCGTCGCCTTCAGAGTCTATCGAGGTGGGCAGACAATTTCAATGCCCCCACCATCGCCGTCTTCCGGTCGCGGGCGTGAGGATGCAGCGAATGCCGTCTCGACTGAAGCACTTGCCGCATGACGTGCAGGACGACCGGTCTGCCCGCCCCGTCTCCATTCGATTGACCAGATCGGGCTCGCAGATGAACGGTCTGCACATGGAGACCATGTCGCAGATGCCATCATTGACCATGTTCTGCATGACCGCCCGCGAGCGCAGGCCGCCGACAAGGATGATCGGAACATCCAAGGATTGTCTGATGGCTTTGGCCTGTGATGCGAAGTAGGCTTCCTTCTCCGGCGCGTCGATTCCCCCGGCCACTGCCTGGGCATAGTTCCCCGAGCGGGTGCAGGAAACCTCAATAGCGTCAATGCCCGCATCCCTGGAGGGACTTGGCCGTTGCGACCGACTCCTCCAGCGCCAGGCAGTTGTCGCATCCATCCACCACGCCAAGCTTGCAGAGGATTGGGTATTGCGGTCCCAGTGACTGCCGCAGCCGGGAAGCAATTTCGATGAGCAGACGGCGGCGTCCCGCCGCATCGCCTCCGTAGGCGTCCGTGCGATGATTCACAGCCGGCGTCAGGAACCCGCTGAGCAGAAAACCATGCGCCGCGTGAATCTGCACTCCATCGAAGCCTGCCTCCCGCGCCCACCCTGCCGCCGCGACGAACCGGTCTATCGCATCATGGATTTCGGCGCTACTCATCTCCTCAGGCCGCCGCGAGGCGTGGTTGATTTGTGCCATGACCCTCGTTCCGTTGCCACGCGATGCCTGGGCCAGACGCCGCAGACCCGGCAGGTGATCTTCCCTCGCAATCCCCGTCTGCCTCGGGCTGCATTTCCAGCCGTCGTCCACGTACATGTGCCCGGTGACGATCAACCCCACCCCACCGGCGGCCAAAGCCTCGTAGACCGGGAATATCTCCTTCCCGAGCACGCCTTTGTCTGTCGCCTCGGACTCCCCGGTCGCCGAGCGAACGAACCGGTTCTTGAGGCTCAGGGATCCGACGCAATACGGTCCGAAGATGCTCTTGACGCGATTCTCGCTGGTGGTCATAACTGTCCCCGGCGTGATTTGAACACGCAACCTTCAGCTCCGGAGGCTGACGCTCTATCCAATTGCGCTACGGGGACGAAACAGTCCAAACCTGTTTGTTACAGGCACTTCTACCACAATCAAAATCAAAAGTCAAAAGTCAAAAATCAAAATGGTGGAATCGCGGCGGTGCCGCGACGACTTCCTTCATTTTTGCTCTTTGATCTTTGATTCTTGATCTTCCTCGAAGCAGCCTGTCGCATTTGTGAGCGCCGTGCCGGTCTGGGTCCCGTAAAGCGTGGCTGTGCCCACGGTGGCGAAGCCCTTTTGCCTGGCCTCATCCGCGATCCGAATCCGCTCGCTGGGACCATTCTCTCCCGTCCCAGGGAGGCGGCCGCTTTCATTGATGATAGGGATTTCCTTCAGCTCCAGGTCGATCCGGTCCGGGTAGACGGTGGCGACCAGGTAGTTCACCTTCCGGTCGCGGCCGAGCCGGCTGCCGTGCGAGACCTGAAGAATGCCGTCGGCTTGCGCGCACGCGATCGCCCCGGCCTCACCGCACAGGTACAGGTCCGCCGCGTGCTTTTTGAGGGTCTGCCACAGCGGGGACTGGCGACCGCCCGCCAGCACCAGGCTACCAGGGTTCTCCGGGCCGAGAACTGGCGTGTGGCCCATCACAACGATGTGCCTGACGCCGGGATTATCCGTGAGGGTCTGATCGAGCCATTGCAGTTGCTCGCCCGTCACCTGCGGGGCGATACCACCCTGCGGACCGTTGCCTTTTTCAAACACATCCAGGACTGCAAACAGGGTGTTCTCATGGATGAGCGAGAAGGCGGTGCCCTTCATGCGCAGGGGGCCGTTGCGAGGCATGTTCAAGTACCTTTGGAACTGCCGTTTGAAGATGGGCACAAGGGCGACCTTGTCTTCGGGCCAGGGGCCGCCGCCGATCTCGTGCTCGCCGATGGCGGTGTAGAACCGCAGCCCATGATCCGCCATCCGCTTCATCCAGGCGGTATACTGGACGGCCGCGAGCTTCTCGATGGCCGCCTTGTCCGGCCAGCGGCCCATGACCAAGTTGCCCGCCACGAGGACGAATTCCGGGTTCTCGGCCTTGATCGCCTTGAGGACGTAGTCCAACGACTCCTCCCAGCCGGACTGCGGATAGGCGAGGTCGGCGCCGACAAAGTTCGGGATGCTGACGAATCGCCACGTCGGGACAGCCGAGACGCCATCCTTGGGGACCTCAACCTTGGCCACCCAGAGAATCGCATTCAAGACCAGCTTGCGGAACGGCTCCATGTGCCAGTTGCTCGTGTAGTGGCCGCCCGCGAATCCAAAGCCCCGGCCGCCGTCAGGACGCGTATAGGCCCAGGCCAGGACCTTGTCCTGCGGGTCGCGCGGCGGCAGCTTGCCGGTCATGATGGGGACCACATTCGTATCGTTCGCGCGGAATCGGATGTCAAAGTACCATTCATCCTCCAGGACATAGCCGCTACAGCCCCGAGAGATCGGGTGGCCGTTGCTCACCAGCGCCGTCTTGACCACATTGACGGGATTCTGCGAGAACCCCGGCTCGTAGGAGCCGCCCATCCACGCCGTCAAGTCCTGCTGCGCTCCCGGCGGAGGATCGATGGAATAGTGAAGAAACATGATCCCGGCTCCCCGCTTGGCGAGTTCCCGGATTTTCGCCAGCCGGCTTGGCTCGACGAGCGGGTGCATCTCCCGCCCGTCCGCGAAGAATACAATCGCATCGGCGTCGTCCAACGCGGCCGGATTCTGGGGCCAGCCGTTGTCGTGAACGTCGATCTGCAGCGGCTCGATATTCGTCGCCTGTTGCAGGCACTCCTTCACGAGCCGCGCGTCCATACCCCACTCGTGATTCCCTTCGCTGTGGCTGGCCTTGCCTGCGAGAAAGGCGATCTTCTTCGCCTTTGTCTCAGGCACCGGCGACAGGCCCGCCGCCCACGCACATCCCCGGCGAAACAGCTCCGCCGCCCCCGGATTGGTGAAGGCCCCAACGTCGTGGCCGAGCGGGCTGTGGAAGACACGGCCCTTCCCATATTTCAGGATAAAGGCCATCGCGTAATTCTTGCCGTCCACCTTCGATTTCGACTCGGCCAGGACCTGGATCGGGAGATTGCCAGCCAGACACGTGTACAATTCGTCGGTGATCGTAAAGGGTGTGAGCCCGCGCGTGATGGGATGATCCACTTCGGTCATCGTGACTTGGAAGGCCCCGTACGGATCGTGTCCCCGGAGTTTCGGATCGTAGACCCGCCCGACGATCCTCTCGAACTCGGGCCAGCCTTGGAACGCTCCGCAGGCGAAGTGAACGGCCACCACACCGCCGCCCTCTTTCACGAATCGAGCCAGATTCTGCCTCGCCTGCTCGCCGGGGTCCGGCGTCTCCCAATTCATGAAATGCAGCACGGCGACGTTGTAGTCACTCAGCTTCGGGGAGGCGAGGAACTCGGGCTTTTCGACGACATCGACCTTCAGCCGGGGGTCTTTACGCAATTCTCCGGCCAACGCGGGCGCCGTCTCCTTCCACTTATGCCCCGGATAATCGATGCCTGTGACAATGACCACCTTGCGGGTCTCGGCCTGGGCTCCCCAACTGCGTGCACTCGCACCAAGCGCGAGCCCGCACACGACCATCGATAGCCACAACAAACGTGCACATTGTCTATGCTTCATGCGTTCTCCTTCGAGCCGGTCAGCCGGCCGGCCTTGCACACCCGGATCGCAAGCGTCTTTCACCAAGGGATTTCTATTGGGTTTTGGGTCGTTTGTCAATGTGGAGGGTCGTGCCTGCGATGCACGTAATGCTCGATCAACCGTCTGACCTGGTTGTTTTGCGGCGTCTCTTCCTCGTTCAGGGCCTGCGTGGCGTCGTCCAGATGCGCCGGCTCTGTCTCGTGCAGCTTGCGCAGCAGGACCAGGGCCTCGCGCCGGATCTGGGGGACGTGCAGGTCCATCATCAGTCCGGCGTCTTTGCCCTGCCCGTAGACGCGTCCCAGGGACTCTCTCTTGGCAAAGGTCTGGAGAAATGCCTTCTCCAGAACGAGGATTTCCTGGATCGTGAGCAGCTTGCCCTCGACTCTCTTTTGCAGTTGGGTTCCGCTCTCCGCGCCGAGGACGCGAAGCACGTGCTCCCAGGTCCGGCACGGCAGCATCCGGATCTTCGTGATTTCCTGCAGCGTCTTTCTCTCGACGTTCAGAAAGACCGCGAGCATCCGCTGCGACTCGGCCCGCAAGTGGACTTGCGGCTGCCTCCGGACAAGTTCGAATTGCCAGGCATGCGAGTCATCCGACGATTCCCCCGCTCGAATGACGGAGCACAAATCCCGGGCCTCCTGAGCGGCGGCCTGCTGGATCGCCGACAGTGTGTCTTCGTTTACGACGTCGGGAATCCCGGGCGCTTCCTCAACCGAAGCGACGGCCATTTCCACCGCAGAGGTCACCACCGGCGTTGATACCTTCAGCGGTCTTCCTTCCTTGAGGTCTCTCATGAACAGCAAGAAGGCCTGCGCGACCTCCTGATGCCTCCCTCTCTTCGCGAAGCGGCCCAGCAGTTTCCGCCACGCCTGGTACCGCTTGTCATCCTCGAAGTACTCCCGGATATCCACCGCCAGCCCGGAGGCGACCCCGCCCTCGGCACTTTGCTCCGTGAGGGTCTTCATGCCTTTGAGGACGGAGAACATGTAGTCCCGGTATCGTTCCGCGTTGCCTTCCGTGAACCGCCGCAGCTTCTTGAGAGTCGTCCGGATGTTATCCAGCATCAGATCGTTGACCGTAAGGACATAGGAAGGGACCTGCTCCGCGTTGGTGAACTCGGCCACCTCGGTCAGTCCCGCCAGAAGGCCCTCCTCCGGCGCTGTTTCTTTCTTGGCATCCTCGGTGACCGTCTCCGCCTCCTTCTGAATCCTCGTCAGCAGATCATCCACGCCCCGGACCGCTCTTTTCAGGAGCCGCTCATTGGCGCTGTCGTAGATTCGAAATGGACTGATGATCCACAACGCGACGCCAAGCAACAGAACGGCCGCCCCCCATATCAGGATCTTGCTCCATTGCTGCCATGTCTGCTGGATTTGCTGGATCGGACCCGATTCCGGACGGCTATTCCGATCCAGTCCTTCATCCTCGTACCCGGTCTGTCCCAGAGCCATCGTCCCCAGCGCCAGGACGATGAGACAGACCAGCAGCCCTTGCCAGACGCGTTTCTTACGCAGGGCCTCGCTGCATCTCGATGAAACCCGCACAGGCGCCTCCGGGGAGAATCCCGACTGGGCCTCAACTATTCTTGATGACACGTCCACGAATCTATTATACCATGTCCGCGAGATGCAAAGGAACGCCAACCCCGGAAATTGCGCAGATTCAACCCATGCGGAGACTTGAAATCCCCCGCCATTTGTTGAACAATAGTAGGGGCGAAACATCTTTCGCCTCTACCACGGAAACAGTGGGGAATCGGCATGAGTGATGTCACACGCATCTTGAATGCCATCGAACGCGGAGACGCGGGGGCTACGGACGAGCTCTTGCCTCTGGTCTATGAGGAGCTGCGTTCGCTGGCCGCCCAGAAACTGGCCCACGAGCCGCCGGGCCAGACCCTCCAGGCAACCGCGCTGGTGCATGAGGCGTACCTCCGGCTGGCCGGATTGGAGAATCAGACTTGGCGGAGCAAGGGCCATTTCTTCGTTGCGGCGGCGGAAGCCATGCGACGGATCCTGATTGACCACGCGAGGCACAAGAGGAGTCTCAAGCAGGGAGGGGACCACGAACGGCTCCCCCTTGACGAGGCGGTGAGTGCGGCCCAGACCCAGCGGCTATCCGATGACTTGGTCGATTTGGATGAAGCTCTTGAGAAGCTGTCCAAGAGAGACAAAGCGAAGGCCGATCTGGTCAAGCTCCGCTACTTCGCCGGCCTGACGAGCGAGCAGGCCGCCGCGGCGCTCGGCATTTCTCATGCGACAGCCGAACGGTACTGGGACTATGCCAGTTCCTGGCTTCGGCTGGAAATCCACACCAGCCGTCAAAGGCGGCAGCTCTGATAGGGTGTTCGGGAAGTTGGCTTATCGTAGCATGGGCATCTTGCCCATGAGTCCCAGGGCCATCTTGGTCCTGGCGTCACGGGCGAGACGCCCGTGAGACACACGGGCAGGATGCCCGTGCTACTTTTCGGGCACCCTCTGAGAATTTTTTGGGAATTTGCCCTTTCTCTGAGGGAATTTCCGCGTCCGTTTACGCTTCTGTACATAGTGGCACATTGAGAC
>Ga0315286_10008461_pt1 | contig 10124 bp, 8 predicted proteins | sample YL17G10_0_MG_FD_205038 | JGI IMG/M metagenome (GOLD analysis project Ga0315286, IMG submission 205038) | Sediment microbial communities from Yellowstone Lake, YNP, Wyoming, USA - YL17G10_0 | ecosystem: Environmental > Aquatic > Freshwater > Lake > Sediment | place: USA: Wyoming | collected...
CGATTGCCGAGGCGCACGAATTTTTCCAAAACCTGAAACTCTCACCGTCCGACACGGAGATTGCCCGCCGTATCACCGAGGAACTCCGCAAACGCCTCAAGTTTCTCAATGATGTCGGAATCGGATACGTGACGCTCGACCGGATGTCGATGACGCTGTCCGGCGGAGAATCCCAGCGCATCAACCTTGCAACCTCTCTCGGCTCAGCCCTCATGGGATCCCTCTATGTCCTCGATGAGCCGAGTATCGGGCTCCACCCACGCGACACTCACCGGCTGATCGCGATACTGAAGTCGCTCAGAGATATCGGCAATACGGTTATCGTCGTGGAACATGATGAAGAGATGATCCGCGAGGCGGATATCGTTGTCGATATGGGGCCAAAGGCGGGCGAACACGGAGGGGAAGTCATCTTCAACGGGCCGCTCGCCGAGCTTATGAAGAGCAAGGATTCGTTGACGGCCCGGTATCTTAGAAAAGAACTTGAAATCCCGACCCCCAAGAACCGCCGGCCTGATTCCGAAAGATCGATCTACATCCGTGGCGCCAAAGAAAACAATCTAAAGGGGATCGATGTGCGCATTCCGCTCGACCTCTTTGTCTGTGTGACCGGCGTCAGTGGATCCGGGAAGAGTACCCTCATCCACGATATCGTCTATGCAGGAATGCAGAAGAAAAAGGGTGGATTCCAGGGGACTGTCGGGAAGTTCGTGTCGTTGGAAGGAGACGACCATATCAATCAGGTGGAGCTTGTCGATCAGTCTCCCATTGGCCGATCTTCCCGGTCAAATCCCGTCACCTATATCAAAGCCTTCGACCTGATCCGTGATCTCCTTTCCCATACGCAGGTGGCCCGCATGCGGGGATTTGCCCCCGGTCATTTTTCCTTCAACGTGCCGGGGGGCCGATGCGAAGTATGTGAAGGCGAGGGTGTTCAGACGATCGAAATGCAGTTCCTGGCCGACCTCTATCTGACGTGCGAATCATGCAAAGGAAAGCGATTCAAGCAGGAAATCCTTGATATCCGCTTCCATGGCAAGAATGTCGATGACATGCTCGGCATGACGGTCACGGAAGCGGTTAAGTTCTTTTCCGAGCTTGCTGAGGGAAAACGGGTCGCGAAGCGTTTACAGGTGTTACTGGATGTCGGGCTGGGATATTTGCGCCTGGGACAGTCGGCAACGACGCTATCGGGGGGTGAAGCTCAACGGATGAAGCTGGCAACGCATCTCTCGGCGTCGGAGAATGAGGGGAAGACCCTCTTTATTTTTGACGAGCCGACAACCGGCCTCCATCTGGATGACATTGCAACCCTCTTGAAATGCTTCGATGCGCTTGTCGGCGCAGGACATTCACTCATCGTAATTGAACACAACATGAATGTTGTCAAGTGTGGCGATTTCGTGATCGATCTCGGCCCGGAAGCCGGCGACGGCGGCGGTGAGATCGTCGCAACAGGAACCCCCGAGGAAATTACCCTCTCACCACGTTCGCATACCGGCAAATTCCTCAAGCAATACCTCTAGGGAACCGCGCACGATTCCCGATATTTCAAATCGCCCTAACATGAACAATATCGGGAATCTCGCCAAGTCGGTGACGGCGGCGAGATCGTCGCGACGAGGTCTCCCATGGAAATTACCCTCTCACCCCGTTCCCACACCGGCAAATTCCTCAAGCAATACCTCCAGAGAACCGCGCCCGATTCCCGATATTGGAAAAGTGGTGTCGGGACTTTTTTATCCGCCGTCTTTTTGGAGGACGTCCTGACACTGATCTGGCGGTTTCTGGGAGATGATGGATGCTCGCGTCAGGAGGTAATGGCGCGGAGCGCCATGGAGCAAGGCGCCACTCCTGACGCCACCACAAAACAAGTTCTTCAGCAACCTGCTACGGATCCGCGCCCGATTCCCGATATTTCGCACTTCCGCGCACGATTCCCGATATTTCAAATCGCCCTAACATGAACAATATCGGGAATCTCGCCAAGTCGGTGACCGCCGGAATGTAACTCCATGTCACCGAGCATACAGCCTAATGTTCGCCGACTTCGTTTGAAGGTCGATCAGGTTTTTCTTCTCTCCCACTTTGTCGATCACATACGCCCCTCCCCCCAGATCTTCAATCTTGACCGGCAGATTCGTCATGATCTTGCCATAGCCAACCTTCAGCCGGACATCTCCGGAATAACCCGCGGGCATCTTTACTGACACATCTCCGTACTCATTGTGAATCTCGATCTTTGCCGGCGTATTCTTCAAGTCAAAACTGACTCCATTGCTCTTGTTCGTCACGTAGATCGTATTGGCGGTAATATCCCCGATATCGAATAGGGTGTATTCCGTCTTCGCCGTGAAGTTACCGACAACGTCATCCGCGCGTATCTTCCCGCTCTTGTTGGTGATCTCAACATTCCCCCGAATGGTCTTCAGGTCGATCGTCGAGTACGGACTGTCGATGAAGAGGTCCCCCACCGCATTCTCGATTTCTACATGCCCCGATTGACCCTTGATCCGTATCGGCTTCCCGGACTTTCCGCTGATGGCGTACACCTCAATCCTGGTGTACGGCGCATCGGCCTGGAATCCTTCGATGGACCTGGCGTTGATCGAGCCGCTCTGGTTACGTATGTCCACAAAGCCCTTCACGTCCTTGACCGTCATCTTCGAATAATCCGCCTGGATACGGAGATTGCCCCCGATCCGGTCGGCCGTAATCGTGGCACTCCTCGATTGAATCGCAGCTTCGTTTTTGATGTCCGAAAGTTTGACAGTGGAGTAATCGGCTTCCAGATCGACAGGGCCGTTGAAGGTGTCAATGGTGATCTTCGAGCTCTTGCTTTCCAACTGCAGATTCCCGCCGCTCTGCTCGATTGTCGTTGTACCATAGTTGTTCTCAACGCGCTGGATGTTGGAGCAATTCTTCAATCGAATCGTGCTGCTCGTCCCTTGGAGTGCCAGCTCTCCTTTCATGTCTTCGAGCGACGCAGTGCTGTACTTTGCTTCCAGTGTAAGGGCGTTGGATTGTGGAACGTACACTTCCCCAGTGATCTCAAGGCTGACGTACGACGTGAATCTCAACTTGAAAAGATTCTCCCACGAAAACCCGGAGCGTCCCCGAAGCGTGGGTTGTTTGAGTCGAACGACCATCCCCTTCTCAGTCTCGTTGAGCACGAGGTCGACGCCGTTGATGTACTCTTCTTCGTACTCCCGGTCGGAGGATTCAAAAACGATCTTGACCTTGACGTAGACCTCGTTCTTATCCCAGGATCGGAAATCGATCTTCGATCCGGAGAATTCCCGTACCTCGATTCTTTGTGCCGGTTTTACCGGGATGTGCCGGTCAATCTCTTTCATTTTCTGTGCAACCGTGATGCCCGTCAGGAGGGCAAGCGTCAACGTCAAAGCCAGTATCCGTTTCATAGTTCGATCTCTCCTTGTTCAATCATCTCCTGCAACAACTGGAGCTTCATGCTATACAGCTGTCGCAGGCGGTTTCGTTTCATGGGGGACAAGTCATTCCCGTTGGTTTCCTTCTTCAATTCAAGGATGGCGCTATTGAGAAGCTGCAGTTGGTCCGACCTCGAGGAGACCTGGTTCGTTGGTTCCGGCTTGTTCGCGACAGGCAGAACGCGCTCAAATTGCTGGATTGCCGACTCGTAGGCGGAATCGAGCTTGATCGTCTGTGGTTTCGAGCGTTCAACCAGTGTGCCAATGGTTGTGTACAGTCCAACCGTCGTGAACGCGAAGACCAAGGTCGCGGCAATCCCGTAGGCGAAACTCCTCCGGTCGAATCCAATCCACTCGTACTTCGCTGAAGGATCGAGCCGCTGCTTGATGTTCCGCCACATCTGTCGTTTCAGACGGGGACTTGGGTGGTCGTTCATGCTGTAGTACTCCTCGGGTGAGATCATATTGCTTTCCTTTCTTGCTCCCATCGTTCCTGAAGAAATCGCTTCACTCGACTCAGAGTGGTGCGCGACGTGCTCTCGCCAATCTGGAGCATCTGGGCAATCTCGGCATGGGAATACCCTTCAACCTCATAAAGGAGAAACACCCCCCGTTTCATTTCGCTCAGCTCCCCAAGCCACTGCTTCATGGTCTGACTCCACTCAAACGTCCCGTCGTCCTGTTCCACCGAGAGCTGTTCGTCGTCTGCCTGTGTTGGCACGAACGGAATGATCTTGGCCCGTCGGAAATCCATCCGCATTTCGTTCAATGCCAGCTTGAAAAGCCAGGTCGAAAACAGTGAAATGCCGTCAAATGCGGGGAGGCCTTCGTACGCCTTGATAAAAGCCCGCTGAACCCAGTCTTTCACCTGGTCGTCGTTGGCCGAAAACTGCATCATGAACCGATACAAGAAATCGACGTTGAGTTCATAGAGCTCCCTGAAGGCATCGTGGTCGCCGTTTTTGGCATGCCCGACAAGCTGGTTCTCGTCCTGGGAGCGCGGTCGTGGAGTCATTCAGGAATTGGATGATTGGGAAGACTGAAACGCTACAAGAAACGTGGGCGAAAAGGCGCGTTCGGCACTTCTTGTCTCCAAAATTCTGTTCATAATCTAGACATAACTACTCCCATGAAGGGTTCTCGCCCACGTCTCAAGGAGCGTAAAGAATAAATCAGGAAGGTCAGGATGGGTGGATCTGGCGTGCGGGAGGAGAAAATTCAATTGTGTGAGCGATGTCACGTTTTAGCCGGGATTCAATTTTTAGATTGACCTACGACCATGAAAGCACTTTGTGTCGCTACAGGGCTGAGGGGAGGCTCTGTAGCGCTCGCAAGGTGCTTTCGCCATTTTGGGGATGGCTGACCCGGTGGGACTCAGTAAAACGAGCCGAAATGAAGGGAAATAAAGAGTCCGCCGATGCTCTTCAAGTAGGATCCGCGCAGCACTTCGATCCCGGCAGGGTAGGGGGAAAAGTAATAACGGATATTGAGTCCTGATATCGTCCCTCGATCCAGGCCAAAATAGGCCCCGCAGCCGATGTAGCCGCCAAGAGTGTATCGCGCTTGTCCGCTTTTCAGACTCGAAAAGAACTCAATCTGCTCATCCCATCCATAGTTCTCCGTTTCCTGGTGATAGATACTATACGGCGCTACAAAGACCAGGGAGGGGCCTATCCCCGCCGTCAGGTAGGGACGGAAATTGTCCACAATATCGTCCTTGAATAGCCGGTATTGAACTCCCAGCACCAGCGGGAGATAGAGAAGGCGATTGGCTTTGTTGTAGATCATGGATTGGCCTGTCCAGTAGTCGAACCGCTCAACTTCCCCGTCGGCTTTGACATCAGAGATGGCAAAGCTGAGGAATCCTGCGAGTTCTTCTGTGTACTCATGGCGGAAGAAGACGCCGGCGCCAAAACCGTTGTTGGAAACCAGGATATCGAAGCCCCATGCGTTGAGCATCGGTTTGTACGAAGGTTGAGCGGCGAGAGTGATACTCGAAGGCTGAAAAACAATAGCAGAGTCTCTGGAATCCTTCACTTGTGCATTTACGAAGGCCGTTCCCAGGACCATCAGTATGGCAAACATGAAGAAACGAGTTATTCTTCTCATGGTATCCCCCTATGCATTCCTACAAACATTCTCGCGTGCAATATAATTCCCCGCACGTCCAAACGCAAATGCCGATTTGAGTAGCCTGCAAGTGTCGAGTTTGGGAAATATGTTGAATCAACCCGCAGGCCGCTCCCGCCTGCGGCAGGCAGGCCTGACGGAGCTTGATGAAATTTTGTCCGAATTTGAAGCTACAAACGGGCCGTCCCTAACGGGACTTACTCATGGCACTTGAGTGACAGGAGGCTAGTAGACAGAGAATACGGCGAACTTCAAATACTTGGTTTCGGGCATGGAGACCAGAACAGGATGGTCCGGACTTGCACCTGCGAATTCCACCAGTCGCACGCGCCTTCCTGATCGCTTCGCGCTCTCTTCGATAGATTCGAGGAATGATTCCTCGGTGATGAGATGGGAGCAGGATGCTGTCACCAGGAATCCGCCCGCATTGATCATCGCAAGAGCCAGACCATTGATGGTCTTGTAACCTCGCAAGGCGCTCCGGACGGTTTTTCGGCTTCTGGTGAATGACGGAGGATCAAGAATCACAACGTCAAACCTCTTGTTCTGGGCAGCCAGTTCTTTCAGCAAATCAAATGCATCGGCAGTTTCAAATGTGAGGTTTTCACATTGATTGATGACAGCATTGACGCGTGCACGGTCAACGGCTGTCTGGGAAATGTCAGTTCCGCTCACTCGGCGTGCTCCGGCGATGGCAGCATTGACGGCAAATCCGCCTTCATTGCAGAAACAATCCAGGACGTCGGCATCTTTAACGTACTGACGGATTTTCTTTCGATTCTCCCTCTGGTCGAGAAAGAATCCGGTCTTCTGACCAGTCAGCAAGTCAATGTTGTATTTCGCGCCATGTTCGCTGATGATGGTGTGGTCGAGTGCACCTCGAAGGATCCCTTTCTTTTCTTCAAGATGCTCGAGGGCGCGAATGGGGGAATCGTTTCGTTCGACGATTGCCTTGGGATGAAGGGAAGACTCAAGAAAATTACAGATATCGCCGAGGCGTTGATCCATCCCAAACGAGAGCGTCTGGATGGAGAGATACTCATTGTATTTGTCGATAATCAGGCCGGGAAGGAAATCACTCTCGCCATTGACGATTCGGTACGTTTCCGATTCAGGAAACAGCTTTCGGCGGAGCGAAAGTGCCTCGGAAATCCTCCGTTCGAAGAAATCAGTCGTTATCTCCTCCGGTTGAGAGGTGAGGAACCTGACCGAGATGAGCGAATGCGTGTTATAGAATCCGCGTCCCAAAAACGTAGTATCATGCTTGAGAACATCCACGACGTCGCCGGATTCAGGTTTACCGTCAATGGAAGAAATCTCGTTGCTGAATATCCATTGATGGCCGGACAACAGCCGTCGTTCTTCATTTTTCTTGAGAATCACCTGTTTTTTCACGAAATCAAAGTAGACAGATTTGGACTGAGAAGCAACAAACGGCATTCTCTTGATTCACTCGGCAATCCTTGTACATTAGTTGGAGAGTGTCTGCCGAAAGACCCCGGGATCGCGGTTCACGACGAATCGAACAATGACCCAGCGGGGAATTCCTGATTCGGATTCTGGCGGCAGAGAAGATTTGATTTTGAAACCTCTTTCCTTCTTTCAAAAACTGGAGTAAGGACACATGCTCATCAAACATCGCGCACCCCTCATGTCGTTGGCATTTGCCGTCTTCTGTTCATTTCTCGTGCTGTCATGCAATTCTGACTCAACTGCCTCGAGCGATGCAACAGGGCGCATTCTCCTCAGACTCATCGACAGCCCCGCGTGGTTCGATCAGGAAGTCATCGTGATGCGCCGCATCGAAATCCACCGAACGGGAGCTTCCGCCGATTTGGGTTGGCGCGTGATCAACGGAGAAGTGGCAAGCTATGACGTTCTCAAGCTCATAAACGGAGCGTCCCAGGTCATTGCGTCAACGGAGATTCCGGAGGGAAAATACGATGCGATTCGAATCATCATGGAAGGAAGTCATGTCTGGATCGGCGAAAAGTACGAGTTACTCAATCTGCCCAACCATGTGGCGGGAGGATTCGTTCTCCAGTATCCGATCACAATCACAGCAGGGGAGCTCTTTGAGCTTATCCTGGATTTCGACGCCTATCGTTCTATCAAGCAGACAGGACCGGAGGAATATCAGCTGGATCCCAGCATTCGCGCACAGGATGCGCTCCTCACGGGCTCGATCTCTGGATCGGTCGTGGCGGCAGACAATACGGCGAAAGCGGTCAATAGTCACATCAGCACGGCGGTGGGGGGCGTAATGGCATCGACATTGACGGATACAACCTCATTCGGATCCTTCATCCTTCTGGCAATCCCGGAAGGAGACTACAATCTTAAGATCGCACCGGTGGATTCTCTGGGGGGGTACAAGGATACGACGATTGCCAGTATTCGGGTCGTTCGAAAGCAGGAAACGAAGATTGGCTCTATTTCTTTGAGCCTGAAATAAGGCCGAGCGACGAGGAGAGCAACGAAAGCACAGGACGGGTTGAAACAGTAGCAAACGAGTGGTATATTTTGGATGAAACTACGATCTCAATGCTGTCTCACAAGGAGTGAACGTCCATGATCAATATTCCGCAACTACTTGGAAACGATGCGAAGCTGCTCCTGGAACATCAATGCAAGACTGTTCTGAAGTCGGATCTTGTTTTGCCGGGACCGGATTATGTCGACCGTGTCTATGCGCTCTCCGATCGGCCCACCCCTGTTCTCAGAAGCCTCCAGCAACTATTCGACACGGGTCGGCTGGGGGGTACCGGATATCTATCGATTCTTCCCGTCGATCAGGGAATTGAGCATTCAGCCGGCGCATCCTTCGCCCCCAATCCACAGTATTTTGAGCCTGAGAACATTGTAAAACTGGCGGTTGAAGGAGGTTGCAACGCGGTTGCGTCAACGCTGGGGGTACTCGGCGCGGTCGCCCGAAAATATGCGCACCGGATCCCCTTCATCCTGAAGATCAACCACAATGAATTCCTTTCGTATCCGAACACGTACGATCAGACGATGTTCGCCAGTACTGAGCAGGCATTCGAAATGGGTGCGGTCGCCGTCGGGGCGACGATCTATTTCGGTTCCGCGGAATCCCGCAGACAGATCTGGGAAGTGAGCCAGGCATTCCATCACGCACACAAGATGGGGATGGCCACGATTCTTTGGTGCTACACGCGGAACAATGCGTTCAAGACGAAGGAAAAGGATTACCATGTCTCCGCCGATCTCTCCGGCCAGGCAAATCATCTCGGTGTCACCATCGAGGCTGATATCGTGAAACAGAAACTCCCCGAAAACAACGGCGGCTATCTGGCGCTGAGCTCGAAGGAGAATCCGTACGGCAAGACCAACAAGAAGATTTATGAGCAGCTGAGTTCTGATCATCCGATCGACCTGACGCGCTACCAGGTCATCAACGGCTATATGGGGCGCGCCGGCTTGATCAATTCGGGCGGTGCCTCGGGTGAAAACGATATCGCCGAGGGTGTACGCACGGCGGTCATCAACAAACGCGCCGGCGGAATGGGTCTGATCTCCGGACGAAAGGCGTTCCAGAAGCCGATGAAGGATGGTGTGGCAATCTTGAACGCAATCCAGGACGTATACCTTTCCAGGGACGTCACCATCGCGTAAGATCGTCCGCACAATCCGATCTCTCGGATGGAGGATTCTCAAATCACGGACATGGACCTCGAAGGCGTCAAGTCGATTGCTTGGCGCCTTTGATGTTTTCGGGAACGACAGCAGGCTTGCACCTACAACGGAAGAAAATGGAATGCCTCTGAAATGCATCATCTTCGACATGGACGGTACCTTGACCGAGACGAACCGTCTCATCTTCGATTCGTTCAACCATATCGCCGAACGCTATCAGGATCGACGCTACGACGAAGCGGAAATCGTCAAGATGTTCGGACCGCCGGAAGAAACGGCATTGCTCTCGATCGTCGGAACCGACCAGATTGACGAAGCCATGGTCGACTATCTCGATTTCTACCGGAGCCATCACAAACGGCTGGCCCGGCTCCACCCCGGGATGAAGGAGATCCTTGCATTTCTTGACAAGGCCGGCTGCATCGTCGCTCTCTTTACAGGGAAAGGAACCCACACAACCCGGATTTCGCTGGAAGAGCTTGGCATCAAAGAGTACTTCGACTATACCGTCACCGGCAATGACGTCGTGAATCACAAACCCTCATCGGAGGGGATTCTCAAGATTCTCGATCACTTCCAATTGAAGCCCGACGAAGCACTGATGATTGGCGATGCGGTTTCCGACGTCAAAGCGGCTCATGGGGCCGGCGTCAAGATGGCGGCGGTACTCTGGGATTCCTACGCACGCGAGAAAATGCTCGCCCTGCAGACGGACTATGCATTTCACACGGTCGCGGAACTGGAACAATGGCTCAGGATCAATCTTGGATAACAGGCTGGACACAGTAATCGATGAGCAAGACCTATCTCCATTCTGGAGGGCGGTCGTGCGGTATGGTTTGGCGATCGTTGTCGCCTTCTTCTATATCACCATTGTCCTTCACTATA
>Ga0315286_10008462_pt1 | contig 10124 bp, 11 predicted proteins | sample YL17G10_0_MG_FD_205038 | JGI IMG/M metagenome (GOLD analysis project Ga0315286, IMG submission 205038) | Sediment microbial communities from Yellowstone Lake, YNP, Wyoming, USA - YL17G10_0 | ecosystem: Environmental > Aquatic > Freshwater > Lake > Sediment | place: USA: Wyoming | collected...
GTCGCCGAGTTTCCCGGCGCGCAGCGTCTCGCGCAGCGTGCTCCCTTGCACGTACTCGTAGGCGATGTAGACGTGACCGCTGTCGCCGCCGAAGTCGTAGGCGCGGACGCAGCGCTCGTGGCGAAGCCGCGACGCAGCCTCCATCTCCCTGGCTGCCCTCGAAGCGCGCTTGCCCTCGCGCGGGACGATCTTGAGCGCGACTTCGAGCCCAGTCCGCTCATCTCGGGCGAGCCAGACGGAACCCGAGCCGCCGCGGCCGAGCGGCCGGAGGGGCCTGTAGCGGTCGAGGACGAGGGCGGGGGCAGGAAGGGCGTACGCGGTGCTCGACACGGTCATCGCCTCTTCGCCGCGGCGGTGGGCCTCCCTTCAGGGCCGGGACATGGCGTAGACTCAGCCCGTCCCCCGACGGGAGCACATCTGTGAGCTCGCACGACGACGACAATCTCGATTTCGACTTCTTCGAAGACGACGCCACGCACGAAACGCACGGTTCCGACCGCGGCGGCGCAGCTCCGCGCCCGTCAGGCGGCGGCGGTGGCGGAACCGGCGGATCGGGCCCCAGGCGGCCACAGTTCCACGCACCCCACGGTGTCACGCCGCTGCTGCGCCTGATCGGGTTCGTCGCCTTCGCGATTCTCATCGTCGTGCTGCTCATCGTCTGGGGCCAGGGGTGCTCGAGCGACAAGAAGCGGAGCAACTACTCGGACGCGATGACCGAGCTCGGGACGATCGGTACCAACTCCGCGAAGATCGGCGCCGACCTGGCGGAGCTCCTGACGACGCCGGGGCTCAAGCAGGCAGAGCTCGAGACGTCGCTCGGCGGGCTGATCCAGCGGCAGCAGCAGGACGTCGACACCGCCACCGGCCTCGACGTGCCGGGGCCGCTACGGCCGTCCACGGATCACGCCGTCGAAGCGCTCCAGTTGCGCGTTGGCGGCATGCAGGGATTGCTCGACACCTTCAGGGCGACGAAGGGCGATGACTCCAAGAACGCGACCGCCGCCGGCGAGAAGCTGGCCGAGCAGGCCCGCCTGCTCGAGGCCAGTGACGTCGTCTGGCAGTTCCTGTTCCGCGTACCGGCGCAGGCGACCTTGCAGGACGAGGGCCTCGGAGATGTCACCGCACCGCCCTCGGTCTTCGTGGAGAACGTCGAGCTGTACACCGCCCGGTCGATGACTGCGATCTGGCTGCGCATTCACGGTGCCTCGACCGGAGGCAGCCCATCGGGTGTTCACGGGACGATGCTGGAGAAGGTCGTGGTCATGCCCGCGGGCACGCAGCTCTCGACCGATACGGAGACGACGATCAAGGCGTCGACCGATCTCGCGTTCGACGTCTCCGTCAAGAACAGCGGCGAGAACCAGGAGGTCAGCATCGAGGTGACGCTGACGATCCCGAAGGGCACGACGCCGATCGTGAAGAAGCAGACGATCGACATCCTCGACATCGGGGCCGTCAAGACCGTCACCTTCAAGGACTTCCCCGAGGTGCCGTTCGGTGAGAAGACCTCGGTGCAGGTGAGCGTGAAACCCGTCCAGGGTGAGCAGAACACGGCGAACAACAGCGCCGAGTACCCCGTCATCTTCTCGCTCGAGTAATGGACACAGCGCTTGCCGTTGCGATCACGGCGTGCGCGGTGGCGGTCGTCGCGCTCCTCACGACCGTGTGGCTCGCACGAAGGCTGCGCCGGCTCCAGGGTGCGCAGAAGGCCGTTCTCGGCGGCGCCTCCCACGACATGGTCGACTTCGCCGTCTCGCTGCAGGGCCGGATCGACGATCTCCACCGCGCCGTCGACGAGGTAGCCACGGGCCTGTCCCGCGTCGATCGGCGCGTGGACGGGGCCATCACGAACACGGCCGTCGTGCGGTACGACGCCTACGAGGACACGGGTGGAAAGCAGTCGGCGTCGTTCGCATTCCTCGACGCCACCCGCACGGGCACGGTCGTCACGGCGATCCAGGGCCGCGACTATGCACGGATCTACGTGAAGGACATCGAGAGAGGCACGGCGGCGATCGCGCTCTCGCCCGAGGAGCAGACGGCCGTGGAGCGGGCCATGGGGCGCTGAGCCCTGCCGGGCGCCTTCCCGACCGTGGTCCGGGGGCGATGCCGCCGTCACCCTCTGTGACGTCGCTCCCCGCGACGGCCTGCAGAACCACACAGCGATCGTCGATCCGGGAATCCGCGTCGAACTGGTCGACCGCCTCGCCGCGACAGGGCTGACGCGGATCGAGGCCGGCAGCTTCGTCAACCCCGCTCGCGTGCCGCAAATGGCCGGGACCGAGGAAGTCGTCGCCGGGGGCTACGAGACCGGGGTCGACCTCGACGCGCTGATCCGGGTCGCCGAATGGCTCGAGGGCGTCCTCGGACACGGTCTCGAGGGTCAGGTCTACCGAGCCGGCCGGTTCCCACCGGCGAGCGCCTGACAGCCGCGGGTTTCGCGCCGGAGAGGCATGTGCCCCGCTTCGCCAGGTACGCTCGCGGCACGTGCACCAGGTACTCGTCCTGAACGCAAGCTACGAGCCGCTCAACGTGTGCTCCGACCGGCGCGCGCACGTGCTCGTCTGGAAGGGCAAGGCCGAGGTCGTCGAGCACCACGACAAGCCTCTTCGCTCGGCTGAGCGCTCGTTCGTCAGGCCGCACGTGATTCGTCTGCTCCAGTATGTTCGTGTGCCCCGCGCCGTCAAGCGGCGGATCTCCCGGCGCGCCCTCTTCGCCCGCGACGGGTGGAAGTGCGTCTACTGCGGCACGGCCGGAGGGCGTTTGACGCTCGACCACGTGATCCCGCGCTCGAAGGGCGGCGACTCCGTCTGGGAGAACGTCGTTACCGCCTGCGCTCCGTGCAACCTGCGCAAGGGCGACCGTCTGCTCGAGGAGGTGGCGATGTCGCTCCCTCGTCCGCCGCGGGCCCCGGCGCCGGTTCTCTTCATCCGCCTTGCGACGCACCGCGTGCCGGACAGCTGGCGCCAGTATTTGCCGACGCTCGACCAGTACGAGCCCGCGGCAGCCTGAGAGCCGTCCCGCCCGCTCAGACGCTGCGCGCGGCGACGCCGCCTTCGTGGTCGGCGCGGTAGGAGCCGAAGACCCGTAGCTCGGCCGTCAGGTCTCGCATCTCTCGCAGGGTGGAGGCGATCTCGGGATCGAGCGGATGCCCGCCGAGGACCGCGTCGAACCGGTAGCTGAACGGCCGCGAGGGGATGGGGCGAGAGACGAGCAGGTTGAGGTCGATCGCATGGCGGGCGAGCGGCTCGAGCGCGTGAAACAGGGCGCCGGGTCGATGGTCGGTCGTGAAGGAGAACGCCGTCCGCCACTGTCCGTCCCTCCGGTCGAGCCGCGTGTACGGGGCGACCGAGACGAACCGCGTGAACGCTTCCGGGTGATCCCCGACGTTCGCGTCGATGACGGTGAGGCCGTTGAGCCGTGCGGCGCGGTCGCTCGCGATCGCGACCACGGCCGGATCCGCGATCCCGGCCACGATTGAGGCGGCGTCAGCGGTGGTTGCGGCGGCTACGGCGACAGCGTTCGGGAGCGAGGCCAGCAGCTTCCGGCACTGGTCGAGCGCGACGGGGTGCGAGTGGATCTCGCGGATGTCCGAGAGGGAGACAGCGGCGGGTCCCACGAGACAGTGGTTCACGGGCAGGATCGCCTCGGCGACGATCGAGAGGGGCGACTCGTAGAGCAGGTCGTGCGTCTCTGCGACGGGCCCGACGAGTGAGCTCTCGATCGGGAGGACGCCGTAGGGAACGCGGCCCGACGCGACGGCATCGACGACGTCGGAGAACGTCGGGAGCGGCACGAGGCGCGCCGCTGGGAAGAGTCGGTCACACGCGGCCGCGGAGTGGGCGCCTTCGCGTCCTGGGTAGGCGACGGTCAGTTCGTTGGAAGCCATGATGAGGAGTGCGCCTTTCGATCGAGGTCGGTTCGCCGGAACTCAGCTAGACGGCGCGAGGCAAGGTCGAAGGCGCCGGCTAGCCCGTAAAGGCGAAGCCGAAGGGCGCGCGGGCAAGACGGAGGGCAGGCGCGCGTCGCATCGTCGTCACAGGGTACGGGTAGCGTCGAGGGCGCGCAAGACTGCGTCGCCGACGTCGCCTGTGCCGGCGGTGCCCCCGAGGTCGGGCGTCGGCGCCTTGACGAGAGCCAGATCGACGGCTTGCTCGAGGGCGAGAGCCTCGTCGCTGCGGCCGAGCCCGTGGGAGAGCATGAGCGCGACCGAGCGGATCATGGCCGCCGGGTTGGCGATCCCCTGGCCGGCGATCTGCGGCGCCGAGCCGTGCACGGGCTCGAAGATGCCGGGCCCGTCGTCGGCCAGCGACGCCGAAGCGGCGAGCCCGAGGCCGCCTGTGACGGCTGCGGCGATGTCCGAGAGGATGTCGCCGAAGGTGTTCTCCGTGACGACGGTGTCGATCGTCTCGGGAGCCTGCACGATCTTCATCGCGAAGGAGTCGACGAGTGCGTGGTCGAGCTCGATCTCCGGATAGAGGCTCGCCCCCATCGTGGTGACGACATCGCGCCAGAGGCGCGACGTGTGCATGACGTTGACCTTGTCGACCGAGGTCAGCCGTCCGCCGCGCGACTGCGCGACCTCGAAGCCGCGCCGGGCGATGCGCTCGACCTCGGGCCGCGAGTACTCGCAGGTGTCGAACCAGGTGCCGTCCTCGCGGATCCCCTTCTCGCCGAAGTAGAGGCCGCCCACGAGCTCCCGGACGATCATCATGTCGATTCCGTTGCCGCGGGCGGGCCGCAGGTTCGCGTAGACGCCGAGCTCCTTGCGCAGGCCGAGAAGGCCCTGCTCGGGACGCACCGGCTTGCCTTCGAGCTCCGGCAGGCCGACGGCGGCGAGAAGGACTGCATCCGCGCTTCGACATGCTGCGAGCGTGTCGTCGGGGAGCGGCGTCCCCTGGGCGAGGATGGCGTTGCCGCCGAACGCGTGCTCGGAGTGGGCGATCCCGAGCGCGTCGAGCACCCTGATCGCCTGCGCGGCGACCTCGGGCCCGATCCCGTCCCCCGGCAGGACGACGACGTGCGTCACCGCGCGCCATCCTTGTAACACTTTGTCACAAGGAAATCGCTCGATCGTTCGCCGCTCATTCCGTCTGCGGGCCCGATTCCTTGTGACACATTGTCACAAGCGACACCGGCTCCCTGAGGCGAACCATGTGACGAAGTGTCACAAGCGCGCGCGGGGTCGGGCGGGGTGTGCGGGCCGAGCGAGACGGTCATGCGCGCGCCCGCGCCGCTTCGTAGGCCGTGATCTCGTCCTCGTGCCGGAGCGTCAGGCCGATGTCGTCGAGGCCGTTGAGGAGCCGGTAGCGGCTCGACTCGTCGAAGGCAAACGGGAGCACCTTCCCGGTCGGGGTGGTCACGGTCAGCGCCTCGAGATCGACCGTCAGGTCGGAGCCGCGGTCGAGGTCGACGGACTCCATCAGGTCCTTCACCTGCTCCTCGGGCAAGTCGACGATCACCAGGCCCACCTGGGCGGCGTTCGAGCGGAAGATGTCCCCGAACGACGGCGCGATGACGACGTCGAAGCCGTAGTCCTGAAGCGCCCAGGCGGCATGCTCACGCGACGAGCCGCAGCCGAAGTTGCGGCCGGCGAGCAGGATTCTGGCGCCGGCGAACTGCGGCTGGTTGAGCTCGAAGCCGGGTCGCTCGTTCCCCTCCTCGTCGAAGCGCCAGTCGAAGAACGCGTACTGCCCGTAGCCCGTGCGCTCGATCCGCTTCAGGAACTGCTTCGGGATGATCTGGTCGGTGTCGACGTCTGGCCGATCGAGCACCGCAACGCGTCCGTCGACCTTCGAGATCGCCTTCATGCCGGCACCGCCTCGGCGGCGAGGGAGCGAACGTCGACGAAGCGCCCGTGGAGTGCCGCCGCGGCCGCCATCTGCGGGCTGACGAGATGCGTTCGGCCGCCACGGCCCTGGCGGCCCTCGAAGTTGCGGTTCGACGTCGAGGCACACCGCTCTCCCGGCGCGAGCACGTCGGGGTTCATGCCGAGGCACATCGAGCAGCCTGCGAGGCGCCACTCGAAGCCCGCGTCGAGGAAGATGCGGTCGAGCCCCTCCGCCTCCGCCTGGCGCCGCACCTGGGCCGAGCCGGGCACGACGAGGGCTGTCACGCGCGGATCGACGGTCCGTCCACGGACGATCTCCGCCGCGGCCCGCAGATCCTCGATCCGCGAGTTCGTGCACGAGCCGATAAAGACGCGGTCGATGCGAATCTCCTCGATCGCCTGGCCGGGGCGGAGCCCCATGTACTCGAGCGCCCGCGCTCCCGCGACCCGGTCGTCGGGGTCGGCGAAAGCCGCCGGGTCGGGCACCGTCCCGGTCACAGGAACGACCATGCCGGGGTTCGTCCCCCACGTGACCTGCGGCACGAGGTCGGCCACGTCGACGACGACGTGCGTGTCGTAGACCGCATCCGGATCGGAGCGGAGCGAGCGCCAGTCCTCCACCGCGCGCGCCCACGCCTCGCCCCGAGGGGCGTGCGGGCGTCCCTCGAGGTAGGCGAACGTCGTCTCGTCCGGCGCGATCATCCCCGCCCGCGCTCCCCACTCGATGGTCATGTTGCAGATCGTCATCCGCTGCTCCATCGAGAGCGCCCTCACGGCCTCGCCGGCGTACTCGACGGCATACCCGACTCCACCGGCGACGCCGACCTGGCCGATCGCGCCGAGGATCATGTCCTTGGCCGTCAGGCCGGGCGGCAACGTGCCGAGGAAGTCGAGCAGCATCGTCTTCGGCCGCCTCTGGTTCAGCGTCTGCGTGGCGAGCACGTGCTCGACCTCGGACGTGCCGATGCCGAACGCGAGCGCGCCGAACGCGCCGTGGGTCGACGTGTGGCTGTCGCCGCAGACGATCGTCTTCCCGGGCTGGGTGAGCCCGAGCTCGGGGCCGATCACGTGCACGATCCCCTCCTGGCCCGAGCCCGTGGCGTGGAGCTCGATCCCGAACTCCTCGCAGTTGGCGCGCAGCGCGTCGAGCTGGGCCTTCGCCATCGGGTCGGTGATCGGGCCCGGCAGCGTGGGAACGTTGTGATCCATCGTGGCCACGGTCAGCTCGGGCCGGCGGACGCTGCGACCGGCCAGGCGAAGCCCGTCGAACGCCTGCGGCGAGGTCACCTCGTGCACGAGGTGGAGGTCGATGTAGAGCAAGGTCGGCTCACCGGGCTCGTCGCGGACGACGTGATGCTCCCAGACCTTGTCGAACAGGCTCCGTCCTGCCATCAGCTGACCAGCACCTGGTCCACGAACGCGTCTGCGTCGGGCTCGATCATGATGGGATCGTAGGTGTGCGACACGGGGCCGGGCGTCTTCAACCCGTCGCCCGTGACGAGGAGCACCACGCGCGACTCCCGGCCGACCTGGCCGGCGTCGACCGCAGACTTGAGGGCGCCGAGGGTGACTCCGGTCGCGGTCTCGCCGAACACACCGGTCGCAGCCGCCAGGTGGGCCATGTTCGTGCCGATCTCGTCCTCGGCCACCGTGTAGATCGCACCGCCCGTCGCGCGCGCAGCCGCCACGGCGAAGTCGCCGTCGGCGGGGTTCCCGATCGCGAGTGACCTTGCGATGCTCGCCGGCCGCACGGGAACGACGCGGGTGCCGTCCCGGAAGGCGGTTGCCACCGGCTCGCAGCCAGCGGCCTGCCCGCCGAAGAGCGCCGGAGTGCCACCGTCGACGAGGCCAAGCGTCCGGAGCTCGGCGAAGCCCTGCCCGACCTTGTGGTAGAGCGCGCCCGAGGCGATCGGAATCGCGACGGCGTCCGGGGCCTCCCAGCCGAGCTGCTCAGCGATCTCGTAGGCGATCGTCTTCGAGCCCTCGGCGTAGTACGAGCGCAGATTGACGTTGACGAATCCCCACGGCAGCTCGAACGACAGCTCCACCGAGAGCCGAGAGCAGTGGTCATACGTGCCGTCCACAGCATAGATCCGAGGCCCGTAGACGGCGGCAGCGGCGAGCTTCTCGGGCTCGAGGTCGCTCGGCACGAAGACCACCGCATCGAGGCCTTCGGCGGCGGCGCGGGCCGCCACGGCTCCGGCGAGGTTTCCCGTCGACGAGCACGACAGCGTGTCGAGACCGAGCTCCTGCGCCTTGCGTGCCGCCACGGCGACGACCCTGTCCTTGAACGAGTGGGTCGGGTTCGCGGTGTCGAGCTTGAGCCAGAGCTCGCCGATCCCGAGCTCCTCGGCGAGCCGCGGAGCCGGCACGAGGGGTGTCATCCCCGGTGCGAGGCGCGCATCCGGCGGGGCTGCAACGGGGAGCAGGTCGGCATAGCGCCAGATCGACGCGGGCCCTGCCTCGATCGATGCCCGGCTGACGCCGGCCCGCAGCGCCTCCCAGTCGTAGATCGGGTCGAGAGGGCCGAAACAGCGAGAGCACGTGCCGGTCGCTTCGAGCGGATGCTCGGTCGCACAGACGCGGCAGCAAAGGGAAACAGCGGGCATGGGGCAGAACCTCCTGGTCGTCGCTCGACATCCGTCCGGGATTGGCACCGTCACCCGATATGTGGGGCAGGTTGCCGAGGCGTCACAGGGCCGGTCCCTCAGCCTCTCTCGATGCGGAGCGGAATGGGTCCCGCGCCGGGGAGAAGAGTAGCTGAGGCCGCGCGCCCGTGTCCCGGCCACCGGTTCGACGTATGGCCACACAACGCAGCGAGGCCCCCGGAACGGGAGCCTCGCGGGCCTGCGTGGGTGTTTCCGGCGGGAGTGCCGCTCAGCTCGGCTGCTGCACGATCCGGATGTAGGGCTTGGGAGAATCCCAGCCGTCCGGCCAGATCTCGCGGGCCTGGTCGTCGGACACTGAGCCGGCAATGACGACGTCCTCGCCCGGCTGCCAGTTGACCGGCGTCGAGACCTTGTGCTTCGCCGTCAGCTGCAGCGAGTCGATCACCCGCAGCACCTCGTCGAAGTTCCGGCCGGTCGTCATCGGATAGATGAGGACCAGCTTGACCTTCTTGTCGGGGCCGATGACGAAGACGTTTCGCACCGTCTGGTTGTCGGCCGCCGTTCGGTCGGCGGGGTCGCCGGAGACGTCGGCGCCGAGCATCCCGTAGAGCTTCGAGACGTTGAAGTCCACGTCGGCGATCATCGGGAAGTTCGGGGCGTACCCCTGCGTCTCCTCGATGTCGGCCGACCAGGCAGCATGCTTGTCGAGCGGATCGACCGAGAGGCCGATGATCTTGACGCCGCGGCTGTCGAAAGCGGGCTTGATCTTCGCCATGTAGCCGAGCTCCGTCGTGCAGATCGGGGTGAAGTCCTTCGGGTGAGAGAACAGGACGGCCCAAGAGTCACCGATCCAGTCGTGGAAGGTGATCGGCCCCTCCGTGGTGTCGGCCTCGAAATCGGGCGCGACGTCACCTATGTGCAATGCCATGTAGTTGCCTCCTCGAGCTGTCGAAACGGGATCAGCCTATCTTATTACTTCAATATGGAAAGTATAGATCTCTCGTTGAGGTGTCAGCCTCCGATGGTGACGGCAAGCCCTTCCGCGCGCGCCGCGCGGCCCAGCATCCGATCGAACGTGACGACAACGACGCGCGCCGGCCGCAGGGGGAGGGCGCTGGCGAGGTGGATTGCGTCCATCCCACGCAGGCGGTGACGACGCGCGAGTGTGGCAGCGAGCCGCGTCACAGGCCCGTCGACGACGAGCGACGTTACCGCCGACCACTCCTCGTCGAGTTGACGCGCGGCGGCGTCGGCGGTGATCCGCGAGAGGCGCCGCGAGCGGCGTGCGGAGGCTATGGCGGCGGCCGTCTCGGCGAGCGTCAGCCACGATGCTACGAGCGGCGCGTCACTGTCCCACAGTTCCCGCACGAGCGCCGAGCCGTCCTCGGCGAGAAAGAGCTTCGCGAACGCCGATGCGTCGAAGTAGAGCGTCAGGTCTCCTGCGTCCTGCGGTGGCGGAGCAGTGCGTCGGTGACCGGGTTTCCCTCGACCGGCAACGGAGGAGGCAGAGGTCGCCTCGGCCGCGTCGGTGCCGTTGCGCGTCCATCACGCACGAGCCTGTCGAGGAGCTCGTCACCCGTCGCGGCGCTGAGCCGCACACGGGGCAGACCGCGCTCGGTGACGATCACCTCGTCGCCGCCGGCGGCGCGGTCGATCCATTCGGCGAGGTTCTCACGGAACTCCCG
>Ga0315286_10008463_pt1 | contig 10124 bp, 8 predicted proteins | sample YL17G10_0_MG_FD_205038 | JGI IMG/M metagenome (GOLD analysis project Ga0315286, IMG submission 205038) | Sediment microbial communities from Yellowstone Lake, YNP, Wyoming, USA - YL17G10_0 | ecosystem: Environmental > Aquatic > Freshwater > Lake > Sediment | place: USA: Wyoming | collected...
CGGCCCTTTCCAATCTTGCTTCGAGCGCTGTTCGTCGGAATATGTCCAGTTGAAGATCTGCTCCTCGATGAACTCGCCGGAGGCAATGGCCCGGAAGGGCGTCCCGGACAGGTAGAGGTAGCCGTCCGTCGTGATCGGCATGATCTCTTCGTCAAAGTCCTCGATGCCGACCCCTTCGCAGAACTCAACCTCCTTCTTGTCCTCCGCCTCAAACAGTTCCTTCGCGCTCTCCCGCCATGCCCCGTAGTGGTACTCATCCAGAATCACGCAATCCCAGTGCGTCGAATGCACCCATTCGTTCTTCGTCTTGATGCCGCCCGTGCTCGGGTTCCGGCCCAAGTAGTCCTGAAACGAGCCGAAACAGACAAACGGCTTCTTCTTGTCGGCCTCTTTATAGGACAACCCGCCGGGCGATAAGAACTGCCAGCCCCGGAAGTCCAAATGGCCTTTCAAGTCTTCTTCCCAAGCGCTTTGCACCGCCGGCTTGAAGGTCAGTACCAGCACCTTACGCCAGCCCATCTTCTTCGCAAGCTGATATGCGGCAAAGGTCTTTCCGAACCGCATTTTGGCGTTCCAGAGGAAATGCGGTGGCTTGTCGCGGTTCTCTCTGCAGAAGCTTTTAAAATAGTCAGCCGTCATTTCTACCGCGGCTTCCTGCTCCGGACGCATTTGGAAATCGAGCGAACGATTCTCCTCGTTCAGTTGCCCGGTCCGTACGGCAATAACGGCGGCCTTCACCTGCGCCTCCGTGCAGCGGAACCACTCACCTTCCGAGTTCTGAATCCCATTAATCCGCAACATTCGATGAACGTCATGGTCCGTATAAGCCGTCCCATCGTTACGCATGGCCGATTCTTCGAGCACGATCCGGTATGGCGGCTTGCCGGGCCTCAGCGTAGGATACTGCCGCGCCACGCGGGCGTGTACGTCCACCGTCGTATAGCCCACCTTCAGCAACCCGACATACTGCGGGTTTGTGTCCTCGTAAGCGTAGACCATCGGCCGTGATTCCGGGCGTGGCGGGAAGAACTCCTTACTCATTTTAGCTCCCCGCCAGTCGTTTCGTAGACTTTTTTAGCGGAAGGAAATTCTCGCCCGTCACCACGCTTTTCCCCGTTTTCTGCTCCAACTCCAGCCGCGCTCTTTTGGCGATCCTTCCGCCTTTCTTCCCGGCCACCGTGTTTTCCGGCATGCCGGTAGCCTCCACGCTCTCGGCGATCTGCCGCGTCGAAAGCTCCGCCAGCGCGGTGAAAATCAGTTCCGCCTCGCTCATGTGGTCGCGCAGGTTCTGCGTTTTCAGCCCCTTGATCGCCTTGTGTTTCTTGACCGAAACCCCGCTCCACTCCTGGTGAATGATGTTCGTCAGAATAGCGTATTCGTCCTCGCCCTTGATCTCGTGATCCTTCCAGTAATCGGTGAGCTTGTTGCGGGATTCCTGCCCCATCATCCGCTGTTGAATCCACTTTTCGCTCCGACCGTGTTGTTGCCAGTATTCGCGGGCGCGGTCGAGCGAACGGGCCGGATCGCTCATGTCCTGTATCCGTTCATAACCCACTTTCGCCAGCCAGCGTTTGATCGGTTCGGCTTTGGGACTTGGTACAGACTGGATGAAGCGCAAAAGTGTTTCAGGAGGCGCTACATCGGTGAGGTACGATTTTCCATCGGCAGCAGGCAGTTTCAGTCGGTTACATTTTGTAACCGACTCGCTTCCTTCCTTCTTCAGCCGGTTTTTCAAGACCTTCCAGTAGTTACGGGCAGCTTGATAATCCGGCTGTTGAAGCAGGGCCGCGATGATGTCAACCACAGAAAAATACCAAATCTCGGATTTTTCGTCGTAGACCCTACGAATCTTGAAGTCTTCAAAAACTGCCAGCGCATGCTCCTTACTCATTATTCGCCTCCATTGGGCGGATCCTCGACTCGATGAAAGAGATGTCGCCTTTTGATAGGCCGTATTTCTTAAAGAGGACCTCATCAGTCCACGCGCGGTCCCATACCTGCTGAGGCACCCACGTGTACGTCGAGCGTGTGGCATGCTGAGTGATCTTGCGCAGCGAGACAAGAAACCGGAAGAACCTTGTGCGCAAATAGCTATTGAGGCTGTTGGCCTCCTTTTCCGAGCCGACATAGAAGAAGAGGTACGTCTGCGTGCATACTGACGGAGATCCTGCGATGAAACTAGGGCCGAGAACCATTGCCGGACGAGTGCCGCGTTCACCGTAGGCTTGAGGAATCATCACCTTCCACGTGTCTATGAGGTGGGGGCTCTTATCAATAGCATTACGGTCAATCCTCCCGATTAGTCTCTTGCCTTTCCGGTTATAGTGCAGCGCGACATCGTTTGGCCCTTGCTTCTCATGGAAGCCGCTAAAGTTGGATGTCCAACCGAATTCCTTGTCCACGGACAAGATGTCGGTGACAGATGCCTCCCGGGCGGTCAGGACCTTCCTGAGGATCTTCACAGCACGGATGTCTCGGACGAATATGTCGTACTCGTTCAAGTTGCGCGCGACCGGACCAATTGTGTCCTCCCCGCTGATCGTCGTGACAGCGCAATCGCCCTCGTTGTCGCGGTCCCACAGAAGCAGACCCCCCCCCTCGAAATCCACTCCTGGGAAGACCTCATCCATTCGCTCGTAGTCCACCAGCTTCCGGATTCGTCGATCTTCCAGCATAGTGCGGCGGAACTCGGACAGTCCTAGTCCACCGGCCATCCAACGTGAGGGGATGATCATGGAAAGAAAGCGAGGGTTAAGTTTCTTTGCTTGGTCTACGAATTTGTTGTAGATGGGAATATCGCGTGTGCCGCCGTCAGAGCCCAATTGATACGGCGGATTGCCGACAATGACATCGAATTTCATGTTGAAGATCTCCTCTGGCTTTTCGGTGTGAATGAATTGATAGGCGTGCGTTTCCAGCGACTCGCCTCGGTCGTAACCCTCCCGATTCGCGCCGCAGAAGACGCAACGTTCATCCTCCCAATTATGCTCGATCCGTTTGAAGCGAATGTTCCCCTGGGGGTTATCGAACGCCTCGCAAACGGAATACTTTCCATTGGCGGTCTTGGAGCAATAGACCGACCGGCGGGACAGCAGGGCGGTCAACTCCGTGATCGGAAGTCCGTAGAGTTGATTCTCGAAGATGTGGTTCATCCGCTTTTGCCGATCGGTAATTTGTTTCTCCAGCCCCTTGTCGAGACGTTTGGCAATCTCGCGCAAGAAGACGCCGGACTTGCAACCCGGATCGAGGAAGCGGGCGTTCTTGTCCCTCCAGATTTGATCAGGAAGCAAGTCGAGAATCTGGTTTACCAGCCGGGGCGGCGTGAAAACCTCGTCGCTACTCAAGTTGGCAATACAGGTCAGCACGTCCGGATTGTAGTTACTGCTTGATAACATCGTCTACCTCCAGGAAGTGCGTGAGCGGGAATTCCTTTTCCGGTGTCGGGATGAAGACATCTTCGCCAAGATCGGAGAAAAGCGGAAGCTCCTTCATCGCGGCATGTTCAAGCAAGCCGTGGAATGTGAAGTCCCGCCGTTTCAACATGCTCCCATTCACGAGCGACCATTCGGAGAAAACAATCGGTTTCGGATTGTCGCCGACCGTCTTCAAAGAAAGCGCGTCCCCGTGGATGATATTTCGTTCAAGTATATACCGGGCGGATTCACGGCAGTTGTCGTTCGTCTTGCTCTTGAACAAGCGCAAATAGTCCAGATCAAAGATCCCGAAGAGCCGCTGTCGGCACTGCTGGATATTGTCTTCGAGAATATCGATGCCGTAGATGGATGACACGGCGAGGATGGCATAGCGCTCATAATCCAGCTGGCCTTTGCCGTATCGTTCCTCGACCACGCGAAGCTTGCGTTCGAGTATTTCGGAAAGGAAGTTCCCTGTGCCGCAGGCGGGCTCTAGGAAGCGCGAGTCAATCCGTCCGGTTTCGGACGCCACCAAATCCAGCATCGCGTTGACCTCCCGTTTCCCGGTCAACACCTCGCCATGATCAGCAACCCGCTGTTTTGACTTAACCTGTTCTTCCATCGGTTCCTTATCGGCTTCAACCCAGAATATGCGAATGTTGTACTATACGTTACAATATTTTATGCCTTTCTTCCATTTAATACATGACCTTACCCGCGCTTTCTTTGTAGAAGCCGTAAGATGGGGACACCCACCGTCCGAGATAAGCGCCAATCTGAAATCTGGTGGCTGGGTGTTAAATGGGGACACCCATCTGCTCCTTGACGTCCGGGCGCATCCTGCTAAAATGAAACCCGTGAACGCCCGTTGGTCGGCTCGTCTCGATATCCTGGCGCCCGCCCTCTTCTGGGGCTCGGTCTGGGGCCTCTGGGAGGCGACCGCCGGGCACGCCGTTCATCTCCTCCGCTTCCCCGGCCTCGCGGGCGCGGTCATGCTCCCCGCGGCCGTCCTGTTCATGAGCCGGGCCTTTGCCGCGAGCGGCCGCGAGGAGACGATCTTCCTCGCGGGCTGCACCGCGGCCGGGCTCAAGCTGCTCGACCTCCTCATCCCGGGCCACGATCTTCTCTCGATCCTGAATCCCGCCCAGTTCATCCTCCTCGAAGCGCTGGCCGTGGCCGGCGCCCAGGCCGCCGCCCTCTCATTCGCAGGACGGCGGCGCACGGCCCCGCTCAACAAGCGCGCCCCCGGCTTCCCGCCGTCGGAAAACCAGCGATGAGCGACGGCTACATCAAAAAAAGGATCGAAAGCGCCCCGATGGGCCGGCGCCGTTTTCTGGGCTGGAGCTCGTTCTTCGGCGGCTCGGCCCTGACCTCTTCAAAATGGGGGAAAAAGCTCAAGCTCCCGGCGCGGAGCGGCGCGAGGGTGGCGGGAGCCTCTCAAAGCACGGCATCCGAGACGAAAATCATCCGCACGGGCTGTCCCTCCCACAACTGCGGCGGCCGGTGCCTCCTCAAGGTCCATGTCGCCGAGGGCAAAATCACCCGGATCGAGGGCGACGACCGGCCCACCGATACGGTCGAAGACCCCCAGCTCCGGCCCTGCATCCGCGGCCGCCTATACCGTCACCGCCAGGACCATCCCGACCGCCTCCTTTTTCCCCAGAAGCGCGTAGGAAAGCGCGGCGAAGGCAAGTTCGTCCGGATCTCCTGGGACGAGGCTCTCGACAAGGTCGCCTCGGAGATGAGGCGCGTCCGCGACGCCCACGGCAACGCCGCGATCTATGTCCCGTATGGCACGGGAAGCTACAACCAGATCAACGGCCGCCAGACCGCGCAGCGGCTGATGAACCTCTTCGGCGGCTCGCTCGGCTTCTACAACAGCTACTCCTGGGCCGCGATCTCCTGCGCCACGCCCACCGTTTACGGGACGAACATCACCGGCAACCAGCGCCAGGATTGGCTGAACTCAAAGTACATCCTCATGTGGAGCTGGAACCCGGCTGAGATGCGCGACGGGACGAATTCCGACTTCATCCTCCGGAAGGCGCGCGAGAACGGCGCCCGGGTCGTATGCCTCGATCCCCGAATGACGCTCAGCGCCGTGGCCCTGGCCGACGAATGGGTCCCCCTTCGCCCGGGCACGGACGCGGCAATGATGTCGGCCATGGCCCAGGTGATGATCACCGAGAACCTCTACGATGCCGCGTTCGTCCGGACGCACTGCGTCGGCTTCGACGCGAGCCAGATGCCCCCGGGGGCCGAAAGCGCCGAGAGCTACAAAGACTACATCCTCGGCACGCGAGACGGGACGCCCAAGACGCCCGCCTGGGCCTCGGCGATCTGCGGCGTGCCCGCAGCGACGATCGCCCGCATCGCCCGCGAATACGCCACCCTCAAGCCGGCCGTGCTCTACCAGGGATACGGCATGCAGCGCCGGGCCTATGGCGAGCAGGTCGTCCGGGCAGGCTGCGTCCTGGCCGCCCTGACCGGCAACGTGGGCATCCCCGGCGGCTGGGCGGGCGGGATCGCCCTCCAGGCGCCCGACGGCGGGCCGGCCTGGATCGTCTTCCCGACCGGCGAGAACCCGGTCAAGGCCCAGATCCCGTCCTTCCTCTGGTCCGAAGCGGTCCTCCGGGGGAAGACCATGGGCCAGGCCGACGGCGTCGTGGGCGCGGACCGGCTCGGGACGGACATCAAGATGATCTACGCCGTGGCCTGCAACGCGCTCGTGAACCAGCACGCCAACATCAACCGGGCGGCGGAGATCCTCCGGGACGAATCGCGCGTGGAGTTCCTCGTCGTCCAGGACAATTTCCTGACGCCGACGGGCCGCTTCGCCGATCTTCTCCTTCCGGCCTGCACCCAGTTCGAAACCTGGGGCGTGGAGGACGGCTGGAAATACGGGGACGAGGTCCTCCTCATGCCGAAGATCGTGGAGCCCCCGGGCGAAACCAAGAGCGATTACGCCATCTGCGCAGAAATCGCGGGGCGGCTCGGGTTCCGCGAAGCCTACACCGAGGGCCGGAACGAGCGCGACTGGGTGGCCTGGTCGATCGAATACTACCGCAAGACGCGCTTCCCCGGGATCCCGGCGCTCGATGAATTCGAGAAGACGAACATCGGGGTCTATTCCGTCCCCGTGACGAAGCCGGCCGTGGCCTTCGCCGATTTCCGCCGCGACCCGGACGGCCACCCGCTTCCCACGCCCTCGGGCAAGATCGAGATCTTCTCCAAGCGCCTCCACGACATGGGCCGGCCCGACGTGATTCCGGCCGTGCCCAAATACATCCGCGAATGGGAGAGCCCGTTCGGGCCCGAAGCCCGGACGTATCCCCTCCAGGTTATCGGCCACCACTACCTGGCGACCGTCCACTCGACCCTCGACAACGTCGATTGGCTGCGCGAGGCCTGGCCGCAGCGCCTGTTCATCAATCCCGCCGACGCGGAGGCGCGCGGGATCGCGAACGGCGACACGGTCAAGGTCTTCAACGACCGGGGCGCGACCCTCGTCCGGTGCCGGGTGACGCGCCGGATCATGCCGGGGGTCGTCGCCCTGCCGCAGGGCTCCTGGTGGTCGCCCGGGCCCGACGGCGTGGACCGCCGCGGTTCGGTCAACGTCCTGTCGTCCGAGCGCTGGACGCCGCTCGCCTTCGGCAACGCCCAGCATACGATCATGGCCCAGGTCGCGAAGGCGGAGAATGCGGAGACCGTTCCATGACCCAAGCCTTTGTCCGCCAATACGCCTTCTATTACGACTCCGGCGTCTGCTCGGGGTGCAAGGCCTGCCAGGGCGCCTGCAAGGACAAGCACGACCTGCCGCCCGACGTCCTGTGGCGGCATGTCTACGAGGTGACGGGCGGGACCTGGAAGAAGGAGGGCGGCCTCTGGGTCCCCGGCGTCTTCGCCTACAACCTCTCGATGGCCTGCCACCACTGCGCAAAGCCCATCTGCGGCGAAGGCTGCCCGACCAAGGCCATCTACAAGCGCGACGACGGGATCGTCCTCATCGACACGCTGGCCTGCATCGGCTGCCGGTACTGCGAATGGGCCTGCCCTTACGGGGCCATCCAGTTCGATCTCGAGAGCCGGATCGCGACCAAATGCCATTTCTGCTACGACGAGGTGGGCGCCGGACAGCCCCCGGCCTGCGTCGCGGCCTGCCCGATGCGCGCCCTGGACTTCGGCGATTTCGAGGATCTGAAAAAGAAATACGGCGGGACGAGCGAGGTCTTTCCGCTCCCGGAGGCGTCCGTGACCGAGCCGGCCCTGCTTATCAAGCCCCACAAGGACGCGAGCCGGGCCAACAAGGACACGGCCGAGGTCGCAAACTGGGAAGAGATCTGACATGCCCGGCCCGTCCGAGCGGGAATGGTCCCTGATCGGGTTCACGCTCCTTTCACAGACCGCGGTAGGCGCGTTCTGGACCGTCGCGGCCGCTTTCCTCATGACGGACCGGCGGCAGGGCCTGCTCGAGAACCGGGTGTTCACGATTCCCTTCCTGGCCGCCGTCCTGGCCCTCCTCGGCCTTGCGGCCACGGTCTCGCTCTCCCATCTCGGCCGCCCCGGCCGCGCACCATCCGCCCTTTTCAATTTGAGGCGGTCGTGGCTGAGCCGGGAAATCCTCTTCGAACTGGCCTTCATCTTTTTGGTGCTCTCCCTGGCGGTCCTCCGCTATCAAGGGCGCGAGACCGCCCCCTTGTTCCGGGCGCTCGTTCTAGCCAGCGCCGCGGCGGGCCTGCTCTTCCTCCACAGCATGAGCCGGCTCTACATGCTGCGGACGGTGCCGGCCTGGCGCGGGCTCCACACGCCGCTCTCGTTCTTCGCCTCGGCCCTCCTCCTGGGCCCTCTGGGGGTGCTGGCCGTCCGGGGCGTCCTGTTCGATTTCCCCGGCAGCCTTCACGCCTTCCAGCGCACGGCCGGCCTCGTCTCGCTCGCCGCGGTTCTCCTCATTCTCCTGACCGTTCTTTTTTTCACGCCGCGCGCCGGCGTCTTCGGGGCGAAGACCGAAACGCTGCGCGATCTGCCCGAGCCCCGGATTTATCCCCTCCTCGCGTTCCGGCTGCTCTATCTCGGGACCGCCCTGCTGTTCGTCTTCCTATTCCAGCGAAGCCAGAATTCCGGCTATGTTCTCCTGGCCTTCATCTGCGCGGCCGTTTCTGAAATTCTGGGACGGTATTTATTCTTCGCGCTCTACGGCCGGATCGGCGTGTAAGGCCATGACGAAGCGCTCCGCTCCGAGCTATGCGGCCGCTATCGAGTCACGATTTCCGGGCCTGATCGCCGCCGCCCGGGCCGTCATTGAGGAATCCGAACGGAAATTCACGAAGACCTGGAAAAGCGAAGGCAGCTACCTCTGGGAGCATTCTTCCCACGTCGCCGCCCTGAGCTTCCGCCTTGCGCTTTTCGAAAAATCCGATCCTGCGCTCGCGGCTATCGTCGGCCTCTTCCACGACGCCGGGAAATTCGAGGGCGGGACGTATCACCGCGACGATCGGGCCGAGGAGGAATCGGCCGCGGAGATCGCGGCGACCTTGCTCGCCGCGGCGGGCATGCGCCCGACCGACACCCGGCGGGTGACGGGTGCGCTCCGAGCCTTATACACATCCGGGGCGCGAAAATCCGCTTTGTCTCACATCGTCCACGACGCCGATTTTCTGGCGAAATTCGGAGCTTTGGGAGTCGCCCAATTCTTCATCAAGTCGACGCTCCGGGGACGGACGCTCCGCGACGCCATGCTCGGCCCATTGAGCAAGGAGCTAACCTACGCGGCCGGCCTGCCCCTCAACATGCGGACCGCGGCCGGCCGGAAGGCCGCCGCTAAGAAATCGGCGGACTCGCTCCGCTACTTCCATGCCCTCCTCCGCGAGCTGCGCGAAACCCAGGCCGTGGACCTCCGCATCCGCCGGGTCCGCGTCGTCGGGGCGCGGAGCGGGACGAGGGCGCCCGAAATCCTCCTGGCCCTCCCGCGGGCCTGCCCGGACTGCGGCGGCCCGCTCGAGCTTGCGACCCGGACCGAACCCAGACTCAAGTGTGAAAAACTCGAAGCCGAGGTTGCCTGCCCGGCCTGCGGCCGGCGGGCAAGCCTGTCCTTCTGCCTGCCCGAGCTCGGCTAGCCTTTAGGCTCTCCTTGAAAGGCGGCCCGTTTTCCGGCCGATCTCCTCGACATGTCCGTTTTTCTCGCCTTAAGCTAATAGCCTTCGCTTTCGACAACGCACGGAACGAACGCATCTATGAGACAAAAAGAGTCCGCCCGACCTTCGTCGAAAAGACGCACAAAATCGTTGTGATCGCCGTCTCTGTGGATTATTCTTAGGAAGAAACGTCATGACGATCCGAAACGATGCTGAAAAGGAATAAGCTGATCATTCTATCCCATTCGAGGCGCGCCGAGATACGAGCCATAGCCGCTATGCTCGAAAAATCGGCCGCTGTTCTGGCGGTAATCCTATTCTCCCTAAGCCCGCTCTCCGCTCAAAAGACGCAAATCGGGCTCAACCTTGGCCTGAGTCGAGCGTTCTTTACCGGCCCGCCCGACTTGATTTTCACTCAGAACAAGTTGATGGCCTATCGCGCCGGCATCTGGATCGATCATGCTTTCGGCGAGCATTTTTCGATCCAGTCGGGCTTGGAATATTGGGATAAGGGATTTGACGGATCGCTGCGCAGCTTCGGGATGTTGACGGTCATCACTCCCGTTCGGTTGAGGATCCA
>Ga0315286_10008464_pt1 | contig 10124 bp, 9 predicted proteins | sample YL17G10_0_MG_FD_205038 | JGI IMG/M metagenome (GOLD analysis project Ga0315286, IMG submission 205038) | Sediment microbial communities from Yellowstone Lake, YNP, Wyoming, USA - YL17G10_0 | ecosystem: Environmental > Aquatic > Freshwater > Lake > Sediment | place: USA: Wyoming | collected...
TATGCAACTACTCCGACTGCGCCAAGCCCTATGAGCCCTGCCCATCCTATCTTGCCTATGACTGAATCATTGCAGGTGATGCTGGAGGGATCATCGCACAGCACCTTGACATATCCGCTCCCTTGCTGTGTGACTGAGGCATATGGTGTCGGAAGCTGCATCCAGAACCCTGCCAGTGAGACGCTCACCATCAATAATACCCAGTTGCTCATCTTCATAATCTTCACCTATTGGCTGTGACCCCGCTCACAGCATATAATCCCACTCCTATGATTGTCAATGTCATCGGTATCTGCATCACCTGGAAGTTGAACAGGGTGAATAGGCCCATCACCGCCAGACCGAATACCCATGCCGCCTCTCCAAATCCAAGATAGGACACATAGGCCATTATGCCTATCATGAACACTATGACCATGAACTGATATCCCCATCCAGACACAGCGTATGGTATGATGTCCCTGAGCTGCGTATATCTGTTGGTCCCATTCAGATAGAAGAAACTGTCCTGGAACACGAACTTGGTGTAGTTCTGATGCTTGAACCAGGCTGTAATCTGGTATGTCCCATTCAATGTCACCGCATATGTGAAGTTCCCTCCTGTCGCATTGGTTGAGTTCAGGAAGGCCACATTGAATGTCGAGAAGTTGGTCCCATTGCTCCATGTCCTGTTGATTGATATTCCCCAGTATGAAAGGTATGCTCCTGGAGAAGAGACATTGTAGGATATGAAGAAGGAGGTGTTGTATGTCCTGCTCCCATTGTTGAATGGAGATGAGTAGAACCAGTAAGTGACATTGCTCCACATATGCTCATTGCTCGTGTTCATCTGCGGGATCGAGTCCGGAGTCATCCTTATCCCAACGCTTGTGATTGTGGTGGGTGTGAAGTTGAATGACATCGGGAGGTATCCTGCTTTGGTCACATTGACGACATACACAACGAATGGCTTGAACAATAACGACTGTGTCCCATCTGGGTTGGTGTTCCTTGTCTCTGTTATCACTCCCCCTCTTGTGGCTGTTATGTTCGCATTCCATATCGGGACTCCATACTGGGTTGTGACCGTGAATACATAGTAGGATCCATTGACTGTCAATAGGGTTATGTTCAGATATGAGGTGTTGGATATACTTGTGTATGTCCCAGTGTATCCTCTGTATGCTACTGTTCCATACTCGTTGTAAGTGGCGGATGCGGTTATGGTCCCAGTGAATGAGCTTGGGTCTATGCAGAAGGCCCTGTATGTATTGTTCTGGGAGTAGTCTGTGAATGAAAGACTTGAGGTTGAATTGACCCAGAGAGTCAATACGATGTCCAGGTCGAAATTGACTCTTGCTCCAGTTGATTCATCCACAGCTGTGAAGTTCAATGCCCCAGGTGTCGTGCAGTTGTCTATGGATACATGGAGGACATTGGTGATATTGTAGTAGGTCGAGTTCCTGACATATGCTGTCCCTCCATAATTGACTGTGAGATTCCCATATGAACTAAGAGTCTGGTTTGGTGGTGTCACATATGATGGGGCGAAAGTTGTCCCATTGAATAGGAATGGTGATATGTAAGTGAGAGGGAAGGCAGTCCCATTGAATGTCCCATTGGCAAGGAATGTAGGTGATACGAAACCCATATCCACATAGGTAAGATTCGCATACAGTATCTGGGTCTCAAGGGCCAACTGGGTTATGTTCCATGAGTAAGGATAGTATGACCAATACACTTGCTGAGTCCAACCTGCACCTGTGACATTTGAGGACCCTAAGGTTGTGGTGTTCTCATAATACCAGTTACATAGATTTCCAGTATTATTCGCCGGAACTAAAGGTATCCTGAATGTGGTGTTGAAATCAAACTGGCCTGCTCCATCTGTCTTGTTGGTTGAATCCCTTAATACTCCACTGCAATTCAACCATGCCCTCATGCTCAATGTCCCTGGGAGATTGACTGATGCGTTCATCCAAGTCATGTTGGTCTCCCAATCTACTGCTGAGAAGTTGGTTGTGAGCTCTGAAAGTCCCACTGATTCTTCCCCTCCGAATGCCGATGTTGGATAATCCACCCCTCCCGACTCGGTATAGTTCCCGATAGCTATCCAGTCATAGGCCACGCACACGCTTGACCTGTCATACAGAGTGAAATTGAGAAGAGCGGAAGGGACATGCAGCACATCATCCGTATAATTGATATAGGAATCATTCCTGTATTTCGCCGCAGTAGATGAGGTGCTGTTCCTCCTCAAGTCTATCGTCCATACGCTGCCTATGGTTGAGTCCATATAGGCCAATCTCTTGTTCTCTTCCCCATTCGCTGCTTTGTAAGAATAGATCAATCCTCCGTATCCTGAAGAATTGTAATAATACACTGCCGCCCCATCACCTCCTGAAGTGGCATCCCTATAGCTGTCTCCCCACCCTATGAATCCGGGACTTGCTGCGGATGTCACTACATAGCCCGACCATCTGGCGTGCTGGTTCCATGGCCATACCGCACCTCTGCTCAATGATATTCCTTCTCCGCCAGTGGTGTTGCATATATTAAGATAGCTTGAGCTTGTCTCAGCCCACCCGAAGTTCCTCTGCCAGACTGAAGTATCAAGTGCCGAGTCGAAGTGGTCGAAGAACCTGAATGTGTTGTTTCCATCCCAGTAATTAGTTGCTGCTCCATTCCCATAATACATCCTGACAGTTGAAGTGCCTGATGCCGGGAGATAAGATACATTCACCCACACATTCGCTATTGTGCTGTCTGTCTTATTCTCCAGCCATGCCTTCAATAAGTATTCAGATGAATCTGTGGCATTCACGAATACGAACCTGAGGTCATCGAAGTCTGCCTGCATATGGGCGTTGTATGTAATCTGAATCAGTATGGCAGAATAGTTATACATGTTCCAAGCCAAGGGGTTCGTGACTGTGATTGCCTTCCTGTATGACCAAGCTGCATTCCACCACGCTAACTCATCCAGCTTGACACCGAAGAACGAGAACACCAAGTCTCCGGATGCGAACCCATCTGATTTGATGTAGTTTATCTTGAACTGATACTTCACTCCTTTCATCAGCTTCCTTTCTTTCTCTATCGTGTTCCAGACCTTGATGTCCTCCAACTTGCATTCATCCTTCAGCTGGACTGTCGCATTGTAATATCTCTTGGTGTAATCATTGGTCTTATTATCCCAGATGTCCTCCTCAAGCTGGGCGGTTCCGTATGTGGGATGGCAGACTTCCCTGTATGAGTCTTCAAGGATATAGATTCCATCAGTCTGTATCTTCCCTTCACCACCGATGACTTCCATTGTTGGCATTGACTTGTCATCAAGGATCACATCCTCTATCATTGTTGAATTGACATAGACTGAACAGGACAGGAGGTCGCATGAAGTGAAGTATGCCTTCTCATCAATGACCTTGACATCGCTTATCGAAAGGGATGCTATGCTCTTTCCTTCCACTGTCAGTCCTATGCTCTTCATGTCTGAGGAATAGATTGCACCATCCTCTGCGAAGACTGAACCTATGAACATGATTGCCAATAAGATGACTCCAATATTCTTCATAATGTCGGCTCCCTTCTCGGTATCGCCCATATCACCAGGGCGAACATCAGTATCCCGATGAACAGATAGGGGATGAACCTGATGACTGTGACTGTCAATGCTGTCGCATCATTCGGATTGGCCACAAGCCCTGCAACACAGTCATCAATTGTTGATGTGATTATCGGTGCGAATGCGAATAGGATTATCGCCATGACGAAAAGGAATACTATGTTCGTCAGGCTGATCCCTCCCTTGTATGTCTTCATGGTTTCTTCCCCTTGGGATTCCAGAATCCCTTTGACTTCCTTGCTGCCTGTATCTGCCCGACTTCTCCGGTCCCTCTCTTCAGGGTCTTTCCTCTCCTCTCCACGAACTCAATCGGGACAGTTGATTTCTTGGGCCTTGTGAATATGCCTGTGTCAAGGTTGGACATCACATCCTGTTCGGATGTGGTCTCCCTGGTCGGGAGTATCCTGAACCTCTGGCTCAAACTATGGGTGACTTGGGACTGACCGAGGGACAATGCCTTCCCATAGGTTGTCTTGCCGAGTGTGATGAACTGGCCCTTGGTCTTGTATTGGACAAGATATAATCTGTTCTTCAATGCTTCCTCTTCCAGTCTGCTCTTTCTCTTGCTTGAAGTATATGTTGGAACAAGGAAAGGTGAAATAGTTCTTGATTGAGAAGAAATATTGCTAAGACCGATCCTTGATAATGACAATGAACTTTGGCTCACACTTGATACTATCGAACTTGGTTGTTCTGATACGCTTGATATCGAAGAGACACCTGGTGAAGTGACTGATGATGGCGAAGGAGGAGGTGAAGACAATCTTGATACCAAACTTTCAGATATAGGATACCTCGTTATTGATTGAGCGGATGATGATACAGATACTTTTGATGGAACACTTGACACCGATACTTGCAGAGAACCATACGATATGCTTGGTCTCTTGCTCAATGAAGATACTATCGGTGCGGCCCAAGGAAGATAAGATGATTTTAGTGCTGTCCAAGACCCACTGCTTCCACCTTGTTTAAGTTGTGGTCCGGTGAAGTCTTCTATGGACTCTCCTGATGTTGATTTCATTGTGAGTTTTCCTGTCTCAGATTCATATACCTTGAATAGATAATTCTTATTCGGTGATACTAACTTCATCAGGCCTGTTGCCTCTGATTCTGAAGTGTATAATATGTATCCTTTGAAGTCTGACTTTATTATCTGTGGTGGCATGACGGCCTGTGCCTCTGTGCTTCTTCCTGCGATGTTCTCTGGTGCGAGCTTGGCTTCCGGTGTTCCGAAATAAAGCTTGGTTGCTTTCTCTATGTCCATATTCTTTATTGCATTGAATACACCCTTTGGAGTATTCTGCGCTGTCTTCATCTTGAGTATTATCTTCTCCTCACCAAGTGAGCCAGAGTAATCTATGTATCCAGTTGTCCTCTCTCCTATTCCCAAGTATCCTGTATAAGTGACTGGTATCCTTTCTACTCCAAGTCCTCCAGTGGGTCCCGATGGTCCAATATACTTTCCACTTCCTGGTTTCATCGCTGGATTGTATGAAGGAATATCCTGATATGGTGCGAAATATGTCTGCCTTCCAGCTTCACCGAATGGAGCCCTTGCTCCACCTGTGTATTGTTCTGGACTGAGTTTAAGTTCAATCTCACCAAGCCTTGCTGACTTTGCCAGTTCCCTGTTGAGCGAAGCGTGTGTGAAATATCCGGTGGTTCCCTCTCTTGTCAATCCTTTCTTGATTGATTCTGGTATTGACATATCTGAAACAAATCCTTCCTTACCTTCTTGACCTTGATAGACTACTATCTTCTTCCCTCCTTTATCAACAATGCTGTATCTTTGGTTTGCCAATTGTTCTTGTGGAGGTGTCAAATATTGATATTTTATTCTATTGTATATGTTTGTCAATGATGTTGTCACTGGCCTGACGATGGCTGAGGCCGTTATAATCCCTCCAGTCACCAGTGCTCCCGCTACAAGGCTTTTTGTTATGTCTTCCTGAGTTATCCTCTCTCCAGACTGTAATTTTGATGCGATAGTGTATGAAGCAAATGATGTCGCTCCGGATGAGACAGGAACTATCCAATCAAGATATGCACTTCCTGGTGAAACTATACCCTTGGTTGTCTGTGTTACTATCGGTATTCCTATCTGTTCAGTTACTCCAATTTGTGTGACCTTTTGTAATGCTGTTCCTGTCCCTCTGAATATAATCGATGCTGCTGCCCCAGATATTAGATTGTGTTGTATATTATCCCAACTTCTGAAAGGTATATATTCCGATGATGCTGCTGTCTCAGATATCTCTCCGATGGCAGCCATTGTTATGGCATCTCTTATGATCGAACCTGCTGTTGAACCTATTACTGGAACCTTGACTGTTGGTATATAGGCCAATGCTACCGGACCAACTGTCGGGCCTATCGCTCCTGCTGTCATCAAGGCTCCTCCAGTAGTCTCAAGCATAGGAGATACTTCTATCCTTGTCGGATATTGGGTTGCCAATCTTGATACAGGGAACATCGGGAGACCACCAACTGTTATGTATCTTTTTTGTGATTGCATCTCTGCTGATTCCTTCATCTGAACATTGACATATTGTTGCTTGTATTCCAATGTCTTGCCCTGCTTGATATACTGCTCTTGAGTGAAGGGAACATTCAATTCTCCACTTACATATTCAATTCCTTGGCTCAATACAGGTATCTTGTCGATTATGTTAGTTGATATCGGATTGATGAGCTCTTTATTCACTATGTTTCCAATCTGTGCGACTCCTATTGCTCCTTTCTGTGCCATCGCCTGTATCCCGATTTCTGGCTTTGATGTCAATAAGTTATAGATATTATCTGTGGTTGATATCTGCTGGCCTTCCTGCATTGTCTTCTGCTCTTCATATTTGATTAAAGCAGATGGGACCCCTGCTGCTACTTTTTGAGCCCAGAATCCTGTCTTCATTGTCAATTCAAGGTTCTTTATTGCCTGTGCTTCCTTTCCAAACTCCTGTGAGAAGGCCCAACCTTGGCCTGTCCCTATCTTCTCAGCTATCCTCTGCTGCTCTTCTGAGGCGTATGTGGTTGCTTGTTCTTGTGTCCCAAAATAAGTCTGTCGGATTGCATATTGTTTTCCGAGTGGAGATGTGATTGTTGTGAGTATATTCCTTTCTACTGGCATTTCTCGAATCATTCCAACTCCAACTTCAACTTTCATCGGCAATCCTTTCTCATGTGTCATCTCTTCATACTGTTGCATTGTAATCTGACCAGCATGATACATGAACTCTGGAGTCCCATACTCTACCTGGACATATCTTGTTATCCCGTTGTCCCCTTGGGTCGGTGACAATGCTATCTTCACTTGAGTCCCTGGAGGGGCATTCATCGTTCCAGCTTGGGATGGGTTCAATACATTCTGCGCATTCAATTCTATCTGTGATATCTGCTGTTCGGTTGTCAAGGTCTCTGCCCTTGTCGGATATCCTGCCTGTCCATATTGCTGTCCGGTTTCAGGATTATGCTCAGGTATCCTTCCTGTCATCGAGATGTATTGCTTTGTTGTGATTTCTCCCCTTGACAGCATCGCTTCTGGGGAATGTGCAGGGTATAAAGTGGATTCAATCGGCTTGATTGCAGGAGAAGTGTTGTAATATCCATTCTGTGTCACTCCAGGGATGGACTGTGTTGATGTGGTCGAGGGGACAGGTTCGGAATGATATTGCCCAATGCTTGGGTCCTGCGACTGAAGAGAAGTGGTTATCTGCGCATCACTGGCTCCTGCACTTTTCATCTGAGACGCTATCTGTTGTGCCTGTTGAGTAGATAGTGCCATAGTGAAATGACAATTGGATTGTTTTTAAACCTACTTTTTGAGTATCCCTATCCTGTCGTGAAGTTGAATGACATCACCTGCTCAGTGGAACAGTCCATCTTGATGCTGTCACCATCTTGAATCGGTGTGCATTTGACCCTGAGACCATTGGAATCAATGACACCATTGTTGCAGAGGAACGCTGTCATCTTCATGTTCTCCTGCTGTATCTGTATCCCCTGGAAGAATGCCCAATAGACAAGCATCATCATCAATATGACTTCAACTCCCAATTTTATCTCGGATATAGGTATCTTCTTGCCCATTATGTTAAGCATATACCCTTCCTGATAGAATGACTCCTTCTCGATGTTCATGCGATTACCTCCTTATTGAAATTATCCCTAATGAACTTCCTCCTGCACTTGGGACAGAGGATGCTTACAATGGATATCAGCATCACCCTCTTCAACCTGAAGTATCCCTTCTCGTATCCTGACCTGTATCCAATCCTGTAATCCTCACTTCTTTCCTTTAGATTCATGTATCTTCACCCAATAGAAATAAATCATACCTATTATAACTCCTACTTCAATCACTGCTCCGATTGCCATGCAGGACAGGATGATGTTCTGCGCATCGGTTGGATTCATTGGTGCTCCCTTATTTCTCTGTTCATATACCTGATTATATTGTTGCCTGCCCTGATGACCTTTCCATTCTCCTTGCCATGGCATTTGTAGCATATCACGATTAAGTCTTCTTTGTTATGCTCACCTATGTGGAGAAAATAAGGCAACTTGTGATGAATCTCGAATACATTCCTGCTTGGGTCTCTTGGATGATACCCTTCCCATTTATCAAAGCAGAGTGTATGTGAAAATTCTGGAGAGTCTGGATTCCATCCAAGTTCCTTCAATCTATCACTATACTTTGCATAGCATCTTTCCATATAATTATCCCATACCTCTGTGGTTTCTTTCTCTATGTCTTCTTTCTTCCTTTTGCATATCGGGCAAACACTGAAATCTTTAAGCATCTCTTTCCTGACTTGATTCATATCTGGTCTATTTTTCATGTAATCATTCCTGCAAGTAATTCACTCTGTCGATCTGCCTTCCGCTCACATTGAATTTCTTTTTCTCCTCTTCTTCAATTGCTGCTTTATTTCTGTCTGCTGCTTTCCTCTCTGCCTCGAACTTTATGTATTTTGCTATTCGGCTATTGACCTTCAATGTAAATTCAATCTTTGCCTGTTCCAGCTTCACGTTGTTCGGTTTGGATTGCTTTGTCTCATACTGCTTATAATTATCACAAACAAGAGTGACTAACTTATCCACATCGGGTGTGTCCTTCTGGGCCTTAAATTCTGTGGTCCTTATCTCATCTACGAATCTCTCAAGCATTGAATCCTTTTTTACATTGGCGTGCGCTTCATATCTGTCTATTATGAATTTAGGAGGCATGAAGAACTTTATCCTTGTGAGTGTGACCTTCTCTCCAGCTAACCTAACTGTCGGATGATGCTGGAACCACTTGTTCATCATCGAGGAGAACTTCAAGGTGTATGGGAATACATAATTGAACTGTGTCGAATATCGTTCTATCCTATAATAGTTATGGAATAGCTTTCTCAATGAGGATAATACCGAAGACCTGACAGGCTGGCAGAAATATACCACTGGCCTATATACTCCAAACATATTGAAAGTCTTGACCAATACCCTGGCGAACTTCTCATACCAATCTGAAGACGAAGCCATGACTCCTCCTTCATCCACTTGGATGACTCCTCCTTTGATTCCTTTCGCCGCTATGGATTCTATTGCCGTCATGAACTCTGAAGCTTCCGTCACTACTCTCTCCTCATAGTTGGGCCAGAACGAAGGGTCAAGCATATATCCGACAGTCGATGCGAAGAGGCTCTTCCCTCCTCTGTGCCTTGAATCAACTGCCGATAAGGAAGTGAATCCTCGATCCATGACGTGTGCTCTCTGATGCTTGAAATAAGCCAACGCAAGCATGGCAGAATAGTATCCTCCGAAGTGAGGCTCCACTCTCTCGTCATATATGAATGTCATCTTACATCCTCTTCCACAGGCTCCTCGACTGTGATTATATCATCAAGGTTAGGGATTGGCTCTTTCTTATCGGATAAGGATAGTCCCTGACTATCTGCCGCTTTCTCCATTCCAGTGTGACTTCTTATTATCTGTGTCATGCTATCGAGCTCTATCTTGTTGAAGTCTATTGTCCCTTCATCCCTCACCTTGACTATGCCGCTCCTTGCTATCCCATTGGCTAGATACATCTCATGCTCATCTGCGAACTCTGTCCTCATCTTCTCTATCTCTGTCTTCTTCGAGCTATCGTTCAACTGCTTGTTCTCCTGCACCTGCTTGATCTTAACTACCATCAAGTCGTAATCATCCTGTATCTGCTTCCTCAAGTCGGGATTGAAATACATCTTGAGAAGCTTTATAGTCGAAGAGAAATAGACCCAGTACTTCCACTTGTCATCATTGGCCTTGGCTGTTATCATGTTCCTTGTGAGTGTCATGATGAGTATGTCATACGACATAGGGACTGCTTCTTCAGGATCAGTGTTATACACCATGATAGTAGTCTAGTAATCATGTTTTTAAACTTTACTTATCGGGATGTTTTGGTATATTTCTACAGGAAGTATATTTTGTATATACTGTATATTTTGTATATACTGTATATTTTGTATATACTTCTTTTATTTATTATATA
>Ga0315286_10008466_pt1 | contig 10123 bp, 7 predicted proteins | sample YL17G10_0_MG_FD_205038 | JGI IMG/M metagenome (GOLD analysis project Ga0315286, IMG submission 205038) | Sediment microbial communities from Yellowstone Lake, YNP, Wyoming, USA - YL17G10_0 | ecosystem: Environmental > Aquatic > Freshwater > Lake > Sediment | place: USA: Wyoming | collected...
GCGATTTCCTCCGACAGGCGCGTGAACAGCCGCCGCGCCTGGCTTTCCGCCGCCAGTTTGGGCTGAGTGGCTTCGATCATCTTCAGGCCATGCAGATTGCTATAGACCACGGCCGCCATCACCAAACCAAAGACCGCGCCCGCCGCCATCATCTCGGTCAGCGTGAAGGCCCGCGCTCCCTTGCGGCGGGCGGGGCGCGGCCCTGATTGGATTGGCCTCAGCTTCATGGGTCCGGGGCCCGGTAGCTGATGATGGTGATAGTGTAGGGGCCGCGTGACGGCAGCGACCAGACACAATCAACCTGGATCATCTTCAGCGGCGGATTGGTGAAGTCGGTGATCCACACCCGGTTGGTGGCCATCAAGAGGGCGTCGCCGGTCTGGGGAACGTCCAGCGGCCAGACCACCTCCGGGAAGTTCCCGTCCACCATCTCGTCCACACCATTGGTGGAGGGCGGAGGCTCCCAGCGCCAACGGGCCGCCCGCACCAACTCGAGGCGGCGCATGGCCTGAAGTTGCGCCGCGGTGGACGCCGACGACCACTCCGCCCGTTGGACCACCAGATGATAGCCGCCCACGATGCCCGCCACCGCCGCCCCGGCGATGACAATGGAGATCATCAACTCCGCCAGCGTGAAGCCGCTGGTTTGGCGGACACCCTTAATCCTGAAATGACGACCCACCCTCATGCTGATTCGGTTCTGAACCCTGCTGCCACGTGACCGGTTGGTTTTGCCCGACCCACGCCGCGCACTTTAGCAGGTGCCACGGGCTTTCCAAGCCCGCAATTTGGAGTCGGTCCTTTGGAGGTGGATCCCGAAGCTGGCAGTTCCCATTTGAGGTGGGGCAGGACTGTCCTCAGTCGGCCGCGTTGGGTGAGGGTATGGCCCCCAGGCGCGGTGGACTCAGGTAGAGGAAAATCAGTCATCTTGGGGAAGGTCATGGGCCGCCGGCGTAGCGCAGATTTTCAATCTGCTGTGTCGCCGAATTGCATTCGGCAGCGGTTGGCAGGACTTTCAGCACCAAGGGTTTTATCCCGATTCGCAGAATACAATTCTGCGATACAGCAGAGTGCAACTCTGCGCTACTCGGTTTCCGGCTCTGTCGGCCTGGGGACACGCGCGTAGCCACACGGACAACTTGTGGAGGCACGGGTTCCCTGGCCGCCGGATGTGATCGCTCTGTGGATCTTTGGCATCGAGGGCCGGGCGTTGCGGTTCGACCTTCGGCGTCACAGCCAGGCTCAGGTTCCGAATTCCACCACCGGCAGCGGCAACGCTCTCCGGCCTTCGGCTCCGCGGTAGCCGAAGCCCGGCCCCTGGAGTGTGGACAGGTCGATCATGCCGCGGCGACGTCGGTAGATTCCCGGATGCAGGGTCGCCTCGGGGGCCGACGCCTCCGGGTAGAACTGCATGGCGTTGGTCTCGACCCCTTTGATCGTGCCCACGTGCGCAGCCAGCAAGACGTGAGGGATCTGGGCCAGCATCGGGTTGGTCAGATCCTGCACCATGAGCTGCAGGCCGTGCGCCCGGGCCCAGCACGCGCTTAGCAAGGCGCCCGTCTGGGTCTTGCACGTTTTCAACGCCACCCCCGTCCAGCCCAACTCGCGTCCCAGCCGGACCAGCCGCCAGTCGTGCGCGCTTTCGTCAAGGAACAAGGGCTTGCGTTGCGAGACGCTGTGCACGTCCAGGCGGTGTCGCTCGAGGTCGTACGGGAACGGTTGCTCGACGTAAAGCACACGCTCGAACAGGCGCGGTTGGTCGCGCTGGAGCCGATCGAGAACCTCGTTCACGTAGGCCGGGTCGGTGACCGTGCAGTTGAAATCGGCGGAGAACCACTCCGCGCCGTTCGCGAAACCGACTTCGCCCACCTTGACCAGTCGCGCGAAATCCCAGTTCGCGTCATTGCCGCGCAACTTGACCTTGAGGCATTTCAGGCCATCGCGCTGAATCCAATCCGCCAGCAGGACGGGATAGCCGTCGTCGGGCTGGGCACCCGCCCACTCGTCCGGTTGGACCGGGTCCAGGCCGCCGACCAGATGCCAGGCCGGGAGTTGCTCGACGCGCTGGGGCAGGAGGAAGTCACCGGGGTATTTCCCTCGAAACGAGACGCCCGCGTCCGCGGCCGGCTCAAGAAAGGCGGCCAGATCCCGGTTCAGGAAATCGCGGCCATAGGTTTCATACACGGGGCGTTCGTGCAAGCGACCGTAAGCGTCGTGGGTGGCGAGATCGAAGGCCGCGCCGCACAGGAGCGCCGCCAGCCAGGGGAGCGGCTCCCCCGCCCTGTGGGAGCCCTGATTGAACTCATCCCTCAGGCGAGGCAGGAGGCGTTCCTGGAACTCGTGGCCGATCTCCAGCGGATGCCCGGCGGCTCCGGAGTTTGCCCACGCGGCACCCACTTCCCGGGAGAACTGTTGCAGCGCCGCATGCCGTGGCTCGTAGGGGACCGAACTCGGCCAGACCCACTGGACGCTCAAGGGTGTTTCTCCCCAGCCTTCGGCGGTCCGACCGGTCGCGCCCACCACGCGCACCCAAGCCCGCGCGCAGGTGACCGAGGTCAAGGTCTCGGCGCCGAACTTCAACGGCATCCGCGTCTGAACCGGGAGGAAGTAAAGGCGGATGGCGACCACGCGAATGTCGGTTGGCTTGCCCATAGCAGGATGATCCGGCTGGCAGCCTAGGCGATTCCTCGCGGGAGTGCCACCCGAAAGCCCCTGCCGGTGCGTCTGACGCGTCAGGTCGCCCGCGCCCAGCAACGCGGCCGACAACCCCGCTTTCCTGGGTTGTGTTCCGGACGCCTCCAGCGTAGAAAGAGCCCCGGCTGTCTATGAAAACTTCACTCAATCGTCGCCATTTCCTCGCCGCTACGGTTTGCCTTCCCGCGTTGCTACCCGCCGCCGCCGCCCCGGCGGCGCCCCCCCAGCCCACCCAGCGGATCAAGCTCGGCGTCTCGAGCTATTCCTACTGGCACTTCAAGACCGAGCGCGTGCCGATTGAAACCGTGATCGACAAATCCGCGCAGTTGGGGGTCGAGGGTGTGGACATCTTGCATCGTCAGATGGACCTCCCGGAGAAGGAGCCGCTCACGGCCGCCCAACGGCCCTATCTCCAGAAGCTCAAACGGCACGCCTTCACCAACGGCATCGATCTCATCTGCCTGTCCATCCACCAGAACTTCGTCAACCCGGGCGCCGACACCCGCCAGAAGCAGATCGAGCACACGGAGAAGTGCCTCGAGATCGCCTACGAACTTGGGGTTCCCTGCATCCGCCTCAACTCCGGCCGCTGGAACACCATCGCCAGCTTCGACGACCTGATGAAGGCGCGCGGCGTCGAGCCCGTGCTGCCCGGATACGCCGAGGACGACGGGTTCAAGTGGTGCATCGACTGCATCGAGAAATGCCTGCCGAAGGCCGCCGAGTGCGGCGTGCTCCTCGCGCTCGAAAACCATTGGGGGCTCACCGGCACCCCGCAGGGCCTGCTCCGCATCGTCAACGCTCTCCCGTCCCCGTGGCTCGGCGTGCTGATGGACACCGGCAACTTCCTCGAGGACCCGTACGATAAACTCAAGCTGGTCGCGCCCAAAACCGTCTTCGTCCAGGCCAAAACCTACTATGGCGGCGGCGAATGGTACACGCTCGATCTCGATTACCGGCGGATCGCCCGCATCCTCTCGGCGGTGAACTACTCCGGCTACGTGTCGCTGGAGATGGAGGGGAAAGAGGACCCGGACATTGCGGTGCCCAAGAGCATCGCGATGCTGCGTGAAGCCTTCGGAGCGTAACCTGGCATCCGGCAGCCTCCCGAGCCCAGCCTCGGGGCCCTTCGATGGTTCCTTTTGACAAGGTGTCGGACCGCGGCAGGTTGGTCTGGCCATGACTCCTGCGACGGCGGTTCGCCCTGAGACCAAGTCCTCGAGGTACGCTTCGGTTCGAGCGAGCGTCCTGTCGAGTCTGCTGCTGGCGCTGACCGCTGGGTGCGGCCGCCAACTTCCGGCGTCCGCGACTGGCCCCCGCACCGGGTCAGCCTGGTTCGAGAACCGGACCGAATCCTCGGGCGTGCGTTTCGTCCACGACGCCACCGTGAGCGGCCAGTACCTGATCTCGGAGCAGATGGCCTCCGGCGCGGCGGTGCTCGACTACGACAACGACGGCCGCCTGGACCTCTACTTCATTAACAATGTCGCGCCCACCTCGCGTTCGACGAATTCGCTCTGGCACCAGGAGGCGGACGGCCGGTTCCGTGACGTTAGCATCGGCTCGGGCTTGGACGTCACCGGTTTCGGCAACGGCCTGGCCGTGGGCGATGTCAACAACGACGGCTGGCCCGACGTGTTGATCACCGAGTATGATCGCCTCCGGCTGTTTGTGAACCGGCAAGGGAGCGGCCGGTTCGTGGAGGTCACGTCCGCTGCGGGCCTGACCAACTCAAGCTGGGCCGTGCCCGCCTCGTTCCTGGATTTCGACCGCGACGGTTGGCTCGATCTCGTCGTGGGCAACTACCTGGACTTCGATTCCTCGCAACGCTGTACCGACGCCCGCGGCCAGCTTGACTTCTGCGGGCCTTTTGGCTTTCGCACGACGCCCACGCGGCTCTTTCGCAACGTGAGCGGGCCGGTGGGCGCACCCGCTCCGATGCCTCGCTTCGAGGACGTCACGTTGGCGTCAGGTCTGGCCCGCTGGCCCGGCAAGGCCATGGGCCTGCTGTGCGCCGATTTCACGGGTGATCACTGGCCCGACATTTTCGTCACGGACGACGGGATGCCGAACCGGCTTTTCGTGAACCAGCAGAACGGCACCTTTGTCGAGCAGGCAGTCGAGCGCGGCCTGGCCTATACCGGGATGGGCGCGACGGCGAGCAACATGGGCGTGGCCTGGGGCGACGTGAACGGGGACGGCCTGTTCGATCTCTTCGTGCCGCATTTGATGGAAGAGAACCATACGCTTTGGATGCAGGGCCCCGTCGGACTGTTCCGCGATCAATCCGCCACGGCCGGCCTGGTTGGCCTTGCGTGGCACGGTACCGGGTTCGCCCCGGTGTTCGCGGATTTCGACTGCGATGGGCGCCTCGATCTCGCGATCGCGAACGGACTGGTGCAGCGGCGGTCCAGCTCCCGCCTCGTGCCTCTGGCGGCCGGCGTCGCACCGTTTTGGGTGCCGTACGCTCAGCCCAATCAGCTTCTCCGGGGCGACGGCGCCGACCGCTTTGAGGACATCTCGGCGGACAACCCGGCCTTCTGCGGCGAGGCCCTGGTCGGCCGCGGCCTGGTTTGTGGCGACCTGAACAACGACGGCGCACTGGACCTGGTGCTGAGCAGCACGGGCGGACCGGCACGGGTGTATCGGAACATCGCGGCTCGCCGCGGTCATTGGCTGGGCATCCGGGTGATCGATCCGGCACTCGGCGGGCGCGACGCCTTTGGCGCCGAGGTGGTCGTGCAGGCTGGCAGCCGGCGCTGGTCCCGTCTCGTGCAACCTGGCTACAGCTATTGTTCGAGCAACGATCCCCGCGTGCACTTCGGCCTTGGCGCGGCCACGACGGTGGATTCGATCCAGGTGCTCTGGCCCGATGGGGTGGAGGAACGATTCACCGGCGGCGCGGTGGATCGGTACCTCGTCTTGCGCAAACGCGCCGGGCAAGTCGGTCAACGCTGAACCCAGCGAAGCCTCGTGGGCAGGAAATCGCGGAAACACCAACCGGCGCACCAGCCGAAGCCATCCACCGAAGTCGCTTGGCGGCCATGGCGGGTCGTGGTCGTCTGGGTGGCGCTGGGTGCCGTCGCCTCGGGAGTTCTCATCGCACGGGTGCGGCGCGCGGCCGAACCCCCGGCCGTGACCGCGTCCGAGCTCGACCCAGCCATCGCTCGCCTGATCGCGAACAGCACCAGGGAAGTGCGGGCGACCCCGCGCTCCGGCGCCGCGTGGGGACGACTGGCCACCGCACTGATGCACGCTCAATTCCGCCCGGAAGCGGACTTCGCCTTCCGGCAGGCGGAACGTTTCTCTCCGCGCGATGCCCAGTGGCCTTACCTGCACGGTCTGCTGTTGCGGGAAGACCACGCGGGGGCAGCCGTCGCTCGCTTCGAGACCGCGAGCCGGTTGTGTCGCGACCACCCGGACACTCCGCGGTTGCGGCTGGCGCAACTCCTGTTCGAGAGCGGCCGACTCACCGAAGCCGAGGGGCACTTCCAAATCCTGGTGAAGCATCAACCTTCACATCCTTTGGCCCTGCTTGGAATGGCGCGAGTCCGCGTGGCCCAAAACCGGCCGACCGAGAGCGCCGGGTTGCTCACCCGCTGCGCGGATGATCCCCACACCGCGCGGAGTACGCACGCCCTGCTCGCCCAAGTGCGCCAGCGCCAAGGCGACGCAGCGGGTGCAGAAGCCGCTGCCCGCAAGGCTGCCGCTCTGCCCCTCGACCGTCCCTGGCCTGATCCTTACTGGAGCGCGGCCCTCCAGTTCCGTGTCGGCAAGACTGCGCGGTTGGAGCAAGCGCAAGCCCTGATCGATCTCGGGCGAATGTCGGACGCCCTCAAGGCGCTGACCGCCCTCGCGAGGGATTACCCCACCGATGCCGAGGCGTATTACTTGAGCGGTTGGGTGTTGAATCGCGAGGGACGGGGCGCCGACGCGGAGCGCAGCCTGCGCGAGCACTTGCGCTGGTCACCGGCCTCGCCCAAGGGTCACGCCCAACTGGCGGTGGCCCTCCTGGCGCAAGCGCGCTACGCCGAAGCCGTCGAGATCCTGCAGCAGGCGATCCGCCTCAAGCCCACCTGGGCCGAGCTGCATTTCAATCTCGGCTATGCCTGCGCGCACTCGGGACGGGACGAAGAGGCCATCGCCAGCTTCCGCGATACGCTGCGTCTGGATCCCGGTTACCGGGACGCCTACATCACGCTGGCGGACCTGTTGAACCGGCAGGGGCAACGCGAGGAACCTCTCGGGCTGCTGCGCCAGGCGCTCACCCTCAACCCGGCGGACGAGCGCGCCAGATTTCTGATCCGGAGGATCGGCGAGTCGCCCTGAACCCGCAACGGGCGAGCCCCCGGGCCGGCGGCGGGTCAGGCCACCAACTGGAGCCGCTCGTCTTTCTCGAGGAGTTCTTTGAGGTTGGGCCAGCGCACTTCGTTCATCGCATCGAAGGCATTGAGATAGACCACCACCTTCTCGCGCGGGTGCTTGCCCAGCAGGAGGTCCACCGCCCCTTTGAGCTTGGCGTCCTCCACGGTCGCCGGGAGGTCCTCGGCGGCGCCGTCCTTGTGGGCGATGCCGAGCGCGTCGAGGAAGTCCTTCAGAATGGCGGTTTCGTTCTTCATGAGCCAGCCGCGGATCAAGGCGCTGGCGGCGGCGTCCAAGCGCGGGCGGCAGAGCATGTCAATCATGTCCTTGTGGCGTTCGGTGCGCGGCTTGCGCTCGTAAAAGACGGGCCGCAGCTTGCGCGCTTCGGCCACGGCGGCGAGCGTGGCGCGGTAGAGTTCCTTGTGCGTGGCGAAGGTCGTCTCGATGATCTCGGTCGCCAGCGCGGGCGACATGAAGCCAAACAACTCGTAAGCGTTGAGCATGATGGAATCGTCCAGCCCGGTCGCCCCGCCGGCCGTCAGCCGACGGTCAGAAGGGCAACCCGGTGCTGTTTGACGGACTCTTTTACTGGTTCTTCTTCCAGCAGCAAGGTTTTTCCCGCCTCCACCGCCAGGACGGCAATCCGATGGGCGGCGCAGGTCGCGAGCGTCTTCGCGCCGATGCACGGAATGTCCCAGCGCATGTCGTGGCGGATCTTGGCCACCTTGACGGCCACGGCGCCGCCATCGGGGCCGGCCAATTCGCCCCCGCGCGCCAGGCAGGCGTCGGTCCCCTCAAAGCCTTCCACCGCCAGCACTACGCCGCTTTTCACCAACACGAGCTGGCCGATCTCCAGCCGCGCAATCTCCTTCGCCATCCGATAACCGAACTCAACGTCCTCCCGCTGCTCGTTCGACAACTTCGGCCCGAGATGAAAGCCGGCAGCCGGCATGAGCGTCTGGAGCCACGGCGTCGCCTCGACCAGTTCCACGCCTTCCTTCTTGAGTTCGTCGGCCACAGCCCCGAAGACGGTGTGGGCGTTCTTCTCCTTGAGCTTGAAAAGCAGGGTGATCGCGCGCAAGTCGGGCCGCACCTCAAAGAGATTCTTCGGGGCGATTTGCCCCACCATCACGCATTGCCGGACGCCGCGGTCCGTGAATGCCTTGATCATCTTCGTGAACTGGCCGACCTTCAGCCAGACGGTGTCGTCCACCAGACCGGCCAGCGCGGGATCCGTCTCGCCCTCGAAGGCGACGGCCACCAGTCGCCGGACGCCCAACCGGCGCGCTTCCCGGGCCAGGACGAGCGGGAGCGCGCGGTTGCCGGCGATGATGCCCAAGGTTTCAGGTGAGTCCATCATTGGGGGGCAGGGTAGCAGGTCCGGCGAACGTTGCCAGCGGTTCCTTGGGCAGCCCGATCCAAATGCACCGAATCAGCGCCCGTAATAGAAAGTCCAAAGTCCTCATTTCACTTGCGCTCGTTTCCTCCAAAGCTTAAAGCCAAAGGGCCGAAAGGGATTGCCCCTCTTCACAGCGGGAAGCAGGTCCGGTCTGTTCGCAGATCCCACCGTGGGCGCCGGGTATTGGATCGGTGGGCACGCGTCGAGCCGGGTCGGGTCTGGCTTTGGTCCGGCTTCAGCGGGTGGGCGACAGCACAGTTGTAGCTGCCGCCCTCTTCTTGGGACGGACCTTGGGACACGGCGTGGAAATGAACTGAACGCGAAGACTCCGATCATGTTAAAGGAACTTCTCTACCCCAAGGCGCTGGCCGTGGTCGGCGCCTCGAGCAAACCGGGGAAGGTTGGCTTCGAGCTGATGTCGAACCTTGTCAAAGGCGGTTACAAGGGACATGTCGTGCCCATCAGCCTGAACGCCGCCGAGATCCTCGGCCATAAGTGCTACAAGCAGCTCAGTGACTACAAAGGCCGGATTGATCTGGGCCTCATCGCCGTGTCGACCAAGCTCTGCAAAGACGCCGTCCAGGACTGCATCGACGCAGGCGCCAAGGCGATCGTCGTCATCACCGCCGGCTTCAAGGAGGTCGGCGCCGAAGGCCTGGCGATGGAAAAGGAGATCGCCGAACTGTGCCGGAAGAACGAAGTGCGGCTGCTGGGGCCGAACTGCATCGGCGTCCTCAACACCGCGAATGGTCTGAACGCCACCTTCGCCCCGGCCATGCCGCCTCCGGGCAGGCTCTCGATCATCTCCCAGTCCGGCGCCCTGTGCGTGGCAATCCTCGACTGGTGCGCCAGCAAGAAGATCGGCGTCGCCAAGGTGGTCAGCCTCGGCAACAAGGCGGACTTGAACGAGGTCGATTTCCTCCAGGCCTTCGCCGAGGACAAGGAAACCTCCGTCATCGTCGGCTACCTCGAAAACATCATCGAGGGCTCCAAGTTCCTCAAGGTGGCCGAGGAGTGCGCCGGGAAAAAGCCGATCGTCATCCTGAAGGCGGGCACGACCAAGGCCGGCGCCAAGGCTGCGTCGTCGCACACCGGCAGTCTCGCCGGTGCGGATGTCGCCTACACGGCGGCCTTCAAGCATTCCGGCGTAATGCGCGCCGAGAACTTCGAGCGGTTGTTCGACTACGCGCTCGCGCTCGGCATGCAGCCACTGCCCCAGGGGAATCGCGTGACCATCATCACCAATGCGGGCGGGCCCGGGATCATGGCCGCCGATGCGGCTGAGAGCAACGGGCTTGAGCTGGTCGCTCCCACCGATGCCGCGCGCGAGAAACTCAAGCAAGGCCTGCCTCCCACCGCCGCCCTCGGCAACCCTGTGGACGTCATTGGCGACGCGGATCCGGAACGCTACGTCCACGCGCTGCAAATCCTGCAGGACGACCCGAACACGGACGCGATCATCGTGCTGGCCACGCCGCAGAACATGACCCAGCCCATGAAACTGGCCGAGGCGATCCACAAGCATCACCACAAGAAGAAACCCCTCCTCGCCTCGTTCATGGGGGGCCACGAGGTGTTCGCCGCCCAGGACTACCTGACCTCGGTGGGCATCCCGAACTACCCCTCCCCCGAGCGCGCGGTGCTCGCCCTGCGCTCCATGCTCGACCA
>Ga0315286_10008467_pt1 | contig 10123 bp, 8 predicted proteins | sample YL17G10_0_MG_FD_205038 | JGI IMG/M metagenome (GOLD analysis project Ga0315286, IMG submission 205038) | Sediment microbial communities from Yellowstone Lake, YNP, Wyoming, USA - YL17G10_0 | ecosystem: Environmental > Aquatic > Freshwater > Lake > Sediment | place: USA: Wyoming | collected...
GGTTGTAATACATGTAGGGAAGATGAGTGTTCCGTGTCCCCTCTTTTACGGCTGCCGTGTCGCGGGCCGGGGGCGTTTAGGACCCGGCCTGCGTTTCGTCCTCCCTCACCTTCGGGGCCATGGTGAATTTCGTTAGGCCATAGAGGGCCAGGATCACGATCGCCAGGTAGTTGCCGATGGCCCAGGGCAGATAGGTGAAGACCGGCACTCCCAGCGCGCCCGTGATATACACTCCGGCCATGCTCCAGGGGACGAGCGGGACCATGATCCCGCCGCACTCGTCGATGATCCGCGACAGGTTTTTGGCGGCGAGGCCTCAGCCTTGCAGTCCTCATGGCTTCCATGAGGACTGCCGAGGAGAATGGGGAATATTTCTAAACTTTCGTGATCATGGAGAGCGGGAGTCCGTCGTCTTTCAGCCTGTGCGATTGGATGTGTCGTCCCCTTTTCGTATATTTCGCTGGAATTGAGGTTGCCGACCGGCAGGGAGCATATTCCCGGCGTGGTCAAACGGGGAGATTCATTGGTCGGAGCGGGAATTCGTGGCGTCCCGGGAAAAGCAAATTCCTATCCTTTAAAAAATATTCTCTCGCCTCTCGAATTTTTTTGATACGTATTCCTCCTCCCCGACCACAGATATTGTAGAGGCTGAAAAACGGGGATTTCCCCCTATGGACCCTAAAGGAGGTCAGGATGTTACGAAAAATCAAAATCGTGGGGATGGCGTGTCTGGCAGGATTGGTCATCTTAATGACCCTGGGAACGGCCGCAAAGCCGCTGAGCTATATCCCGCTCAAGGCGAGCTTTGACTACTCGCTGCTCTATCAGCTTCTCAATGACAAAGAAGTCGTCGGGGATTACAGCTATCTGGACAGCGGCGCGCCGCAGGGCAACCCTTGGATCTGGTTTGACAAGGGCGACGGCCATTTCACGATGGCGATGCACAGGGACAATATGAGTTCCGGCCGCTACGTCAAAGTGGTTTTATTCCAGATCGAACCGGCGCCTTATTATCCCCCAGGAAATTTCTGCTATCCGAATAATCTTCCCGACATCAATTCCATCAAATACAATTCCATCAAGACCTGGAACGAATACAGCGACACCGATGGGGACGGGCTGCTCGAGGATACGGGGGTCACTCTGAACTTGAAGGATATGGCGCTCGGTCAGACCAAGTATTGCGAGATGCAGTGCCGATTCGATGTGTTCATGGATTCCTACACCTATGATCTGGGGGTCCGGCAAACCGGAGTCGTTCAAAATACTGTCCAAGTGACGGTCGGACAGGGCCTCGACGGCCAAAGAGTCTGGGTGATTACGCCTCTTTCCGATTATAAGAACCGCAAGCTGTGGAGGCTCGTCTATAAAAAGGGACTCTGCGACCAAGGTGTTTTTCAGGCGGACTTTGTCCTAAGAATAGCCTGCAAATAAGGACTTTGCGCGAACGAACGGCAAACTTATTGAAAAGAAATGCCGGGGGCGGGAATCGAACCCGCATACCCCTTACGGGGCGAGGGATTTTAGGTCCCGTAGGTCTTGAATGGTTGTTCAATGAACGGGCGTAGGTCGCTCTCCTATGCCGAAGAATCCATTTGCAAATAAATAGTCGGAGTTTTGTTTTTCAATTCAAATTAATTTTCTAAAAATATTTAATATGAACAGGTTTCTCTTTCATGAGTTTTTCGATCTCCTCGATTTCCTTGGGTGCGTCTTTGGTTAGGATTTCATAGCCTTTTTGAGTGACCAGGATGTCGTCTTCGATTCGAATTCCCAGATTTTTCTCCGGAATATAGATCCCCGGCTCAATCGTCAGCATGCTTCCCGGCAACAGCGGCTTGTCCGCGACCAGATTCGTGGCATTGGCCACCCACTTCGTCGACAAGCCGAGGCTGCCGGGTTTGTTCGGCAAGCCTCCATTCAAGGTGTGGCTTAAAAAATGAATAAAATACTTTCCATAGCCGGCGTTGGCGATCACATCAAAGGCCGCTTGATGAAGCTCGGCAAGAGTAATCCCCGGCCTGACCATGGAGATGGCCTTCTTCTGGGCATCGAGGACGATGCCGTATATTTTCTTCTGCTCCGGGCTATACGACCCGGAAACCGGGATTGTCCTCGTCAAATCGGTTGTTATAGCCTTATAGATGGTTCCGATATCGATGACCACCAAGTCCCCCTCTTTCATCAAGCGGTTGTTGAGGCTGTGATGAAGGATGCAGGAATTGGGGCCGGAGCCGATGATGGTGAAGGCCGCGCCCTGAGACCCATTTTTTCTGAAGATGTATTTCACCATAGCCTCGATCTCATACTCATAAACACCGGGCTGAGCGATTCGCGCGGCTTCTTGGTAAGCCTGGAGAGTGATGGCGCAAGCTTTTTTCATGATGTCGATTTCTTTGGGAGTCTTGGCCCATCTGAGATCGCCGAGGACGAGGGATAGGTCTTTGATTCTTGCCCCGGGAAGGAGGTGTTCAAGGCTCTGCACGAATTGGCTTTCCGGCGTCAAATTTTGCGCGGCGGTGAGCCTTGTTGCTAAGGGACAATAGACGACATCGGTGATGTTGGAGAGTCTCGAAACGGCCGTGTAAAATGTACTGAGGTCGGCGGTATTCTCTATTCCCGTCTCTTTTTCCGCCTCTTCCCCGGGAAAGAGCTGAGGATCATCCCAGACCCCTTTTCGCCAATCTCTGGATGGGAGATAGAGTGTTGTCTTCCAGTATTCGGGGTTGGCGCATTTCTTGGCGACTTTTTCTGGGACGAGAATCAATTTGGCATCCGGAACGTCGACGCCCGTGAGGTAAAAGAAATCCTCGTTTGGCCGGGGCAGGCCGAAATCGACGCTTGCAGTCGGAGAATTGATGATGATGGCGACTCCGTCCGGAATCAGGGAACAGAGCTTATCCCTGCGCGCCTTGTAATCCGGCTTTTCAATGTTCGCTTCCTGGGGGAATATTTTAATATTCCCCAGGAGCGCAGAAATCAGCAAAAGCCCGGTGACCGGCAAAAAACGATTCTTTTTCATTTTGACCTCCGATGAAAAAAATTTCACCTGTTGGATTTGAGCAGGATGGTTTGTTCAGCCATGAGTTTTTCTATGTCTTCGACTTCTCTGGGCGCATTTATTGTCAGAATTTCATAGCCGTTTTTCGTGACCAGGATATCATCCTCGATTCTGACGCCGAGATTTTTCTCGGGGATGTAGATGCCGGGCTCGACCACGAGCATGCTTCCGGCGACGAGAGGCTTATCGTTCAAACGGTAGGAAAAGGATAAGCCGACGCTGGTGGGCTTGATGGCCGAACCGCCGTTCAAGGTGTGATTAAAAAACAAGGACGGTTGAATGGCATATTGGCCATAGCCGGCTTTCTTGATCACTTCCAGGGCCGCTTGATGAAGCTCTGAAAGCGTCACCCCAGGCCTGATCATGGAAATGGCTTTGTTCTCGGCCTCGAGGACAATGTTGTATATTTTCCTCTGTTCAGGATCAAACTTGCCTGAGGCGGGGATGGTCCTCGATAGGTCGGTCGAGCATTCTTTATAGAATGTTCCGATATCGATGAGCAGTAGCTCACCGTCTTTCATCAAGCGATCGTTCTTGAAATGGTGAAGGATGACGGAGTTGGGTCCGGAGCCGATGACGGCGAATGTGGTTCTCAGACAGCCGTTTTTTTTGAAGACGTAGCTCGCCGCCGCCTCGATCTCATATTCATAGAGACCCGGCTGGGTGACCCGGGCGACTTCCTTAAATGTATCCGCAGTGATTTCGCAGGCCCGTCTCATGATGGCGATTTCTTTTGGGGATTTAACCCATCTCATTTCTCCGAGTATCGGGGACAGGTTTTTAATCCTCACCCCCGGAAGGATTTTCTTGATATTCTCCGCGAACCGCAATTCCGGCGGCAGCTCTTGGCCTGCGGCGACCCTCGCTCCGTCTTGAAGATAAACGACATCGGTGATGTTGGAGAGCCTCGACACCGCGGCATAAAATGTATCGAGGTCGGCTGTGTTTTCAATCCCCGTCGCGTTCTCTGCCTCTTTTCCCGGAAAGAGTTGAACGTCGCTCCAGACGCCTCTTCTGGGATCTCGAGGAGGAAGGTAGAGCGTTGTCTTCCAGTATTCAGGGCTCGAGCCCTTTTTGGCGATCTTGGCAGGAACGAGGATCAATTTCGCTTCGGGAATGCCGACTCCGGTGAAATAGTAAAAATCGGAATCGGGGTTTGGCGGAACCGCCCCGGAAGAGGGCGGACTGACAATGACCGCGACTCCATCGGAAATCAGGGAACAAAGTTTATCTCTCCGCGCTTTGTAATCCGACCCGTCAATTTTCTCTTCTTGAGAGAATAATCTGAAGTCCAGAGACAGGAAAAAAATCAGGCCAATCCCCAGGATGAATAAAAAACCTTTCTTTTTCATTTTTCCCTCCGGAAAAAATTATTTAGCGCCCACAGGCAGATTTTCTTGGAGATACCGGGTCATGGTTTCATGCCTGTGGAGGGGTGTGTTGGGAGCCTCGCTGAGGCCATGGTCACGTTTGGGATAGGACATCAGGGTGAAGGGCTTGTTGTGCTTGACCAACTCATTGAGGGTCATCGCGCCGCCGCCGCGGCAGCAAACCGGGGACTCCTTGGGTCTCGAACGCCGCGTCCGTTTTATAGAAACCCTGTCGGCTGACGCCGAAAGTGCGGGCGACGTCGGTGACGGCTCGCCCCTCCAGCCGGTGCCGACGAAGCATCTCATACCGGACCTGGACCAGGTCGCGCGGATCGAAAAACTCATGAGTCCGAAAGTTTTCGTCTTCGATAGATTCGGGGTGAGGATGGAGGTCTCGCTCGTCGCGGAGAGCGGCCTCTTTGGTGTCGTCGGGCTGAGGCGGCTTATATCGAGGCATATATGCCAATATTTACGTGTAAATATAAGTTGTCAAGAAGTATTTATTCTTATCAGTCACTTTATTCATGATTTAATGCCCGAAGTTTCTACCTCGATTTTCATTCATTTTTTGCGTTGTTGACTTCCGTCCCCAGGCGGAATTATCATCACGATGAGAAAAGAAGCATGGATTCGCTGCTTTTTTGGATGGAAGGCCGCGGAGGAGGAAAGAGCGAATCCGGCTCTTTCGGCTCATAGAAAGATACCGGCAATTTCGATACATCGGAATATTTAGAATGCTGCTTGGCGACGCATCGCGGTGGAAAGTCATGGCTCAAGGCGTCCGGGCGGGCGATCTTCTCTCTGAAGAAGAGTTTTCCCGCGTTTTTTACCCGCATATTATGGCTTTGGCGGCTCTCCGTGTCCGTGACCGCGAATCCGCCTGCGAGATCACCCAAGAAATCCTCCTTGCGGTTCTTTCTGCCCTTCGGAACGGCCGCGTCCGAGAACCAGAGAAACTCCCCGCTTTTGTCACGGGCACGGCGAAGAATCTGATTCATGATTATTGGCGGGAGCGCGCGAAACTCGGCGATCCCCTGAACCTCGGGGTGAACGAGACGCTCATCCCCGGCCAGGATTCAGACGTCGGCCAAGAGAATATCGAGGAAGCCGAAAGGAAAAAGATCGTTCTTGCGGCCTTTCAAAAGCTCAAGCCCCTTGACCGGAGAATCTTGTTCCTGACGTTGTCCGAAGGCTTGAACCCGCGAGAGATCGCCGTTGAATTGGATATGAAGCCTGAATACGTCCGCAACCGCAAATCGCGCGCCCTCGTCGCCGTACGGCGGACGATCAAAAAAATGATGCGAAAAGAGCCATCGCGCTACTAATAATACGGAGCTAATGCATGGACTGCGACCGGATCGAATGCGACGGGATCATCGAGAGCTATCTCGCCGGCAGGCTTGATAAAGCGCAAGGGAAGGCTTTTGAAGAGCACTATTTCGCCTGTCCCGAGTGCCGGGAGAAGCTCCAAGTCGGGCGGACGCTCCAGGAAGGGCTCTGGGAAAGAGGCGGGGCGGACCTGTGGCAAGCGCCGAAGACGATCCTTTTTGGAATTCGACCCTGGGCGATGGCTTCGGCGGCGGCCGCATTTCTGATCATCGTCGGGGCAGCCTTGTGGTGGTTGCTGAGGAAGCCGGACATCCCTCCGGCCCAAGCCGGGATGACTCCGGCTTCTTTGAGCTTGCTCGCCCGCTTGGAGCCGCCCCCTTATATTGCCCCTGCTTTGCGCGGAACGAAGGATGAAGCCGCGGAGCCCTTTATCGCGGGGATGAAGCACTATCAGGAGGGGGCGTATGCCCGGGCCATTCCCGAGCTCCGGGCCGCGGCCGGGCTCAAAGCCGAAAGCGCCCAGACGCGTTTTTTCCTGGGGATTTGCCTCCTTATCACGGGGCAATCGGATGAAGGGATCGAGGAGCTCGGTAAAACCGAGGCGCTCGGCGACCCGGCGTACCTCGACGAAGCCCGCTTCTACTTGGCGAAGGCTTACTTGGGCAAGGGAGATGTCGCTGGGGCAAAGGAAAAGCTCCGGCAGGTCGTCGAGTCGGACGGCCGGATTCGGGATGAAGCCGCCGGTCTTCTGCGCCAATTGAAGTGATCCCCGCTGACATCCGCGCCCTCCCCAAGTCTCATTTCATTTGACATTGATCCGGAATAAGAATTACGATTCCCCGTAAGGGAACATTCCTTACGAGGAAGGTAACATGGGGTTCAAACTCCGGGCTTTTCCGCTTTTATGGCTGGCCGCGTTTGCCCTGCTTATTCCGAAGACGATTTGGCCCTCGACCGCCGCTCAATTCGGCACCGCGCCTCGCCCGAAACAGCTGGAGGAAGCCCTTAAAGCGGGCGACGTCGAGCGGGCCCGCGACATCGTCCTGGATGATCTGGATGCCGCCGACCGGCTGTTTCTGTCATACCTGGAGCAGGACCTCGGCCGGGATCCTCTGAACCAGAGCCGGCCTTCCCCTCTGGGGCCGGCCCGCCGCCTGGCGGAGGTCTTTTCCCGGATATACGAATTCGACTTCGAGCTCGGGATCGTTTCCGAATGGGAAAAAGCGAGCCCGGCCCGAAAAGCCGAACTGATTCCGATTCTCCGCGATCACTTTGCCGCCTATTGGGAAGCCCGGAAAGCGAGCCTCCGGAAACCCCCGCCTTTCGGGAACGAGAGCAAGCTCCTGAACTCTTGCCTCGCCTTGGCTGAGCGTTATCGATCGGTCTCGTTCGGCAAAGGAGAGCTGCAAGCTATGCTTTGGGCCAGCACTCTCGAACCCAATCATGCCTGGAATGCATGGCAACTGGCCAAAAGGCTCGGCGATGATGTAGGCGAAGCCTGGGGAGCCTACTATTTCGGCGCATGGGGCGGCGAGGGCCAGCCCGAAATCGCGGCCAAGCGCGCGGTCGAAGCAGCCGAACAACTCCGCCTTCCCAAACTCTGGCAAAAGGCCTTGACCCGCATGGCTTGGCGCGAGCTCAGCCGGGACGATTATGAAGCCCACATGGAATATTTCCGCAAGGGACTCGCCGTGATCCGCACGATCCCCATCCGCCAGACCATGGTCGGCAAATCGGGCTATAATCGCTATCCCGGAGAAGCCTGGTTCCTCATGGCCCTGTGGCGGGCCGCCGAACTGAAGGAGGACCCCGCGGCTCGCAAGCTGTTCGAACAAGGCCGAGAAATGTGCCGCCGCTACGGGGGAAAAACCGGAGAGCTGGCCTATCTGATCGAAGCAACGCAGCAATTCATCCGGCCCGGCATATTTGCCGAAGTCTCGTCTCAGGCTGAAACACTGGCCCGCGAGCTGCGCGATCCGGGCTGGCTGGCCGAATTCCTAACAACCAAAGCCGGGGGATTAGAGGGGACCGAAGATTTCTCCGCGGCCGTCGCCGTCGTGACCGAGGCCGCCGACCTGTACAAGAAATTGGGGGAACGCGGATATTACGCCGATTGCCTTTCCCAGCTGGCCGGCATTCGCGTCTGGGCGAAAGACTTCGATGGAGCGCGGGCGGATTTCGAGGAGGCGATCAAAATCTTCGATGAAATCTGTCCGATTGAGAAGATGATCGCATCGCGCATTGAAGCGGGCACGGCCCTCAGATCTCAGCCGAAGACGGCCCTCCGATTCCTGGATGAAGCTCTCGCCGCCGCGGAAAAAATCGATTCGCCGGGGCATATCAGGCACGTGCTTATGAGACGGGCTCAGATCCTCGCTTCCAGCTCCCCCGCCCGAAGCCTGGCGGACCTGCAAAGATCGCTCCCTTATGCCGAGCGTCATGCCCGGAATACCGGCTATCCCCACGAGCTGCTGAGCTCGATGAGTGCTGTGAGCCAGGCTTTACGCCGGGTCGGGAGCTTTGATGAAGCCATCGACATGGAGAAGCGCCGCGCGGACAGAGCCCGGGCGGAAGGACTCCTTGATGCGGAAGCCGACACGTTATACTCGCTGGTGACCATCTCTAATGAACTGGGCGAGCCGGCGGCCGCAGCCCGGTATGCCGATCAATATGCCGCCCTGATGATGAGACCCGATAAAAAGCTCGGCTTCATCAACTACAACCGGATCGCCGGGGCTTATATGACAAGCGGCCGGCCGGGCCGGGGCCTAGAATATTTGGTCAAAGGGCTCCAAGTGGCCAAAGGAACGGCCGCCGGTGAGCCGTTTCAACGGATGGCCCATATCAACATCGCCCGGATCCAGCTGACCCTGGGAGATTACGACGCCGCCATCGCGGAGCTCGAAGAGGAGAAGGCCCTCATCGAGCGCACTTACGATTCCTACCGGGGTCCGATCGAGATCCAGAAGGCGGAATGGTTCAACAAGAGTGCTTATGTTCACGCGCTCGCGGGCGATCTGGACCGGGCCGTGGAGGATTCGCGCCAGGCGATCGCCCTGGAATTCAAGGCTCCTTCCGCCACGGCTCCGGCGGTCTACTATTCCTATTTCACGCCCGGAGATGCGCTGATGCTTGCGGGCCGGCCCGATGAAGCCATCGACTTCCAATCGAAACGACGCGAACGCGCCCGGGATGTCAAATCCCAGCATGAAGAACGGGAGGCGTTGGAGCGGCTCGGATCGACCCTCCTCAGGGCGGGGCGTTTGGAGGAGTCCCGGAAAGCTATGCGGGCCGCCGTCGAGATCGACCGCCAGCCGCCCGGCCCGCAGACCGGGAGCCTCGCCGATTCCCTGAGGATCCTCGGAAGCCTCGAGCTCCAAGCCGGCGCCTTGGCCGAAGCCAAAAGCCTCTTGCTCGAGGCTCGGACCGTGGCGAATCCCTATGATCTGAACCAGATTTGGCGGATCGAGAGAGCCATGGCCCACGTTTTCGTCCGGGAAGGCAACCAAGAACTCGCCGAACGACACTTCGAGACGGCCCTGGGATATTTGGAGAGGGCGGGGGAGAGGCTGCGGCCCGAGGAGTTTTTCCTGCGCTTCGGGATCAGCAGGATGCAGGTTTATGACGAATATGCAGGGTATCTGGCAAAACAAGCCCTGGCTACGAGGCGGGAGGGCGATGCCGGAAAGGCGCTGGCCGTAGTGGAACGCCGCCGCGCCCAAGCTCTTTGGGATATGATGGCGATCGGCTGGTCCAGTCTCCAACCCGAAGCGGTGCCCGAACAGCTGCGGCGCGCCCGAGAGGTCGAGGCGCATCTGGAAGCGAAGCAAAAGATCCTTCGGGAACAGTCCATCCTCCCCCCGGAAAAACGGAACCAGGGACTCGTCGCCCGGTTGGAGGCGGAGCTAAAGTCGGTCCGGGAAGATCATGCCGGGATCTTAGCTTCGCTGGCCCAAGGCCAGTACCGCTTCGCCTCGCCGTCCGGATTACCCGCCGACCTCGTCCCCCAGCTTCAGAAGCGCCTCGGGCCCGGTCGAATTCTCGTCGAGTACTTGGCCACGGAGGAAGCCGTTTATGCCTTCGTCGTTTCATCCTCGGGTTTGCGAATCGAGAAACTCCCCACGAGCCGCTCCGATTTGCGCCGGCAGGTTCAAAATATGCTCCAGCCGTTTTATCGCCTTCAGGCCGGAGAGGTGGATCTGGCGCGGCTCGGCTTCGACATCGAGACGGCCCACAGGCTTTATCAGCAGCTCTTCGCCCCGCTCGAGCCTCGGTTCGGCGGCGCGTCGCGGATCATAGTCGTCCCGGACGATATGCTCCATTATTTGCCGCTCGAGCTTCTCGTCGACCGACGTCCTCCTCA
>Ga0315286_10008469_pt1 | contig 10122 bp, 9 predicted proteins | sample YL17G10_0_MG_FD_205038 | JGI IMG/M metagenome (GOLD analysis project Ga0315286, IMG submission 205038) | Sediment microbial communities from Yellowstone Lake, YNP, Wyoming, USA - YL17G10_0 | ecosystem: Environmental > Aquatic > Freshwater > Lake > Sediment | place: USA: Wyoming | collected...
CCCGATCACTAGAATGGCATCGTATGGTCTATCGGCTAAGTCGTACGAAACACTAATACCACGTTCATTCAAGCCTTTCACCAGCTTTTCACGAAAAGAGACCATACCCCCGACGCCAGATACTTTCGGGACCAGGCAAATTCTGCCCTTGTGGTTAATTATCCCCATCTCTCTTACCCAAACACCTTGCTGGCACTCCTGCCCAAATCTCGTTCACGCCCGTTGATTCAAGCAGGACAGCATTCGCTCCCACGATGCTGCCTTTACCAACTCTTAGCACCCCTTCTTTACATAAGATCTTTGCACCTGGGCACAGGATGGTATCATCCTCAACCACTATACCTTCAAATAGTGATTGTGTAGCTGGACGGAATATATCTGCACGACCTAATGTCACACCAGGATAGACCTTGACTCGATTCCCAATGGTAGTTTTTGGATGGATTACTACGCCAACACCCCCGTGTGCCAGTTCGAATTTTTCCCCAATATTAACTGAACGGGGTATCTCAACGCCTAAGAGTTTCAGCAGGTAATAAGCCATATCCCCAATCAGAGGGGTCGCTCGAGCGTTTACCAACCGGGAATATATGTCAAGCTTCATTTATCTCAGCTTGGAATTATTTCGCCCAGACAATTGTGAGGTAATCCTATAATGATGGAGAATCTCCTACGCCTAGCCGGATAAGTCTAAACCCTGCTTTTGTCCAGGAATGAATTTCCCATCCTCCTACTGCATCCACAGCAAGACGTGCCGGGGTTAATTCACACAATTTCATCGGGTTGAGCTCTTTAAATTCTCTGTGGCCTACTAATAACACCAGCAAATCCGCATCGACAATTGCTTCTTCGATTGAGGGGAAAATCCTGATACCAGGTATGATTGCATCAGTCTTATACGGCTCAATACTTCGGACAATTGCACCGGCTTGAGTGAGCAGTTTAACTACCTCTATCGCAGGGCTTTCACGCAGGTCATCCACATCGGATTTAAACGCCAAACCTAAGGCGGCGATGTGCTTCCCTATTAGATCACTGCCCAGAGCTGTTTTAATTAACTCTACAACAAAATGAGGCTGGCTATCATTGACATGTCTGGCAGTAGAAATCATCTCAGTCAAATCCGGTGCAGCTTCAACGAAAAACCAGGGATCAACACTAATGCAGTGCCCACCAACACCCGGTCCAGGATTTAGTATCTTTACCCTTGGATGGTGATTAGCAATCTTGATCGCTTCCCAGATATCAACGCCAAATCGCTGAGCTAATCGAGAGAATTCATTGGCAATGGCTATATTTATATCACGGGAGGTATTTTCCATCAGTTTAATCATCTCTGCCGTCGTTGCATCCGTCAGAATGATTTCTCCGATGACAAAATGGGCATATAAATCCCTTCCTGCTTCGGCTGATGGTCTATCGATCCCTCCAATCACTCTCGCATTCTCAGTTAGTTCCCGGATGATCTGCCCAGGCATGACCCTTTCTGGAGAATATGCCAGATAAAAATCAAACCCTGCTTTCAAGCCTGATTTCTCAAGGATAGGTCGTACAAGATCGATGGTGGTCCGTGGAGGAGAAGTTGATTCTAATACAACTAAATTCCCTCTTTGCAAGTGTGGTACAATCGATTCTGTTGCAGATTTCACCGCTCTCATATCTGCTAAGCGATATGCCTTTCCATTATACATTCCCTGGTCATCTTCAAAAAATGGTGTTGGAACCGCAATGATATATGCATCTGCTGGTTCGGGGGTTTCACTCACCATCAGATTCCCCGAATTTATTGCATCATGAACCAATATTCGAAGACCAGGCTCACTGATGTGGATCCCACCATTCTGTATCGTGGAAATGACATTTGGGTTGATATCAACACCTACAACCTGTATTCCATGCGTAGCAAAAGTACTTGCGGTTGGTAAACCGATATAACCCAAGCCAATAACACAGACCTTCGTAAATTGCATGACTACTCCAAAATTGGATACAGGATTTTAGTTAATATCTTTTATTTTATGCTCATAATTTGATTGATAATTATCCCACAAAATTCATTGGGCGAGGATATTAGCCCACTTTGTTTGGAATTATATATATCTACAGACTAAGAAGACTAAGAAGGCACTAAGAAGGCACTTGACATCGAACGAATGTTCTGGTATTATAGATTTATAGAACAACTGTACTGATATATATTATTGGAGGTGAATAATGAACCCCAGGCGACGTAGCTCTACATTGACTGATCCCCAAATAAAGGTATTGCGAGTGATCGAAGATTATCATAACACGAATGGATTCCCCCCATCCATTCGAGATATACAGGATATTGGCAATTTCTCCTCAACATCAGTCGTTAATTATTATTTGGAACAGCTAGAAGCCATGGGACACATCAAGCGTTCTGGTCATGTATCACGGGGCATACGATTGGTACATCCATATTCTGAAATCTCTCAGTCGGTCTCCAAAACTTTGGAAAATGTACGTGAATCCGTCCAACAGGTCTTACGCATCCCTGTGATGGGCCGTATCTTTGCAAGTGAACCTGTGCCAGTCCCACCTTCTGATTTTGCATATCTGGATACAGAATCTGTTGTGAATGTGGCGCGAAGTATGCTGCCTGCACGGGAGAGAGTTGAAGAATTATTTGCTTTGGAAGTGAACGGGGACTCAATGATTGATGCGATGGTTAACGATGGCGATATAGTCATTATGAAACCTGCTAAAGATGTTAAAAATGGAGATCTAGTTGCCATCTGGTTGCGCGATAAAGATGAAACTACTTTAAAGTATTTCTTCCTAGAAAATGGCAAAGTCCGCTTACAACCTGCCAACCCTACTATGAAACCAATTTACATCGATGACCCATCCACCGTCGATATCCAGGGAAAGATTGTCATGATCATTCGGCCATGCGAGGCTTCTTTATTCTGATATTTAAAATCAACCCTTTCATAGCTGAAACTATACGTGAGGTTTCAGCTATTTTAATTAATCTCACTGTACGTACAAGGTTCAATCATAGTGAAGGGCTGACTGTGTCAATTTTGATTTAACTCTGGGGACATTTTTATTCTCAAGACATCTGGTAGAATTCTGTTTATGGTTTCCGCTGATAAATATAAACCAGTACCAATCTCAAAACGGATCCTGGATTTCGCCCTGACATTACCAGGCGTTGTGTTTTTATCCCCCATATTTCTTATTATCGCTATTCTTGTCGGATTGAATTATGGCACTCCGATCATCTTCCGCCAGAAACGCCCGGGGTACCAGGGAAAACCATTTTGGGTATATAAATTTCGCACAATGACCAATGCCCTCGACCAGGATAATAATCTGCTTCCCGATAGCGAACGGATCACCCACCTGGGTCGTTTCTTGCGTTCGTTAAGCCTGGATGAATTTCCAGAGCTGATTAATGTACTCCGTGGTGAGATGAGCTTGGTTGGACCTCGTCCATTACTCATGCAATATCTGGAGCGTTATTCTCCTGAACAAGCCCGCAGGCACGAGGTGCTGCCAGGGATCACTGGCTGGGCGCAGATCAATGGACGAAATGCACTGACATGGGAAGAGAAATTTAAGTTGGATGTCTGGTATGTTGACCATTGGACATTGAGGCTGGATGTTAAAATTTTACTAATTACAGCAATCAAAGTTTTACGGAAGGAAGGTATTAACCAACCAGGTCACGCCACAGCTGAAGAGTTCATGGGTTCAAATGATAGCTAATTCTGGCGAGATTGCAGCGCTCATCACTGCAATGTGCTTTTCCGCCTCATCCGTATTTTTTACCATAGCCGGGAGGAAATTTGGTCCGCTGGTTACAAATCGCCTCAGGCTCGTAGTTGCCATATTGCTTTTAGGTATTACCCATTGGATCGTTTTTGGCACACCCATTCCATTGAATGCTGGACCAGAACGCTGGTTTTGGTTGGGTTGTTCAGGAATTGTTGGATTAGCAATCGGGGATTTATTCCTCTTTCGGGCATACGTTATTTTGGGTCCAAGGCTGGGTCTTCTATTTCTGAGTCTATCACCTGCACTTGCTACCCTTCTAGCGTGGATATTTTTAGATGAAAAATTAAGTCCGGGAAGTATTTTTGGAATACTATTGACATTGGCTGGTATCACCTGGGTCGCATTGCAGAGTAATCCGAATGGGAAACCTCTTCGGGGTAATTCTGCAGATGTAAACCAAAAGTTATTTGTCAAGGGAATTTTGGCTGGATTGATTGCAGCCGCAGGACAAGCATTCGGGATGATTCTGGCAAAGAAAGGATTGAATGATAATTTCCCTGCGATTTCAGCGAATGTTATCCGGATGTTGGCAGCTTTTACTGCTCTTTGGGTTGTGATGATAATTCAGGGCCAGCTGATTTCCACAATACAGCAGGCAAATGCTCAAAAATTTGGATTATTGTATATTTTAGGCGGTTCTTTTTTCGGTCCCTTAATCGGAGTTTCACTATCCTTGTTTGCCATCCAAAATACAAATATCGGAATTGCAAGTACAATCATCGCCCTCCCTCCCATATTTTTACTTCCAATCGGTCATTTCATTTTTAATGAACATATCACCTGGAAAGCCGTGGCAGGAACAGTAATGGCAGTTGCAGGGGTAGGGGTATTATTTTGGTTATAGGCATATAATTACCCAAATTATGAAATCCAACAGCAATTTATACCGTTCCTTATACCGAATTCGTAAGTTTGAAGAGACTATCCTGGAATATTTTCCCCGAGGCGTATTCTCCGGCACGACCCATACTTATCTTGGGCAGGAAGCTGATGCTGTGGGTGTACTTTCGGAAATTCAAGAGAATGATATCGTTATTAGCAACCATCGATGTCATGGGCATTATCTGGCTTATGGGGGTGATCCAAGGGCATTGTTCGCGGAGTTAATGGGGCGTGCATCTGGAGTGTGCGGAGGCCGCGGTGGTTCACAACACCTTCACTGGCAGAATTTTTACTCAAATGGTATTCTGGGAGGCATCATACCAATTGCAACAGGAATGGCTCTAGCAGAAAAATTCAAACAATCGGGTGCGGTTACCATTGCATTTATGGGTGATGGCACTCTAGGTGAAGGAATCGTATATGAGTCATTTAATATGGCTTCTTTGTGGAAGGCTCCCATACTCTTTGTGCTTGAGAACAATCGTATTGCTCAAACCACAGGGATAGAGCAATCCTTGGCCGGAGATATTGCAGCTAGATTCAACGCTTTTGGAATCCCATCAATCCAGCTCGATACTTCCGATATCCTTGAGATTCTACCTGTCGCTGATGAGCTGCTATCTGAGGTCCGCCACAATAGTTCGCCTTTTGCCCTGATATTGAACACCCACCGATTTGGTCCCCACTCGAAGGGCGATGACACGCGGAACCCTCAGCTTGTAAACCAGCTTCGGCAGATATACGATCCTATTCAAATTCATGGTATTCGGCTAGGCGCAATAGAAAAAAACTCTATCGAATCAGAGGTGGATAAGGAAATAAAAACTGCCTATGAGGATGCCGGTAATGATCCATTCCCGGTTGAATTAACTTAAAAGATAATATCGCTTCACTATATACTTATTGCGATTTTCCCCGCCCACTTATTTCCCATATATCGATTAATTGATCATCTTGGATTACATAATACCTGTCGTGCAGGTTAACCGTCGTACAAGCGTGGCTCGGAATGATTTCTACATACATTCCAACTTTAGGTTGGACTTTCTCTGCATCTACCCCGATAATCCCATGTTCCTCGTTCAAGTTGAGTAATTTGAGGCCATCTGGTGAAATTAATTCAGGCATGCCATTATCAGTTGTGAGTACCTTCAAGCCGGCATCAATAATGCTTCGTCCAACAGCTTGAACACTTGTCACCATCGCTAACAGGGTTAAGGATTGTTTAAAATCCATTCCAAGTTGGTTGTATTTTTTATCCATAAACACATATGATCCAGCTTCCACTTCTGTAACCCCGGGATTATCACCAGTTATGTCGTATGTTCCAGTTCCACCTGCACTGACGATCTCCACCGGGATACCTGCACCTCGAATCAAATCACTGGTACTTACCAAAGCACTCATTGCAGCTTGAGAATTTCTATACCGCTCCTCACGATCCTCTTCGAACATGGTGAAACCTTCATATCCGAGTACACCGGAGAAATGAATACCCGGGAGTATGGAAGCCTCTTTTGCCAGTTTGAGAGCAGGCTCTCCGGGTTGAACACCAGCGCGGCGCATGCCGACATCAACCTCAATAACCACGTGGACCGTAGTTCTGGATTCATTAGCAGCCCCGGCAATTTGGATCAGGTTTTCCAATTGGTCAACAGCAACAATTAATTGACCATAGCCAGCTAATTTTGCCAATCGTGTAATTTTGGCTGGGTCAACAACCTGGTTAGCGATTAATACATTCAAAATCCCAGCTTTCATCAGCACTTCTGCTTCACTCAATTTGGCACAAGTAATTCCAATCGCACCATATTTCACCTGTTTCTTCGCAATAAGGGGGCACTTATGGGTCTTAAAATGCGGGCGTAACTTAGTCGATTTATGAAGGAAATAACTGCTCATTAAGGAAAGATTGAACTCCAGCGCTGGAAGGTTGATGAGTAAAGCTGGCGTTGGTAATCGGTCTTTAGGCGTTCCAATGGATGGATAATATAGGCTATCAAGCGATGGGTCAGTCATAGGATTATTATAAGCCATCCCGGTTTTCTCTAATCAACCGTAAAGATTAAGAAAGATTGACAATGTATATAAAAAATGCTAAAATCTTTTTAACTGGTCAGACCACTTACCAGATGCTGATTTCCAGTATCGAGGAGAATATGATCGATTGGTCTCCGCCCAAAAGACCGGCAGTTTATGCCGAAAAATCCCTCATTTTAGCCATTTTAAACGATGATTACCCGCCCGGATCAATTCTCCCGGCAGAGCGCGAGTTAGCTGGAAAACTCGGTATCACACGCCCGACACTTCGGGAAGCTTTACAGCGCCTTGAGCGAGATGGATGGCTGACTATCCAGCAAGGTAAATCCACGCGGGTAAATGATTACCGAAAAGAGGGCGGTTTGAATGTGCTAAACGCATTGGTTCAATATTCAGAAAAATTACCTCCTAATTTCGTCTCCAATCTTCTTCAGGTCCGTTTAGCGCTTGCACCAGCGTATACACGCCAGGCAGTTGAGAACTCACCTTCTCAGGTAATTGAGTACCTGAAGGAATATTTGAGTCTGGAAGAAAGCCCTGAGGGGTATGCTTCCTTCGATTGGCGCTTACACCACACTTTGACCATTGCCAGCGGAAATCCAATTTTTACTTTGATATTAAACGGCTTTGCGGGTTTTTATGAAAATATGGCATGTATATACTTTATGCAGGTAGACGCTCGCCAAGCCTCACGTGAATTTTACCGGTCGTTATACGAGGCAACGAAATCAAATGATGGCATTGCAGCTGAAAATATCACCCTAAGCATGATGACCGAGAGCATCATATTATGGGAATCTCAATCAGGAGAAAGTCTATGAGACGGTGGAACGGTTGGGGAGATGATGCTGTAATTTTTACACTCCCTGCATCAGCAACATTATTTATAGAAAGGTTGTTGGGAAAAAGTCACCAACCAATAGACGCCAACCTGGATCTGGCGGTTACTTATGTACCAAAAGCAAGACTACCACAGCATCCATTGGTGTTGACTGACCCACTTACTCGCTTGTTACATACACGCGGACAAAGTTTCCCAGATTGGGTTGAGCTTCGCAGTGGTCGTATACATACTTTTCCAGATGGGGTTGCATATCCGATGTCAAACGAAGATGTAGTCAACCTGATCCGATATGCAAACCAGTCAGGTATCCACATCATTCCCTATGGTGGTGGTACCAGCGTAGTGGGTCATATCAACCCAATTAATAGTAAAGCCCCGATTATAACCATAGACATGAGCCGGATGAATCGGCTTATCAATCTTAATGCCGGAAGCTTATTGGCAACGTTCGGTGCAGGAGTGACCGGACCAGATCTTGAAGCCCAATTACGCGCCCATGGTTTTACCCTCGGTCATTTTCCCCAATCCTTCGAATACTCAACATTAGGTGGTTGGGTGGCTACTCGTTCGAGTGGTCAACAGTCACTTCGGTATGGACGTATTGAAAAACTGTTTGCGGGAGGTAGGGTAGAAACCCCTCTCGGCGAGCTGGTGCTGCCGTCTTTCCCTGCCTCAGCCGCGGGACCGGATTTACGGGAAATAATCCTGGGGTCAGAGGGTAGATTGGGTATCCTGACCGAAGCCAGTATGCGTATAAGCCCTCTCCCTGAACGCGAAGAATTCCACGCTGTCTTTTTCCCCGATTTTGAGCATGGGGTCGAAGCAGTAAAACAGATTCTATCAACTGGATTATCCCTATGCATGTTGCGTTTGAGCACTGCAAATGAGACCACAACCACCCTAGCCCTGGCCGGACACGAGAACTTGATTGGAGCCATGGAGAGATTATTAGCTATCCGTGGTTTGGGCGATAGTAAATGCATGCTTTTATTCGGATTTAATGGTAAACCCGTTTTGGTTCGCTCAAACCGGAGTGAAACATTGAATATTACTGGCAAGTATGGTGGCATCCATGTCGGAAAATCATTTGGTGAGCAGTGGCAGAAAAATCGTTTTCGTACACCTTACCTTCGAAACACACTTTGGGAGATGGGATATGGCGTAGACACCCTTGAAACAGCCACCGATTGGGGGAATACTCCTCAGATGGTTAAGCAAATTGAGTCGGCTATAAGAGGTACAATGTCGAGTATTGGAGAACAGGTTCACATTTTTTCCCATCTATCTCACGTGTACCCCTCAGGATCATCCATTTATACAACCTACCTTTTCAAACTGGCAGAAGGTCCAGACGAAAATGTCGTAAGGTGGCAAGCGATGAAATCAGCTGCGTCCCAAGCAATTATCTCCACGGGTGGAACAATCAGTCATCATCATGGTGTAGGTCTTGACAACTTGCCATATCTGTCCGCAGAGAAAGGCAACCTGGGTATCGAAGCTATCACTTCATTGTTCCACCAATTCGACCCAAAGAGAATGATGAATCCTGGAAAGTTGGTCTCTTAGTACTTTTTGCTTCCTATACAATAATTTCTGGATGGAGAATCGGTTATGTGGGACTACAATTGGCGTGACAAAATATGGGAAATAATCCAAGGCCCTTGGGATATCCTGATTATTGGTGGAGGCATTACCGGGGCAGGGATTCTGCGCGAGGCTACCCGTCTTGGATTACAAGCGTTATTAGTCGAACAACACGATTTTTCCTGGGGGACATCTAGCCGTTCATCAAAATTGGTTCATGGTGGTTTTCGCTATCTTAAAGAGGGTAAGCTTATGCTGACCCGCGATTCCGTGCACGAAAGGGAGCAATTACTCCATGAAGGTTCGGGACTGATCGATCCTCTGGGTTTTTTACTAACAGTTAACAAGGGAGACTTCCCTGGTAGATGGACATTTGAGATGGGTCTTACCGTTTATGACCTGCTGGCATTGCGTTGGGATCATGCATATTTTTCTCCCCAGGATTTCCAATTACTGGCTCCCCATATCAGTCAAGATAGACTGCAAGGTGGATTCCGCTTTGGAGACGCTCAAACCGATGATGCCCGTTTGACATTCCGGGTTATCCGGGAAGCAGTAGCAGACGGAGCGACCGCCATCAATTATGTTATAGCACATAAGCTAATTATCGATGGGAACGAAGTTAAAGGCGTAGAACTCACGGATTTGGAAAATAAACAGACCGCTGAAGCTTATGCTCGGGTAGTGATCAACGCAACTGGGGCTTGGGCAGATATTCTTCGAAAACAGACCGGGGGAACTGGGCGCATTCGCCCTTTGCGTGGCAGCCATCTTATCTTCCCAAATTGGCGATTGCCTGTCGCTCAGGCAGTCAGCTTTTTACATCCTTTCGACCATCGTCCTGTTTTTATATTTCCATGGGAATGTGTCACATTGGTCGGAACAACGGATGTAGACCATGCCTTTCCGCTCGATAAGGAGCCACAGATAAGTCCCAGTGAAGTTGCCTACCTGATGGCAGC
>Ga0315286_10008471_pt1 | contig 10120 bp, 9 predicted proteins | sample YL17G10_0_MG_FD_205038 | JGI IMG/M metagenome (GOLD analysis project Ga0315286, IMG submission 205038) | Sediment microbial communities from Yellowstone Lake, YNP, Wyoming, USA - YL17G10_0 | ecosystem: Environmental > Aquatic > Freshwater > Lake > Sediment | place: USA: Wyoming | collected...
TCCCGCGGCTGAGGTTCATCTCGGTGCTTGCCACCGGCTACAATGTCGTTGATACGGTCGCTGCGCGCCGGCAGGGCATCCCCGTCTCTAACGTTCCCGAGTACGGCACGCAGTCCGTGGCCCAGCATACCTTCGCCCTGTTGCTGGAACTATGCCATCACGTCGGCCTGCACCACCGTGCAGTGTTGGCCGGTGAGTGGACGCAGGCAGCGGACTTCTGTTTCTGGAAAACCCCACCCATCGCGTTGGCGGGGTTAACGATGGGGATCATCGGGCTGGGGCGCATCGGGCGGCGTGTTGCGGCCTTTGCGGAGGTGTTTGGGATGCGCGTCATTGCTGCAACCGCCGGTCCAGTTGAAATCACAGAGCATGCGCTGGAACGTCAATCCGTGTCTGAGGTGTTCGCACGCGCCGATGTCGTGAGCCTGCACTGCCCTTTGACCAGTGCGAATGCGGAGTTCGTCAATCACGTGCTCCTGGCTCGCATGAAGCCGACCGCTTTTTTCATCAACACAGCACGCGGCAGCCTGGTGAACGAACGAGACCTTGCGGCGGCGCTCGACAGCGGCCGCATTGCCGGTGCGGCCGTCGACGTGATTTCGGTCGAACCCATGCGTTCGGACAACCCGCTGCTGCGGGCCCGCAACTGCATCATCACCCCGCACATGGCTTGGGGGAGCCTGGCGGCTCGCCGCCGCTTGATGGCCATCACGGTGCAGAATGTCGCCGCCTTTCTCGCGGGCCGGCCAATCAACGTTGTGAACTGAGCCGAGAAGTCACGTTTCAGGCAGCACAATCGTTTTTTCCCCGCATCATTCTTCCCCCTTGTCCTGCGGCGCAGCAACGTGCTACGAGCACGGCGATGCCGTCCATGCATCCCATTCGATTTGGGTTTCAGACCGCGCAGCAGAACGTGACGTGGCCGGAGCTGTTGGCGCTGTGGCAGGAGCTGGAGCAGCGCGGGTTCGACAGCGGATGGAATTTCGACCATTTCATCCCCATTTTCTCTGACCCCGCGGGTCCATGCTTGGAAGCCTGGACCATGCTCGGGGCGCTGGCCGCGCATACGTCGCGGCTGCGCATCGGTACGATGGTGACCGGCAACACGTATCGTCACCCAGCCGTGCTCGCAAAGATGGCGACCACTATCGACGTGATGAGTGGAGGACGCCTCAACTTCGGCCTGGGAGCCGGGTGGTTCGAGCTCGAGCATCGCGCCTTCGACGTCGCCTTTCCGAAGATCAACGACCGCTTGCACATGCTCGACGAAGCACTCGATGTAATCAGGTTACTGTGGACGGAACGGCAACCGACGTACACGGGCAAGTACTATCAGTTACAGGACGCGTACTTCGCACCCAAACCCCTGCAGCAGCCGCACCCTCCGATCATGATCGGTGCGGCTGGCGAAAAGCTGGCGCTCCGTATCGTGGCCAAACACGCGAACATGTGGAACACGTTGGGCTCGCCAGAGGTGTTTCGGCAGAAGATCGGTGTGTTGCAGCGACACTGTCTGCGCCTGGGCCGCAATGTCGAGGAGATCGAGAAGTCAGTGCTGATCAGCCTCGTGCTGAGTGAGGATCGCGGGCACGTCGAACGGGTGCTGCAGGGCACCGCGGCGCGCATGAACATTTCCCCCGACGAGGTCCGGGCGCGCTCGCTAGCCGGCACACGGGCCCAGGTCATCAACCAGATCGAAGCCTTTGTTGAGGTCGGCGTCACCCACTTCATCCTCATGTTGTCTGCGCCTTACGACCATGACGCGCTCCGGCTGTTCGCCGAAGAGGTCATGCCGTACTTCCGCCGCTGAGCATGGTGCCGCGCTCACTGGCGCTCGCCACTGATCTGTACGAGCTCACCATGGCCGCGGCCTATTTTGCGAGCCGCGTCACCGCCACGGCCTCGTTCGAGCTGTGCATGCGGACACTGCCGCAGCGCCGCAATTACCTGGTCGTTGCCGGTCTCGATCAGGCGTTGGCGTACCTGGAAAGCCTGCGATTCACGGAAGAGGACATTGCCTACCTGCGCAGTCTCCCCGCCTTCGGCGGCATTCCGGAAACGTTCTTCGCGTATTTGCGCGACTTCAAGTTCACCGGGGAAGTGTGGGCGATTCCCGAGGGCACACCAGCATTTCAGAACGAGCCGCTCCTGCGGGTGACCGCACCGGTGATCGAGGCGCAGCTTGTCGAAACCTTTCTGCTCACCACGATCAATTTCCAGACGATGATCGCTTCCAAAGCGGCGCGCGTGGTTGGCGCCGCCGGCGGTCGCGATATCGTCGAGTTTGGATCACGGCGCGCGCACGGCACGGAAGCGGGCCTGTACGCAGCACGCGCGGCCTACATCGCGGGGTGCGCTGGCACCTCCAACGTTGAAGCCGGCCTGCGTTTTGGGATCCCGGTCTACGGAACAGTCGCGCACTCGTTTGTTATGGCGTTTGACGACGAGGTCACGGCCTTTCGGCGTTACATGGAGACGTTTCCCCACAACGCGACGCTCCTGATCGATACGTACGACACCATCGCCGCGGCGCAGAAGATCGTTGCCGCCGGGCTGCGCCCGCAAGCGGTCCGCCTCGACAGCGGCGAGTTGGACCAGCTCAGCGGCGCGGTCCGGAAGATCCTGGACGAGGGTGGCCTGCAGGAAACGCGCATCATCGCCAGTGGGGACCTGGATGAGTCACGCATTGCGGCGTTGCTGGCTGCGCGGGCGCCAGTCGATGCCTTCGGCGTGGGGACCCGGCTCGCAACATCGTACGACGAACCAGCCCTTGGCGGTGTGTACAAGCTGGTCGAGTTGGAAGTCGATTACGTGGTGCGCGGGACTATGAAAACGAGCCCAGCGAAGATGACTCCTCCCGGGCGCAAGCAGGTCTGGCGGCGCTGCGCGCCGAACCGGGAGTATGCCGGGGACGTGCTTGCGCTTGCGAATGAGCCGGCGCCGCCGGATGCGGTGCCGCCGGCCGCGGAACCCCTGCTCGTGTGCGTGTTGCGCAACGGCCAGCGCGTTGGCCGCGCGCCGGCACTCAACGAGGTTCGGGACAGCTGTCGCGCGGCGCTGGGACGGTTGCCGGCTCGCTTGAAGTCGCTCGAACCGGCCGCGGCTTACCCGGTGGAGATCAGCCCACGCCTTGCGGCTGAACAGCAGAAGCTCATTGGCGTGCGCAGGTGTTCCTCTTCGTAGAGAAGAAACACGTGGCGCGTCGAGAGTCGGCAGAGCCGCCTCAAACACGATTCACGAGCGCGAGCCACGAGCGATCATGCTCCCGTACATCCATCCAATCACCGGCACGTTGATCCTCGTGGTGCTGGGCTACGTGGGCTCCCTGGGCCTGCGGGCTCGCAACGACCGCCGCCACGCCCGCACGCATCTGCGCCGCCACGCGCGACTCGGGCCGATCGTATACGCACTGGCCGTTGCGAGTTGGGTGGGTGGTTTCGCGTCTACGTGGTTGCTGCGGCACGACTTGGAGTTGGGTGCCAGCACGCATTTGCGCATCGGTGCGGCGCTCGTCCTGGCGTTGTCTGCCGGAACGCTGACGTCGCGCTGGATGACGCGCCCGGCAATCCGCGCCATTCATCCCTGGTTCGGCGCCGCCGCCATGCTGCTCGCGGCAGCACAGGTATTCTTTGGGTTGCAGATCACGCCGTGACGGCAGATGGCACATGCCGTATGACGGATGGTCGTAAGACTCCACGCCTGCGGGTAGGATTCATTATCCAGTGGACTTCATACCCGCGGCTTTGGTAAAGCTTATGTAGTCGCAGTAAACGCCACTTTCTACGAAAGGAGTCCGCCATGGCTCGAACACGCCTGGAACGAGAAGAGATCTTCGATTTTCTCCGGCCCGAACAGGTCAATGCCCTCAGCGAGTCCGCTGAAGTCGTGAAGCTCAAGGCCGGTGAAACGGTCTACGAGCAGGGAGAAAAGGCTACGTTCTTCTACGTCGTGAACAGCGGGCAGGTGACTCTACGATTGCCGGGAAAGGGCGGGGTGAGCATCCTCATCGATCAACTGGGCCGGGGCAGCATGTTCGGTTCGTGCGTCTCCTTTGAAATGAGATCCTACGTCCTGACGGCGCAGTGCACGCAACCTACCGAGCTCCTCAAGCTCAAGGCAGCCGCCCTGAAGCGCCTCCTGGACGACGATCCGCGCATGGGCTATGCGATCCAGTCCCGGATCTCGCAGATCTACTTCGAGCGCTACATCGAAGCCATGAAGAAGCTGCAAGCGATCGTCATGAATATCCCGCTCGGCGCGGACTAATACGCGCCCGCGGCGTTCCCACCTTCGTCGAACGCCGCTCGCCGCGAGGCGCGTCGGGTGATATCCCAGGCGCATGCAATCTATTGCGGCCGCGCGTGGGGGCACGGGTCGACTCAGTCCCGAAGCGCTCGCGTACGCCGGGCTGACGCTGTCCACCTTTGGTTGGGCGTCGGCATTCATTGCGGGCAAGGTCGTGTTGGCGGAAATCACGCCGCTGCCCGCCGCGGCGGCACGCTACGCTGTGGCGGCGTTGCTGCTCCTGCCGTTTGCGATGCGGCAGCGTCCCACCTTGCGTGATCTCAGCAACGCAGCAAGCCCGCTACTGACGATGGTGTTGGCTGGCGGAGTCCTCTACCCGTGGCTGTTCCTCGTGGCGCTGTCGCGGACGACGGCGACGAACACGGCGCTGCTGGTGGCGCTGAACCCGGTGCTGACGTTGTTGCTCTCGCCGCTCGCTGGCGAGCGGCTCCACGCGCGGCACGTTGGCGGCGTGACCTTGGCATTGACCGGAGCAGCGCTGGTAATTACCGTCGGCAAGTGGGAAGACATCGCCCATCTCGCCGCCCTGGCGCTGAACTTCGGCGACCTGTTGGCGGTTGCCGCAGCCCTATGCTGGGCGGTGTTCAACCTGGCCTCCCGTCGCGTCGTCGTGCATCTCACGGCCTCTTTCACAAACTGTGCGATTTACGGTGCCGGCAGCCTCGCATTCTTCTTCCTCGCGTGGCCCGAGCGTACCTGCGCACAGCTCACCGCCGCCTCTGCTGCGGCGCTCGTGTGCCTGCTTTCGATGGCGGTGCTGTCATCGGTCATGGCCGGACAGTTGTTCCTCTTCGGCGTGCGCACCGTCGGTGTGCACCGCACCGTCGTCTTTGTGTATTTGGTTCCGGTTCTCACTGCATTGGCTTCCGTGCTGTTGCTGCACGAAGCGTTCACTGTGGCCCAAGGACTGGGTGGCGCCGGCGTGTTGGCGGGCGTCTACTGGACCGCGCGGGGCTCGGCCAGCTGAGCGTTCGCTTCCGGCTTTCGTTCGCCGTGCTACCGTTTCGGGCCCACAGGATGGCAAGAGCAAACCGACTCGGCTAGATTGCATCCCCACATTAGGAGGATCGCCATGGCAACCGTGTTACACGAGAAAGCTCGGCCGCACGTGACTGTGATCCGCCTCAACCGGCCCGAGCGCCTGAACGCCATGTCGATTGAGCTGTGTCTCGATCTGAAGGCCACTCTCGAAAATGTCGGACGCGACAACGACTGCTGGATCATCGTGCTCACCGGTAACGGTCACGCCTTCTGCTCCGGATTGGATTTGAAGGATCACTCGGTCATTCCGAACATCGACGGTCTGACGGTTCCGCGGATCGGGCCGCGGGCTATTCGGCTCTACTCGGAGCTGATCCCGACCATGCGGCACACGCCGCAACCGATCATCGCGGCGATCAACGGTGCCGCGTACGGCGGCGGAATGTGCTTGAGTTTGGGCGCCGACCTGCGGATCGCGGCGGCATCCGCTGTCTTCAACGCTACCGGGATCGTGCGCGGGCTGACCAGCACCGAGCTCGGTGCCAGCTGGCTGTTGCCGCGGCTGATCGGTGCCGCCAACGCCAACGACATCCTCTACACCGGCCGGCTCATCGACGCGGCAGAGGCGCTGCGCATGGGGCTGGTGTCGCGCGTGGTGCCGGACGTGGAAATCCTCGGCCACGCACTCGATATCGCCGAGGGCATGTGCGGGTACAGTCCGTACGGCCTGCAAATGACGAAACAGGTCATCTGGGCGAACCTCGAGAACAGCAGTCTTGCCGCCGCCATCGAGTTGGAAGATCGTAACCAGATCATGCTCGGCATGACCGACAACCTGCCCGAAGCGGTCAGCGCCTACGTCGAAAAGCGCAAGCCCGTGTACACCGACGAGCCGCGCCGCGGCGTGTACAGCGGTCGAGACGAGAAATGAGCGTTGTCATGCGATGGCTAGCCCGCCGCTACGGCGGGGCGGCGCAATGTTACGAGGTGCTCACGCGCTCCATGGAGGAAGCCGGGATGACGGCTGTTCGGGCGCGGCTGGCCGGCGACCTGCGCGGCCGCATTCTCGAGGTGGGTTGTGGGACCGGCCTGAACTTCACGCACTACCCGGCGGAAGCGGAGGTGATTGCCCTCGAGCCGCTGGACGAGTTCCGCGCCTTCGCCAGCGAGCGTGCCACAGCCGCTCCTGCGCATATCACCGTCGTGGAGGGGGATGCCCAGGCGCTGCCGTTCCCTGACCACAGTTTCGACGCAGCCATCGCGACGCTGGTGTTCTGCTCGGTTCCCGATCCGTCGCGCGGCTTGAGCGAGCTGCGTCGCGTGCTCCGCCCGCGTGCACCGGTACGTTTCTTCGAGCATGTGCGCAGCGAACGCGCGATCGGTGCCATAGTGCAGGACATCGCCAACCCCCTGTGGCGCTGGATGATGGACGGCTGCAACTTGAATCGCGACGCCCTGACCATGATCCGTGCCGCGGGCTTCCTGGTCGAACGTGTGCAGGCGCACGACATCCACCCTGCGTGCTCGCCACGCTTCCCGTTCCGCGAAATCCACGCCCGCGTCTGACAAGCCGCAGCCGCCAGCGTGGTGTTTGTTTTGCCAGTGTATTGACTGAATGATTCATTCACTTATATAATTCCCGCAACGGGAGGGAACGTGGGATGCGCCAGGACCGATCGTCTGCGGTTGTTCCCGCCAACGCTACGGTGTTGCTTGTCGCGTTGGCGGGGCTGACACTGCTGCTCCATCTGCTCACCAGCGAAGCCTACGGCTATTTCCGGGACGAGCTGTACTACATCGCGTGCAGCAACCATCTCGCTGCCGGGTACGTGGACCACCCCCCGCTGTCGATCGCGGTGCTCGCACTGGTACGCTGGGCGCTAGGTGATTCGCTGCTGGCCATTCGGTTCGTGCCGGCGGTGGCGGGCGCGTTGTTGGTGCTGCTGACGGGGCTCATCGCGCGCGAGCTGGGCGGCGGCCGCTTCGCTCAGGGCCTCGCCGCTCTGGCCGTGCTGGTCGCACCGGTGTACCTGGCCATGCACAGTTTCTTCTCCATGAATGCTTTCGAACCGCTGCTCTGGGGCGGCGCTGCATACGTCCTGGTCCGTCTGGCGAAGGACGGAAATCCGAAGCTGTGGCTGCTGTTTGGCGTCCTCGTCGGAGTCGGGCTGGAGAACAAGCACTCCATGCTGTTCTTCGGCTTCAGCACCGTGGTGGCCTTGCTCCTGACGCCGCAGCGCCGCTGGTTCGCAACCGGGTGGCCGTGGCTTGCCGGGCTCGTCGCCTTGATTATTTTCCTTCCCAATCTTGTCTGGCAGGCCACGCATCAGTGGCCGACGCTGGAGTTCCTGCGCCATGCCCAGGCGTACAAGAACTACCCGGTCTCTCCCGTCGAGTTCATCGGACAACAGATCCTCACACTGCAGCCAGTGACGCTCCCGATTTGGCTGGCCGGCATCGTCTACTGCCTGTTCTCTCCGAGCGACCGGAGGTTTCGCTTCTTGGGCTGGATCTACGTTGTGGCCCTCGTGGTCTTGCTCGCCGAAAAGGGGAAACCCTATTACCTTGCTCCGGCCTATCCCATGATGTTTGCTGCCGGCGCAGTGGCGCTCGAGCACATCACTGAACGCGCGGGCTGGAATCGCGTCAGAGCGGCGTTTATCGGCGTGTTGGTTGTAGCCGGGCTCGTCACGATGCCCATGGGCTTGCCGGTGCTGCCGGTCGACACCTTCATCTGGTACTCGCAGGCGCTCGGCTTAGGCGCGGTGGCGAAGAAGGCGCCTTCGGAGAAGAATCAGGCGGGAGCACTGCCGCAGTATTTCGGCGATCGGCTGGGGTGGAACGAAGTCGTTGGTGCGGTGGCGCGCGCTTTCAACCGCCTCTCGCCGCAAGATCGCGGCAAGGCTGCCATCTTCGTTCAGAACTACGGCGAAGCTGCCGCCGTCGATTTTTTCGGAAGCAAGTACCATCTTCCCAAGGCGCTCAGCGGGCACAACAACTATTGGCTCTGGGGCCCGGGCGAATATTCCGGTGAGGTCGTGGTTGTGCTCGGTGCCTCGCGAGAGGAGTTGCAGGCGCTCTTCGAAACCGTGGAGCAGGTTGAGACCGTCCACTGCGGCTACTGCATGCCGTACGAGAACGACCGACCGGTGTACATCTGCCGGCACCTGAAACGACCGCTCCGGGAAATCTGGCCGCAACTGAAACACTACGTCTGAGGGCAATGTCAGTGAGTTAAACTTCGGGCGCGCCGGCCGCCGGGGAATAGAATTCCCCGGCGAACACGCGGGTACGGACCTTGACTCACTGGCACTACGTCGAAGGAGGCGCCCAGCAATGCCCCGCACACGCCCCGAAGATCGGCTCGACCGGCTCCTGACCGCCGCGGCGACGGTATTTACCGCGCGCGGCTACCGGCGCACGCAGATGGCGGACATCGCCAAGGCCATGGGCGTCGCACCCGGCACACTCTATCTCTACGTGGAAAGTAAGGAAGCCCTCTTCCACCTGCTCGTCCAGCGTGGCTGGGGAGACGACGCGGCACCGGTCGCGTTACCGGTGCGCACGCCCGAACCGGGCGCCACGCTCCAGCTCCTGCGGCAGCGGCTTGCCGAAAGCGGGAAGTTGCCCGCCCTCGACGCCGCGCTGCAGCGCCGGCGGGTGGCGGACGCGCGCCCGGAGTTGGAGGGCATCGTACGTGAGTTCTACGCGACGGTCGCGCGCAACCACGGAGGCATCCGCTTGCTCGAACGGTCGGCGCTCGACTGGCCGGAGTTGGCGGCGCTCTTCTACCAGGAAATGCGGCGCGGGTTCTTGCACCGACTGAGCCAATATCTCGAGCGGCGCAGCCAGCAGAAGCTCCTGCGGCCAATTGCCCACCCGGCAGCGGCGGCCCGGCTGATCAATGAAACCATCGCCTGGTTCGCCATGCACCGGCACGGCGATGTGGACGCCGCGACCATCAGCGACGCCGTTGCCGAACAAACCGTCGTCGAAGCACTCGTCAACGCGTTTGCACGGGCGTGAGAGCTGCGTTGTCCATGATCGACGAGCAAAGCTGCTTCGACGAAGACGAACTCTTCGAGGCGAAAGACTCGCGCAGGGTTAGCGGACCGTGGTGAGTTTCGGACCACGGTGCTATGAGCCGCTGCGCGGCAAGGTCTGGGAGGGAGTTCTTGGATCAAAACACGACGGTGGACGCCCCTGAGCCTCGGCGCCCTAGCACCGGCGACGTTGTCCGAGTGCGCACCCGGACCTATCTCGTCGAGGCGGTCGAGACGGACAACGGTTATTCCCCGATTGTTCGGCTGGCCTGCCTGGACGACGATGCGCAGGGTGAAACGCTCGAAGTCGTTTGGGACCTTGAGGTTGGCAGCGAGATCCTCGACGCAGAGAGCTGGAAGCTCATTGGGCAAAAGGGCTTCGACCAGGCTCGGCTCTTTGCGGCATACATTCACACGCTGCGCTGGAACTGCGTCACCGCCACCGACCCTAAGCTGTTCCAGGCCCCTTTCCGGGCTGGCATCCGCATTGATGCGTATCAGCTCGAACCGTTGCGCAAGGCGCTCCTGCTGCCTCGCGTGAATCTGTTCATTGCCGACGACGTCGGCCTGGGAAAAACAATCGAGGCGGGGCTCATCGCCAGTGAGCTGCTCCTGCGCCGTCGTGTGCGGGAAATCGTGGTGGCGTGCCCACCGACGATGCTCCTACAATGGAAGGACGAACTTGAATCTCGGTTCGGGCTGACCTTCGAGGTCTTGGACCGGCAGTACATCGAGCGTGTTCGCCAGGAACGCGGTTACGGGGTGAATCCGTGGACGACGTTCCCGCGCTT
>Ga0315286_10008473_pt1 | contig 10119 bp, 8 predicted proteins | sample YL17G10_0_MG_FD_205038 | JGI IMG/M metagenome (GOLD analysis project Ga0315286, IMG submission 205038) | Sediment microbial communities from Yellowstone Lake, YNP, Wyoming, USA - YL17G10_0 | ecosystem: Environmental > Aquatic > Freshwater > Lake > Sediment | place: USA: Wyoming | collected...
CCGTGGGCTGTCAAGCCAAGCTGCGGCAGTGGGGCATCTTTTGCAGTGGTAACTTGTCCCAAGGCGAACCGCTCTTCGGGCGTAATCCCTGGCTGAGCGTCGCGCAGGGTGGGGAGTGTGGGAGCAACTCAAGGGGAGTGTCGGGCCGCAGGTCTGGGAGCTGTTCCTTTGCCCCATGGCCACGCGTTTGTCGGAGCACATAGGTGGCAAGAACGTCATGGGTGGGAAGGGTGCTTCCGGCAGCAGGTTCACTGCCTGGTGGGATTCCTACGCCAAGTGGGAGACTACGGCGGGCAGTTACGGCATCAATACGGCAATTGAGACTGTGGGCGGCTGTCCCAATGAGAGCTGGTGGCCGGCGGCACCCAATCCCAAGAGCGCGTTTTGGTTTGACCCTGTCGATGGCGCGGCATGCGCGTCGATTCCTGTCATGGTCGATTGTCTTGCGTTTAGGACGTGGGGAGAAGATAAATGGGGCGCGCCGCCGTACGAAGACGCGTACCCGGCTGTGTGGTGCGGGACGTGCATCAACCGGCACGATGGCGGCGTCAATTGCGTGTTCCTGGACTGGTCGGTGCGGAAAGTGGGCCTCAAGGAACTCTGGACGCTCAAATGGCACAAACAGTTCAACACGGCCGGCATCTGGACGAAGGCCGGCGGCGTGCAGCCGGAGGATTGGCCGGCGTGGATGCGGAGGTTCAAGGACTATTGAGCCGAAACGTGGTCGGAGGCCACCCTGCCGCTACTGCCGTCGCATGATAGAGGCCGCTGCCTGAACCAATCATCAATGATCAATCAGCAATAATCAATCCAAGGCCATTGGGCAGGCGCCGCCGGGACAGGCGCCGCCGCAGGCGGGGCCGTCGAAGCAGGACTCGCAGGCCGGCGAGGCCGCCGTCTTGCCCACGGCGAACCCGGACAGGAGTTTCTTCAGATCGGAGCCGCCGCACTTCTCGCAGGTGTGCTTTTCGGCCGTCCGGCTCTTCTGAAGCACCTCCATCACGTGTCCGCATTGCCCGCACTTGTATTCGAAGATCGGCATATCCAATTCCCTTTTGCGAAATCGATCGGTCGCAGGGCCCGTCCACCCCGGTCTTTCGGGCATCCTGCGGCCGCCTCAGCCTTCGGTTCGTCCGGCGCCGCGTCCGCGTCTGCGTAGACAGACGGTGCCACGGAGTAGCTCGAAAGTACCCTGCTCGTTGAAAAGAATCAAGTAGGGTGTCAGCGGCGGCTCAGCCACAGGTTCGCCAGATCGTCGAAATCCATCACGCCGTCCGGGGCTATGTATCGGCCGGCCGACCAGGAACCGGTATCGATCTGCCGCCATCGTTCGGCCAGAAACGCCTAGTCCCGGAAATCCACCCGGCCATCACCGTTGAAATCGGCCAGGGACAACTCCCACGCCAGCCGGGGATAGTCCGCCGGGCCAGGCAGATACCAGAGATCCTTCGTCCCGTTCTTGCTCTCCCCAACGAAGTCCCAGCCGGCGTTCGTATATGGGGCGAGGCTGTACATTTGCGAGGCGGTCTTTCCCTCCCCACCGCCACTGGTTGCGCATCCGGTGGCCTGGATGTCCCAAAAGGAGGTCTCGATGTTGCTTCGAAAGTTCACGGCGACAAGACCACCGGCATCCGCACTCTTGACGGGTCCGGCCGCATAGCAGCGAGCAATCCGGCTCGGATATACCTGGTCGCAATTGATGCTGTTCGATTGGTTGGCCCCCACCAGCCCGCCGGCCAGCTTGACGGCCGTCACGGCAGCCACCGCATAACAATCGGTTGTTTTGGCCGCCGTATTCTGGCCGATGAGTCCCCCCACATTCCGATTCCCGTGCACCACACCGTCCGCCCGGCAACGGTCGGCCAGTCCGAAGATATTCTCGCCGATCAGCCCGCCCACGCGATCGTCGCCCTGCACGTTGGAACAAGCCCAACACGCCGTCACCGTTCCGCCCTGGTTCTCACCGATCAGACCGCCAATCGTCGAGGAGGATGGGGCACCCAAAACCTCGCCGACTGCCTGGCAACGGGTCACGTCCCCAAAGGTATTCTGACCGAGCAGCCCGCCCACGCGAAGGCCCCCCCGCACTGTCGTGGCGGCCGTGCAATCCGTGATCGCACCGTCATTATTCTCGCCGACGAGCCCCCCGACAAGGCTCAGGCCGCGAATGCTGCCGCCTTTCACGTGGCAATTCGCGATAGTCCCATTGCTGAAGAGCCCCACCAGGGCCCCCACATACCTGCCGGCCTCGCCGGTGATATTCGGATCCAGCAGGGTCACGTTCATAATCCGGGCCTCGGCGGCGTCGACCAGGGCGAACAGCCCAACATAACTCTCGCCCTCAAAGGAGAGATGGAGGTTGGAGATGGTCTTGTAGTTGCCGTCGAGAACCCCCGTGAACGGGCCGTCTTGACGGGTCCCGATCTTGTTGAATTGTGCCGGGCCGACGCTGCGCATGTCGATATTGGCCGTCAGCTTGAAGCACTTGTCCCAATCGCTCGGGGCAGAGCTGATCGCGTTCAAATGCGCGGGCGTGGAAATCAGGTAGGGCTGGTCGGCCGTCCCAAGCCCTCCACCATAGCGAGCCCCCGCCGGAAGAACGAACAGACCGATAATAAGCGAAAACAATAGCACTCGCATGGGCACCCTGCCTCCAATTCTTTCAGAACGACAAACCACCCCCTGTCGCGCCTGGGGGGCCACAAAGCCCGGAATCCCAAACGACCGACGCGAACGGCGCGACACTGTATTCTAACAGATCGTCCCGGCAAAATCAATTCCCGATTCAACCGAGAGATTCCGGCCGGTAGCGTCTTGAGGCGATCCTTGGAACCTTTACGCCGGATAGATTGTGTCACTTATCCGAATCCATCCGGAAGAACCCGTCTGCGCAGGAGTGACAAAGGAGCGGCGGTGCACGATACGCACTCTACCGGCTTATCACCTCGAATGTGCCTTTGAGACGAATGTCCTTGGAAGAATGGCCGACCATGATCTCGAACGTGCCCGGCTCGACGACCCATTCCAGGTGGCGATCCAACAATGCCATGTGCTCCGGCATGACCGTGAAGCTGACGGTCTTCGTCTGGCCCGCTTGGAGCTGAATCTTCTCGAATCCGCGCAATTCCTTCACCGGCGTGACAACCGTGCCAATCACATCGTGGAGGTAGAGCTGGACGACCTCCGCCCCGGAGCGGTTGCCTTTGTTTTTGACATCGGCACTGACGCGGACGGTCCCGCCGGCCGCGATGCTGGCGGGCTCGATCTTGAGGTTGCTGTATTCGAATTCCGTATAGCTCAGGCCGAAGCCAAATTCGTACAGCGGCGAAGAGTCCATGTCGGCGTAGGGCTTGCCCCAGCCATGCTCCAGCCAATACGTCTTTGACGGCTTGGAGTTGTAGTAGACCGGCAGTTGCCCCGCGTGCCGCGGCACGGTGACGGACAGCCGCCCGCTGGGGTTGCAGTCGCCGAAGAGGACCTCGGCCACGGCTTGCCCGCCCTTTTCGCCGGGAAGCCACGCCTCGACCACGGCCGGGACGTTCTCCGCGATCCAACGAACCGCGAGCGGCCGGCCATTGACCAGCACGACCACGGTCGGCGTTCCGGTCTCTTGAACGGCCTTGACGAGGTCAAGCTGTAGACCAGTCAGTTCAAGAGTGGCGACATCGTATCCCTCGCCATCCGTCCCTGTTTTGTTCGCCGAGCCCCACTCGTTCTCACCGACAACGACCACGGCGATCTTCGCCCGTTTCGCCGCCTCCTGTGCTTTGGCGACCTCATTGTGGGCGGTGCCTACCACGTCACAACCTTTGACGTACTCCACCTTGGTCTGCGGTGAGACGGCCGTCTTGATGCCCTCAAGGATCGTCACGACATCCTGCAGCACGGTACGCGAGACATAATCCCCCAGTTGATTCTTCGCGTGGTCCGCATTCGGGCCGATGACCGCGATGGAATCGACGTTCTTGCTCAGTGGCAGCAGGTTCCCCTTGTTTCTGAGAAGCACAATGCCCTCGCGAGCGGCCTGCAAGGCCAGCTTCTGGTGCTCAGCGTTGTGGACCACCTGCTCCGCCCTGGCGACATCGACCAAGGGGTTCTCGAAGAGGCCGAGTCTGAACTTGGTCTTCAGAATGCGACGCACGGCACGGTCGAGCAGCGATTGCGAGACAAGCCCTTGCTCGATACTCTTGGCCATGTCCTGCATGTAGCCGGATTCATAGGAAATGCCGACATCCAGGCCGGCTCGCAGAGCCAACACCCCCGCCTCCTGGTTATTCCGAGCCAAGCCCTCATAAACAAGCGTCCCAATGCCGCCGCCTTCACTCAGGACAAGCCCGTCAAATCCCAATTCCTCTCGAAGGATCTTCGTGAGAATCCACTCCGAAGCATGGACCGGCACACCATCAATAGCCGGGTATGTCGCCATCACGCCCAATGCTCCGGCCTGCTTGATGCCGGCCACCCACGGCACGAGGAACACGCTTCGGAGCGTCCGCTCGGAGATTTCCATCGCCCCCCGCTCCAGGCCGCTGACGGGCTGGCTCTGCCCGGGGTAATGGCACAGAACAGCGGCAACGTGTTCCGGCGACTTGAGGTCGTGCCCCTGCATCGTCTCGACAATCGTCTGCGCCATGCGGCTGCAGAAGAACGGGTCCTCGCTGTATGCCTCCTGGTTTCGGCCCAGGCGAGGGTCACGAATCGGCTCGACCACGAGCGTGCACAACTGGTGGATGCCCACGGCTCGTGCCTCCTTCGCCGCCGCGGCGTAGATGCCCCGAACGACGTCCAGGTTCCACATGCTGCCCAGGCCCGGGCCTTCCGGGAAGATGGTTCCGAGGGAGCACATCAGGCCGTGGGTGCCCTCCTCCGTTTGCAGCAGCGGAATGCCCAGCCGCGTCTGCTTCATCGCCAGTTGCTGGAACTCATTGAAGGACTTCGCCTGCTGGCCCGAGCCTTCGAGAAGGATCGTGTTGGCCAGCGTAAAAAAGCCGCCGCCCGGTCCAACGCCCGGCTCGCTCTGTCCCAGGGTGAACCTCTTGCACCCTTCCGTCTTGCCCCGCACGTCCCGGCCAAGCCGGCCCTCGTAGACGCAAGGCATGTTGATCTGCCCGATCTTCTCGGCGAGCGTCATGCGGCTCAGCAGATCGTCGATGCGAACGTCCATCGGTTGCGACGCGTCGAGATAGAGCGGGGTCTTCTCCGCACCGGCGGACAGACCCCCGCACGAAAACACAATCCCCGCACACAAAAGCACACTGCGAACAAAAGTCTTTGTACTCATGAACCGTTTCCTCCTAAATGGTTGTCAAGTGCTGGGTGGCACCCTCAAGCGAAGCTTGGGGGTGGCTTGCTGTTGCCCACGCTCGACCATCGCCAAGCCCTGCGGGCTTGACGATGCCACCCGGTGATTGACAAAACGTCCGCGCAACCGGCGAAAGATGTACGAGTCCTATCACCGCGCTGCTGTGGCGGAGCCGGCGTGACCTTGGTCCGGCACAGCTCTGTGCTCAACGACATACCGCCCGACATTGGCTACCGTATCGACCCATAGACCGTTCTTGGGGTCCTGGGCATATTCGCAAAAGGCACGCAGTGTGTCGACTCGTGTCGTCTGACGCCCGCCGACACCAACATCATGGCCGCAGAGCGCAAGCCACGCCCCCTTCTCCACGGCCTGATCGATGAGTACTTTGAATTGCTCCCACGTGAGACCGTCGAGCTCAATGGTCATCAACTGGGCGAGATCGCAAAATGCCGGGTCATTAGCCCCCTCATCCCGCCAGCCACGGCCCGCAAGAAACCGCGCTGCCACCACCGGCACGTAGCTCCTTGCCTCCACCCCGCGGCCCACGAACTTCTGGCCGCAAGGATAGGCGAACGTCACCGGGCGTATGCCCAGCAACTTCTCGATCTCGGCGTTTGCCTGATCCAACTCGGCCGCCATCTGCGGGAGCGTGTAGTCCTCCAGCGCCTTTTCTCTCGACCAGGGGAAATTGCCCGTGCACGCATGGCGTATGGAGTGGTTGCCGATCTCATGGCCGGCTTTCGCGACAGCCTCCCAGTCGGCGAGCCTCGCCTGGAAGGGTACAATCGACACATAGAACGTCGCCTTGATGCCGCGCGCATCGAGCAGCGGTATCCCGGCATCCAACTGGCTCGCGCGAGCGTCGTCGAACGACAGGCTCACAGCGGCACGTTTGCCCTCGGGCCAGGCGAATCGGCTCGGGAGCCGTTGCCCTGCCTGTGATGGCGGTGCGGCGCCGGTGGAATTCTCAGGTGCCTGGACGTGCGAGCACGAGGACAGACACATCACAACCACACCCATTGAGACAGCCACTATCATCGTTCTCATGGCAGTTTCCTTCGCGAGTCCAGGACATCGGCCACAGGCGCCCCGCCGGCCGCATCCGAGAACAGCGCCGGCGTTTCGAAAACCTCGGCGGACGGCGTGCCCGGATAGGCACAAGCCACGCCCGACCCCGCCTCATACGCTCCGTGGACTAACGCCTCATTTCCTGACAACAACGCTTGATTCGACGCATTCGTCTTGGCCATACGCCTTTCATTATAGGCACATCGCCGGCTGATTCAAGACGCTGACCCAAGAAAAGAAGTCCATGGGAAGCCCAGTGATTTCGTGTCTTTCTGCCACCAAACCCGGTCACGTCAGAAGATGTCCTCAAAGCGGAACTTGCCGGGACCAAAGACTTCGAGTAGCATCCGTGCGGATGGATTCGGTCTTGGGAACCGCAGGATGTCAATTGGAGGTTCATCATGCAGGCGATCAAGGTCACCGACGACCCCGGAGAGATCGTTGCCAAGTTCGAAGGCATGGTATACCGCAAGAAGGATCAGATTGGGCCGCCCGCCCGAGAATGAAACGCAAGGAAAGAGACACCCGTATACAGAACGCCCTTCTGAGCTGGTTTGCCGAGAATGCCAGGGACTTGCCGTGGCGAAGGACGAAAGACCCGTACGCCATCTGGGTTTCCGAGATCATGCTCCAGCAGACGCGGGTCCCGGCGGTGGTACCGTATTATGAGCGGTTTCTGAAGCGATTCCCGACGGTGGAGAGGCTCGCTCGCGCCCGCCTCGACACCCTGCTCAAGCTCTGGGAGGGCTTGGGCTATTACTCGCGAGCCAGGAATCTGCATCGAGCAGCCAAGGTGATTGTCGGTCAATTTGACGGGCGTCTCCCCTCATCGCGCCAGGAGCTGCTGGCTCTACCCGGCATCGGCCGCTACACCGCCGGGGCCATCGCCAGCATCGCCTTTGACAGGCGGGAGCCGCTGGTGGACGGCAATGTCGCGCGAGTCCTGTGCCGGATCTTCCGGATCGAAGGCAGCCCAAAGGATGCCGCCATCCGGGAGCGAATCTGGTCCATCGTTGAGGGACTTCTGCCCGAGAACAACGTCGGCCAATTCAATCAGGCATTGATGGAGCTTGGCTCGGAAGTGTGCCTGCCTCGCAACCCACGCTGTGATGAGTGTCCGGTGAACCGGGTCTGCGAAGCCAAGCGTCACAATGAGCAGGGTTCACTCCCTACCCGCGTGGTCAAGAAGCCACTGCCCCGCCATGTTGTGGTGGTCGGCGTGATCTATCGGGAGGGCCGCATCCTGATCGACAAGCGTAAGCCCGAAGGGATGCTCGGCGGCTTATGGGAATTCCCGGGCGGCAAGAAACGACGCCGCGAATCACTTGAAGCCGCGCTGCGGCGCGAGGTCCGGGAGGAACTCGCGATCACCATCCGCGTCGGCCGCCTGATTGCCGTCGTGGATCATGCGTACTCGCACTTTCGCGTTCGCCTCCACGCCTTCGAGTGTACCCACGTTTCGGGTGAGCCTCGCTGCATCACTTGTGCCGCTTGCAAATGGGTGCGCCCGGGAGACCTGGGCCGATACGCCTTTCCCGCCGCGAACCACAAGATCATCCGGATTCTGCGATCACAGAAGCCCTGCAAACGCCAAGAGCCTCGAACTCGATGACACTCCGCCGGGGGCTGCTGCCCCCAACCCCTCATTTCATTCGTTCTCGTACCAGGCAATCTTGTCGTCCCAGGAGGAGGCGGACAGCACGTCCAGGTCACCATCACCATCCAGGTCCGCCGCATAGACGCATTCTGGCCCCTCGGCCGCTGTGGTGATCACCTGCTGGGGTCCGAACTGACCCGTCCCATCGTTGGCATGCCAGGCAATCTTGGAGGTTGTTGGACCCACACCAATTACCCAAACTTCAGTAAGAGCCGAGAGGACATCCAAGTCACCATCGGCGTCCAGGTCCGCCGCATAGACGCAGCTCACCCTCTCGGTCGCTGTGGTGATCACCTGCTCGGGTCCGAAATGGCCCGTCCCGTCGTTTGCGTACCAGGCAATCGTGGAGGAGGAGTATGGCCCGTCCGTCCCGCCCCACACCCGGTAAAAGGTCGAGAGAACGTCCAGGTCCCCATCGCCGTCCAAGTCCGCCGCATAGACGCTGTCCGCATAGACGGATGCAAAATAGTCCTCTGTCATTATCACCTGCCAGGGTCCGAAGTGGCCCGTCCCGTCGTTGGCATACCAAGCAATCGCGGCGTAAGAATTTTCACCGTCACCCCAATAAGAATCCGAGAGGACGTCGAGGTCGCCGTCGCCATCCAAGTCCGCCGCATAGACGCAACTTGGCGCCCCGGTCTCTGTGGTGATCACCTGCTGGGGTCCGAATTGGCCCGTCCCGTCGTTGGCATACCAGGCTACCTTGCCGTCCCCCTCAGAAGCCGAGAGAACGTCCAGGTCGCCGTCGCCGTCCAGGTCCGCTGCATAGACGCAGGTTGCTCCATTGGCCTCTGTGGTGATCACCTGCTGGGGTCCGAAGTGGCCCGTCCCATCGTTTGCGTACCAGGCAATCTCGCAGTCTGTCCAGCGATCCCCCGTCCAAACACCATAGGAAGCCGACAGGACGTCCAGGTCGCCGTCGGCGTCCAGGTCCGCCGCATAGACGCAACTCGCCCGCCAGGCATCTGTGCTGATCACCTGCTGGGGGCCGAACTGGCCCGAGCCATCGTTGGCGTACCAGGCGATCTTGTTGTCCCCAGAAGACGCCGACAGGACGTCCGCGTCCCCGTCGCCGTCCAGGTCGGCCGCATAGACGCAGTTCGCCCCATCGGCCGCTGGAGTGATCACCTGCTGGGGCCCGAACTGGCCCGAGCCATCGTTGGCATGCCAGGCAATCTTGGAGTCTTGGTACCCAACCTTCCCCCAGAAAATATAAGAAGTCGAGAGCACATCCAAGTCTCCATCGCCGTCCAGGTCTGCCGCATAGACGCGCATCGCCCCGTCGGCCGCTCTGGTGATCACCTGCTGGGGTCCAAACTGGCCCGTCCCGTCGTTGGCATACCAGGCAATCTTGCTATTGTATGACGGATAGTAGCCGGAAGAGGCCGAGAGGACGTCCAGATCGCCATCGCCGTCCAGGTCCGCCGCATAGACACAGTACGCCCCATCGGCCGCGGTGGTGATCACCTGCTGGGGTCCGAACTGGCCCGTCCCATCGTTGGCATACCAGGCAATCTTGGAGTCTGTCCAGCCAGACCCTGTCCAACTGCCACCATAAGAAGCCGAGAGGATGTCCAAGTCACCATCGCCATCCAAGTCCACGGCATGGACGCATTCCAGCCTATCAGCCGTGGTTGTGATCACCTGCTGGGGTCCGAACTGGCCTGTCCCATCGTTCGCATACCAGGCAATCTTGTGGTCCAGCCCAGAAGCCGAGAGGACGTCCAGGTCCCCATCGCCGTCCAGGTCCGCCGCACACACGCATTGTGCCCCAAAGGCCGCTGTGGTGATCGCCTGCTGGGAGCCAAAATGGCCCGATCCGTCGTTCTCGTACCAGGCAATCTTGTCAAAAGAAGCCGAGAGCACGTCCAGGTCGCCGTCGCCGTCCAGGTCCGCCGCATAGACAGACGTCGGCCCATTGGTTTCACTCTGGACGATGACATGCTGCTCCGGCTTGAAACCGGCGTAGAGCGCCGGGCAGAACGAGGACACCACCAGCAGCAGAACGAGTCCTTCTTGCGTGATGCATGATCGGTTCATCGAAGCACCCTGCCTTTCGATCCGTTTCCCAGCCATTGCGCTCGCACCA
>Ga0315286_10008474_pt1 | contig 10119 bp, 9 predicted proteins | sample YL17G10_0_MG_FD_205038 | JGI IMG/M metagenome (GOLD analysis project Ga0315286, IMG submission 205038) | Sediment microbial communities from Yellowstone Lake, YNP, Wyoming, USA - YL17G10_0 | ecosystem: Environmental > Aquatic > Freshwater > Lake > Sediment | place: USA: Wyoming | collected...
GCTTGCCGAGCGGCAAGAAAATCGTCTCCACCAACGGCCAGAAGGTGACAACGCCGAAGAACTCGTTGATCTTTTGGCCGCGGGAGACCAGCAACTTTGAATACGTCGTAACCGAGCAGTGGTCGGAAGGAACCTCCCTCCTGCCCTACTACTTGAAAGAAAAGAATGCCAAGAAATAGGGCGGCATAAGCGGTTAGCCCGGGGATTTTCTCCGCCCTCACACTACCACGGCAGGTGGGTGCACCTTGCCTTCGGCCTTACTTGTGCCAGTGATATCGATCACTGACAGGATTCACGTACAGGGAACCCCCGCTCCAGGCGGGGTTCAAGCCCATGCCGGGCGGACACCCGCGGCTGCACGAGGACCGCTCGTATCCTTCCGGCCTATGAGCAGCGTCGTTCGGAAGGAGGGGAGATTGAACGGATACCAGTACATCGTGACGAAGCAGACCGAGTGGGCAAACAACCACGGCATCACACTGATTGGCAGCAAAGGTGAGCGCGGCCGCCCTTCGTACGTACGCCGACTGGACGAGAACCTGTTTCAGCCGTTGCTCCCCGACGTACTTGATGCCTTCAGCAGAGGCGATGGCAATGAACTCGGCTCGCCTGGCTCTCCCGGAAAGATGCAAGCTGTTCACTCGTCCTCGGCTCTGGGCGTGAACGTGTTTCAGTACTGGGCGTCAGTATCCGAAGTGCCCGTGATTGCTGCCGCGTGTGGTCTTTGCAGACGAGGATCGAGCGCTCCAAGCACAATAAGATTTGAGGAAAAGTATCCGATCAACGACGACTTCGGCGTTCATCCCAATATCGATATAGTCATCCACAACCGCCGAGACGCGAAGATCCGAAGGCTAGCAATCGAGTGTAAGTTCTCAGAGGCCTACGGTGCTCACAAGCACGGCGGGATCAAGAAGCGATACATACTTGAATCCGGCGCGTTCTGGAATGACATACCGAATCTGCGCAAGCTCGCGGAGTCCATTTCTCCAGACGACAAGGACTTCAACCACCTTCATCCAGCTCAGCTCATCAAGCACCTACTTGGACTCAAGCGGGCGTTTGGCCGCGACGGGTTCCGCCTGCTGTATCTCTGGTACGACGTCTTGGGCAAAGAGGGCAACCGTCACCGGGACGAGGTCGATGAGTTTGCCGCGGTAGCGAAGGTCGACGGCGTCATGTTCCATTCGCTGAGCTATCAGGAGCTGATTTGTAGGATGGCCAGCCAACTCAGGTCAGAGCATGAGGCGTACGTTCGCTACCTCACTGAGAGGTATTTATAGTGGCAACGGCTTATGACGCCTCATTCCGAAGCGGATAGCCGTGGGTTTTTCTCCCCCAGTCCCCACGCCATCACGGCATGGCGGTCTGTACAGGGCGTCTCTCAGAACCCTGTCATGCTGCAATGGGTACGGGGGCCATCAGGTTCTCTGTGTTTGTTCTCTCGTCTTTCTGTCAGCAGCTATGGGCCTAGCTGATAGAGTTTGGACGATCTCTGCCCCAAGAGACGCTGGGCCCCCGGCTGGTGGGGCCGGGACCGACTCCGTGGGCGCTTTTGCTTCCTCGGTCGTCTCTTGACGCCCCCCGAGCTCGAATCGCTCATTCAGCACCAAAATCAAGCGGCCAGGGAGGGGTTGGAATACTTCCGGAAGAAGGCCCAGGAGTACCTGGCGGCCCAAAAGATATAGCTCGTTGACGGAGAACTCAACCCCTCAGTTGGACAACGCTGGCATCCAAGTGATCTGAAGTGAAAGAATATGGCCCAAGCAAAACCCGTTCGGTCAATGTATCCCATTAGGCACTGCCGAGATCATGTCGGGGGTGAATATACCGGATAAAATGAGGGCGTTTTAAACCGCACAGCAACCAAGCGAAGCCAATAGAATCCCTTAGCCAGCCAAATAGTGCTTAAGTATCCTTTCACCAACGCCGATGGCTATTATAGCCCGGCGAATATACCCTGGCCTGTCGCTCATCGCCACGTCCCCAAGTGCAATGGGTTTTCGTTCGAGTGGGTATTACCGACTGTTTCAGGTTATTCCTCTGGGTGGCTGCTCATCTGTTCCGGCTGGACCTGTGGAAGGAGGGGCCAGCACGAATCTCAAGTTGTTGATATATACTCGTTAAGGTTGGGAACCTTCATTTCTGATACTGCAGGCGATCTTGTAGGGTGGGTGTAGCGGTAGCGAAACCCACCGCATTTTGATGGGTTCCGCTGCGCTGCACCCATCCTACAGTGTGGCGTCCTCCATCAGTAGTGAAGGAATTCATCCTTAACGAGTATAGTATCGAGATCGTGATCGTCCGTCTCCGTTTTCTTTCCGCATTCCAAGGAGCCAACATGCAATGCCGACGGGTCGGCGAAATACTTTCAAGCCCCTTTGAGGGGCTCCTGAATTTTCAGGCCTCCGGCTCTGCCGGAGGTATCTGACAAAGATCTTTGCGGAACCGAACAACTCGACCGATCTCCGGTGTGAGTCTGCTATTCTGTGACGCGCGGCTTCTCCTCCAGCTCCTGGGAGGCACCGGTGCGTGGACCGGCAGGAGGTTCTCCCACAACCAGCAAGGTGAGGGACCGTCGCAGAAAGGACGATCTAAACTGAAGGGGGGTGAGACCGCGCAACGCTCTTTGAGGGATAGTCCCATCTGCCATCCCTGACAGGGCGCTGTCGAGACTATGGCCACGTTGTGCGCTTCAGTTACTGTGGAACGAAGGCAACTCTCGGGAACGATGCGTCCTTAGCTGAACCACGGGCAAGAGGGGGCGCATGTTTGAGCCCGGAGCCGTCTGCCTGTGCACTCAACCTGCTGTTCTCAACAAGGAGGAATCATGGATCGGCGATCATTATTGTGCATATCTCTGGCATTGGTGCTCTGCGCCGCGTTGGCGCCGGCTGCGTCCGGAGCGACCTCGGTGACGACCATCACGGTGGACAGCACCGCTGACTTTGCCAGTGACGGCAATAGCAAGACTTGCGCCAGCGCTACCCCCTGTACCCTGCGCCGGGCCATCAACCAGGCCTACTCACTGACGAGCAACCTGCGGCCGGTGACCATCCGCTTCAACATCCCCACTTCCGATTCCGGTTACGACCCTGCCCTCGAAACATGGAAGATTCAACTGGACGGCACCACGCTCAATCCGCTTCGGGATCTCAATGGCAGCGTCATCATCGGTGGCGCCACCCAGCCCGGGGGGCGCAGCACGGGCCCCAAGATCATCATCGACGGCCAGAAAAACAAAAACTATGGTTTCGTCCTGCGCAACAACGGCAATGTGGTGAGGGGCGTAGCCATGCAGAATTTCAAAACCCAGCACATCAGTGTCAGCAGTGACGGCAACAGCGTGCAGAACAACTGGTTCGGGCTGTCGGACGACGGCCAGTTCCTCAGCGCCGGAGATGGCCTGACGCCGGAAGGGGGCAGTGGCGTGGTAGTGAGCAGCGGCTGCGACAACAACATCATTCGCGGCAACCGGTTCGCGGGTTTCTTCGCCACCGCGTGCTCCATCAGCGGCACCCAAAACGTGTTTGCCGCCAACTTCGTTGGCATGCGCGCCGATGGGACCGTCCTCTTGCCCGGCACCTTCACCAAGCATCCGTGCCTGAGCGGCGCCTGGGTGGGGGGGGTCGGCATCAGCGTAGCGGAGACCGGCAACCAGATTGGAGGACCCACCGTCGCCGATCGCAACTGGTTTGCCGGCCTGTTCCTGGCGCTGAGCGCCACCTCGACCCAATCCCCGGCCATCAAGGTCTTCAGCGGGAAGGACCATCTCATCCAGAACAACTTCATCGGCGTGGATGTCGCCGGCAAGGACATCGGAGTCTGCGGCCGCGGTCTTGACCTGGGCTCGGGCCCCAAGAACCTGGACGTGCTGAACAACACCTTCGCCGAAACCGGGCTCAGCGCCATCCTGATGAATTCGTCGTCACTCAACGGCAACACCCTGCAAGGCAACACCTTCAGAAGGAATTCGCCATGGCCCGGGACGCAGCCTGGCAATAACTTTGCCGAGGATGCCATCGCCTATGGCCCGCTGGTTCCAGCCGCCCTGCGCGATTTTGAGCCGGCTGCCATCACCAGCATCGCGGGCAATACCGTAACCGGCACCAGCGGTGACGGCAGTGTTTGCCCCGAGTGCACCGTCGAGCTGTTTCTGGAAGACCTTGACCTGATCAAGGATTGTCTCAAGCCGCTAAAGCGCGTTACCGCCAATGCCAGCGGGAACTGGACGGCTATCCTGAACACTGCCCTGCTGCCAAACCAGGGGCTGCGCACCATGAGCACCGTGCCGGATTCGTTCACCATCATCGGGCTGGATCCGGGGAGCACCTCGAACATTTCGGGGCTCTACCAGATCCCCAAGGTCAGTGTCTCCGCCTCGGACGCCACCGCCTCGGAGCCCGGGACCAACACCGGCACCTTCAAATTCACCAGGAATGTGGCCTACGCCCCCCTGACCGTTTACTACACCGTCTCCGGGACCGCCACCGCCGGCGTCGATTACCTCGCCCTCACCGGCAAGGTGGTCTTCCCCGAAGGTGTGCAGACCAAGACGGTCCAGGTGGTGCCCAAAAACGATACCATTGATGAGCCCGATGAAACGGTGCGGGTGGTGCTTATCAACAAGCCCAACTATAACCTGGCCGCCCCGACCCAGGCCACAGTCACCATCCAGGACAACGATTAGCCCCCATTGCCAGGGACGAGTGCTGGAGGGGGATCGTCGAGTGCGGCATTCCAGCGGGAGCGCGCGACCAGCGTGACAGGACTGGGGAGCGAACCGCAAAACCGAATCAACTCGACAACAGCGTAGGCGCCGTCGCCCACCAGAACCAAGGCACGCGTGGGAAACCAGCGGCGCACGAGCCGTAGCGCCAGGCAGACATGGTCGGTGACACTCTTGTGGCGTATGCTCAGTTTCTGGCAGGTCTTCTGGGAGGGTGCCTCGACGGTATAGACGGGTAGCGCCAGGGCCGGCTGGACCAGGGAACAGCCACGAGCAACATCATCGCGACCCAACGCAGACCGTAGCAGTGGAAAACCTTGTTGCGCGAGGAGCGCACCGCGTCGCGAAACACTCCTTTGGTCTTGATCTTGCTGCCGTTGCGCCGTTCGATGGTCTCGTCTACAAGTATCTGCAGTGGCGCTTTTGGCGGCAAGAGGCGAACCAACAGCCCAAGCAAGACCTTGGCGGCAAAACAAGCATGCCACACCGCTCGGTTGAGAACCCGGTGGTAGTTGGTGAAGCGGCGTTCCTGCGCGAGACCCATGGCACGCAGGGCCGAGGTAACGGTCCGCTTTCCGCGGGCGAGAATGGCTCCCAACATCAGTACTTGGGCGTGATGCCAAACCGGGCGAGTAAACAGAGGTGCAAAGGCCACCAAGACTTCCTGGATCGGAACGGGCAAAGTAGGCATGTGGACCCCCCTGGTGTTGGCGGTTGCATGCACCATCACCCTAGAGGGTTCCTAAGTGGTTGTCCGACAAAAAGAATCCGCTCATCGAGTTCTCATTCCCCTGTGTGTGGGGAGGTACTCTTTGGGTCACGCTGACCCGAAAATGGCCAAAGTCGAGCTACTACGTTTATATCCTGACCAACAAGAACGGCAACGTCATGTATGTCGGGATGACCAACGTTCTGGCACGAAGACTCTACGAACACAAAACCAGCTTGGTTGAAGGCTTTACAAAGAAATACCGCGTTCACAAGCTAGTCTATCTGGAGGTTACCGAGAATGTCCACAGCGCCATCGAAAGAGAGAAGGAAATCAAGAAATGGCGCAGGGAAAAGAAAAATCAGCTTGTTGATATAGCCAATCCCAAGTGGGAGGACTTGAGCATGAAATGGCGAGGACGGAGATTTCTCGCTATCGCTCGAAATGACAGTTAAGGTAACCCTTGCCGAGTGCGAGCAGGTCTTCTTCCACCGCCCCTTGGTGGTTTCGGAAGATCCCAAGCATTCCCAGGGGGAACCTCGACACTATGCCCTGGGGCAAACCGATCTAGGCCGGCGACTGTTCGTCGTGTTCACCATCCGCGGCAGTTTGATACGGGTGATTTCGGCACGGGACATGAGTCGCCGGGAACGAGGCATCTATGAAAAAGAAAGCAATCCCCAAGTTTCAAAATGAGGATGAAGAACGAGATTTCTGGGCAGCCAATGACTCATCGGATTACCTTGCGCAGCCCTGGAGGCCCTGACCGTCCACCACCATGAGCCCTACGGGCATATGAGCCCCGGTGATCGCCGCCTGAGGAACCGCCTCCGTGCTTATTTACGCCAGCTCGGTGACCGTCTGGGTTCCAGGACCGTTCTCCAGGACATCTCTTACCTCTGGTGTACACTAGATGTACTGTAGTCCCATTAGCAACTTCGGAATTTCATCTCGGGAACGCAGGTCAAATTGGATGCGGGAAATATGCACTGCCCCAAAACTCAACTGGGAATCTGTGACTTTTCTCATCAGGTTACTCCGCGAAGAGTTTCGACACTCAGCTCAAAACCACCCGAATTCTTCGGTTGCCAATAAGCGATTCCTAACGAAATCAATTTAGGGGGCCACTCTCGGTCGGTGGCAGTGAGGCAATAGCAGTGGCGCATTCCTCGGTTTCATTCTCAGTGTCAAGATATCTGGTATGACCCTTGAGTGTTGAAATGCTCAAGGATCTATGATCTGCGAACCATATCTTCCAAGGCCTGGGTGATTTGTTCACGCTCCTCCCTTCGGGCGAACCATTAGCCACAAAGATTCTCAATACAGCCTGCAGCCTCACGATTTCAGCTCTGGACCCGAATCTTGAGATCTGGCAGTTCATAAAATGCGAAAACGCGAGTGCTTGTGGTGTTTCAATCCACAGCTGCCGATCGAGACGAGGAAACATCACCCGGGATTGGCTCGGTGAATCTGAGCCGACGATAGGCAATCCTACTTGAATTTCCAGGAGATCTCTCAGCTACTTCTGATATAAACGAGGTGGAAGCCTTGGCAGCGTGGAGTCGCGATATGCACATCGCCTATTAGTGAGGGAGTAAACCCTGGAGGCCTACCATGCTAGACAAAAGCGCAGACCTGGCCGGGCCGGGCATTGGGAGCTACACGGAACTGGAAGAGATCCTGCCCCAGGATTATCGCTCGTTACTTTCCCCCAGGGAAACGCAGCAGGCCATAGGAGCACTCAAAAGTTACATCGAGGCGAATCTGTGCAAGGCACTCAATTTGCTCCCGGTTACGGTACCTCTGATCGTAGACGCAGAGAGCGGTATCAACGACCTCCTGGACCGTGACGGGTCACGTGGCCCGATTCAGTTCCACATTTCGAACGACCACCACCAGAACCCGGTCGAGGCACAGGTGGTGCAGGCTGCCACCAAGTGGAAACGCATGGCGCTGAAGCAATTCGGGATGAAGGGTGGAGAGGGGCTTCTAACCGACATGCACGCGGTGAGGAAGGATTACTTCCTCGACCACGACCATAGCGCCTACGTCGACCAGTGGGACTGGGAGATCGCAATATCCGAAAAGCAGCGCCACCTGACATATCTGACGGAGGTGGTGGAAAAGATATGGGCGGTGCTCAAAGGCGCAGAAAACCATGTCCTGGACCTCTACCCACAGCTGAGGACGGACAAATATCCCGACCTTCCGGAGAAGCTCACATTCCTCCATAGCGAAGACATCCTTGACATGTTCCCTGATCTGCCGCGCAAGGAACGCGAGACGGAGATCTTAAAGAAATATCCCGCGATTTTTATCTATGGGATTGGCTGGACCCTCAAGGACGGCTACCCGCATGAACTTCGCGCTGCCGACTACGACGATTGGGTTACCGAAACGATCTCCAAAGACGGCAGGCCCATGCATGGCCTGAATGGGGACATACTGGTCTGGAACCCGGTGACAAAACGCCGCCATGAACTGACCTCCATGGGTGTCCGAGTCAACAGCGTAACGCTCAGGAAACAACTGGAAATCACAAACCAGCTAGATTTCCTCAGATTCCCCTACCATCAGGCGATCTTGAAGGACGAAATCCCGCTCAGTATTGGAGGGGGTATCGGTCAGTCGCGCACGCACATGCTTCTGCTCAAGAAAGCACATATCGGCGAAGTGAGTGTCAGTGTATGGCCGAAAATCTTCAAGGATATGTGTCAGAGAAAGAACATCCATGTCCTGGAGTGAACGCATTACGGTTATTTCATGGCAGCTCCCGCAGAAAAGCTCTGTTAGGTGGAACTTATCGGCGCCATGGTTGTCTAAATGAATGAAGACGGCAAACAGCCAGCAATGGAACAGCATCAAGAGACGGCGTGGATCAAGGCCTTCCTGGCCGGCGACAGGAGCGCCTTCGACAAGCTGGTAATGCGTCACCAGGACAAAGTGTTCAACTTGTGCTACCGGCTGCTCGGCGACTATGAAGATGCCAGCGATTGCGCCCAGGAAGCCTTTGTAAAGGTCTATCGGTCCCTGAAGGATTTTCGTTTCGGTTCGAGCTTCTCCACGTGGCTTTACGCCGTCGCCGTCAATACCTGTAAAAACAAGCTGAAGTCAGCGGAATACCGTCGCCGCAAAAGGATGATCCCCATCGATGACCCGCCGGAAGTCTCCGATGGAGGAAAGACCGTTCGCGAAATCGAGGACCCGTCGCCGTCGCCGTTGGCTCAACTGGTTGATAAGGAACGGGAAAGATTGCTGCAAAGCGCCATTGACGATCTTCCGCCGGATGCCAGAACCGTGGTCGTTTTGCGGGACGTCGAAGGGCTTTCCTATGAAGAAATCGTCCGCGTGACGGGCCATAATGTGGGTACGCTTAAGTCCAAACTGGCCCGAGCCAGACAGCAGCTCAGGGAAGAACTGCAGGGAGTCGTCTGAATGGAGTGTTCGCGGGTAAATGAGCTCTTTTCAGAGTACCTCGACGGCACCCTCGACGATAAAACGAGGCGAATGCTGGAGGGGCACCTTGCCGCCTGCGGGAGCTGCGCCGAGGATCTGAAGACGTTGCGGTCTTGCGTCGCGGCGCTTGGTTCGCTCGATAAGGTCAGGGCCCCGGCGGATTTCCTCGAGAAGGTCCATGCGCGCATCGAACTCGATGAGCGGGCCTCCTGGCTTGGATGGTTCAAGGAGAAGCTGTTCTTCCCTGTGCACGTCAAGGTTCCCTTGGAAATGGCCGGGCTTGCGATGGCCGCCCTTTTGGTCGTGTTCCTCTACCACGGAACGAAGCAGAGAGTAGGGCCAGGTTACGTGCCTCCCCGGGCCGAAGCTCCCACGGCGGAGAAAGCTGACCAAAAGCTCGAAACACGGTCGCAAGACCAGCTCGCGCTAAAAGATGCGCCGCCCCCAAAGCTGAGCGAAGCCGCCACGGGCGCCGCGGTTCCAAGCCCGGCGCCGGTGCCGGCGCCGGCCGAGGAAACCAAGCCCCTTCAACTTGCGCTTTTGATCGGGGAGGCGAAGGAAAGTTTGACGGCGTTCGCCGAGAGGGCCGATCGAGCAGAGAGGGGCGAACAACCGGGCGAAGCCCCTGAACGCGGTCCGACGCTCAAGTCCAAGCGAGAAGAGTCGTCACAGCCTCTGCCGGCGCGGAAGGCTCGACCCGCGGCCCCATCCATGGCGGGAAGGAGTTCGATTCCATCTCGCATGAAAGGGGCCGGGGTATCGCCCGGCAAGGACGCTGCTGACGATGTTCGCGCCGATCTCGAGGGGAAATCCGCGCGGAGCGCCGCCCGCGTCGGTAACTCGAAGCCTTCATCCGGCGGCTTGAAAACGCTTGATGCGCAAGTGAGTCGTGAACCGATGACTCCACTGGAGGCGCTGGCTGGAATCAGGGGCTTCGTCGAGAGCGCGGGAGGCATCATCGAATCTATCCAATACAATGCCGTTAGCAGTCGGCCCGAATCCCTGATGGCTCGGATTCCGGCCCAATTCTTTCCGCGCTTCCTGGATCAATTGCAACGGATCGGCCAACTCCGCGACCCTGCCGAAGCCCGCGTCCACACCCCGGGCGCTGAAACCATCCTCGTTCGGATCACACTTGAGCTCGCCCGCTAATTCTACTTTGTCAGATTACTATGGTAACCCATCCCCACCCTAACCCTCCCCTTGAAGGGGAGGGGATTTTATG
>Ga0315286_10008475_pt1 | contig 10118 bp, 11 predicted proteins | sample YL17G10_0_MG_FD_205038 | JGI IMG/M metagenome (GOLD analysis project Ga0315286, IMG submission 205038) | Sediment microbial communities from Yellowstone Lake, YNP, Wyoming, USA - YL17G10_0 | ecosystem: Environmental > Aquatic > Freshwater > Lake > Sediment | place: USA: Wyoming | collected...
AGGTGGTGCGGCTGAGCCTGGCCAACGGCGTCGAGACGCCTTACACGAGTTACCTCGTGCTGGAGAACGAGCAGCAGTACAGGCAGTACGGTATCAACCGGAGCGGCTGGGTGCAGGGCGGGACGTCAAGCGGCGGCACGTCGATTGCGGCGGCGCCGCCGGTCATCGCGATGCCGATGGCGCCGAGGGCGGAGCCGCCGCGAGAGCACTCCAAGAGCGCCACAGAACGGCTCGGCGACGTCTTCCGAGGCGCCTTCGGCGATGGCGCTCCGCGAGTGCCTGCCGCCGATGGGCCGGCCATGGCCGGCGGCACCGGCAAGGCGCCTGAGAGTGGGCGGCGCCCAAGCACGAGCCAACCGACGCCCGCTGCGGAATCCCCCAGGACCCAGTCGCCGGCCGAGAAGCCGGCGTCGCAGGACGCCGGCGGCTACTCCTACGCCGGCGTGCGGGCCGGGGCCGAAGAGTTCGAGAAGGCCGACTCCGGCAAGACCGCCGTCGAGATCGCCCAGCAGGTCCGGCGCCTCCGCCAAGCCGAGAACGCCAGCCGCGACATCAAGGGCCTGGCCAAGGTCCAGCATCGCGGCAACCTGACGATGGCCAACTACCGCGGCGTGTGGGTCGACCAGAGGTTCGAGGGCTCGGAGCGGCTGACGAAGATCAAGTGGGGGTCGGAGGCCTTCTTCCGCCTCACGCGCGAGAAGCCCGCCCTCAAGGACGTCCTCAGCCTCGGCCAGCGCGTCGTGGTGGTGACGGCGCGCGGCCAGGCGGTAGCCATCGACGTCGACGAGGGCCTCGAGCAGTTGACCGACGCCCAGATGAAGGAACTCTTTACCGACGCGCCGCCGCCGAGGTCGTAGGCCGGGGTTACAGCGTTCTAAGATTGGGTTTGTGCGCGGCGGGTCTCCCGACCCGCCGCGGTCCATCACGCGTTTCTTGCGCGGTGGGTCGGGAGACCCACCGCGCACGACGATGGAGTCTATGCGCAATCTTAAAATGCTCTAGCCCCGGCCTACGTTATCGGCCAGGCGGGGATGGTGCGGTCAATCTCTGCCGCGCGGCGGAAATCCTCGATGATCGCCAGCGGGTGAATCTTCTCCTGGATATAGACGGGCACGGCCGGCACTTCCAGCGGCCGCGGGTCGTCCTCGTGCTTCCCCTTCCACATCAGTTGCTGGTCAAGGTCCGGGTCACGCGGGTAGAGGATGGTCTGCGGCCGCTACTCCTCCTCCCGCGCGAAGTCCCGCAGTTCCTCGGTGGGGATGTTCTTGCGATTGTCCTTGTGCCGGACGGCGTCGATCTTCGCCGGGTTGCCGCCGGTTCGTCTTTGGCGCCCCTTTGCCATGCTCAATCCTTCCTCGGCTTAGCCTTGCCAGCAACCTCGATAATCGCGTCCAGCATCTTGCCGACCTCCGGGTCCACATTGTCCTTGGGCAGGAACTTGACGAGGTCGCAGTACTGGCTCTTCCGCAGGACCAGCGGTAGCGAGAGCCGATTGGAGAACTCCTTGAACAGCGGGTCGAGGCACTCATCGGAGGCCTTGATGTCGGACGACCAGGGGTCGGCGTTGCGCAGGGTTCTCAATGCATCGGACACTTTCTGGATGGATTCCTGCATCGCTTTCCGGCGGCGGTCCTGTTCCGCGCTGGCGAACAAGTCATCAGGTTGCCCTCCCACGGCAAAGGCAAACAGGACCTCCTCCGAGCAGAAGTAGTTCTCGATTTCCCTCCGGGTCCACATCAGTTCCGTCAAGGGCGTGTTCTTCTGAAGATCCTTGTCCAGGCGGTCGAATATGGCTATCCCTACCAAATCCTGTTTCGCCTCGCTGAGGCCGTAGAAGTGGTCCCTGGCTTTCTGAGGCAGGTTGTTGGCGATGTAGTTCACGAACGGGCGTTCCAGGTGCGCTTTAGCTGGATGGTCTAGGACTCGGGCGAATTCCCGGAGGATGGCGAGGTCCGTAGCATTCTCCAGATAGAGCACCCAGCCGGTCTGCTGCGCCTGGTAGTACTGGTCAAAGCCAATGTCCGACAGGGCTTTCAGAACTTGGCTCCCGCGATCTGTCAACACATGAGGTTTTCCGACAAAGGCGATGACCTGGCCCCGGGTCGCGGCCTCGTTGAGGACGATCTCCGAGTGGCTGGCCGCGATGACCTGTGCGCCCTGCTTGTCTGCGGTCTCCGTGAGAATCTGGTATATCTGGCGCTGGCGAAGAATCTCCAAGTGCGCATCCGGTTCGTCCAGCAGCAGAACCGTCTTGGGGTTGGCATACAAGTGGGCAAGGAGAAGGAGGGTCTGTTGGAGTCCTCGACCGGACGCGGACAGATCAAGCCGAACGCCGCCTTCCTCGATGTACTCCATCGTGATTTCGCCGCGTGCGGCGATATGCGAAGGCGCCTGCAAATGAACTCCGAACAACTCGCTGATGCGCTGGCAAAGATCCTGCCACGTCTTGTGATCGGCCTCCTTCTCGTATATCTGGAAGCAGAGGTTCCGCAGTACCTGAGCCGTCTGTCCCTCACCTAGAAGCACGTTGATTCTGCCGGGCTCCCACTTCGGCTCCGTTGCCGCCAGCCCAGACATCGGCGGAAGATAGGCCACTTTCACTCCTGCGGCCGCCTCCGGGATCGTCGTGAACTTGGCTTTTTGAACTGGTTGTTCATCGAAACCCTCCTGCCGAATCGGACGGCACACGAAGGACTCCTCACTCGTGTAGTCAAACTCAAGGCCGCATGACCAGGTGACGCCCGCGGTGATGCCGTCTACTGTGATATCAATACGAATGTTGCGCGTGCCCTCGGACTTGCCGTTTATGCTTTTCCCGCTACGAACGTGCAGGTCTTTCCAGAGGAGATCGGCTGTAGGAACCGGGATGGAGATCACATCCCGCCGGTTGATGGTCACACCAGGACGCTTCTCGGCGAGGGCCTTGCCCCTGCGTTTGGCCAGCAACTGGCGCAGTCCCAACTCCCACAGGGTGAGCGCCTGGAGTGCTGTCGTCTTGCCGGAGTTGTTGGGGCCGATGAACACGACGGAACGTCCCAACTCGACGTCCATCTCCAAACCTTTGAAATTCCTTACACGCAGCCTGGTCAACATTTTTCGCTCCCTTTCTCGGCCTGTGAAGTCTGGGCCAAGAAGCCCTCTATCACGTGCTTCGCATCCCACGGATCGCTGATCTCGATGAACGCCCAGCGGCCCCAGGTGTTCGCGTTGTTGACGGCGGGGACCCAGAGGTTGCGGGCGGCGGTGATGCTCTTGCCGAAGGACTCGACGAGCGTCTTAAAGGCCGGGCGGTAGGTGTGTTCCGTGGCGTTTCCGGCGGCGCGGATCTTCTCAACTTCACGCAGGTATTTAAGTATCGCCGTCGGCATGGGGAAAGCGTACTCAAAAGAGGCGGTCTTGTCAATTCGGCTCTGCGGGCGCGGGCATGTTGTCCGCTCATGCAAGCCGGGGTGCGCCCGCCCCTGCCGCTGAGTCGCAAGGGCGTTGCGGCCGGGCGGCGGCCTGCTATAATGCCCCCATGACCGTCAAGTCGCCACGCATCCGCAACAAGAAGGCCCGCCACAACTACGCGATCCTCGAGACCATCGAGGCGGGCCTTGTGCTGGAAGGATCCGAAGTCAAGGCCCTCCGCGAAGGAAAGGGCAGCATCGACGAGGCCTTCGCCCGGGTGCGCGGCGAGGAAGCGTGGCTCTACAACATGCACATCGGCCCGTACGAGCAGGCGGCCCAGTTCGGGCACGACACGCGGCGGACGCGCAAACTCCTCTTGAGGAAACGCGAAATCCGCCGCTTCCTCGGCAAGGCCGTCGAGAAGGGCCTCACGCTCATTCCACTGACGGTGTACTTCAAGCGCGGCTGGGCCAAGGTGGAACTGGGCGTGGCCAAGGGAAAACGCGAGTTCGACAAGCGCGAAGACCTGAAGCGCCGCGAGAGCCGCCGCGACATCGAGCGCGAACTCGCCCGCCGACGCCGCGGACGCGGGTAGCCGAAGGCCGCTCTGGCATTCGACCCCGGCACTTGAAACGAAAGGGCTTACCCCTCAAGTCGCCCTGAGAATTGGTCGATTTTATGAGGGCCATGACAACGCTTACAATGCCTCAAACCGACCCGAATCTGAACCGCCCGACGCTCGCGACGCCCTTCGTCGCAGTCGCCCTGCCACTGGGCCTCGACAGGACGTTCACCTACGCCCTGCCCCAGCGCCTGCGCGGCAAGGTCGGGGTCGGCCAGCGGGTCACCGTCCCGTTCGGAAAGGGCAACCGCAACATCATCGGCTGGGTCGTGAACGGGCTGGAGGCCACCGACCTGGCGGCGGTCAAGGCCGTCCTCGAACTCGTCGACCCCGAGCCCCTCCTGACCGACGACCTGGTCGACCTGGCCTTCTGGATGAGCCGCTATTACGTCACCCCCATCGGCCAGGTGTTCGAGGCGATCCTGCCGGCGGCCGTCCGACAGAACGTCGGCTTCAAGACCGTCCAACTGGTCGTGCGGACCCAGAAACCTGAGTCCGAGGTCGACCGCATCCTCTCCAAGCAGCGCCGGGTTCTCGACCGGCTGGCCGAGGTCGGCGCGCCGATTGCCCCGCGCGAACTCGCCCGCCAGGCCGGGTGCACGATCGCCGTCATCAAGGGCCTCGAAGAGAAGGGCCTCGTGCGGATCGAGACCCGCGAGGTTGACGAGTTCGCCCGCGACCTCTTCATCGAACTTGAAGAGCCGAGGGCCATCCACCTGGCGCCCGAGCAGGCCCTGGCCCTCCAGCGCATCAAGAACCTCATCGCCGCCGACGCGTTCGGCGTCCTGCTACTCCAGGGCGTGACCGGCTCCGGCAAGACCGAGGTGTACCTGCGGGCCATCGCCGCCGTGGTCGAGGCCGGGCGGCAGGCGATCATCCTGGTGCCCGAGATCGCCCTGACGCCCCAGACCATCCGGCGCTTCCGCGAGCGGTTCACCCAGGTGGCCATCCTGCACTCGAACCTCTCTGACGTGGAGCGGCACCGGCAGTGGCGCGACATCGCCGAGGGCCGGGCCGACGTGGTCATCGGGGCCCGCAGCGCCGTCTTCGCCCCCGTCCAGAACCTGGGCATCATCGTCATCGACGAGGAACACGAGAACTCGTTCAAGCAGGAGACCGCCCCGCGGTACCACGCCCGCGACGTGGCCATCATGCGGGCAAACCTCGTGGGCGTGCCCGTGGTCGTGGGGTCCGCCACGCCGAGCCTCGAATCCTACCAGAACGTCCGCTCGGTCAGCCATTACCAGGAATCGCGGCTGACGCACCGGGTGGGCGGGCGTCCGCTACCGCCAGTCCAGATCGTCGACATGCGCCTCGAGGCCGCCGAACGCAGGGGCCAGCACGTCTTGTCGCGGGCGCTCGAGGCGGCCATAACCGAGGCCTGGCGGAAGCAGGAGCAGACGATCCTCTTCCTGAACCGCCGCGGGTTCGCCACGCACCTGTTCTGCGTCCGCTGCGGACACGTGGCCAAGTGCCCCGACTGCGACGTCGGCCTGACGTATCACTCGAAGCCCGGTGTCCTCCAGTGCCACTACTGCGGCTACCGGTCGCCGCCGCCCGACAGGTGCCCATCCTGCTCCGCCGAAACGGTCAATTACTGGGGCACCGGCACGCAACGCGTGGAAGAGGAAGTGCAGCGGAAGTTCCCTGAGATCCGCCTCGGCCGCATGGACGCCGACACCACCCGCAAGCGCGGCGGGCACGAGAGCATCCTCTCGGCCTTCCGCGACGGCGAACTCGATGTCCTCTTGGGCACCCAGATGGTCGCCAAGGGCCTTGATTTCCCCAACGTCACGGTCGTGGGCGTGGTCAACGCCGACGTGGCCCTGAGTTTGCCCGATTTCCGGGCCAACGAGCGGACATTCCAACTGATTACCCAGGTCGCCGGCCGCGCGGGACGCGGACCGAAGGGCGGCCAGGTCTTCGTCCAGACGTTCCAGCCCGAGCACCTGGCCATCCAACTGGCCGCCAAGCACGATTACGAGGCGTTCGCCCAGGACGAACTGGCGACCCGCAAGGCTCGCGGCTACCCGCCGTTCGGCCGCCTGGCCCGGATCATCGTCAGGTCGCAGAGCCGCCAGAAAGCCGCCGAGGCCATCCAGGCCATGGCCGGCCGCCTGATCGAACCCGCCCGCATTGCGGGCATCCAGGTTCTCGGGCCGCAGCCCTGCCCCCTCGCGAAACTCAGCCGGTTCTGGCGGTTCCACATTCTCCTGAAGTCGCCCACAGCCAAGGCCCTGCTGCACCTCTGGGACCGCATGCGAGCCGACCTCTCGCCTCCCGGCGGCGTCCAGATGGCCATCGACGTCGATCCGCAGTCCACGCTGTAAGGCAAAAGCAGGGCAGTTTCTTCTGTGCCAAGAAGAAAGGCCGTTGTTGCCTTTCTTTGCGTCTTTGCGCCTTTGCGTGAGGCGCCTTTTCACGCTGAGGCAACGGCGGGCTCTCGCGAAGCCGCAAGGCACGCAAAGCAGGGCAGTTTCTTCTGTGCTGAGAAGAAGGTCGTCTTGCCTTTCTTTGCGTCTTTGCGCCTTTGCGTGAGCCGCCTTTTCACGCCGTCCCTGAATGTAAGTCATAACGAGTTACAACGACTTACGATTTCCGGACCCCCAAAATCGGCCTTTTTGGCCCAAAGTTATCCACAAAATGGCCTTGGCGCTAGCGCCAGGGCCGGTGACCCCGAAAAATGTTAAGATGGGCTAGACGAAATTTATCGCTTTTTTCACTTTTTTGCGTTTTACACCCCCCCTTCTGTATCGACTTTGCATTTTTTTATCGTTTTTTGCGCGAACCCAAAACACGTAAGTCGAATTTCAGAAATGCGACTTACGTTCGCCGCAGGGCCGGAGGCCCTCCAGTGCGGAGTGCGGAATTCGGGGTGCGGAACGAACGGCAAAAGCGCCCGCCGGGCTGTTTGGCAGGGAGTAGGAGGCGACCGGGGACCCGGAAGAGACGGCGACTGCCAAAAAGGCAGGCCGGAGTTTGGAGGCCTGAGGCTGGAGGAACTACGGTGGCACCGGTGCCATGCACGACCGGCAGCCGCAGCACCGGTACAGTGGGTATAGGTGTGTGCAAGGCACGCGTCCAGAGGGGGGCGACGCCCAAGGTGCGCCCTTGGCGAACGGGCACAGGCACGGCTTTGGGTGTCCCCGGAAACCCGAAGAGAAGGATCCCCGCTACGCGGTCTTGATGCGGCCACTTCCCACGAGATGCGCCACGTACTCATCGTAAGTCAGAGGACAACCCACGAGGGCGTGAAGCTGAGGTTTTGAGACCCCCAACTGCTTCTTCAGTTGGGCAAGTAAATCGTCCCCGTACTCCCGAATGCCATAACTAAGCCGGGTCTTGACGCTCGTTTGCCTGCCCTCAACATACAGCCAAAAGCACTCGTGATGGGTGTAATCGCGTCTGAAGCCTTTCTTCAGAAGTGCAGCCTCTATTCTCTGGGTCTTGATCGCGCTCACGAGGCCATCTCGACAAAGCCAGTCGTCGGCTGGAGCACAAGCACACGCCTGGCGCCGCTGGCGGCCCCAAGCGTAATCCGCGCGACCAAGGTCCTCATGGCATCCCGCAACTCGCGTGAATCCTCGGTGAGTTGGTCGTCTTTCTTGTCCGCGAGCCCATCGTACGTAACGACGAAATCATCCATGAACTGCTGGATCGCCTGCTCACGGGTGTAACCGTAACCCATGATGTGCAGGTCCTCGAGCTCGCAACTCCATAGCGCGCCCTCCTGTTTCAGAAGCGGCATGAGCTCCCTGCTAAGCGCAAAACGTCGGTTCCCGGTTTGGATGTACGAGAAGCTGATGAACCCTCTGACAAACAGGGAATCGGACTCTGGCGGTGTCACCTCCGGGGCAGATACCACTTCCATGCTGCTAGCGCAACTGGTTGGCTGCGTACGCCGCACCTCCCAGGCGTAGGGGCCCCGCGCCCTGTAATGAACCAAGGTCATTGCTCTCGCCCCCATTCCTTGACCTGAATGCCAGAATCTGTCAAGTCGGCAAACCCTCTCACTATCCATTCACGAGCTTCCGAGAACCAGAGCAGAAGTCCTTCGGAGTCAGTCCGCTCGGGAAGCCCCCGCGCCACCAGATCCAGCCGGAACAGTTCCCTCTGCTCCCCTTCCAGGAGCTTGGCATGGCGGCAGGAGACGTGGAGCCTGCCCCGAGTTCCTTTAAGGTCGAAGACCATGTCGCTACCGAGGCTCGCAGGTGGGGGCAAGAAAGCGGATTCCTCATGGAATGAAATGGCGGGGAACACCTTACCAATGTCCCTCGGCGCCGACCAGCCCTCGGCCTTGAAGATGTGGTTGACATAGGTCATCTCAAGCAGATCAACCTGGGGTACGTCTCCGCCTTCGGCCTTGGTGAATTTGCAGAACTCAGTCCAGCGAGAAGTGAACAGTTTTCGCATATAGTCATATCGCGGATATAAATCACCTGCTCTCACCTTGCGCCAGTTAACACAGAACCTATCTGACTGAAGCTGAACGAGATCGCAGGCGTTCTCTGAGATGAACCACTGACGGCAGAGAGGCGGCTTTGTTAAGAACTCGGCAAACACTTGGCGTGGCTGAAGGAGCACCTCCGGTTCGGCCTGACGTTCGATGGGAGCCTGCTCCTCACACTTTGGGTAACTCTTCCGCATCAACTGCCAGAACAATCCCGTGTGGGCTGCCATGAGCCACGGCAGCTTCGCAAACTGAACGCTCCAAACGACCTCAACCACCGGGGGCTTCTTGTACGAAGGAAGTGGTTTCGCAACCATCTCTTGCCTCCGGAGTCGCGCTTGCGCTCCCTGCTTCATGTCACACTATTCTACGCAGCCTCTCAGCCACGGTTCTACTGGAATGCGGCCCTGGGGATCATCGAGGGGCACCTTTGCCCCGGTATTATACACCACCTTCAGGAACGGGAGCCCACAAATCCCCGCAACGGTGCCCTAGCCTACGGGTTTCCTCCACCTCTGCAAGCGAAATGGCCGGTGGTTATTCGGCGCTCCGCTCCCGCCATCTTTAACCCGAGTCTGGGCCTGATACTCTCGCGCGGGAAATGGACCCCGACCACCCGCGACTTACTGGCCCTGCCGTCAAGCCTAGCCGGCCTTCTGGTCGATCACTGAGAGTTGGGACGGGTTTCACCTTGTTCGGCCCACAGATTGCACCACAGGCTGACTGGGGAAGCAAAGGGGGGCGGGAACGAGCGCCACGGGCGGGGTGGCGGGAGGGGCGCTCGGTCGACATCCACACGTCTTTCTCGTGAGCCCGCCTTGGCGGGCGTCTAAGGTTGAGCGGGCGCTTGGCGCCATCAAGGGTCAGACGCCCGCCGAAGCGGGCTGGAGGGAAAGTGGCGAGAATGTTGAGCGCCACTGCCACCTCGGCCTTAAGGCCGAGGCTACTGGTGCGTCAACGTTGCTTTTGTGGGTGCCATGCTTTCGCGCCGCTGCGAAAGCATGGTCGTGCGAGGTCCGAAAACATGCTTTCGCAGGCGAAAGCCTGGCACCCGCACTCACAGTCTCAAAATTGATGCACCACTCGGGATGGCTCGCCGGGCCGCGGTCACGGCCGGCGGGCGGCGGCGGGGGCGGGGTCGGGCCAAGGGCGGTCTTCGCCCGTCAGGATGGGGGCGATCATCTCGGCCATCATTATGTGAAGCACATAGGTCGGATGCCACTCGTTGCCTTCGCCGGCCCAGGCGTACGGTTCGCCGCGGCAGGTGCAGAGCCTCGTCACGTCGGCGGCCGCAACCTTCTCTTCACGGGCCAGTTCCTGAAGCACGCGGGTCATGTCTTTAGAGTCGGCGACCGCCGGGGCGCCGGGCGTGGCGGGTCTCCAGACCCGCCGCGCGAGTGCTTGCCCACGCTTAGTGCGCGGCGGGTCAGGAGAGCCTGTGAAATAATCGTTTCGCGCCTCCCAGAAACCGCGTTCTTGGGGGTGCCAGAGGGGCCTGATGGAAGCCCCGTGCTATTATTTCACAAACTCAGGAGACCCACCGCGCAACCATCCAACACCAAAGTGCACTGACGCCGTGCCCGTTCTGCCCCGATTCACCTTGCCACGCGGGGCCGCGGCGGCGAGAATGGCGGCGAACCGGCCGCAGAGGGAGCC
>Ga0315286_10008476_pt1 | contig 10118 bp, 13 predicted proteins | sample YL17G10_0_MG_FD_205038 | JGI IMG/M metagenome (GOLD analysis project Ga0315286, IMG submission 205038) | Sediment microbial communities from Yellowstone Lake, YNP, Wyoming, USA - YL17G10_0 | ecosystem: Environmental > Aquatic > Freshwater > Lake > Sediment | place: USA: Wyoming | collected...
ATCCTCCGCGAAATCGCGCAGGTTTATCACGTGGTAGCTCGCGGTTCCGGTCTTCTCCGCGATGCCGGTCATTCCCGAGGCGAGCGGTTCCCGGAACATGTCCGGGAAGATCGTGAGAAAATAGATGTCCATACCGGCTCACCCTACCATCTCAAGTCGAGAAGCCCCTCGGGGGGATCTATCTCGATGATTCCCTCTTCCACCGAAACCCTGCGGACGATATCGGGGACGTGCGGCACGAGATATCGTTCGCCTTCGCGTTCGACGATGAGACAGTCCTGGGCCGCGCCGAGGAGCATCTCGACGACGACGCCGAAAGGGTCTCCGTTCTTGAGAACGACGTCGAGACCGATGAGCTGACACGGGAGCAGCTCCTCGGGCAGCGACGAGCCGCCGAGCGCGTCCAGCGAAATCCCCAGGCGCGAGCCGATGAGCGGCTCGGCCGCTTCGATCGTATCGATCCCGTCGAGCTTCAGGATAAAGGTCTCGCCCTTGGGCCGCGAACGCGCGACGTGCACCGTCCGCGTCACCGTCTCGTCGCTCAGGACGTCGATCGCTTCGGCCTTGAGCGCGTCGGGCCAGAAATCGGGCGCCGGAAGAAGCTTCACCTCTCCCTTGAGGCCCACCGCCTTCACGATCGTCCCGAGAATCGCTGCATCGGCCATTCCGCTCAATCCTTCATTCGCGAATCTCGAGGAGCACCTTCTGCCCGAGGCGCGTCGCCGCCGCGTTGACGAGCGCGCGCAGCGCCTTGGCCGTCTGGCCGCTCCGCCCGATGATCTTCCCGACGTCGTCCTTGGCGACCATGAGGACGATGATGTACGTCTCGTCCCGTTTCTCTTCCTCGATGACGATCTTGTCGGGCTTGTCGACGAGCATCTCGGAAATCTTCCGGACCATGGTTTTGATCTTCGCGGTACTCATAGCCCGTTACCCTTCTTTCGGGGCCGCCGGCTCGGCCGGCGCCTCGGCGGCCTTCGCCGCCGCCGCGGCCTTTGCGGCTTTCTTCTTTCCCGGCCGCTGCTTCTTTTCCTTGCCCTCGACGGCCTTCGGCTGCTTCAGCCTCCGCTCGGCGATCTTCGTGTCGACTTCCTGGATCGTGGCCCCCGTGCGCATGAGACGCCACCGCTCCGTGAGCCCGAGCTTCTTCAGGAGAATGCCCACCTTCTCGGAGGGAAGGGCGCCCTGGTCGAGCCAGTAATAGATCCTGTCATCGTCGACCTTGAGCTCGGGGGGCTCGACCATCGGATTGTAATGGCCGAGAATCTCGATGAACCTGCCGTCGCGCGAGCTGCGCGAATCGATGGCGACGATCCGCCAGAAGGGCCGCTTCTTCGTACCCATTCGCCTCATTCTGAGCTTTACCGACAACGTGTACCTCCGTGTCAAACCCGTTCGTTACGAAGGCGGGAGATTGAACGGCATCTTTCCCGCCATTTTCGTGAAACGCTTCATCATCTTCCGCATTTCCTGAAACTGGTTCAGGAGACGGTTCACGTCCTGCACGAGCGTTCCGCTGCCTGCGGCGATGCGGCGCCGCCGCGATCCGTCGATGATGTGGGGATCGCGCCGTTCTTCGGGAGTCATCGAGCGAATGATCGCCTCGATCTTCCTGAGCTCCTTCTCCCCGGCGTCCCCTCCCGCGACTCCGCGGATCTTCACCCCGGGTATCATCCCGAGGACCTGATCGAGCGGGCCCATTTTTCTCAGGCGCTGCAGCTCCCCGAGGAAATCTTCGAGGGTAAACGATTCCCTCCGGATCTTGCGCTCGAGCTCCTGGGCCGTCTTCGCGTCGATCGTCTCCTGGGCCCTTTCGATGAGGGACAGGACGTCTCCCATGCCCAGGATCCTGCTCGCCATGCGGTCGGGGTAGAAGGCCTCCAGGTCATCCACCTTCTCGCCGACGCAGGCGAACTTTATCGGCTTGCCGGTGACGCTCGCGACCGACAAGGCCGCCCCGCCGCGCGTGTCCCCGTCGAGCTTCGTGAGGACCACGCCGGTGAGATCGACCTCCCGCGCGAACTCCTCGGCGACACGCACGGCCTCCTGGCCGGTCATGCTGTCGAGGACGAGAAGCGTCTCTTCCGGTGCCAGAACATCCCTGACGGCTCCGAGCTCCGCCATCATTTCCCTGTCGATGTGGAGCCGCCCCGCGGTATCGACGATGACCGTATCGCAGAGGTCCTTCCTCGCGACCCGCAGCGCGCTCTCCGCTATCTCCACGACCGGGACGTCGGTTCCCGGAGCGTGAATGGGAACGTTGATCTGCCGCGCGAGCACCCTCAGCTGCTCGACCGCGGCGGGCCGGTATATGTCGGCGGCGACGAGGAGCGGGCGGCGCCCCTTCTTGCGAGCGTAAACCGCAAGCTTCGCCGCGAAGCTCGTCTTCCCCGATCCCTGAAGCCCCACGATCATGACGGAGGCGGGCGATCCGGAAAGGTTGAAGCTCACCGGCTTCGTCCCGAGGAGCGTGACGAGCTCCTCGTGGACTATCTTTATTATCTGCTGGTCGGGGGTGAGGCTGTCGAGCACCTTCTGGCCGACGGCGCGCTCGCCCACCCGCCCAACGAACTCCTTGACTACCTTATAGTTAACGTCTGCCTCGAGCAGGGCCCTGCGCACCTCGCGCATGGCCTCGGCGATGTGCCCTTCCCGGACCTTCCCTTGCCCGCGCAGATCCTTGAAAATTCGCGCGAATTTGTCGCTCAGATCCTGAAACAAATAGACCCATCCCCTGCCCGGAAAAATAGTAAATTAACATATTATTTCGATGAATTGCAAGGAAAATCAAGCCCTTATCACAAACCGCGGATCGCCCGAATCGCCCCGGCATAGTCGGAGCACTTGAAGACAGCCGTGCCGGCGACGATGATCTGCGCTCCCTGCTCCCGCACCCGCCAGGCGTTGTCCGGCTTGATTCCGCCGTCCACCTCGATAACGAATCGGCAGCCGTTCTTATCCCTGAAACGTTTCGCTTCGCCGATCTTCGCGATCGCCCCCGCGATGAGATCCTGTCCGCCGAAGCCCGGGACGACGGTCATGACGAGGAGCAGATCGATGTCGGGCAGAAGATGCTCGACCTTCGAGAGCGGCGTATCGGGATTGATCGCGAGCCCCGCGCCGCAGTCGAGCGAACGGATCTGTGCGATGATGCCGGCATGCCCCGTCCGGCACGCTTCCCAGTGAAAGCTCACGGCGGCGCTTCCCGCCTTGACGAATTGCTCCGCATAGGCGGCCGGGTTCGAGATCATGAGGTGCGTGATGAGCGGAACACGCGCGAGCTTCGCGATGGCCTCGACGACCATGGGGCCGAAGGTGATATTGGGGACGAAATTGCCGTCCATCACGTCGAGATGGAGGAAGTCCGCGCCGGCGTCCTCGACGAGGCGTATCTCGCGCTCGAGGCACGAAAAATCCGCCGAGAGGAGAGACGGCGCGACGGCCGCCCGCCCCTTCTCATTCAAGCGCTGAAACGACGAGTTCAATGGTGTCTCCTTCCTTGATCTTCGCGCCCGCGGGCGGAGACTGCGAGAGAATCGCGTTCGGGAATTTTCCATCGCCGCGCTTCCTCGACGCGGCGTGCGTGACGTTGAACCCGAGCCGCTCGAGCCTGTCCTTCACGAACGGGAAATCCCTGCCGACGAGATCGGGCATGACGTACGCCTTCGGCTCTCCGTGCATCGCGACGAGGATGTCGACGGGAGAGCCGTGCGGGACCTTGGTGCCCGTCGAGGGGCTCGTCGCGAGCACGGAAGGCTGTCCCTCGCCCGGAGCGAAGATCCGCACGGTGCGTCCTTTCGCGAGCCCCGAGCTCTCGACGAGAACCTCCGCCTCGCGAAGCGTCTTTCCCGAGAACGATGGCACGATCTCCATTCTGCGTCCCGAGCTCACGGCGACCTTGATCGTTCTTCCCCGCTTGAGCCCCTGCCCCTGCCGGGGCTCCTGCGAGATGACGTATCCCTCCGGGATCTCGTCGGAGCTGCGGGAGCCGGCGACGGCGATCTCGAGACGCTCCTTGCGGCAGACCTCCTGCGCCTGCTTCAGGCTCATTCCCTCGATCGCGGGGGCGATCGCGGCGTTGCCCCGCCCGACGATGCCCGGCATGATGACGAGATCGAACAGGATGACGCCGACGAGGAAAGCCGCCGCGATCAGGAAGAGGTACAGCACGATCGCCGGGTACTGGCGTTTCTTGAGCCGATCAACGAGGCCGCCCGCCAATGATCTCCCCCCTTTCGAGAGCGAAACCGCGGAGAAACTCGGATGCGGAGAGGGCGCGCTTCCCCTCGGCCTGGAGCGTGAGGAGCCGCACCGCGCCCTTTCCGCACGCGACGAGGATCGTGTCCCCCTGCGCCTCGAGGATGGCGCCCGGCGGCGTTCCCCCGGAAACGAGGTCCCGGACTTCCGCCTCGTGGACCTTCAGATAGGCGCCGCGGTACCAGCAGAAGCTCCCCGGCCATGGATTCATGCCGCGAATATGATTGTGCACGGCGAGGGCGTCCCTCTCCCACGGAATGAGCCCGTCTTCCTTGCGCAGAAGCGGCGATTTGACGACTCCCTCTTCGCTCTGCGGCGTCGGGCGCATCCCTTCGCGCGCGATCCGCCGCAGCGTCTCGACGAGAAGCGGAGCTCCCGCGGCCGCGAGCCGCTCCGAGAGCCGCCCCGCGTTCTCCGCCGGATCGATATCGACGACCGTCTGCAGATAGATCGGGCCGGCATCGAGCGCCTCGGCCATCTCCATGGTCGTCACGCCGGTGCGGGAATCGCCGTTCACGATCGCGCCGACGATGGGGCTCGCGCCCCGGTACCGGGGCAGGAGCGAGGCGTGGAGGTTGATGTTCCCCTTCTTCGCGATGCCGAGGGCCTCTTTCGGCAAGATCCTCCCGAACGAGACGACGACGAAAAAATCGGGAGCGGCGGAGCGGAGATCGTCCAGCGCGCCCCCCTCCCGAAAATTCCCGATTATCCTTACCGGAATCCCTTTCTTTTCGGCGAGCGCGCGGACCGGAGTGGGAAGGACCTTCTTGCCGCGGCCAGCGGGCCGATCGGGCTGCGTCACGACGAGCACCGGCGTGAACTCGCTCGCGGCGAGCGCTTCGAGGGACGGCAGAGCGAAGGCGGGGGATCCGAAAAACACCAGACGCTCCATCGCTATTTCTCCTTGCCGTCGCCGGCAAGGGTCCTGAGCTTTGCCTTGATGAGCGAACGTTTCGCGAACGAAAGCCGGTCGATGAACAGCACGCCGTTCAGGTGGTCGAGCTCATGCTGCACGATCCTCGCGAGAAGCCCTTCCGCCTCGAGCGTATGCTCCTTCCCGCTCTCGTCCTGGTAGAGGACGGTGACGCGCTCGGGACGCTCGACGTCTCCCCTGACGCCGGGAACGCTCAGGCAGCCCTCTTCGAGCTTCACCGTCTCGCGCGAGGCGGCGACGATCCGGGGGTTGATCATCTTGATGAGCCTCGCGTCGTCTTCCGGCTCGGGATTCATGATCGCGATCTGCCTCGAGATGCCGATCTGCGGGGCGGCGAGACCGACCCCCTTCGCGGCGATCATCGTCCTCTCCATGTTCTCGAAAAGCGGCTTGAGCTCGGGGCCGAACTCCTCGACGTTCTTTCCCTTCCCGCGCAGCACCCGGTCCCCGTATTTCCGTATGCCGAACGATTCCGCCATGCGTCACCTCTCGCGGAAATAGCCGCCCGAGCCCGCTTCCCTATTCCGCCTTCTTGTCGATAACGGCGGCGACGGCGCTCTTGACGAGCTCGATCTTCACTTCTTCCGAAATCTTGAGAACGATCATATTATCCTTCACGTCGGCGATCGTGCCGTACATGCCGCCGGTCGTCACGATGCGGTCCCCCTTGCGCATCGCGTTGAGCATGCTCTGATGCTGCTTCTGCTTCTTCTGCTGCGGCAGAATGAGGAGGAGATAGAAAATGACGAAGATCAGGAGAATCGGCACGAAGCTCACGAGGAGAGAGGGGCCGCCCTTGGCGCCTCCCGACGGATTGTTGCTGAACGCGAAGAATAGACTATGCATCGTTCCTCCTTTAAACGGACCTTTCAGGCACACTGCCGACCGGATTGTAGGCTCGGTAAAAGCCCTCTCTCCACTGCGAAAATCTTCCTTCCCGTATAACTTGCCTCATTTCCGAGACGAGATGCAAGTAAAAATAGAGGCTGTGATAGGTTGCGAGCCGCGGCCCGAGCATCTCCCCCGCGTTGAAGAGATGCCGGAGATACGCGCGGCTGTACGTCCGGCATACCTCGCAGCGGCAATCGGGGTCGAGCGGAGCGCCGTCCCGGGCGTATGCCGCGTTTCTGACGACGAGCTTTCCCCGCGAGGTGAACACGCTCCCGTTCCTCGCGTTGCGCGTCGGCACGACGCAGTCGAAGAGATCGATCCCGCGCGCGACCGCCTCGACGATGTCCTCGGGATGGCCGACCCCCATGAGGTAGCGCGGCCTGTCCGCGGGGAGAAGGCTCGCGGTGCGGGCGGCCGTGTCGAAGGTCTCCGCCTTCGATTCGCCGACGGAGAGCCCGCCGATCGCGTAGCCGGGAAAATCGAGCGCGACGATTTCCCGCGCCGAGCGCTCCCTGAGATCCGGATAGAGAGAGCCCTGAACGATGCCGAAGAGCACGCGCTCGTACCCCGCGCGCGTCACGCGCGCCCCGCGCGCGGCGAGGCTCCGCGTCGCCCAGAGCGTGGTGCGCTCGACCGCGCGTTCCGCGCGCGCGCGATCGCAGGGATACTCCGCGCACTCGTCGAGGACCATCATGACGTCGGACCCGATGGAGAGCTGTATGTCGACGACCCGTTCGGGAGTGAGGAAATGGGTGGATCCGTCGAGGTGCGACTTGAATTCCACGCCTTCGTCCCCGATTCTGTTGAGATCGGCGAGGCTCAGCACCTGGTACCCGCCGCTGTCGGTGAGAACGGGGCCTTTCCAGCCCATGAACCGGTGGATGCCTCCCGCCTCCTCGATGAGCTTCTCGCCGGGCCGCAGGTAGAGATGATACGTGTTCGAGAGGATCATGGCGGCGCCGATCTCCTCGAGGTCCCGCGCCGAGAGCGACTTGACCGTGCCCTGTGTTCCGACCGGCATGAACGCGGGAGTCTCGACGGGACCGTGATCGGTCTCGATGAGACCGCACCGCGCTCCCGAAGGATCGACGTTTCGCAGCGTGAAACCGAACGGCATAGGCGGCACCCGCTACCGGATGAACATCACGTCCCCGTAGCTGTAGAACCTGAACTTTCTCCCGACCGCCCACCGGTACGTCCTGAGCACCGTTTCCCTGTCCGCGAACGCCGCGACGAGAAGGAGCAGGCTCGATTTGGGCAGATGGAGGTTCGTGAGAAGCGCGTCGACGATCCTGAACCGGTATCCCGGATAGATGAAGAGATCGGTCGTTCCCGCGAGATAGGTCTCGCCGTCGATGACGCGCTCCTCCTGGTTCGCGAACGGCCCGCGGGCGAGCGTCTCGAGAACGCGCGTCGTCGTCGTGCCGACCGCGACGAGCCGTCTTCCCGAGCGGCGGGCGTCCCTGATCTCGTCCCAGTTGTCCTTTCGGATGAGCGCGAACTCGGGCTCGAGCCGGTTTTCCTCGACCGTCTCGTTCGCGAGCGGGCGAAACGTCCCGGGGCCGACGTGCAGCGTCACGGGCACGACCGTCACGCCCCGGCGCTTGACGTCGGACAGAACCTCTTCGGTGAAATGGAGCCCCGCGGTGGGCGCCGCGACCGAGCCGTCGCGGCGGGCGTACACCGTCTGATAGCGCTCGCGGTCGAGCTCGTCGTCCTCGCGCTTGATGTAGGGGGGCAGCGGCACGTGCCCGTATTCCTCGAGAAAGCGGTTTTCCTCGATCGAGGCGGGAAGGCTCACCTGCCACTCCCCCTCGCCGGCCTTCGGCCCGATCGCGATCTCGAGATCCCCCTCCCCGACGAGCACGGCCTCTCCCGCGCCGAGCCTGCTCGCGGGCCGCAGCATCGCGATCCATCGCCGGTCGGAGACACGCCTCACGAGGAAGATCTCGACGAGCCCCCCGCTCTTTCTCCTGCACATGATCCGCGCCGGTATGACGCGCGTTTCGTTGACGGCGAGGATATCGCCCTCCTGGAGAAAGCGCGGGAAATTCGAGAACAGCGTCTCCCTGATATCCTCGCCGGAACGGTCGAGGACGATGAGCCGGCTCTCGTCGCGCGCCTTCGGGGGATGTTGCGCGACGAGCTCCCGCGGAAGCTCGTAATCGAAATCGCTGAGTTTCATGGTCGACCGGTTTTCGCGTGAGCCTCTAGAGCAGATCCGGCTGCTTGCCGCCGCCCGTTTTCGGGATCTTCAGATGGCGATATCCCGCATCCGTCGCCATCCTCCCGCGCGAAGTGCGCTGGATCAGACCTTCCTGGATGAGGAAGGGTTCGTAGATGTCCTCGATCGTTTCCGCCTCCTCGGACACGGCGACAGAAAGAGAGCTGATGCCGACCGGCCCTCCGGAGAACTTCTCGATGATCGCCGCGAGCAGCCGCCGGTCCATCTCGTTCAGCCCCTTCTCGTCGACCTCGAGCATCCCGAGCGCGTAATCGGCGATCTCGCGATCGATTCTCCCCTTCCCCTTGATCTGGGCGAAGTCGCGGACGCGGCGCAGGAGCCGGTTGGCGATGCGCGGCGTTCCCCGGGAACGCTTGGCGATCTCGATCGTCCCCTCGTCGTCGATCTCGATATCGAGGAGCTGCGCGGAGCGATTGACGATGCGAACGAGATCCTCGGCCTCGTAGAAACCGAGGCGTGCAACGACACCGAAACGGCTCCGCATCGGCGGCGTGATCATTCCCGCGCGCGTCGTCGCGCCGACGAGGGTGAACGGCTCGATCGTGATCGAATAGTGCCGCGCGTGCGGCCCTTTGTCGACGATGAGCTCGCACCGGAATTCCTCCATCGCGGGGTAGAGGTGCTCCTCCACGACCCGGCTCAGGCGGTGTATCTCGTCGATGAACACGACGTCGCGCTTCTCGATCTGCGTGAGAATGCCGAGCAGCTCCGCCGCGTTCTGGAACACGGGGCCCGAGGTCGTCCGGATCGCGACGCCGAGCTCGTGCGCGATGATATGGGCGAGCGTGGTCTTTCCGAGACCGGGCGGGCCGTAAAGGAGGACGTGGTCGAGAGCTTCGCCGCGCTGCTTCGCCGCCTCGATGAAGACGGTGAGATTCTCCTTCACCTTCGACTGGCCGACGAACTCGTCGAGCGTCTTCGGCCTCAGCCTCGACTCGGACTGGATCTCGTCCGGCGACACCTTCGGATCGGTGATGAAGCCCGCCGGCGCCTTATCGATTTCTTTTCGCTCCATCGTCTATATCGCTTTCAGCGCCTCGCGCACGAGATCCTCGACGCGGTACGAGGTCCCGAGCGTCGATACATTCACCCGTTCGAGCGCCTTGATCGCGTTCGCCCGCGAGAGGCCGATCGATTCGAGGGCCGTGACCGCCTCATCGAAGAGCTCGCGCGGCATGCCCGCCTGCGCGGCGGCGACCGCGGGGAGATAGCGCTCGAGCTCGATCTTGTCCTTGAGCTCGAGAATGATCCGTTCCGCGGTCTTCTTTCCGATTCCCGGGATGGAGACGAGCGTCCTCGCCTTCTCCTCGTGGATGATGCGGGCGAGCTCCCCGGCGCCCGTGAGCGCGAGGACGGAGAGCGCGAGCTTGGGCCCCACACCGCTCACGCCGATGAGCATCCGGAAAAGGTGCCGTTCGTTCTCGTCGGGAAAACCGTAGAGCGCGAGCGTATCCTCGCGGACGTGGAGGTACGTGTGGAGACGCACCCGCTCTCCCTCGTCCCCGAGGGATTCGGCGACGCGCAGGGGCACCGACACCTCGAAGCCGACGCCGCCGATCTCGACGACGATTCGGTTCCCGTCCCTGGCGCGCAGGATTCCATCGATCGAGGAGATCATGTCGCGGACCTCCTGCGATCTCCGGCCCGCGCGGCATGGCAGAACGCGACGGCGAGGGCGTCCGTTTCGTCCTCCGTCTCCGGCTCGTGATCGAGCCGCATGAGCCGCCCCACCATCGCGGCGACCTGGCTCTTGTGCGCCCCGCCCGCGCCCGTGACGCTGCTCTTGACCTC
>Ga0315286_10008479_pt1 | contig 10117 bp, 5 predicted proteins | sample YL17G10_0_MG_FD_205038 | JGI IMG/M metagenome (GOLD analysis project Ga0315286, IMG submission 205038) | Sediment microbial communities from Yellowstone Lake, YNP, Wyoming, USA - YL17G10_0 | ecosystem: Environmental > Aquatic > Freshwater > Lake > Sediment | place: USA: Wyoming | collected...
AAGTCTCGTTCGGCAAGGTGAGCGGCTACGACGTGCCGGAGCTGAGAGGTTACGTCTCGACCTCGGCCCCGGGCAGTCCGATTATCCCCCAGGCGATACTGCCGTTCGCGGTGCCGCCGACCGCAACCGTGACCAACGTTGAGGTCATCGCATCCGAGCAGACCGAACTGGCCGGAACCTACCGGATTCACCCGGCGCAGACCCCGCGAGCGCTATCGGACAAGCGCCCGGCGGTGTTCGTGGAGCCGGATGCGTCGGTCTATGGTTCGTCCGCGGCTTTCCCGGGCAGGCTGACTGAGTTCAACTACACCGGGACCAAGGGCGGCTATCGCGTGTGCGGCGTGAGCGCATTCCCGCTGCAGTACGTGCCGCTGACCGGCAAGGTCACGCTCTACACGTCGCTGACCCTGCGCGTGACGTATGACGAGACCGGCTGGGACGCGATTCCGCTGACCGGGAAACAGGCCCGGCCGGCCGCGCAGGAACTGCGGTCGCTGGTGGTGAATCCGGATGCGCTGACCAAGTTCGCGCCGCCCGAGCGGGTGTCGGACCCGACCGACGCCGAGTACGTCATCATCACCGCGGATTCCTACGTCGCGACCCTGCAGCCGCTCTGCGACTGGCACTCCAAGAAGGGCTACACCTCGGTGATCAAGACCGTGGCCTGGATTACTTCGACCTATCCGGGCACCGACAATGCGGCGAAGATCCGGAACTTCATCATTGACTACAACGCGAACCACGGCACGATGCTCGTGCTGCTCGCCGGCTCGACCTCAACGATTCCCAGCCGGCGCGGGCGCTCCTATGTCAGCAGCGAGACCGGCAACGTGCCGGCCGACCTGTACTACGGCGACCTGCAATGGTCGTGGGACGGCAATCACAACAGCATTTACGGCGAGATAACCGGCGATACGGTTGACTTCTACTACGACGTCTACGTCGGCCGGGCGCCGATAGCGAGCACGGCAAACGCGCAGACTCTGGTGAACAAGGTCTTCGGCTACGAGAAGGCCCCGAACACGAGTTACATCAAGAAGGTCTACCTGCCCTACGTGAACCTGTTCTCGGGCTATTCCGGCAAGTGCGTCGAGGACACGATCTCCAACATCACGCCGACCGGCTGGACCGACACGGAGGCCAGCTCGCCGACAACCTCGGCTTTCCAGACGGCAATCAACACCGGGTACGGCTATTGCCATGCCGCGGCGCACGGCGATGACGTCGGGTTCTATACCGACATGGGTACGCCGATCTATACCACGGGCAATGCCGCGGCGCAGACCAACGGCATGGACAAGCTGAACATCATGAACTCGATGGCCTGCATCTCGGGCAACTTCGAGAACATGAACAGCCTGTCGGTGATTCTGGCGAACAACGCCAACGGCGGGACGGTCGCGAATATCCTCAACTCGCGGCTGGGCTGGGGCACGCCGCCCGCGTTCGGTCCCTCGGAGAAACTCTGCGCCCGGTTCTACGACTTCTTCATCAACCGCGACTCGTTCCTGGTCGGCGTCACCGTGGCGCGGAGCAAGGACTACTACGCAACGCTGTGCCAGGGCCAGGAAGTCTGGCGCTGGTGCTTCTATGACCAGAATCTGCTGGGCGACCCGGGCATGCCGGTCTGGAGCGATGTGCCGGCAACGATGACCGCAACCCGACCGGATTCGATTTTCACCGGTCCGCAGTCGATGCGCGTCACCGTGCTGAGTGGAGGAAACCCGGTGGCAAACGCCTCGGTCGGCCTGTACAAGGCCGGTGACGTCTGCACCCGGGGTCTGACCAATATTTCCGGCATCGCGGACGTCTTCGTCAGTCCCGGGACCACGGGCCGAATCTACGTCACAGTGAGCGCGCAGGACAAGCTGCCGCTCGAGGATTCGACACGAGTCGTGGCGGGCACGCCGATGCCGTACATGACGTTCCAGAGCATGGTGGTGGATGACGCCGGCGGCAACAATAACGGCCGGCTGGACCCGGGCGAGAGCGCGGACCTGATGGTCACAATCCGCAACACCGGCAACGCCACCGCGCACAGCGCCCAGGGTGTCCTGCGTACCGCGTCGAGCTACATCACATTCGTGGACTCGACGTCAAACTACGGCGATATCGCGCAGAATGACACGGCGCGGGGCGACGCCTATCGCGTCACCGCCGCCGGCGGGACCCCGCCCGGCGCGACGATTCCGTTCACGGTGCACGTGACTTCGCCCGAAGGTAGCTGGGACCTCGGATTCAACCTGATTGTCGGGCAGCCGATTCAGCCCGGTTCGGTCTGGGCGGATATTGACACCGCGAACTGCGCGCTGACCGTCTGCGCGCTGGGTTCCATCGGCAAGGACCAGCCGGACGGCCAGGGCCATGGGTTCAAGTGGCCCAAGGCCGGGGTGAGCAAACTCTACTACGCCGGCTTCCTGTACGGGAACTCAGCGAGCTACGTTGTTGACCACTACTACGGAAACCCGGCGTCGAGCATCAATAATGACTTCCGGATTGTCGACAGCGTGCGCTCGACGATACCGGTTGAGATGGGCGACGAGCAGTTGACTTCGGTGATGAGCGATGCCGGGCATTCGACGCCGAAGACCGTGCGCGTGACCCAGCGCGCGGTGCAGGTGGCGAACCCGGGCTATGACGACTTCACGGTGCTGGTCTATGACATCCAGAATCAGGGTGCTTCCGCGATCAGCGGCGGCTACGCGGCAATCATGGCCGACTTCGACATCTATGCCCCGTCCGGCCCGTCGGACCGGGGTCGGTCCGATGCCTCCCGCCGTGCGGCCTGGCTGCGCGGCTCCAACACCGCCAACCCGACGCTGGGCCTGAAGGTGCTGTTCCCGGCGGTGGCCAGCAACCTGGCGCTGATTGACCACGACAAGTACGTCTATCCGGATTCGGCGATGAGCGAGAGCATGAAGTACCGGTTCATGAACGGCGCAATCAGCATGCCGAACTCCAATCGAGACTACGACTGGTCGCTGGTGACCGCGACCGGGTCGTTCGACCTCGCGGTGGGGGGCTCCCAGCGCGTGGCGTTCGCGATACTGGGCGGCACCGACAGTCTCAACTTCGGCGTGAACGCGGACAGCGCGCAGTCGTGGTGGGACCACAACGCGTCAATCTTCGAGCCGGGCAACGAGCGCGGCGACCTGCCGGGTCTTTCTTTCATCCGGCTCGCGCCCAACCCGTTCACGCGCGCGGCGCAGATTTCCTACATCATGCCGGTCGCCGGGCGGCTGGCGGTTCAGGTCTACGATGCGGCCGGCAATTTGAAGGACAACGTATTCGACCGTGAGCTTGCAGCCGGCAGGGGCACGTTCAACTGGCAGCCCCGGGGTCTGGCCGGCGGCATCTACTTCCTCAAAGTCTCGACTCCCTGCGGGAGCCAGACCGAGAAGTTCATGCTGCTCAAGTAGCCGGAGGCAGGAATCGCAATGGACAGGGGCTCGCAAGAGCCCCTGTCGTTTTCCCCCGGGAGCCGAAACTGAAACACGACGGCACGACGAATACAACGTAAAGCCCTTATCCCTCCGACATCCGAGTGAGAAATCGCAATCGTCGTTGTTGCACCCGTCTGGTGACGGCGGATTTCCCATTCACGAACCGGCGGGTGTGCTGGGCTTCGTCTTCCCGTGGTGGTCGTTGTGTCGTTGTGGTGAGTCTATCTCGGGATTCAGGCTTTTCGCAGCCACTTGATTGACCAGCGGGCTGTGGTATAATCGAGGTGCCATGAAGCTATTTTCCCTGACCAGAACGACTCTCATCGCAGTTTTCGTCGCCCTGCTGGCAATCTCGTGCGGAGGAGGGGGCGGCAACCAGACCCTGGCGCGATTGAACCGGGAGGTCAAGGCCAACCCGGACAGTCCTGACGCCCTTGCTCAACGCGGCCGGCACTATCTCGAGGTCGCCGAATATGCCAGGGCGCTCGACGACTTCAGACAAGCCAGCCAGTCGCGGGGCAATGACGCGGCGCTCCACGTGCTGTGTGCGCGCGCCTATCTGGGATTGAAGCAGTATGACAACGCGCATTCGCGGCTGACCAAGGCGCGGATGTTCAACGTCAACCTGCAGGACGCCTACTGGGTGCGCGGGCAGGTGCTCGATGCCCAGGGGCAGCCGGACGCGGCGTTGGCCCGGTTCGACACTGCGGTCGGGATTGACCGGAAGAAGACCGAGCCGCTGCTGAAGCGCGCCGAGTTCCTTGTCCGGACCCAGCACTATGCCGATGCCCAGAAGGACATCGCCAAGGCCATCAGCCTGGATTCAAACAGCGCGGCAGTCTACAGCACCGCGGGTAGAGTGTACGCGGCGCTGAACAAGCCGGATTCGACGTTCATCGCGCTCGACCGGGCGGCGCTGCTTGACTCGCTGAACCCGCGCAACCTCTCGGAACTGGCGCGTGCCTTCTATGACCTGCACGACAAAAAGAGCGCAACTCGCTACTACACGCAGGCGCTGAGGTACAAGGACCGCCTGTCGGCCAAAGAACAGAAGGGGATTGAAGAGCAGCTCGCGAAGCTGCAGGGCGAGTAGCCTTCGGCCGGCAAGCCGATTGCCGCGGATGGGGTCTGTCAGCGGCGCTCGGCGAGCATGGTGAGCAGGGTGAACAGGAACAGGCGGCGATTGACGTTGGACTCGCATTCCCGGCGTGCACGGAGCAGGACTTCCAGGCGGCGCTGGATGAGCGCGGTGGTGAGCGCCTTCGCGCGTTGCGCCACGGCCTTGTTGCGCCGGGCATAGGCCGCGGCGTGGCCCAGGCTCACGAGCAGGGCCTGGCGGTACAGGAAGAGTAGCGAGTCAACGACGCTCTGAGTCGGAATCTTCTCGGCCTCCTCGGCAAGCACGCGGCAGGCTTCAATTGTCGGCTGCTCAAGGCAGAAGAACTCGATTGCCTGAGGCAGCAGGAAGTCCTCCGGGCGTTCCAGGTAGTTCAGAGCCCGGCGCAGCGAGCCGTCCGCGACCTCGGCGGCAATCTCGGCTTCAGCCTCTTTGGCCTTGTCCTGCCGGACAAGGTAGCCGGTGATTTCGGCCGGCTTGAGAAATGAGAACGCGACCGTCTGACACCGGGAGCGAATGGTATCGAGCAGTTTGTGCGGGCGTTCGGTGACCAGGATGAAGGTCGAGTCCGGCTGGGGCTCTTCAAGCGTCTTCAGGAAGGCGTTGGCCGAGACCTGGTTCATCTGGTCGGCGTCAAGGACAATCACGACCTTGCGCCGGGCGCGCACCGGGCGATAGGCCATTTCGCTGCGCAGCCAGTGAATCGCGGCAATCGAGATGTTCCAGCGGGACTCGGATTCCGGGCGCGGCTTGCCCAGTCCATATTCCGGGGCGCGTTGCATGGTCTCGTCAATGATGCGCTGGCGGTCCTTGCCGCGCCGGGTTTCGTCCTCGGATTCGCTCTCCGGCTTCAGCGGCGTTACGATTTTGACATCCGGATGGCTGAGATTGGCGATGTGCCGGCATTCACTGCATTCACCGCACGGCACGGCCCGGGGGGGAGACGCCTGAGCGTCAACCGACTGCGGTTCGAGCAGACCAAGACTCGATTCCCTGACTTCTTGCGTCCGTGAATCCTTGCCCGTGCAGTTGATGGCTTGGGCGAAGCGCAGCGCCATGGTCCGCTTGCCCACGCCGCCCGGCCCGGCAAAGATGAACGACGGGAACGTGCCGCGCTTCAGGCAGGCCTCAAGCACGGACCTGGCCAGTTCCTGGTTGATGATGGCGGGCTGAAAGGGCACGACGGATGACGCCTAACGCTTGACGCTGGAAGCCACCGCAGGTAGTAAGTGGCTACTCACTACTTACCACTCACTACTTACTATTCCTAGCGCAGATAGTTGAGCGGGTCAACCGGACCGTTGGATTTCCGGAGTTCGAAGTAGACCGTTGAGTTGGCGTGGCCGAGCAGAGCGCCCGGTTCCACGGCCTCGCCGACCGCGACCCCGATGTCCTGCAGGTTGCCATAGACCGAGAAAGTGCCCGCGCCGTGGTCGACGATCACGAGATTGCCGTAGGTCATGAATTCCTCGGCGTAGCTGACCCGGCCTTTGGCGACCGAGGTGACCGCGGCGCCGGCGACAGCGGCAATCACCAGCCCGTTGTTGCGGGTCCGGGTGCCGTAGGCGGCATTGGTCTGGTCCCCGTACCCGACCTGGACGCGGCCTGAAACCGGCCAGGGCAGCCCGCCCTGTGGTTTCGTGGCCAGCGCGCCGGTGCCGGCCGGGGTCGCGCCGGGCTGCTGTTCGAGCCGGCTGATCAGGCGCTCAATCTCCTCGGCCGCGGCAGCAAGCCGCTCGGCGAGTTCGGCTTTGGCGGTTTCTTCCCGGTCCAGGGTCTTGACCGTCTGGGACCGGAACTCCTTGTCGGCCTGGAGCCGGCGCTGGCGCGCCTCGTATTCCTTCTGCAGCTCGCGCAGGGACGCCGCCGCGTATTTGAAGTGGCTGGCCTGGGCGTTCAAGTCACCCTGCAGCTTGATGAGTTCATTCGCGCGTCGGTTGTCGGCCTCAGCAATCATCCGCAGGTAGTAGAGCTTCTTGAACACGTCGGGCATGGACTTGGCGCTGAGCAGCAGTTCGAGCTCGAAGAGCCGGCCGTACTTGTAGAGGCCGATAAGGCGTTGCTCCAGGTCCTGGCGCTGGTTCTCAATCTGCTCGCCGATGTTGAACATCGCGCGCCGGATGCGGTCTACCTGGACCTGCTTTTCGCGCTGGGCCTGCTCGATTTCCGCGGTAAGCCGGCGGATGAGTCGGAGCTTGTCCTCGTCTTCCATCACCAGGTCCTGCGCCGCGCTGCGCTCGTGACGCAGCTCCGCCAGCCGTTTCTCGACCGATTCCAGGCGCGCCCGGGTCTCGTACAGCTGCTGGCGCTGCTCGTCAACCGTGCTCTGGGCCAGGACCACGACCGAGGTCAGGACCAGGAATGCGATGGCGTGCCAGGGCTTCATGATGAATGACGAATGATGAATAGTGAATGGTGAATCATCGGCGACAGCTATGCGTCGGGCGTCATGCTTCCTTGGTGAACCGGCTGAGCGCGACGTCGGCGCCCAGGTAGCCGAGCACTCCGCCGAAGGCGATATTGAAGATCACGATGCCGACAATCGGGAAGATCGGCTGGGGAATCTGGGTGAGCGCGACCTGGTACATGACCAGCGAAAGGACAAAAGCAATCGCTCCGCCGACCGCGCCCTGCAGCACCCCTTCCCAGTAGAACGGGCCGCGAATCATCGCGTCGCTCGCGCCCACCAGGCGCATGATCTCGATCTCCTTGCTGCGCGTGGCAATCACCGATTCGATGGACTGGAAGATGATGAAGACCACGGCCAGCCCGATGATAATCAGCAGGGCGATGTCCAGCACCAGCGCGGTCTGGAAGATGCGTTCGAGCCGGGTGAGCAGGTCCCGGCCGGACCAGACCTCCTTGACTCCGGGCATGATGGAAATCTTGCGCTCGACTTCGTTCAGATTCTTCGGCAGAGTGTAGCCCGGCGCGAGCTTGATCCGCAGCGACGCGGGCAGGGGATTGTGGCCAAGCGCGTCCACAATCGCCGCGCTCTCACCCAGGTCCTGCTTCAATTCGACGAGCGCTTCTTCCTTGCTGACGTAGCGAACGTCCTGGATGCCGGCGACCAGCTTCAGGCTCGTGCTCAACTCGTTCGGGTTGGCATCGTCGGCGATGAAGGCGTAGACCTCGACCCGGTCCCGAGCGGTCCTGAGCAGGCTGAACAGGTTGAGGGTGATGACCCCGAAAAGCGTGAACAGCAGCAGGCAGATGCCCTGCACCGCCACCGACATCAGGAATGCGCTGCGATGCCGGCGCACGCCGCGCATGGACTCGCGGAGGATGTTACTCAACGCCATCAGAACCTCCAACAGCTAGAGTAGTGTCTAGTGGTCTAGTGGCCGAGTGACCAAGTGACGGCCCGTCTTTCACTGGACCACTGGACCACTGGGTCACTGGACCACTTCCTGGTGATACGTCAGGCCACATCGGTCTTCACCCTTCCATTCTCAACCAGGACAAACCGCTTGCGCGCCTGCGTGGCGCGGGAAATGTCATGGGTCGCCATTATCACGGTCGTACCCTGGTAGTTTATCTCCTTCAGAATATCCAGCACTTCCAGCGCGCCCTTGGGGTCAATGTTGCCGGTCGGCTCATCGGCCAGCAGAATATCCGGGTTCTTGACCAGCGCGCGGGCAATCGAGACCTTCTGCTGTTCGCCGCCCGAGAGCTGGTGGGGATAGGAGTCGCGCTTGTGCAGGATGCCGACGCGAATCATCGTATTCTCGACCTGCTGGGGCACGAGATGGGACGGCGTGCCGATGGCGCGCAGCACGAACTCGAGGTTGTCATAGACCGTGCGGTCCATCAACAGCTTGAAGTCCTGGAATACGATTCCGATGTGGCGGCGCAATTCCGGAATCTCGGCCGGCTTCATCCGGTGCAGGTCGTAGCCCATCACGTTAATCCGGCCCGCGGTCGGCAGTTCCTCACGGTACATCAGGCGGAGCAGGGTGGTCTTGCCTGCGCCGGTCGGGCCGATAATGAACGCGAACTCGCCGCGGTCGAACTTCATACTGACGTCAACCAGGGCGTGCCACGACTTTTCGTAGGTCTTACTGACGTTCTCGAATTCAATCATGGTTCGAGAATGATAGACAAAAAGCCCCGGATGTCAACGACTGGCGCGGGCATGGGGCCGGACAGAGGCAGCGCAGTGTCCGGCTAGCGGATGAAGGCTTTGGTCGGGGTCTGGATACGGACGACGTAGATGCCCGGGGGGATGTGGTCGCCGATTTCCAGAGCTCCGGCCGTTGCGCGGTCTGGACGGACCGTTGCGACGACGCGGCCCGAGACGTCGAGAAGCGATACACTGGACCAGTCGGCACCACTGGCTGCGATGCTCACCCGGCCAGTCGAGCTGATGGCGTGGACGTCGATTCCCGGCTCGGTTCCCTGTGTTGCGCCGGACTGCGAGTTCTCCTTGACCGGTTGCCCTGCGTGTGGTTCGGAGAACAGCATTGAGAGATTCTCGGTTTGCCAGATGTCGAGCGACCGGGCGTCGCGAATGGCATAGAAGGTCCCGGCGTCATCGAACGTCAACTGAGCGCCTTTCTTGACCTTCTTCCGGCCCGGAATGCCGGGCGCCAGCTTCCAGTACCCGTCCAGCGTGTAGTACCAGCATTCGCTGGTTCCGCCCTTGAGACAGGCGATGCTGTTGCCCGGGACGATGTTGTTGGCTGCCAGACAGGAGCCTTCTTTGATTCCCGCGCCGACGACGTCCGGCAGGCGGAACCAGGTATCGCCCTCGATACTGAACGCCCAGAACTCATTGCCCTTGCCGCCCTTGAGGGCATAGACGTAGTCGTTGTCACAGGCAAGACAGGCCCCTTTGGTCACTGGCGAACCAGGAATGTCCAGCCGACGAAGCCACTGTCCGGCATCGCGGTCAAAGGACCAGAATTCGCAGGTCTTGCCGCCCTTGAGCGCAAACAGCGGGTCGCCGTTGTCCGAGGTGATACAGCTACCGGGCTTCATCTTCGTTTCACCCGGGATGTCGGGCAGGCGGGCCCAGGTATCGAAGTCCGGGGCGTAGCTCCAGAACTCCTTCGAGCGCGTGCGCGAAACGACCAGTCCGACCCCGTCATAGACCATCGAACCGTCCTTGAGTTCGACCGGAATCGGCTTCTTTTCCTGCCAGACTCCGCTGCCGAGCCCGTAGGACCGCAGTTGCTGGGTCGCTTTGTCCAGCACGTAGAGCGCGTTGCTGTCCGGCACACTGGCAAGGAGCACACCGCGCTTCGGCTTGGCGGGCATCGTCGCCAAGGGTCGCCAGAAATCCAGCGACTCGCCGCCGCCGTCAACGGTCTTGAGAAGCCAGTAAAAGCCCATCGAGTCTTTGCAGTGCACATAGCCAACGGAAGTCCCTTTGACAAATGACATCGGCCCCATGTCGCAGAACTTGCGTATCGGCAGGCGCAGGCGATGGAAGTGCTGTCCGTCCGTGGTTCTGTACAGCCTGTAGTCGTCGTAGTCGCCTGACCTCGGCTTGACAGCCGAAACGTAGCCGATAGTGCTGCTTACGAACTGCATGTGCATCTGGTCAGGGTCGCTT
>Ga0315286_10008480_pt1 | contig 10116 bp, 9 predicted proteins | sample YL17G10_0_MG_FD_205038 | JGI IMG/M metagenome (GOLD analysis project Ga0315286, IMG submission 205038) | Sediment microbial communities from Yellowstone Lake, YNP, Wyoming, USA - YL17G10_0 | ecosystem: Environmental > Aquatic > Freshwater > Lake > Sediment | place: USA: Wyoming | collected...
GCCGCTCCTCGGCGCAGTCGGGACACCTGATACGGGCGAACCCGCATTTCGGATTGCCGCAGTCAAGATACTTCTCGACCACCTCCTTGACGATCGGTCGGAAAAAGCCGTACTCCCGCTCGAAACGACTCTCATACTCCGTCAGGAACCTGTCGAAATGATGGAAAAGCACCCGGTAGAGAACGGTCCGCTCCGGATGTCGAGGACGATAGACTCCCGCCATAGCGGGAGAATAGCCTCAAGAAACGGGCCAACATCAAGAAAATGACCGCGTCTCCATGGAAAGAGACGATGACCGCGGCCCGGAAGGGCGAATAAGGTCGAGAAAACGTCAACAGCCGTTGACGCTCGACCCGGAGAATGGAAACAGCCGGGTACGGACACACCGCCATGCCCACGGCCGGCCCGAGGCGAAGCAGCGGCAGGAGCCTGCGGACCCATTTCTACGGATATCCGGACCCGAGTTTGACACGCTTAGCCCAAGTTCACCAGAAATAGAAGAGACCGAGGCATTTTAGGGTGTTGGAGGCATGTAGCGGGGGGATGAGTCCCCGGGGTTCCAGGGCGTTTGTTTTGCCGGACTCTTCCGTCAATTGTCCGGGCACTTGGTGACCTTCCGGACATTGTGGCGCGTCCCCGCCGAATCCGTGTAGTCGAGGGTCAGCGTGACTCCCTCGCTGGCTTTGAACAACAGCCCGTTGGTTTGGATCGTCACGAAGGTGTCGGCGCCGGCGGCTATGGCCGGGACCGGGATCACGGTCGTGACAAGACCCGAACCCCTGAGGTCGTGCAGCTGGACCGTCAGCGTGCCCGGGTTGGAAGCCAGATTGCCATGGTTCTTGATCCAAAAATCCGGATCGAGAATGGCGACGACGTCGAGAAATTCCTGAATGTCGTCGCAGGGGGGCAGCCGTAACCCGGGATACTGCAGATATTGACGCTGAGACGGGCGCAGTTCGTGCAGAGCGCGAGCTGTTTCTCGGCATTGGGGAATTTGGCGCCCATCGCGGAGAGCTGTCGCGCCTGGGCCTGGTCCGAAAGCCCCCATGCCGCGCCGACGGCCAGGGCCGCGGCCGCGAAGACGCATAAAACGCGAGAATGGCTCGGAAAGGCATGGAATAACATCTTTCCCTCCTTTTGCCCCCAATTATAACCCCCCGATCGAGATGATGAAAGCGGAATTTCGCCCCTTAGGACGAAGGGACGAGGCCCGTTCGGCCGAGAAAATTGAAAATGGTTTCGGCCGCCAGGCGGTTGGCGACCTCGTTGGGGTGGGAGTCGTACGGCAGGAGGTTGATGCAATCGATCCCGTTCTGCCGGCAGAAGCGGACGATCTCATCCACCTCCCTGGTGAACGGGTAGCGCCGATCCAGATCGACGAGCAACGGATAAACGATCAACTTGAGAGCGATGCCCCGTTGCCGGCAGCCGGAAGCGATCGCCAGCAGGTTGGCCTGCGCCAGTTGCCAGCGTCGCGCCGGCTCCGAGCCGAGAAAGTAAGCATCTTGAACGTTGGCAACAAACTCCCTTCGCACTTTTGTCCGGACGATCCGTTCGTAAAAGAAGCGGACCAGCCGGCTGTGCCGGATCAAGAGCCCTTGTTCCTGTTTCAACCTCGTGGTTGCGCGCTTGTCGACGGTGATGGAGGCGTTCTTGACATAGGCGTCGTTCAGATTGAAGGCGATCATGACCAGGTCGGGATTCAGGCCGTAACCGTAGGATTCCAGGTACTTCTGGTAATAATTCGCGGCCGCCGCCGGCTGGGAGGCGTTGATCACCTCGATCGGGGAGGAGGGATTCTTCGATTGGAGCCAGCATTCCAGGAGCTTGAAGAACGTGCGCCGGTTGTCGAGAACCCCCCAGCCCCAGGAAAAGGAATCTCCCAGGCCGAGGATGCGATAGGCACCTGTCGGTTTGACCTGGGGATAGGCGTATTCGCGCAGGCGGGTGCCCATGACCACGACATCCTTGCGCCTCAGGAGGGGACGGTCTTTACAGATCTTGTCGAAAAGGGGGTCGGATGGAGGATAGAGACGCTCGGCTTCCTTAACGAGCCGCAATTGCTTTCAAGGTGTCCAGGTATCTTTGGGACTTTCTTTGAGACGGAGAAACAGTTCGGCGCCCGCAATGGGAATCAGCGTCCCTAGTGTTCCGTCTCGCAAATATGTTGACAAAGTCTTTTGATTTTTTCGAGGATGGAATCAGCGGTGGCAGTCCAGACAAAAGGCTGGGTATGAATATTGGAGTGTTGGACGAAATGGTCGATCTTCCCGACCAGGTCTTTCACGCTTCGGAATGTTCCCCGGCGGATCGCCTTCTGAGTGATGATGTTGAACCAGATTTCGACCTGATTGAGCCAAGAGGCGTAGGTCGGGGTGAAGTGGACGTGGTACCGGGACCGGCTGGCCAGCCAGCGCTTGACCCGCGGATGCTTATGGGTGCCATAGTTATCGACCACCAGATGGACGGATAGCTCAGGAGGGACATTCGCGTCGATGTGTTTAAGAAAATCGAGATACTCTTGATGGCGATGGCGGTTTTTGCAGCGGGCGAGGACTTTGCCGGTGGCAACATCGAGCGCGGCAAAGAGCGTTGTCGTGCCGTGACGGATATAGTCGTGCGTCACGCCTTCGACATAGCCCAACCCCATCGGCAGAACGGGTTGAGTGCGGTCCAGCGCTTGAATCTGGCTCTTCTCATCCACACACAAGACCATGGCGTTCTCGGGGGGATTCAGATACAAACCGACAATATCGCGGACTTTTTCAACGAAAAAGGGATCGGTGGAGATCTTGAAATGGCGCTGCCGATGGGGCTGAAGGCCAAAAGCACTCCAGATCCTCTGGACCGTGGGCCGAGAGATCTCCGTTTCCTTGGCGATCGAGCGCGTCGACCAGTGGGTCCCGTCGGCCGGCTTGGTCTTGAGAGTCTTTCGGATAAGCTCCGCGACTCTTTCATCGGAGATCGAGCGGGGGCGACCCGGACGGAGTTCATCGTGAAGGCCGGGGAGTCCTTGTTCCCGATATCGCTTTCGCCACAGGATCACCGATGGGGAACTATAGCCAAGCTTGGCGGCGATCGTTTTGTTGGCGACGCCTTCGGCCGACATAAGAATAACCTTCGCTCTGGCAACCAAGCCATAGGGCAAGGATCGTGAGCCGGCGATGGCCTTAAGTTCCAATCCTTCCTCTCTGGAAAGCACGATGGGTTTTCTCGGTCTTCCCGTTCTCATGGGCATCCTCCTTTGGGATAATGCCCATGATACCAATAGGTTTCATATTAGTCAAGTTATTTATGAGACACTATACTAGAAGGGGAACCAGTATCTTCAGAACGATGGCCCGCTTCAGCATCACGCGTGCCGCGATGAATTGTTTTTCGCGGCGAATCGCCGCGCCGAACCAGGATTTCCCACGGCGAAATCTTAAGGAAATCAGGGCAAGATGTCAATGACCGGCGCCGCGCGCCGATTGACAATAACCGGTCTCAAAGATATATTTAAAAGGCCATTCCGGAAGATACATATGCTCATATTGGGAATATCGGCGTTCTACCACGACAGCGCGGTCAGCCTGATCAGAGACGGGGAGATCATCTTTGCCGCTCAAGAGGAACGCTTTTCGCGCAAGAAACACGATTCTCACCCTGGTCGGGAAAGGCATAGTCGGCCCACCCGCCTCGCGGGAACTGGACGGAGGGAACCGGTTTCCCCTTGAAAATTCTGCTCCCCGGCGAGCCAAAGCCGTTCCGGAGGGCTCTCTCCCCTTGGTAGAATTCCAATATTCGGCGGCTGATCAAAAAGAGGGACGGGGCGGCTTGACGGAACGTTCTGGACGGCAGGAACGACGACTCTCACAAAGCTCAGCTTCGGCCCGATCTTTGGGCGACCTTCTGCGTGACGAGGGGTCCGCCGAACGCCCGGTATTCCTCCACGCGGCAGGAGGGGATGAGCCTGTTCCTATAGATCATCATATTGATGCAGTCGTCGCAGATGTTGGGCTCCCCGTCGACGAGCTCGAGCGGCTGTTCGATGGCGATGGGCTGGATGTAGATCCCTTCGAAGGCATGCCAGGGGCGGGCGAGAAGGACGCGGAGGAACCGGGCGAGCGCCTTCCCGACGACAGGATCCAACGCCGATAACAGGAACACTTTGCGGCCGACTTTCGTCCTCTTTGTGATCGATAGGTACCGTCCTTTGGCGAGATGGAACGCGGCCTGGATGACCTCAAGCGCCCGGGGACCCAGAGACCCGTACAGATGCCGGGGCGAGCCGACGACGACGGAGACCAGGTATTTGTTCGTCTCGGGGAACGCGCTGCCGTTGAGGTACCCGCAGGGGGAAATGCCCGGGAATCGCTCTCGGATGACCTCGAAGATGCCGTCAGCAGTGAGCGAGACCTCCTCGGGGTCATCGACCCGGTTGGGAATGAACTCCGCCGGAAGCCTCCGTCCTCCCGCGAAGAACGCGACATCGTCGGTGACGAAGAGCCCTCTCAGGGCGATCAGCGTCATATGGTGGACCGTCCGGATGTTCCGGACGGCCCAGTCGACGATCTCGGGAACCGCCTCGAGGTTGGCCCGGGAGACCGTCACGTTGAAGCCGCACCCGACGCCCCTGATGCCGGCGACCATCTCCGCATAGGACTGCCGCAGGGCGTTGAGCTCGACGTCGTCCCTGCCGGTCCAGCCCGGCCGGTCCTGAGTGCTGTCGATGTGGAAGTTGAACCGGGCGAGGCCGGCCCGCGCCAGCTCGCGAACGAAGGGACGGTCGAGGCCGATGCCGTTCGTCATGAGAAACGGCTTCATGCCGTGCCGGGCGATGAACCTCACGACCTCGAGAAGATGCGGATAGGTCAGGGGCTCACCCCCCGAGATCTTCATGTCGTCGCAGTTCCTCATCGCCCGGCAGGCGGATATGTCGGACAAGACGTCCTCGAGAGGCCGATGCCCCTCGAGCCGGCGGCGAAAGCAATGGGAACAGCTGAGGTTGCACTCGTCCGTGACGTCCACCCATCCTCCGGGATTGTCGGTGACGGACCAGGGAAAGCGATATAGCCGGCTTCGATCGATGCCCATAAGACCTCCTTTGTCCGTCCCCCTCCGTCGAACGGCGCCCGGGACGGCCTTCGCCCTCCGCGTGTCCGGACGGCAAAGACGACTATCTCATCACGAGGCCGTAAAGCAAAGCGATCGCTGCGGCAAACAACAGGCTGTCGTTGACCATGTAGGCGTAAACTCGCCGATACAACGAGCGTGTGCCGTAATCCTTGAGCGCGTGGTCGGCGATGGCCCGGCCCCCGCAGGCGATCCAATGGGCCGTGAACAGGCCGCCGAATAACAGGCTCGACCAGCCTATGAGGCCGGGGAGGGAACGGGCAAAAAAGGACACGACGATCGAGATGAGCGCCCAGTAAAAAACGCTGTCCGCGATGCTATCGAGCAACGCCCCGAGGCGGGACGTTTTCCGGCACCGGCGCGCCACCTCGCCGTCCAGGCAATCCAGGAGCTGGCGGAGGAGGATGGCGGCGACAACCGCCCAGGTCCGCCGGTTCATGTGGAAATAGGGGATTGCCGCCGAGAGCCCCAGGGCCAGTGCCGTGAGGACATTGGGGTGGATGTTCCGATCGCAGCAAAAACGGAGGAACGGGGGGAACAGGGTTGCCACGAGCCATTCGTCAAAAAAGTGGGTCAGAATATAGGAACGGCCCTCCCTGCGGGCGCGTCCAACCCCTTCGGGATGACGGGGAATACGGAGCTCCCGTTCGCCGCATTCAAGTGACATCGGTCCCCGCTCCGCCGTTCAGAGATCTTTCCGATAGATACGATATCTTTTATAGATGGTCCCGCCGAGCTTTTCCATCTCCCCCCTGACCTTGAAGTTGTATTCCAGCTCATGGTGCGTATCGGCGAAGCGGAAACCCGCCCCGGCGGCGGAAACCATGGTCGCGCATCCGAGCACGGCGTCCACTCCTCTGCTGCGATAGTCCTTCCGGATGCCGCCGACCAGGCTGTCGAGCTGGCGCGTCCTGCGGCCGGCGCGCAGGAGCCAAAGGACCCCGAAGGGGAACAGCCGTCCTCGCGCCTTGCGGAAGCCTTCGGCAAGGTTCGGCATGGCGATATTGAAACCCACGATCTCATCGCCGCTCGCGGCGATCTTGACGAACCGGGGATCGAGGACGGGAAGGAAGCGCTTCGCGAGGGCCCGCATTTCCTCGTCGTCCAATTCGTGGTAACCGTAGAGCTCCCGGAAACATTCGTTCATCAGCTCCAGGACCGGCTTGATGTACGGTCGGAGCTCCTGCCGGCTTCCGAGTTCCAGGAGGCGGCAGGCGTTCCGGCGGCGAGCCCTTTCGGCGATCTTCTTGTAGAATTCCGGGACTCCTCCGGTCAGGTCCACGCGGTAGACGACATAATCCATGTCCTTCCCGTATCCAGCCCGTTCCAGGAAGCCGTTGATGTTCTCGAAATTGTGATACGTCCCGATCGACGGCTCATGCTCGAAACCCTCGATGAGGTAGCCCTGGGGGTCCTGGTCGGCGAAGCCCATGGGACCAATGATCCGGGTCATCCCCTTGGCCCTCGCCCAGCGTTCAGCGTAACCGAGCAGGGCACGCGCGGCCTCCTCGTCGTCGCCGCACTCCAGGAACGCGAACCTGGCGTTCGTCTCGCCGCGGGCCTGATTGTAGCGGCGGTTGACGATGCCCATGATCCGGCCGGCCGGCCTTCCCTCCCTGCGCGCAAGCGCCAGCATCGCGTCCGAGAAGGAAAAGGCCCGGTTCTTTTCAGGATCAAAGTATTTCCGTTCGTCGGAGAACAAGGGCGGGACCCATCGAGGGTGGTTCCGATGGATGTCGACCGGCAGACGGATGAAAGTCCTCAGGTCACCTCGGGTCCTAACGTCTTGAACGTCGAGGGGCACGGTGCTCACTCCTTCCCGGTCCCTTTCGGGACCGCGACGACGACTGTCCCGTACCTCCTGAATTCTTCCAGAAGGCAGGCCGGGACGAGACGATCCTGCCAGGGCGTCAGGTTCGGGCATCCGTCGCAGTGATCCTGCTCCCCGTTCGGCAGGATGTCGAAGGGCTGTTCAATGTTGATGGTCTGGACGTAGAGGCGGCGAACCAGGATCCGTGGGTCCTTGAGAGCGGCGCGGCCGTATCGCCTGAAGGCCCGGCGGACCTCGGGGTCGAAGATGGCGAACATGAACAGAAGACGAGCCCTCCGGTTGAGGCTCGGCCGGCCGAAGGCGAAATAGCGGCCCCTGAACCAATGATGCCCGTTTTGGAGGAGTTCCATGGTCTTCGGCCCCAGGTTCCCGAAGGTTTCTTGGGGCGTGGCGATGAGGCAGGCGAGGCCCAGCTTCAGGGAGTCGGGCCGCACGGTTCCGCCGAGATAGGCGCACAAACGGAGATCGGGAATGACCTTGCGGACCTCGGCCCGGACGTCCGCGGACATCAGCCTGCGATAAGGGGTCGGCGAGAAGTACACCGTTTCGGAGACATCGATCGCGCGGCCTCCCGCATAGTACTCGAACCCGGCATTCGCCTCAACCAGTCGAAGCATGGTCAGAGTGTAGGATTGAACCTTGTCAATGTTCCGGAGCGCCCAGGCCACGATATCCGGGACATCGCCGAGAGTATCGGGGAAGACGGTGACATTATATCCGCAGATCATCCCGCCGGCTTCGTGGACCATGTCCGCCAGCTGCTGGCGCAGGACGTTGAGCTCCCGTTCCGTTTTCCCTTTCCAGCCGGGCCGCGCCTGGTGGCTATCAACATGGAAGGTGAATCCGAAGACCCCGGCCTTTTTGAGATCGGACAGAAGGGCGGGCGCCAGGCCGACGCCGTTCGTGACGAGGACCGGCTTGACCCCGCGGGCGGCGACGAGACGGACGATCTCGACGATCCGGGGATGGGTGAGGGGCTCGCCGCCCCCGATGAAGATCCCGTCGCAGCGCCTGAGCTTCAGGATCGCCTCGAGCTCGCTTTCGATCCGGGCGAGCGGCTTTTCGCTCCCGGGATCGTTGGTCGCGAAGCAGGCGTCGCAGGAAATGTTACACCGCCGCGTCGGCTCGAGCCAGCCCATGGCGTTGTCGGACGAATTCCACGGCATGCGGAACAGCGACAGGGCATGATCATGCTCGGGCATGTTTCGCCTCCTTGGCTCGTTGCCGGCGGACTAGCGACCCGATCTGGCGTCGTGGTACCGGAAGGCGGCCGCGCCGTAGTTCCAACCCGTCCCGAAAGCGACGAGTGCGACCAGGTTGCCTTCCGCCAGCCGGCCCTCCTCCTCGGCCCTGGCCAACGCCATCTGGACCGCCGGCGCCCCCGTATTTCCGACGTCCTGAAGGCAGAGATAGACCTTCTCCCACGGGACCCCGGCAAGCGCCATCCCCCGCTCTATGATCTTGATCCCGGCCTGATGCGGGATGACGACGTCGATATCCTCGATCCGGAGGCCTGTCCGGGCCAAGAGTCCCTTCAAGGCCGCATGGAATCCCCGCGGGGCGAAATCGGACACGCGTTTCCTGTCGATGAAGAGGGACCGGTATTCAGGGTAACAGCCCGCGTCATAGCCCTGGCCGTCCGTCATGCAGAATATGTCGATGAGGCCGACGTCTGACGATGCCGTTATCAGGCTTGCAGCCGCCCCGTCGCCGAACGTCATCGCGACGTTTTTGTCCGTGCTCTCGAGAAAAAGGGAATTGCAAGCGGCCCCGACGACGAGGACGTTTTTTTTCATCCCCGACCTGACAAGGCCGACCGCCATCTGGGATGCATGGAGGAACGAAACGCAGCTTCCGGCCATGCCCACGCATTCGCAGGCCAGTTCGACACCGCTTTCCCTGAGGATGTATTGAATGTGCGCGGAAACGTCGTAGAAAACTTTCCGGTGGCCGGCGCCGTCGGGCATGACCGGCGGCGAGTCTGTATAAAAGATCAGGCAGTCAACATCCAAGGGCTTGAGTCCCGATTTGAAGAGGATGTCCCGGCACGCCCCGACGGCTAGGCTCTGGAGAGATTCGCCCCGTCCGATGTACCCCCGGCGCTCGATGCCGGTCAGGCGTTTGATGACTCCCCGGCCGAGGCCCAGGGAATCTTCCAGTTCCGCGCTGGTCACGACCCGGCTCGGCGTTCTGTAGGCATGGGCGAGGAACCCGACAGGCGCCCCGGGGTATGCGGGATCGCGCCCGTCTCCATGCGCCCGGGAGCTTCTTCCGTCGAACTCCAAAATATCCTCCTGAAACAAACCGATCATATTCCCTGCCGTCGACGGGTGTCAATCTATCATTCCGGATTTCGGCGGCCGGCCGCCTTGGCAAGATCCGTCGAAAATTGGTATATTGTCATTCCGACAGGGAGGATGAGTGCGGAAGATCCCGCAGGCGATCTACGACGGCATCGACAACGGTCTCTATAGCGCTTGGAGCGACCGATGGTGGAAGGATAAGTATTTCCTTTTTCCGTGACGCCACGAATTCCTGCTCCGACCGATGAAGTTCCCAACGTGACCACATTGGTAATATACTTCCGACCGCTCGGCGATGTCAATGACACCGAAAAATGCGAAAATCGAGCCCGAAAAGCATATTCGGACGGAAAACCCTCTCGCACCGGCTAAAAAACAATAGACTCCCGCTCCTCCCTGATCACGAAAGATTAGAAATATTCCCCGCTCTCCTCGGCCGCCGGCAGGGCGACCTGCTCAAGAACACGCGAAGGCGGAGGCCTATCGGCCACAAACGTCAACTCCAGATGATCAATAATCCGATCCACGACGGCAACCTCCGTGATGAAGGCGACGACCTTCATCCGGCCCCCGCATTTCGAGCAGATCATCGGATCAACCTCATAGACCTTCCGGATCATGGCCGCCCAGCCTTTGGAAGGAAGGCGCCGGGGCTCTTCCTCAACGATCCGGAGCGCCGTCGGACTTTGGCTCGCCTTCTTGACCTTCCCCGCAGTGCTGTTCAAACCGTTCTACAAGTTGTTTGATGATGTCTGGCGCTGTCATGTTTAATCCTTTGTATTTAGAACTTTCGCTTATCACAGCACGCTTCGACCACGCTCAGCGCGAACTTCGTCCTGAGCGTAGTATTAAGACTCCCTGCGACTG
>Ga0315286_10008481_pt1 | contig 10116 bp, 9 predicted proteins | sample YL17G10_0_MG_FD_205038 | JGI IMG/M metagenome (GOLD analysis project Ga0315286, IMG submission 205038) | Sediment microbial communities from Yellowstone Lake, YNP, Wyoming, USA - YL17G10_0 | ecosystem: Environmental > Aquatic > Freshwater > Lake > Sediment | place: USA: Wyoming | collected...
ATGCTAGGCGCGAAGGAAGACCACTCGATCGCGAACATCACGAGCCCCTGGCTCATGCTCTGTACCGTCTCGTCGAAGGCCGCGTTCTCCCACCCCGGAGGGGCGAACTTGGAGAGACCTTTGTAGAACTCCATCGCTTCGACGGCCTGGGGGCTGTTGATGTAGCCCTGGGCGGTCTTTGTCTTCCGGTCCCAGAACTCCCCGCCAAAGCACCAGAGAACCTGGTTGAAGTCCCAGCTGATGACGTCGTAGGGGATCCCGAACTTGGAGATGTACCCGTAGAAACCCTGGGCGGGCCTGTTGAAGAACTCGGCGATGTCTCTGAGCTGCGCCCAGGTCTCGGGCACTTTCAGGTCGTAGCCGTACTTCTTCTTGAACCCAGCTTTCTCCTTCGCGTCATCCATGAGGTCCTTGCGGTAGAAGAGAAGCTCGGCGTCGGCCTCGAGAGGCACCGACCAAATCTTGCCGCTGTCGGTCGGGTCGCCCATGTAATACTCCTTCATGGTGGGCGGGATCTGTTTCACGAAAGCCTTGTTCCCGATCATCTTGGTGAGATCCACGGCCGACTTCGCCTCGACCGCCATACCGAGCCACTGCGAGTCGATGACGATGATGTCCCATACGTACTCCTGTGCTTGGATCGATGCGAGCCACTTGGTGTACCACTCGTTGAACCCAGGAAGCTCGGTTTCGATCTTTACCTTCCCGCCCGTGGAGGCCTCATATCCGGCCGCCGTCTTAGCGAGGGCGTTGCCCGGCGCCCACGCGAAGTAGAGCGCCCTCAGCGTAAGCGGCCCCTTCCCCTTCTTATCTTTCGCGAAGAGCGAGGAGAAGCTCATGAGCATAACGACCGCGAGCGTGAGTGCAACGATGATGACCATACGTTTCTTCTGCATGCGTTAACCCCCTTAAAAAAGATTTTTTTGTTTCTTATGAAGCCAAAAAACCCTGTTTTCCACTCCGCCTCCCTTTCGATGAACCGCGCCCCCAAAGGCCCGGTGTTCAGCTTGGAAAGTGGGAGACGAGCATATAGACGACGAGTCCTCCCCAGAGGATGTTGAACCCCCACCGGAAGATCCCAATATGAATGGGCTGGATCAGACCGACGATCCCGGCGATTATGACGATAATCGCGATCGGTTCGAACACCTTTCGCAGCTTCCGCAAAACCATGGCGCATTCTCCTTACCGGCTTTTTTGGATAACCCGCGCTGAAAAGTAACGCTCCCGCCTTTAATTGTCAACACCGATGATACCGCTGATAACGCCGCTGCTGATGCCGTCAATCGCCGGTTTGAACCAGGTCGACGGTGAACTTCCCTTTTATCTTGATTTCCACATATTCCACCGGCAGGCGTTCTTTCGTGAAGACCACACTCTCGATGTACAGAATCGGCGTCTTTTGCGTGATTCTCAAGAGTTTGGTCTCTTCGTTGTTGGAGGGCATCATGGGTTCGAACTCTCTGCGGCCGTGGTGCAGGATAATCCCGTATTTCTCCTCGAGCATGTCGTAGAACGAGATGTTCTCGAAATTTTCTCTCTCGATACCGGGACAGAGCTGCGACGGAACGTAGCCCTCCACGATCAAAACCGGGTCGTCCTTGACGAATCTGAGCCTTTTTAAATAAAAGACGGGGTCTCCCGAAGCTATGTGGAGCTTTTCGGAGACCTTGTGCGGCGCCGAAACGACGCGATTGTCGAGCACCTGTGTGGAAAAGGGCACCCCTTTTTGGCGCATTTCCTGCGCGAACCCTTTCAGACTGCCGATGAAACGGGACTTTCCCGGAAGAATATTGACGAATGTGCCCCTGGATTTAATCCGTCGAAGATACCCCTCGTTTACCAGCTGAAGTATTGCCTGCCGCACCGTCGCCCTGCTGATTTGATATTTTTCCATAAGATCCATCTCGGTGGGCAGCGAATCACCGGGCTTCAATTCGCCGGTCTCGATCGAGGCTTTGATCATCTGCAGGAGTTGGTAGTAAAGAGGAATCGGAATGTTTCTGTTGATCATCCCGGACTCTGCAATCTTTTTTCGATTATTATTATGTTAGAATGTTCGTACAAAACGACCCCGTGTCAAGCACAATTTATCTTCATACGAAGACGGTGTTTTAGCTCCTAAACGAGCGGTCCGGCTCTCCCGACCCGTCAGCCGTACACCCTGTGATGGGCCTCCTGCCAGTAAACCACGCTCCGCTTGAGGTTGTCGAGGGCGCCCTCTTCGGGTATGGCGTGGGAGGAAAAGAAGAACTCGAAAACGATGACGGTCTTTTTCACGCCGGTTTTCTCGATCGTTGCGAACACCTTCTCCGGCACGATAACCCCCATTTTGTTGTACTCTTCGGTGAACGGCCAGTGCCTGCTCCCCTTTCCGTCGGTCTGCTGCATGTGGACGGCGGGCGAGAGGTGCCCGAGCTCCCCGAGCCACGCGTAGGGGTCATGGTCCCGCGGGTCCTTCGATCGTATATACCCGTGCCCCACGTCGAGGCACAGCATCACCGGCACGTGGGATCGCTCGTTCGCCCGCTCGAGCATCTCCTTCGTTTCGTCGATGGTGCAGGGGATCTCCCGCGGGATGGACATCGGCTCCCAGAGGAAGTACTTCTGCTCCTCCTCCTTCGCGACGAAGGTGAGGTATGCTATCTGTTCGAGGAGGAGATCGGTGAGGATCCTCCGTCTTTCGGGGTCCTGCTGGTCCTTCCTGCTGAGAGTGCCCATATATACCCCCGAGCCCTCCACTCCGAGGAACCGGCCCGCCCGCACCATCTTTTCATACCATCTGAGGTAGCACCGCCTCAGCCCGGGGTCGGGGTCGAGGAGGGCGTTGAACTTGTGCGGCACCTCGCCCGTGGAGCCGGTATCGATCAGGACTCCCTTCTCGTCCGCGAGCTTTTTGATGTGCGCGCACTTTCTCCTGAAAACCTCCTCTTCGATGATCACCGGGTCGAGGAGATCGTAGCAAAACTGAACGTGGGAGAGGCCCAAGACATCCTTCACGACATTCAGCCACTCTTCGGGTTCCGGGAACCTCCCGATGGCGAAGCAGTTGTTGATCCCGAGCTGTATTTCAGACATCGATCCAATCCTCCGCTTTTATGTCTCCCAAGAGGGTTTTCCGGGGACCTGTTGTTCTCGATGATCTGATCGACGGACTTGATGTGGCTGGTGTCGTTCAGCTTGACGTCGATACGTCCCTTCAAACGAGGTGTCGATCCGGTCAATCCGGGCGGCCACTCCGGCCGGCTATGCCGGCCGGATAAAAACCTTCAGTCCCTGTTTGTCTTCCGCGAGCTTCAACCCCCGATGGAACTCGGAGAGCCCGAGTTGAAAGCTGACGTACTCCTTCGCCTTTATCTTTCCGGAAGCGATCATGGAGAGCGCGAGCTCGCAATGCCGGTTCGATCCTCCGTGCGTCCCCGTCACGAAGGACTCCTTGTAGTGGACGAGGTTCGAATCGAACTGTATTGAAGGACTCCCTTTTGGGAGACCGCCGAAAAGATTGACGGCGCCCCTCTTTGCCACCATCCTGATCGCCTGTTCCTGCGCTTCGACGGAAGCGCAGGCGACGATCACCACGTCCGCCCCCCTTCCACCCGTTTCTTCCGTCACCCTCTTGACCGGGTCTTCCTGCGACGAGTTCACGTACAGGTCGGCGCCCGTAAACTCCGACTGCTTCAACCTCGCCGCCGACCTCTGCACGATAATGACCCTCCCCGCGCCGAATGCCTTGCACACCTCGGCGTTCAAACACCCAGCGGGACCCGCCCCAATGACCACCACCGTGTCCCCGGGTTTCACGTTGGAGAGCTCGCCGGCGTTGATCGCGCAGGAAGCCGGATCGATCAGCGCCGCTTCCTCGTACGCCACGCCGTCGGGTATCCGGAGCACGCACCCCTGTTTCACCGCCAGTGACGGCACCGCCACGTAACGCGCAAACCCGCCGTCCCGGTGGACGCCGACGATCCTGAGGTTGTCGCAGGCGGTCTGCATCCCCCTCCGGCAGTAGTAGCACTCGCCGCAGGGTATATTCGGGTTCATCGTGACGCGGTCGCCCGGCTTGAACCCCGACTCCGCCGCTCCCGATCGATCGACGGTGCCGGCAAGCTCGTGGCCCGGCACCAGGGGGAGGAGCGCCGCCGCGTAGCCGTACCTGTGCATCTTCACGTCGGTCCCGCAGATGGCGCAGGTTTCAACCTTTATCAGCAGGCCCCCCTCGGGCATTTTCGGCTCTTCAATCTCCTTAAGCTCGATGCTCTGCACACCGGTCAACACCGCCGCTTTCATCTTGGCGCCTCCTAAGGCGTGAAAATGATCTTGTTGTACAGGATTTCTTTATTGTACATCTTTCGAAAAGTTTCGGCAATCGCCGACAACGGGAGTCGGTGGGAGATAAGCGGTTTTGCGTTTATTTTTCCCGACGCTAAATAGCGCACCGTCGTCTCCCACTCGTGGTCGTGAAGCGAGAAGTTGGAGTTCACCGCCCCATAGACGACGAGCTCCTTTCGAAATATTTTAGTGAACACCTCGTCGGTGAGGAGCATGTCCCTGTACGCCCGGCCGATGTGGATGATCCTCCCCCTCTTTCGCGCGGCGAGCAGAGCCTGAACGTGGGTGTCGAGCGACCCTGCCGTTTCTATGAGGAGATCGGCCCCGACCCCGCCTGTCTCTTCAAGGATACGCGACACGACATCGCATCTCCCCGCGTCCACGGCGACGTCGGCGCCGAGGTCCTTCACGATTTTGAGCTTCTCCTCGACCACGTCGGTTGCGATCACCTTCGCGGCTCCCAGCGCCTTCACCCACTGGCACGCCAGCATTCCGATGGGACCCGCGCCGAGCACGACTACATTCTCCCCCGCGGCGACCCCTCCCGCCCTCCGGATGGCGTGGAGAGCGACCGCGGCCGGGTCCGTGATCGACCCGTCTTCAAAATCAAGGCCGTCGGGCAGCTTCACCACGTTTACCGCGGGAATTTTTACGTACTCGGCGAAAGCCCCGTCGCTCCGTGAGCCGATGTAATCGTAATCCTCGCACATGTTGTACTGGCCCTGCATGCACCACTCGCACTTCATGCACGGGATGAGAGGCGCCGCCGTGACCCTGTCCCCTCCCTTCAGCCCCTTCACCTCACTCCCCATCCCGGCGATCTCACCCGAGAATTCGTGACCCGGTATGCACGGAAAGTGGTATGTCCCTTCCGCCATTATCCTCTTGAGATCCGACCCGCAGTTGCCCGCCGCCCTCACACGGATGAGCACATCCCGGTCCCCGATCTCGGGGACCTCCACTTTCTCGAAGCGCAGGTCCCCCGGTTTGTGAAGCACGGCAGCCGACATCCTTCCCTTCATGGGGGCTCTCCTTTTATTCGATCTCATTGCATCCGTTGTTTGAGAGAAAGCAGTTTCCTTCGCGCACCCTCTTCGTCATGGTAGATGTCGATATGGTCCATGAACATTGTGTCGTTTCCGTAGAAATTGTAATAATCCGACATGTTTTCCGTGCTGATACCCGTGACGACGGGCCACGCCGCCCGTTTCGAAGTCTCTTTTCGCAGGAGATCGAGATACCTGGCGGTTTTCTTTCTGCCCGAATCCGACGCCCCCCAGATGCCGCCGACGTGGGAGAAATCCGTGCCGAGAATCCTGAAGAGCATGGTGAACACCTCGTAGCTGATGCTGTAGGGCTGCCCCAGGCAGGAGAGACCGTACCCGACCCGGTGTGAATAAATCGGAACGGAAAAATGCCTGCGGAGAAAATCGATGCTCGAAAGACCGGCGCAGAACGGGTCGATCATCAAACCGCCCGCGCCCGCCCGAAGGGCTGTTTCCGCGGCCTTTCCGATGGAAAACGCGTCGGACGTCACGTTAGCGGTAAAGAGGATCTTCTTCCCAAGCCGCTGTGAAGCGCGGTCCACCGCTTCGCTTATCCCCTTTACCCTTCGATCGAGGGGGCAAAGAGCGGGGTTCACGATTATCTCGTCATCTTTGATGAAGTCAAAGCCCGCTCCGGCCAGGATGCCCGCCGTTCGAGCCGCCCGCTCCGGATCGAGACCCACGTTGGGCTTTATTATGCACCCGAAGAGGGGTCCTTGTGCGGCTCCGAGCAGAGCACGGATACCGTCGATCCCGAACTTCGGTCCCAGGTAATGCTGGTCGAAGGAGCGGGGAAGTTCGAGGTTCACAAGGGTCGCCCGCTTGATAAAATGAAAGTTGAAAACCTCGCCCGCCACGATGGGCCAGAGGTTGGTGATACCGCCTATGGATGCGTCGAGATTCGAGGCGGGTATTGCGTACCGGACGAGATAGGTATCGTCCTCTTTTTGCTCAACTTCGAGAACTTCGCCGCGGATGGAATCGTCGACAAAGGGGACGGATTCGCATATATTGTCCATCCTCACCCCTTCCCGGGTCGACACGTATTGGATGCCGCACGTCATCTCCGCGAGGAGCAGATCGATCGCCCTTTGAACCGGCTCGATCTGGAACGCCAGCAGATACGTCGCCTCGATTCGGTCCTTCTTCATAACACCCTCCCCCTTTTTGGCCGCCCTTACTTTTTCTTCCGCTTCTCGATCAGGGCGATCAGGTTGTTCACGGCCGCCTCGACGAACTCAGGGTCCTCGACCTTGTTCTCCATCTCCACGATCCTGATGTTCTTCGGGAGATGCTCCTTTAGATAGGCGATGAACGCGGCGTCTCCCTCCGGGTCGTAGAGAGGCGCGCCCTCGTAGCACGACCGGTCAAAACCTCTCTTCGGGATCATGAACAGCGCCTCGTCCTTCGTGTACTGCAGGCGGCTCACGATTTCCTTAGCGGTGACGAGCATCTCCTCCTTTGTGAGGCGGTAAACGAAGATGATCGGGCTGTGGAAGTAGTACTTGCGGTGGAGGTGCTCCTTCGGCCCCTCGTGGGGTTTGCTGAGGATGAGCCCGATATGCTCCACCCCAGCGGGGCATATCACCTGCGGGATCCCGAGCTGGCCGGCCGTCTTCAACCGGTCGGGGCCGCCGGCGTTGAGGCCCCCGTAGATTTCGTTCGGTATCTCGACGAGGGCGTAGTCCAGCACGGCTCCGATGATCCCCTCTTTCATCATCTGCTCCATCGCGCGCCCGCCCGACCCGACCGCGTGGAACACGATCACGTCGTACCCCTTCTCCTTGAAGAGCTCGAGGGCCCTTATCGTGCCCCTCGTGGCAAGTCCGATGTTGGTCATGCCGATCAAGGGTTTGTCGCCGGTCCGGCTTGCGATTTTCACCTTCACGTTCGCCATGCCGCACGCCGCTCCCGCCGCGTTTGCGAATATCTTGCACATGACCGGGTTGAGACCGAGTATGTCGCCCACTGAAAACATCATCGTGATGTCCTTGATGTCGACGAACGAAGAGACATTCCCCGACGCCACCGTGGAAATCATGATCTTCGGAAATCCGTAGGGGAGGCCCTGCATGACCCGCGTGCAGAGAGACGTGCCCTGGGTGCCGCCCATACCAACGATCCCGTGAATCTTGTCCTGCTCGAGGAGATCTTTCACGATCGACGAAGCTCCTGCGGTCATTATCGGATGGGCCTTGTCCTGCGTCGGGTCCTTGAGAAGCTCGGAGAGGGGCATGCCGCCCGCCTTCGCGACCTCTTCACGGGACACGTCGGCCTTTACGGTCGGCTTCCCGACTACTCCCGTGTCGATCAGGAGCGCTTTCTCTCCCAGGGCCTCCACCTGCTCCCTGAGGTACTGACCCTCCGGACCTTTGGTGTCCAGCGTCGCCAAAATCGCGATTGTTTTATTCATACAATTCCTCCTTTTTTATTTTCTCAATCTTAGATTCGCGAACTTCCCGGCGGCCTCCAGAATCGCCTTCTCGATGGGTATCCGCTCCGTGGCCGAGCCCGTCCACAGCCCGTGGCAGGAGGTGTGCTCCAGGATATACTGGCCTTCTTCCGGCGTTTCGAGCGCCGCCCCGTGCGCGAGGAGCAGCACGTCGGGTTTTATCTTGAGGGCGATCTTGTTCGCCTCCTCGGTCCTCTGCGCCGTTTCCTCCACCGTGTAGGGGGTGTCGAAACCGGCGAGCCCCCCCTTCGTGGTGCCCGCGTGAAAACAGAAGGCATCCGGCATGGCCCCTTTCATGATCTTCTCGGCGTCCTCGAGATCGAAGGGCATTCCGAAGGTGATGAACCCCATCTCCTTTGCGAGCTTGAGCATCTCTATCTCGTGGTCGAGGGTGATCCCCGCCTGAACCAGGGCCCGGTATACCGTGCTGCCCTTGTCGTAGTACCCGATCGATGGCCCCACGTGGGAGATCGCTATCACCCCTATCTTCTTGAGATGATCGAGCACGAGGGTGATGTCGCGCAGGGGGTCGTTCGCCATGACGCAGGCGAGGACTCCCGCGTCGCCTTTCAGCACGGGCATTATGTCGCGTCCGGTGTTCTCCATGACCTGTTTATTCGAGTCCAGGATCGGAAACCACTGCGCGGCGGTCCCCCATCCGTCGTTCCTCAGAACGGCCCCCGAAAAGGTGACGATGAAGTCCGCCCCCGCCTTTTCGAGACACTTCGCGACGAGCCCCGTCCCGCAGGCCGCGACGAATATCGGCTTTCCGGCCTGGATCTTTTTTCGCATCTTTCCCATCATCTCTTCTCTCGTGTGCCTTTTAACGATCATGGATACCCCCCTGTCTCAAAAGATTTTCAAAAGCGATATCGGGTCAAACTCTCTGTTGTCCTTGATAACGCTCTCCACCCGCAGAAACCGACGCGGGGTGGCGAATACGAGTTTGCTGTTCACTGCAAAAGGGGTGTTCACAAAGAACCTTCTCGTCTTGCGGTGTTCTTCGATGACCGAGCACTTTTTCACAAAATACCTTTCGCCCTTCAAAACAAAGTAAAACTTGCCGGGCGCCATGTTCACTCTCCCGCATAAGACCTCAGCCGGCTGCCGGAAGTCGAGCTCGTAATCCTTCTCTTCGATTTCATAATTGTAGAAGTACTTGGACGGATCCTGCGGTTTTCGAGGGATGGTGCCGGCGTCGAGGTCGTCGAGCAGGCGCTTCACCAGGGGCATGCTGGTTTCAAAAATGCGATGGTAGAGATCGTTTACGGTGTCACCCGGCAAAATCGGGACTTCGGTTTCGTAGATGATGTCACCGGTATCTATCCCCTCATCCAAATAGTGAACCACCATCCCCGTCTTCTTGTCTCCGTACCAAATGGCCCAGAAGATCGGGTGCATGCCGGCGTGCCGCGGCAGGAACGAAGCGTGAAAATTGAGCGCTCCCAACGGGGGGATGTCGAGCAGTTCTTTCGTCAGAAAGAACTGGTAGCAGTTGACGATGATAACATCGGGTCTCAGGTCCTTGATCGCCCGGATGAAGGAGGGGTCTTTCGGATTTTTAGGGCAGAGAAGCGGGAGTTTAAGCCGGCCGGCGATAACGTCGATGCCGTCATAGGGGTCCTTCACCTTATGTGTCGTCGACATGGACCCTGGAGGCGCCTCGACGAACCCGACGATGTTGGCTCCGAGCTTTACAAACCTGTCGAGGTGGCAGCTCGTCAGCTCCTGACCCCTGGTACCGATATACACGATCCTAGTATTGTACATTGGCGCTCCCCCTCCGTCCTATTCATGAAACGGACATGAATCAAAACAGCGTCGAGAACTTTAGTATGTAAGTATGTACGTACATAAACTTACTCACTTTATCATTTCCCCGGGAGGATGTCAAGAATATTTTGCGAAAAACCCTTCGAAATTTTTGTACGTCAACATGAAATCGCTGGTACTTTATTCTTTTTTTGTGTTTGATAAACACCTACCCGATCTTATAATTGCCAATGATTTTATCACAGATGTTATTAATAATATGTGCGAAAGGAGCGCGCCCGTCATGGCAACACCATTGAAATTGAAGATGATTCAAATCGGCGCAGGCGGATGGGGCTGGAGCTGGATCCAGATCCTCCTCGAATCCCCCTATTGGGACCTGGAAGGCCTCGTTATTCGCAACAAGGAAACAAAGAAACGGGTCATCGAACAATTTGCAATCGAGCCCGGGCGTATATTCGACACTCTCGACCAAGCGGTTAAAGCGGTCCGCGCCGATGCAGCGCTCGTAGTGGT
>Ga0315286_10008482_pt1 | contig 10116 bp, 7 predicted proteins | sample YL17G10_0_MG_FD_205038 | JGI IMG/M metagenome (GOLD analysis project Ga0315286, IMG submission 205038) | Sediment microbial communities from Yellowstone Lake, YNP, Wyoming, USA - YL17G10_0 | ecosystem: Environmental > Aquatic > Freshwater > Lake > Sediment | place: USA: Wyoming | collected...
ATGCCCGGCAAGGTCATCAAGGTCCAGGTCACCGTAGGAGAGTCCGTGAGAAAGAACCAGACCCTCGTCATCGTCGAAGCGATGAAGATGGAGAATGAGATCCGCTCGGCGATCGAGGGCGTCGTCAGGAAAATCCACGTCGCCGCCGGCGACCTGGTCGACCCGGAGCGGCCGATGATCGAGCTCGAAGCGAAGTGAACGCATAAAAGGGGACTGCCATGTGCGAAGATCAGAGCGAATCCTTGAAGGAAATCCGGGACATGGTGGCCGACTTCGGCCGGACCGAGATCGCCCCCCACGTCCGGGAATGGGACGAGAAGGCCTTCTTTCCCCGGGAGATCTTCCAGAAGCTCGGCCGCCTGGGCCTGATGGGGATCCTGATCCCCGAGGAATTCGGCGGGGCCGGGCTGACCTACCGCCACTACGTCGCCGTCCTCGAGGAGCTGGGCGCGGTCGAGGGCGGCATCGCCCTCTCGGTCGCGGCCCACAATTCCCTCTGCACGAGCCATATCTACACCTACGGCACGGAAACGGCCCGCCGCGCGTGGGTTCCCCGGCTCGCGTCCGGGGAAATCCTCGGCGCCTGGGGGCTTACCGAGCCCGAGGCCGGGTCGGACGCCGGAGCGACCAGGACCACGGCCGTCCGCGACGGCAAGGACTGGGTCCTGAACGGGGCGAAGAACTTCATCACCCATGCCGGCGTGGGGGCCGTGGCTGTCATCATCGCCCGGACGCGCCCCGGGACCGACGCCCACGGAATTTCGGCCTTCGTCGTCCCGCTCGACGCGCCCGGAGTCACGATCGGGAAGCACGAGGACAAGGTCGGCATGCGGATTTCGGACACGGCCGCCCTCGTCCTCGAGGACTGCCGGGTCGGCGAGGACGGGCTCCTCGGCGGTGAAGGCGACGGCTTCATCCAGTCGATGGAGATCCTCGACGGCGGCCGCATCTCGATCGCCGCCCTCTCCGTGGGCATCGCCCGCGGGGCTCTCGACGCGGCCGCGGCCTACGCCAAGCAGCGGCGCCAGTTCAACCGCCCGATCGCCGCTTTCCAGGCCGTCCGGTTCAAGCTGGCCGACATGTCCACGGCCGTCGACGCCGCCCGGCTCCTCACAGTCCAGGCGGCCGTGGAAAAGGACGCCGGCCGGAAAACGACCCAGCTCTCGGCCGAGGCGAAGCTCTTCGCCTCGGAGACGGCGGTCCATGTGGCCGAGGAGGCCGTCCAGATCCACGGCGGATACGGCTATTGCAAGGACTATCCGGTCGAAAAGTACTGGCGCGACGCCAAGCTGTGCACCATCGGCGAGGGGACGAGCGAGATCCAGCGCCTGGTGATCGCCCGCGAACTCCTCGGTGAATAGCCGCCCCCGTCCTCTTCCGGGCGAAAGGCCTTGCGCAAAGCGGGGATTTTCAGTATTTTAAATCCTCATTATATTTCCGGTTTCATTCGCGATTTCGGTTCATATGGGGAGGATTGGAATGCTGTATCAACCCGCTCTCATAAAGCTCGAAGAGCTCGCGGAGGTCATCTCCCGGGAGTTCCGCCACAAGGAGATGGTCACGTGCTACCTCGGCTCGAACGCCGCGACGCCGACCGCCTGCCTCGATTTCCTGACCGCCGCCATCAAGGCCGGCGCCCCCAAGCTGCCCTTCATCCGGATGGTCCACATCCTGCTCCAGGGGCCCGTCGCCTATTGTGAAAAAGGGCTCCAGGACCGGATCCTGGCCTATTCCATCTTCTCCACGGGCGATATCCGCAGGGCGGCCAACGAAGGCCGGGCCTATTATCTGCCGTGCACCCTGGCCAACATCGAGAGCCTCATCGGAAAAGGCCGGGAGTACGCGCCGGACATCGCCCTGTTCAAGGTCCGGCCGCACGAGGTCACGGGCGAATACAGCCTGGGGCTGTCGGTCGAGGCCATCCACCCCGCGATCGATCACGCCAAGTGCGTCATCGGCGAGATCGACTTCAGCATGCCCTTCACCCAGGGCCAGAGCATCGTCGACTCGCGGTCGATCGATTTTCTCGTCGACGACGACCGGGTGAAGCCGGTCTACGAGACGCCCGCCCCCGATTTCGCCAACCTCCCTCCGAAGGAACGGCGGATCGGCGAGCTCATCACCAAGCATTTCGTCGTGGACGGGGCGACGCTCCAGGTCGGCATCGGCCAGATCCCCGACGCCGTGGTCGGGACGATCGCCGAATCCCAGGTCAAGGACCTCGGCATCCAGACCGAGCTCTACGGCGACGGCCTGATGAAGCTCCAGAAGGCCGGCATCGTGACGAACCGGAAGAAGAAGCAGCACATGGGCTACAGCACGACCTCGCTCATCATGGGCTCGAAGGAGCTCTACGAATACGTCCACATGCGGGCCAGCATCCAGATGCGGCCCTGCGCCGTCACGAACTCGGCCGAAGTCATCCGCAAGAACAGCCCATTCCTTTCGATCAACACCGCGATCGGCGTCGACCTCTTCGGCAACGTCTGGGCCGATTATGTCGACTCCCGCCGCTACTACAGCGGCGTCGGCGGCCAGCCGGATTTTGTCCGGGCCCTGAACGACCCCAAGTACGGCGTCCCGATCATCGCCATCAAGAGCATCACCGAGAAGGACGAATCCAAGATCGTCCCGGTCCATCCCCCCGGAGTGAGCCTCACCGCTTCGGCCTATGACGGCGTGGTCATCGTCACCGAATACGGCATCGCCGATCTCCGCGAGTTAACCGCGGGTGAAAAGGCCTCCGCCGTAGCCTCGATCGCCCATCCCAAGTACCGCGACCAATATCTGAAACAGATTTTCGACGACCCGATGTTCACCAAGTCCCCGGGTTTCAACCTGGGCAAGGTCCCGCACGGCGTGACCATGTACGAGGGTGACATCAAGCTGGACGACTGAGCCCGAGAGCGATGCGGCTGCGGCTCCCCGCGCTCCAGCGAACCGATGGAGCCGCCGGGGCCGGGATCCGGCCACCCGAATTCCCCAACGAGGTGCCCTCATGAAAAATATCGCGAAATTCTGCCTTTTGACGGCGGGACTCGCCCTGCTCGCGGCCTGCGCTCCGGTCCGGACGGCCCCTCCATTCGGGCGGGCCGCGGAAATCCGGATCATCCCCCGCCCTCTCATGGTCGAGCCCCAGCCGGGCGAATTCCTGTTCGCGCCGGAGGGAGCCCGGATCATCGTCCCGCCCGGGGAAAGCGGGATACGGTCGTCGGCCGTGATGCTCTCCGTCCGGCTCAACGAATGCACACAAGCGTCCTTTGAGCTTGCCGAAGGCGAAACGTTCCCCGCGGAGGCCTCGAACGCCATCCTCTTCAAGAAAATCGCGGGCCTTGGACCCGAAGCCTACCGACTCACGGCCGGACCGGGAAGGATCCTGATCGAAGCATCTTCTCCGCCGGGATTTTTCTACGCCGTCCAGACGATCTATCAGCTCCTGCCGCCCGAGGTGTATTCGCCCAAGCCCGAGCCCGGAGTCCGCTGGGCGGTGCCCGGAGTGCGGATCGAGGACGGCCCCCGCTATCCCTGGCGGGGCATGCTCCTCGATGTCTCCCGGCATTTCTTCCCGAAAGAGTTCATCCGGAGATATATCGACTATCTGGCTATGCACAAGATGAATACCTTCCACTGGCACCTCACCGACGACCAGGGCTGGCGGATCGAGATCAAGAAGTACCCGAGGCTGACCGAAATCGGAGCCTGGCGGGCGGACCGGGAAGACAAACCCTGGAATGGCCGCGAGCCGCAGAGGGACGGCGAAAAGGCGACATATGGCGGATTCTACACGCAGGCGGACATCCGGGAGATCGTGGAATATGCCAAAAGCAGGTGCGTGACGATCGTGCCCGAGATCGAAATGCCCGGCCACTGCATGTCGGTCCTGGCCGCCTATCCGCAGCTCTCGTGCACCGGCGGGCCGTTCACCGTGCCGCCGGGCGGGGTCTGGCCCATCGTCCACGTTTATTGCCCCGGCAACGACGAGACCTTCTCCTTCCTCGAAGACGTGCTGACTGAAGTGATCGATCTGTTCCCGGGCGACACCATCCACATCGGGGGTGACGAGGTCGACAAGGCCAACTGGAAGACGTGCCCCAAGTGCCAGGCCCGGATGAAGGCCGAAGGCCTGAAGACCGAAGAGGAGCTGCAGAGCTGGTTCGTCCGGCGCATCGAGAGATTCCTGAATTCCAAGGGCCGAAAGCTGATGGGCTGGGACGAGATCCTGGAGGGCGGCCTCGCCCCGAACGCAGCGGTCATGTCTTGGCGCGGCGTGGAAGGCGGCATCGCCGCCGCCCGGGAAAAGCACGATGTGGTCATGACGCCCACGTCGCACTGCTACTTCGACTACTATCAAGGCCGGCCCGATTCCGAGCCCCCGGCCATCGGTGGGTTCCTCCCCCTGTCCAAGGTCTATTCCTTCGAGCCGACCCCGGCCGAGCTCACGGCCGAGGAAGCCCGGCATATTCTTGGCGTCCAGGCCAACCTCTGGACGGAGTACGTGGGTACCCAGGCCCACGCCGAATACATGGCGTTCCCCCGGATCGCGGCGATCGCCGAGGTCGGCTGGTCGGCCAAGGAGGCGCGGAACTGGGAGGACTTCAAGCGGCGCATGGCCGGGCAATACGAGCGTTACCGCCGGGCAGGGATCAACTTCGCCTCGAGCGCGTTCAACGTCACCCTCGCCCCGGCGAGTGACCCCGCGACGAAGTCGATGGTCGTCCGCCTGGAGACCGAAACCCACGATCCGGACATCCGCTTTACGCTTGACGGGAGCGATCCCCGGGCGGATTCGAAACGCTACTCGAAGCCCCTCCAAGTGAAGGGAACCGGCTCCTTGGCCGCCCCCCCCGCGTCAGCCGGGACGACGACCGTCCGAGCGGGGACGTTCGAGAACGGGATGCTCCTCGGAAAAATCGCGGAGACTCGGTTCACGGCCCATAAGGCGATGGGCAGGACGGTCAAGCTGGCTTTTCCCTATAAGGAAAAATACCAGGGCGGCGGCGAGTTCGGACTGACCGACGGCCTGCGCGGGACCCTGTCCCATACCGACGGGCACTGGCAGGGGTTCGAAGGCGACGATCTCGGGGCCGAGATCGACCTCGGCGAGCCCACAGCGATTTCGAGCCTCAAGGCTGGGTTCCTGCAGAACGCCAATTCCTGGATCTTCCTCCCGGTCACTGTCGAGTTCGCTCTTTCGGATGACGGTCGAGACTACCGCGTCTTGGCGACCCTGGAAAGCGGAACCTCCCTCCCGACCACCGAACCGTTTCTTAAGGAATTCGGGGCAAAGACCGGGCACGTCAAGGCCCGTTTCGTCCGGGTCCGGGCCAAGAACATCGGCGTCTGCCCACCCGGCCATCCCGGCGCGGGCGGCAAAGCGTGGCTGTTCGTCGACGAGATCGTCGTCGAATAGGGCTCGGGGAAGAGGCTCGCTCCCCCGGAGATCTTAACGCGCTGCGGGCTTTCGACTTTTTGGGCGGCGCGTATCTCGCCGCCCAATCGTGCCTCCGCAACTCTGATCTCTCCTTTTGTAAGTTCCTCCCCTCGGCTGATTTAGGCTCGGGTTGTCACGCCGCCCCGCTGCGCGGGGTGCCCCCAAAAAGCCGAAACGCAGCGGCGAGATCTCCTCCGGTCCGCTCGCGCTCTTCCCCTCGCCAGAATAGGAGATCAACCGAGATACTGTTTTCAATTCGAGGCAATCCTCGCCGCGCCACCCAATTCAATCAAGACCAAGGACTTCGGCTGATCTTATTGCCGGGCGAGGAGGTGGCGGTTCGAAAACCAATCTTTGGCCAAGCTTCCATGCGTTGGCGCGGCGCGAGCCCCGGTCGCTCGAAGCGGCGGGGACCCGCTGTTTGTGGGTGAGACGCGAGAGCGACTGGGGCGGAAGCCGCGCCCGATTGCGTCAGGTGCGCGGCTTGGCGGGAGACGGGGGCGGCAGGACCGGGGGAGCGGGCTTCTCGTCGCCTTTCTTCAGGTCCTTCTTTCGATCACGGTGGGCCGTCAGGTGACCAACGAGCGCTCCCAGGAAGAAAACGACCAAGAGAAGGACGAAGAGGGGCGCGTAAACGGGCCAGAAAAAGATCCACAACGGCGTCAGCCCCGCGTTCTGCAGGAGCAGGACTGCGACGAGCGCGACCAGAATGAGGATGACGACGGTCTTCGTTTTCATGGCGATCCCTCCCTCGCGGCCGGTTGCGGCCGGCCCGCCTAGAGCCACTTCTTGCGCTTGAACCAGAACAGCAGGCTGACCCCGACGATCAGCATAATCCCCCAAACCACGAAATATCCCCCGCGCCAATCGAGCTCGGGCATGAACTTGAAGTTCATCCCGTAGACGCCGGCGATGAACGTCAGGGGGATGAAGATCGTGCCGATGATGGTCAGAACCTTCATGACCTCGTTCATCCGGTTGCTGACGCTCGAGAGGTAGATGTCGAGGATGCCGGAGAGCATTTCCCGGAACGTCTCGACGTTGTCGATGACCTGGATCAGATGGTCGTAGACGTCGCGGAGGTAGATGTCGGTCGTCTCCTTGATGAGAGGGGTCTCGGCCCGCTCGAGCCGGCCGACCGCATCGCGGAGAGGCCAGATGGATTTGCGGAGAAACAGCATCTTGCCCTTGAGATCGTGGATGTCGCGCAGCGTCCGGCGGTCCGGGTTGGCGATGAGCTCGTCCTCCAGGGCCTCGACCCGCTCGCCGAGGCCTTCCATCATGACGAAATAGTCGTCCACGATCGCATCGAGGAGGGAATAGGCGAGATAGTCCGGGCCCATCTTCCGAATGCGCCCTTGACCCCGGCGGATCCGCTCCCGCACGGGATCGAAAATGTCACCCGGCAATTCCTGGAAGGACAGCACATAGTTCGGCCCGAAGATCAGGCTCATCTGCTCGGTGGAGAGGTCGCCGTCGGGTGTCGTTTCGACCATTTTGAGGACGAGATAGATCGCCTCGCCGAGGTCCTCCATCTTGGGCCGCTGGGTGGTGTTCATGATGTCTTCGAGGACCAGGGGATGCAGGCCGAAACGGCCGCCGAGCCTCCCGATGACGTCGGGGTCGTGGATGCCGTCGACGTTGATCCAGGTCACCGTCGAGGTGTCCCGGAACCGGTAGCACTCCTCGACCGAATCCACCACTTTCTCGTAGAAGCTTTCGGCATCATAGTCGATGACGGTGATACGCGCCTTCTCGACTTTTCGCTCGCCGACGTGGACGAGCGTTCCGGGGGACAGTCCGGTCTCCGGGAGTTTCTTTCCGCCGCCGCGGTCCGCCATGGGCGCTCCTCCCTATAGCCTCTCCGTGAGGAGAGATGAAAATGCCGGGTATTACCGCCGGCCGGATCTCTCGGGCTTTTCCGGTTTTTCGAACTTCTCCAGCTTCTCCGGGACGTCCGGCTTATCGGGCGATGTGCCTTCCGGGGACAGGCCGACCTTCTTCCGGATCTCGCGGGACAGCTCCTCGGCGAGGGCCTTGTTTTCCTTCAGGAGCTTTTTCGCGTTTTCCCGGCCCTGCCCGATCCGCTCCCCCTTGTAGGAATACCAGGTGCCGCTTTTCTCGATGATTCCGATCTCCTGGCCGACGTCGACGATATCGCCTTCCTTGGAGATGCCCTCGCCGTAGATGATGTCGAACTGAGCCTCTTTGAACGGCGGGGCCATCTTGTTTTTGACGATCTTGACCTTGACCCGGTTGCCGATCACGTTATCCCCGTCCTTGATGGCCGTCAGCCTGCGGACATCGACCCGCATCGAGGCATAGAACTTGAGGGCCCGGCCGCCGGTCGTCGTTTCGGGGTTGCCGAGAAAGAAGCCGATCTTCTCCCGGATCTGGTTGATGAAGATGAAGCATGTCCTGGAGCGGGCGACGATGGCCGTCAGCTTCCGCAGGGCTTGGGACATCAGCCGGGCCTGGAGGCCCATGTGAGCGTCACCCATCTCGCCTTCGAGTTCGGCCTTGGGGACGAGCGCGGCCACCGAGTCGACCACGATGACGTCCACCGCGCCGCTTCGGACGAGGACTTCGGCGATCTCGAGCGCCTGCTCGCCGAAATCCGGCTGGGAGATGAGCAGGTTGTCGATGTCGACGCCGACTTTCGCCGCATAAGTCGGGTCGAGGGCGTGCTCGGCGTCGATGAACGCAGCCTGGCCGCCCAGATGCTGGGCCTCGGCGATGACATGGAGGGCGAGGGTCGTCTTGCCCGTCGATTCGGGCCCGAAGACCTCGACGACCCGGCCGCGCGGGAAGCCGCCGATGCCCATGGCCAGGTCGAACGATACCGAGCCCGTGGGGATGGCCGGCACGAGGTTGGCGGCTCCTTTCTGGCCGAGCTTCATGACCGAGCCCTTGCCGAACTGCTTCTCAATCTGCGAGACCGCGGCCTCGATCGCCTTGCCGCGGGCAATGTTCTTCTGTTCGAGTTCCTCGTCTTTCACCTTGTCCTCCTCTAGTTCTGTCGGGTGGCAGGGCCGCAAGGCCCTTCCTCACATCAGACGGCCAAAGAGCCGCCTTCTTTCTCAATCGCCGGGTATTTTCCCGCGGATCACGTCCCCATTTTTATCACAATCGGGCCGGGCGTTCAATCCACGGCTCAGCCCAGGATCCCGGTGATCTCGCCGTCGTCCGTGACGTCGATTTTCTCAGCCTGGGGCGACTTCGGAAGACCGGGCATCGTCAGGATTTCGCCGCAGAGCGCGACCACGAACCCGGCGCCCGCCCGGAGGGCGGCGTCCGTCACATGGACCTCGAAATCCCGCGGCCGGCCGAGGAGCTTGGGGTCGTCGGACAGAGAATACTGGGTCTTGGCGATGCAGACCGGAAGTCCGCCGAACCCGTCTTTCTCGAACTTCTGGAGCTTTTTGCGGGCTTTCAGATCCACGTTCACGGCCGATGCCCCGTAGATCTTAAGGGCGATGGTTCCGATTTTCTCGATGAGCGGGGCCTCGAGCGGGTAGAGGAATCGGAAATCGCAAGGATCGCTCCCGGCGGCCGCCAGGACTTCACGGGCCAGATCCTCGCCGCCGGCCCCTCCCCCACCGTAGACGTCGCTCAAAGCGAATCGGATCCCGTCCGCCCGGCAGAGACCGGCGAACGCCTGGATCTCGGTCTCCGTATCCGTCGGGAACCGGTTGAGGGCGACGACGAGCGGTACCCCGAAGAGGCGGACGTTCTCGACGTGCTTCCGGAGGTTCTCGAAGCCGCCGGTCAAGGCCGCGACGCTCTCCTCGCCCAGCCCTTCGAACTTCATCCCGCCGTGGTACTTGAGGGATCGGATCGTAGCCACGACGACGACCGCAGCGGGCGGGGGAACGATGCCCGTCCGGACGACGATGTCGAAGAACTTCTCGGCGCCGAGGTCCGAGGCGAAGCCGCACTCTGTGACCACGACGTCGGCCAGGCCGAGGGCCAGCTTCGTGGCGATAACCGAATTGGTCCCATGGGCGATGTTGGCGAACGGCCCGCCGTGGATAAAAGCCGGCGAACCTTCGAGCGTCCTGACCAGGTTGGGCCGGAGCGCATCTCGGAGCAGGGCGGCCATGGCCCCCGTGGCCCCGATCTGCCCGGCGGTGACGGGCGCCCCGCCGGGGGTCGAGGCGACGATGATCCGGCCGAGGCTCTCCTTGAGCTCCCTGAGGTCGCGCGACAGGCAGAGCACGGCCATGACCTCGGACGCAGCCGTGATGTCGAAGCCCGACTCGCAGGCGATGCCGCTGAAGGTGTCGCCCAAGCCGGTGACGATCGACCGCAGCGAGCGGTCATCCATGTCGAGGACGCGCCGCCAGCGGACCGACTTGATGTCGATCAAGCCGCAGGCGCTGTCGTAGTGAAGATGGTTGTCGACCATGGCCGCGAGCAGGTTGTGGGCCGAGGTGACGGCGTGGATGTCGCCCGTGAAGTGGAGGTTGATGTCGTCGCTCGGGACGACCCGCGCCTTTCCCCCACCCGTCGCCCCGCCTTTCATCCCGAAGACGGGCCCGAGCGACGGCTCGCGCAAGGCGGCCGCGGCTTTTGTCCCGATCCGGTTCAGGGCATCGGTCAGCCCGATGACCGTGGTCGTCTTGCCTTCTCCGGCCGGGGTCGGAGTCATGGCCGTGACCAGGACGATCTTCCCCGGCGTCCGT
>Ga0315286_10008485_pt1 | contig 10114 bp, 6 predicted proteins | sample YL17G10_0_MG_FD_205038 | JGI IMG/M metagenome (GOLD analysis project Ga0315286, IMG submission 205038) | Sediment microbial communities from Yellowstone Lake, YNP, Wyoming, USA - YL17G10_0 | ecosystem: Environmental > Aquatic > Freshwater > Lake > Sediment | place: USA: Wyoming | collected...
CCGAAACATACGTTTGCTACCGGGCGGCCAGGCCGGTCGAAGTCGACGGCAACCTGGACGAAGACGTCTGGTCTAAGGCCCCCTGGTCGGACCATTTCCCGGATATAGAAGGCCACGCCAAGCCCAAGCCCCGCATGCGGACGATGGTCAAGATGCTCTGGGACGAAAAGTATTTTTATGTCGGAGCCTACCTCGACGAACCGAACGTCTGGGCAACGCTGACCGAGCGCGATTCGATCATCTACCAGGACAACGATTTCGAGGTCTTCATCGACCCGGACGGCGACACGCATAACTATTACGAGCTGGAAATGAATGCCCTTAATACCGTCTGGGATCTTTTCCTCGTCAAGCCCTACCGCGATGGCGGGCCGGCGATTCATGCCTGGGATATCCGGGGTTTGAAGACGGCGGTTAAGATCAACGGGACGCTCAATGATCCCCGGGACAAGGACAAAGGCTGGTTTCTCGAGATTGCTTTGCCCTGGGAGATCCTCATAGAAGCGGCCTTTCCGAAGGCCTCGCCGAAACCCGGAGACCAATGGCGGCTGAATTTCTCCCGGGTGGAATACCGTCTGAACATCGCGGCCGATGCTTACGCAAAAGCCGTCGATCCCATCTCGGGAAAAGCCTTGCCCGAAGATAATTGGGTTTGGTCTCCGACCGGCCTCGTCAACATCCATTACCCGGAGATGTGGGGCATCGTCCAGTTCTCGGGCAAAACCGTGGGACAGGGCAAGGAGGCATTCGCTAAAAGGCCGGCCGATTCCATCAAATGGGCCCTGCGCCGCATCTATTACGCCGAATGGGCCTTTCGCGCCGGCAAAGGCGTTTTCGCCGACGACTGGAAAACGCTCGGCCTCAAGGACAGGGAATTCAAGCTGAAAGGCTTCGTCTTCCCGCCTCTCGTCATGGGGACGGAAAGCCTTTTCGAAGCGGCCTATAAAGGAGAAAGCGGCGAAGTCTGGCGCATCCGCGAAGACGGCCGGGTCTGGAAGGACGAAGGGTCCGGCCGACGACCATGACCTACGATTTCGACCGGATCCTCGACCAGCGGAACACCTGGTCCTTGAAATGGGATTTCGGCGAGCGCATCCTCGGCCAGCCGGACATTATTCCGATGTGGGTCGCCGATATGGACTTTCCGGCGCCTCCGGCCGTCGTCGAAGCGGTCCGCAAGCGGGCCGAACATGGCATTTACGGCTATCCCATCACCTCGAAATCGTTCTGGCCGGCGGTCATCCGCTGGCTGGAAACGAGATTCGGCTGGGCTGTCGATAAAGGTTGGCTTTTACGCGCGCCCGGCGTCGTTTCTTCCCTGTGCCTCTGCGTCAGGGCGTTCTCCCTTCCTGGAGAGGGTGTGATCGTTCAGACGCCCGTGTATTTTCCGTTCTTCGGCGCGGTCGAAACCAACGGCCGACGCCTCGTCCGGAATCCCCTGAAGTTCGAAGGCGGACGTTTCCGCATGGATTTTGAGAACCTCGAGCGATTGATCGATTCCCGAACTCGGCTGCTGATTCTCTGCAGCCCGCATAACCCCGTCGGCCGGGTCTGGACCAGGGACGAGCTCGAAAGATTGGGACGGATTTGCGCGGCCAACGGGATCATCGTCGTCTCGGACGAAATCCACGCCGAACTCGTCTTCGGCGGCCGCCGCCATATTCCGACGGCCTCTCTTTCCGAGGAACTGGCTTCGCGGACCATTACCCTTTTCGCCCCGAGCAAGACATTCAACCTAGCCGGCCTGACGACATCCCTGGCCGTCGTCCCGCATCCCGATCTCCGAAAACGGTTTTCCTCGGAGCTCGAGATGAGCGGCTTCGAAATGTCCAATCTTTTCGGACTCGTCGCGCTCGAAGCGGCTTACGCTCACGGCGGCGAATGGCTCGACGCGGTGCTCCGGTATCTCGAAGACAATCTCCTCTTTCTCCAGGAATTCGTCGCGGCGAGGATTCCCGGGCTCAAGTTCCTCGCTCCCGAAGGGACGTATCTCGGCCTCCTCGATTGCCGTTCCCTTTGCCTGGAGCAAAAAGCGCTTCATGAATTCTTCTGGAAGCGGGCTAAGGTGTATTTCTCGGACGGCCTGCTTTTCGGAGAAGAGCTCCGCGGCTTCATGAGGATCAACTTTGCCTGTCCCAGAGCTATATTAAGCGAAGCTCTCCAGAGGATTGAAAAGGCCGTCGGCGACGTCGCCGCGGCTTGAGGGATACAGAGCCTTGGATTGCTTCTATCGCTAGTTGATACGAGAAAGAGACTCATGCGGAGGCGAGGATGATGCACAGATCGAGATTTCTTATACCCGGCCTCATCGCGATCCTGGCTCTGTCCTGTGCCTGCGGACGCCGGGTGCTCCCGACGTCCGGGGCCGACGACGTCGGCATGTCGGCGGAGCGGCTCGGACGGGTCGAAGGAGTCGTCACGGATGCCATCGCCCGAAAAGAAATGCCAGGGGCCGTGCTTCTTGTCGCCCGAAAAGGCAAAGTCGTGCTGCGCCAGGCCTTCGGAGACAGCCAGCGGGTTCCGGAGACCAAGCGGATGACGGCCGACATGATCTTTGACCTGGCATCGGTGACGAAACCCATCGCCACGGCGACATCGATCATGATCCTCGCCGAGAGGGGAAAGATTTCCCTCTGGGACCGGGTCAAGGTCCATCTGCCGGAATTCGCCCCGTATGCCGACTATTGGGGGCAAGCCGGCGACGATGCACGCATCTGGCATCTTCTGACGCACACCTCCGGCCTCCCGCCTTACACCAACGCCGATGATGCGGCCAAAATCTTGGGCAATCCGTGTCGGACGGAAGACCTGGTCAAATATATCGCTCAACTCCCCAAAACGAATCCTCCCGGCAAGGAGTTCCATTACAGCTGCCTGGGCTACATCACCATGGCTCATATCGTCCAAAAGGCAACCGGTCAGACGATCGCCGACTTCGCCGCCGAGAATATTTTCAAGCCGCTCGGGATGAAGAATACGTTTTACAGCCCCGCCCAGAAATATCTCAACCGCTGCGTCCCGACTCAGGTTATCGATGGAAAGCCGCTCATCGGGGTCGTCCACGATCCGTTGGCCCGCCTTCAAGGCGGGATTTCCGGGAACGCCGGGCTTTTTTCGACCGCCGATGACCTGGCCGTTTTCGCCCAGATGATCTTGAACAAGGGAGAATGGAAGGGCGAGCGGATTCTCAGCCCGCTGGCCGTCGAACGGATGACCGAAGTCTATCCCCGGGCCGAATTCGCCGGCCGCGGCCTCGGCTGGGACATCAGCTCCGATTACGCGTCCAATGGAGGCGACCTGTTCGGCGAACATTCTTTCGGACATTCGGGATACACGGGGACGTCGATCTGGATCGATGCCGAGACGGCAACCGTGGTCATCCTCCTGACGAACAGCGTCCACCCTGACGATAAAGGCCAGGCCGTCCCGCTCCGAAGCCGTGTGGCGAATGTCGTGGCCGGCTCGATTCTCAAAAAATAGACGGAGAGGGACCGGATGCGATGGATCATCCTGACAAGCGCCGTCGCGATCCTCATCGCGGGCCTGGCCGCCGGGAGCCGAGTCCTCAGGCCGATAGAGACAATGCAGGTTTTTTCCGTAAAGGTCCCTTCAGCGGCCGGACGCAATCCCCACTATATCTCGAACCGCGAGCCGCTGACGCCCAGCCCGCTCATCAAGCTTCCGATCGGGGCAATCGAAGCGAAGGGATGGCTTCTCAGCCAACTCCGGCTGATGCGGACGGGATTCACCGGCCGTCTCAACGAACTCAGTAAATTCCTCGGTTCCGGCAGCGGATGGTTGACGCTCAGGGACAGCGGCTGGGAAGAGATGCCGTATTGGCTCAAGGGATACGGCGACCTCGGATATATCTTGAAAGACGGCGATATGACCGCCGTCGCCCGGAAGTGGATCGAGGAAACTCTCGGCAGCCAGGAGCCGGACGGCTATTTCGGCCCGCCCGACAACAAAAAGAATTTCGACCTCTGGCCCAATATGATCATGCTTTTCGTCTTGCAAAGCTGGTTCGAAAAGTCGGGAGATCCGCGGATCATCCCTTTCATGACGAATTATTTCCGCTACGAGCTCGAACTGCCTCAAGAGAAATTTCTTCCCGGAAGCTGGCAGAAACTCAGGGGCGGGGACAATCTGGAAAGCGTCTATTGGCTCTATAACCGGACGGGCGATGCGTTTCTCCTCGAATTGGGCCGGAAGCTCTTCGCCCGGACTTCGGACTGGACATCGCCCATCCTGACGCCCGGGCGCGAACGGACTGACCGGATCAGCTCCTTCCTTCACGGAGTGAATATCGCCATGGGATTCCGCCATCCGGGCGTTTATTATCAGCAGTCGGGCGATAGGACGCATCTCGACGCGGTCGAGAGCAACTATCGTCAGGTCATGGACCTTTACGGACAGCAGCCCGGGGGAATGTTCGGCGCGGACGAAAATATCCGGCCGGGAGCCATCGACCCCAGGCAGGGCGCGGAGACATGTTCCATGGTCGAATTCATGTATTCCGATGAATCTCTCCTGAAGATCACGGGCGAGGCGCGTTATGCGGAGCGGTGCGAGGAGATCGCTTTCAATTCCCTCCCTGCGTCCGTCATGCCGGATTATCGAGGGCTCCATTATCTGACGGCGCCCAACCTCATTTCCTGCGACAGCTCGGGCGAACACGACTTCCAGAACGACGGAACACTGGTTTCATACGATCCCTGGAGCTACCGCTGCTGCCAGCACAATTTCGCCTTCGGCTGGCCGTATTTCTCCGAGCATCTCTGGATGGCGACTCAGGATGAAGGACTGGCCGCCGTCCTGTATGCCCCTTCCGAGGTCAGGGCCAAAGTGACCGGCGGGGTGGAGGTGAGAATCACCGAAGACACATTCTATCCCTTCGGCGATTTTTTAGATTTTACCGTTCGCCCGAGCGAACCGGTCGAATTTCCTTTTTATCTCAGGATTCCGGAATGGTCCGAAAGCATCCGGATTCTCGTCAACGGCGAAGAGCTCAAATCGCCCGCCGGCGCCTCGAGCTACCTCGTTTTGAAAAAAACATGGACGGACGGCGACGTGGTCCGGCTCGTTCTTCCTCAGAAAATCAAGGTCACGACCTGGCCGAAAATCGGTAATGCGGTCTCCGTCCGCCGGGGTCCGCTCTGGTATTCCCTGAAAATCGGAGAGGAATGGAAGCGCTACGGCGGAACGGATGCCTGGCCGGCCTACGAAATCCTCCCGACGACCCCTTGGAATTACGGATTGAGCTTGAATCCGGCGGACCCGGAGTCGTCGATCCGCCTAGCCGGGCAATCTCCGCCGGCCTACCAGCCGTTCGCGCCGCAGGCCGCGTCGATCGTTCTTAAAGCGCGGGCAAGGCGGATTCCGGGCTGGAAGGAAGACAAGCGGATGGTGGGGAAGGTCCTCTTTAGTCCGGCCAGGACAAAAGCTCCGCTGGAAGATATCATGCTCATCCCGATGGGCTGCGCCCGCCTGCGCATCTCGGTCTTTCCGACGGTCAAATAAAGGAGGGGATCATGCGGTGCCATGCTCGGTTTGGGGTCATCGTTCTGACGGTATTCGCCGCCTTCGGCCTCGTCGGTTTCGCCCAGAATGCCGAATCCCAGGGCGGCCGATTCGGGTCCACCTGGACCTATGGAGCGGAGTTCGATTTCAACTCACGCTATATCTGGCGATCTTTAGCCTGGAGCGAGGGCCCGGTCTGGCAGCCGACCGTCTGGCTCGGGACATCGGGCCTGACCTTGTCGGTCTGGTCGAATTTCGTCCTCAACAAGGAGCCGAACTATCACCAGTTCAACGAAGTCGACTACCGGCTTTCTTATAAGAAGGAAATCGGGAAATTCACCATCGAGCCGGCGTTCAATATCTATTCCTATCCGAATCAGGATCAGACGGAAAATCCGACGACCGGCGAGCTCGAGATTCTTGCTTCGTTCAATTTGGGGGATTTCAGTCTGGAAACCGCTCACTTTATCGACCTGATCGACAATCCGGGAGGGTATATCGGCGAGTTCGGTCTGGCCTTCGAGAAAGACATGTCCGAGACTTTGACCGTGAACGCGGCCGCGCGCCTGACCTTGGCCAACGCGAAATTCAACGATTATTACATTCCTCTCCGGCACGCGGCCGTCAACGCCTTCGTTCTCGAGATCGGATTGAATTATAGTTTCGGGGACGCTTTTTACGTCCGGCCTCATTTTGAGTGGAGCGAGCTTCTTGACCCGGACTTGAAAAGAGCGGTGAGGGATTCCACGTGGGTCGCTGTGGGGAAATCTTCGCTCGTCAATTTCGGCCTGACTTTCGGCGTCGAGTATTGACCGAAGCTTTTTCCCGGTTTCAGCGCGCTGAGGCCGGGAAAGGAATGGACCGAGGCTAAATCTATGCGAGGGGAGCGCCGTTCATGAAAAAAATCACCGTGACGTCCATCGGCTGCGGCCTTTTGGCCTTGGGGATCTTAAGCCTGGGAGCTTTGGCCCAGGAATTCAAGCCACGCGATTATACCGCCCGACTCATCGGCCATGCCCATATCGATTTGAGCTGGCTGTGGCGCTGGGAGGAAACGGTCCATGATGTCGCTTACCAGACATTTCGGGGGACGCTGGCCCAAATGGACGAAATGCCCGGATTGACCTTCGCCCAAAGCCAGGCCGCGATTTATGAAGCCATGGAAAAAAACTATCCGGAGCTTTTCCGGGCCATCCGGGAAAAAATCAAGGCCGGCACCTGGGTCCCGGTCGGAGGGATGTGGGTCGAGCCTGATCTCAATATGCCCGACGGTGAAGCCCTCGCCCGGCAGCTTCTCTACGGCAAGAAATATTTTCTCGATGCGTTCGGGGTGGATGTCAAGGTCGGCTGGAATCCGGATTCTTTCGGACATAACTGGCAGCTTCCCCAGATTCTGAGGAAGGCCGGAATCGAGTCCTATGTTTTCGGCCGCTGCGCTCCGGATAAAACTGCGGCCTTCACCTGGCAGGGAAAAGACGGTTCAAAAATATTGTCCTATGTTCCTCAAGGCTGGTACAACGTCAGCCTCAAGGACGGAATCCGGAACGTCGTCCTGGACGCGGCGAAGATCTCGCCGCTCAAGGATGTCATGATCCTCTACGGCGAAGGCGACCACGGCGGCGGCCCGCGCAAAGCCGACCTCGAGGCCATCGCGAAGTTCAAAAAGGACAAAAGCCAGCCGAGGCTCGAATTCGTCAGGCCCGACGCCTATTTCAAGATTCTCGAACGGAAGGCGGGGGAGCTCCCGCTCGTCCAAAACGAGCTGAATTTCACCTTTCCGGCCTGCTATACGACCCAGGCCGAAACGAAAAAATACAACAGGAAAGGGGAGAGCCTGCTCCTCACTGCGGAGAAATTTTCATCATTGGCCGCGGCTTCCGGCTTCAGGGATTACTATCCCGAACGGGACATCGACGAAGCCTGGAAGATCGTCCTCCGCAACCAGTTTCACGATATCCTGGACGGATCGAGCATCGGACCGGTCTATGATGAAACGCGCGGCTTTTATCAGGAGGCCTTCGAGAGAGGAAGGCGAGCCCTCGATTTCTCCCTCGAAACGATCACCGACACCATTGATACCCGGGGCGAAGGCCTTCCGCTCGTCGTCTATAATCCTCTTCTCTGGGAGCGAACCGATCCTGTTTTCTGCGATATTCCCAAAATTCCCGGCCGGGAATCTTTCCGCATCCTCGATTCCCAGGGAATCGGGATTCCTTATCAAGTCATTCCTCTCCCGGAAAGAACGGGGTCCGCGCCGCTCCACGCGGTCTTTATCGCCGAGCGCATCCCTTCCTTCGGTTACGCCCTCTTCCGGATCGTTCCCGCTGATAAAGCGCCGGAATTCCCCCCGGCGCTTACGGCCGGGCCTGATTTCCTGGAAAATGAGTTTTTCAAGGTCCGAGTCAATCCGAAAACGGGGTGGCTGGATGGCCTTTTCGATAAAGCGAATAACCGCGAGGTTCTCAACGGGCCCGGCAATGTCCTTCAGGCCATCGCCGACGAACCGGAGTCGATGTCCGCCTGGGAGCTCGGCTTGAAAGAGACGATCGCGAATATCGGCGAGGGTGGAGCCGAGGTCGAACTCCGCGAATCGGGTCCCGTCCGGGCCGTCGTCCGGGTCACGAGCCCGTTCCGCCGCTCCGTTTTTGACCTGGATATCGTCCTCTATCAAAAAATCCCGAGAATCGACTTCCGCCTCCGTTTGAACTGGCAGGAGCGGAAGCTGATGATCAAATCCTCGTTCCCGCTGAATCTCAGGAATGACAAGGCCGAATTCGAAATTCCCTTCGGCTCGATCACCCGCCCGGCCGACGGCCGGGAAGTCCCCGCCCTGCGCTGGATCGATGTCGGCGACGAATCAGGCTCATACGGCGTCAGTCTCCTCAATGACTCCAGGTATGGATTTGACGTCAAGAACTCCGTGGCCCGGATTTCTGTTATCCATGGGGCGACGAGCCCTGACCCCGAGGCCGACCGAGGCCCTCATGAACTCGTGTATGCCCTCTATCCCCACGGAGGGACCTGGAAGGAAGCGCAGACGATCCGCCGCGGATATGAACTCAACTCCCCGCTCCTCCCGAGAATCGCGATGGCTCATCCCGGAAGCGGGCCGGCCAAACGGTCTTTCTTGTCGGTCGATCGGGAGAATGTCGTCCTTTCCACGGTCAAGAAGGCCACGGGTTACGCCGAGCGGGACCTGATTATTCGCTGTTATGAAGCCTTCGGCCGGAAAACCGAGGTCAATCTCGTTTTACCCTGGCCGGTCGAAGCCGTCGAGACGGATTTGATTGAACGGCCGCTGAAGACAGGGAAAGCGTCGGGGAACACCGTGACGCTCTCGCTCGAGCCGTTTGAAATCAAGACGATCCGACTCAGCCGGAAATGAATATGTTGGGGTCAGATCTCGACCTGACCCCAGGCGATGCCTATGACGACCCGCGAGCGGTTTTTAAAAGTCTTTCGTTGGAAGGTTCCGGACCGGCTGCCCGATCTCGAATTCGGGTACTGGGACGAGACGCTTGAGATCTGGCGGCAACAGGGACTGCCGGATGCGGTCCGGAACAATGAAGACGCCGAACGCTATTTCGGCCTCGAAGGGATCTCGATTTTCGTCAAGGCGCCGATCGCCAACGGCCTCTTTCCGCCTTTCGAAAAGAAAGTTTTGCGGGACCTCGGCTCGCGGCTCCTTATCCAGGACGAAGACGGAAATATCGCCGAAGTCCCGGCCGCCCGCGGCTCGATGCCGAAATTCCATAAGCATCTGATCGAGAGCCGGGAGGATTGGATCCGGATCAAGCGCGAACTCCTGAACCCGGATGATCCAGGAAGGGCCGGGGACATCACGGCGGCGGCCGCGGAGGCCCGGCGGTTGGGCACGATCGTCCGGTTTGACGGCGGCTCGCTCTATGGTTGGCCGCGGAATTGGATGGGGCTGGAACGATTTTCTATCGCCTTGATCGAGGAGAAAGCCTGGGTCGAAGAGATGATCGAGCATTTGACGGAATTGACCTTGTCTCTGATCGCGCGCTGCGTCTCCGCAAAGGATATCGACGTCGCCTGGTGGTGGGAGGATATGTGCTACAATCATGGTCCGCTCCTCTCTCCCAAGCTCTTCGAGAGACTTTTGGTTCCGCGTTACGCCCGGATTACGGCCGCCCTCCGCCGCCGGGGCATCGACCTCAACGTCCTCGATTGCGACGGCCGGATCACGGAACTCGTTCCCGGGTGGCTGAAAGCCGGAATCAACGTCATGTTCCCGATCGAGGCTCTGCACACGAGTCCGTTCAAGCTGCGGGAGGATTACGGCAAGCGCGTTTTGCTCTTGGGCGGAGTCAATAAGATGAGCTTGATCCGGGGGAGAGACGCGATCGACACGGAGCTGGAAAATCTCCGCCCGCTCGTTGAGCAGGGAGGCTTTATCCCGACCGTGGACCACCGCGTTCCGCCCGATGTTTCTCTCGAAAACTATCTGTATTATCTGGAAAGGAAGAAGAACATCCTCTAGAAAGCGCGCCTCCCGCTTGATACGTTCGACGGCGCCAAACCCCGATTTTTAAATCGGGGGAAAAAGCGCCGCTCAGTATTAACCCTGAGC
>Ga0315286_10008486_pt1 | contig 10114 bp, 10 predicted proteins | sample YL17G10_0_MG_FD_205038 | JGI IMG/M metagenome (GOLD analysis project Ga0315286, IMG submission 205038) | Sediment microbial communities from Yellowstone Lake, YNP, Wyoming, USA - YL17G10_0 | ecosystem: Environmental > Aquatic > Freshwater > Lake > Sediment | place: USA: Wyoming | collected...
ACTGGCGACTGACAACTGACAACTGATCTGTTTCGATCTCGAATACGATGGTCCGCGGGTCGGTGTGGGGAGCAACGACGAAATCGTATTCGAGTTGGCCTTGGTTGCCGTAATACACCAAGTCCACGCCGCGATAGACGTTCTTGTACGCCACCTTGGCGTAGTTCGGGACGTTCGTCCGCCACCTCTTCGAGTCGTTGCCGAGGAAGTAGTTGCTCTTGCCGGGCAACTCCTCCAACCCCTGTGCCTCGGCCGCGGGGTTCGCCCCCATCAGCCGCAAGCGCAGAACCGCCGGAGTTCGGGGTTCGGGATACGGGATTCGGGCGTCGGCTCCCGAGTTTCGAGTTTCCAGTTTCGAGTTTCGTCTGTCCGATGGCTGACCGCTGGCGGCTGACAGCTTCCTCAGAACCAGCACCGCTTCGTCACCCGTGAGGAAGAGGCCATAGCCCCGCCCCCGCGACAGGAACTTCACGCGCGGGTCGGTCTGCCCTTGGTTGGCCTCGAAGCTCAGCGGCAGTTTGCCGTAATCTGCGACCAGGCGCACCGGTGGCTTCGCATCGGACCTGGTGTCCGCCGCCATGCCGACGCCCGGAGCCGCCAGCAACGTCAAGCCAACGATCAACCAACGGGGAAGCATTCCCACCCCTAATCTGCGCCCGGATGCGCGAGGAAGTCGACCGAACCTCATAGTAAGATGCTACCGACAGGAGCGGGTTGTTTCATGGCAATCGAAAATCTAACGCGGGACAAGCAGATTATCGTTTCGGGCTGGGATTGTCAATCGGGTTTTCGGGTCAGCGCCCTTCCGAGGCGGCTGGCCTTTGCGAACAACGGACTACACAACGAAGTTGAGCGTGCAGCCTCCGGCTGCTGGCCCAGCCTATGTAAAGACCACCGATTGGATGCCCGAGATCTCGAACCGCTTTCGACAGCGCACGTTCTTGCACTGGACGAAGTCATCGCGCCGCAGCATATAGGACTTGGCCTTCTCGAAGCGGGCGCGGTCCCGCTCGTCCGCGCCGCGTGGGAGCGTCTTCTTCCTGGCACGCACCAGCCAACGGAGGTCGTACGTTGCGGCTTGACGGCAGAAGAGGCAAGAGAGGTGGGCGGGCTTTAGGGTTTCGGTCTCGTCAAAAAAGTTGCGTTCCTCCATGGCGCACATATTCTAATCGCATTTGCCGGATAACTCCACTGTGCTTGAAGTCGAGGAGTATAATAGGGCTGCTCGCGTCACCACCCCGCGCCCTCGCTACTCTCGCTCGACGGAGACACAAACCTATGGTGATGCCTTTCTCCGAACAAGAACTGGCGGACTTCATCTTCGACCGTATTCTCGTTCATTGCCCGAAATGTCCGGACGTGGAGTGTATCCGCGCCGCGTGTTTGAAAGTCGCCGACGACCTGCTGGAGCAAGCGGATATCGTTTACAAGGCGGAGCCCGTCTCGGACGGCGGGGCGTAGCGGCAGGTTTATCCCGCCAGCCGCAGTAGCTTGTCTTAGGACGCAGTTTCCCTTTCCACGAACCGCGGGCCGAGCCAGGCCAGCGCCAGCGCGTCAATCAGGAAATGCGCCGCCATCGAGGGATAGAGGCTGCCCAGATGGACGACCGGATAAGCCAGCAGCGCGCCCAGCAACGCGGCGCGCACCATGCCGTTGAGCCCCTGATAGGCGTGCGCCAAACCGAAGGCCACCGAGGAGCCGACCCACGCCCACGGGGCCGAACCGAACCAGTGCGAAAACTGCACCAGCAAATAGCCGCGGTAAAGGAACTCTTCGCAAAGCGCCGCCGTCGGGGCGAGCATCACAACGGCCAAGAGCTTCTCCAATCGCGTCTGCGGCAAGAGCAAGCGCACCAACTCCGGCTCCTCAGGCCACCAGCCCCGGTGTTCCAAGAGCAGCACCAGACCCAGCGCCGCCAGCGACACAGCCGTCAACAACAACGTCCAGCGCGCCAACGCCATAGGGGGAATGGCGCGGAAACCCACGGCCCGGAAACCGGGCCCCGTTGTGAATACCACCAGCGCGCCTAACGCGGCCAAGAACCATTGGGAGATGATGGCGGAAAGATACAAGTCGGGGCGGGGAATCAGCCGGAGATGAGCGCGCCGCGCGGTCAGGTAGGAAAGGGCAGGGACCCCTGCAACGAGCAAGAGAACAAAACAAATCCCCACCAGCTTCGCTAGCATTGATCAAGTCCTGCGGGAACGGCGGTCCGGACGCCGGACTACTCTTTCTTCTCCAGGGGGGCTCGAATCGTGCGGAACCCGCGCTCCACGCTCAAGTTCAAATCCTGCACGTAGGTCTTGTAGCCCGGCAGCGATACTTCCAGGTGATGCGCGGCCGCCGTCAACTTCAGGATGGAGGGCGTATTCCCATAATAGCTGCCGTCGATGAGGATGTCCCCGCCCGAGGGATCGGAGAAGCACTCCACGGTGACGCGTTCGGCTGTACCGGTCACATCTTGCGCCGCGGGGGCGACATGTTGTGCGGTCTGCGACACCGTGGGCGCGGGAGGCGTCGGCGGTGTCTCCTCGACTGCGCGACGAGGAGCAGGAGCCGGCTGGGCCGTTGCCTGAGGCGCTGTCTCTGCGGGTGTCGCTGCCGTCGTCACCGCAGGCGCCGCGGTGGTGGTTACTTCGGGCGTCGGCGTGACCGGTGCGGAAGTGGGTGGCTTGACTTCTGCAGGCTGGGCTGCGGCCGTGGAGGCAGGACGCGGCGTGCCCCCGGTGGCCTCTGGGGCAGCGGCTGTCTCCACCTCGACGTCTTCGTCGAGATAGGCCATGAACTCGGTCCCCATCCGTGCACCTACGACTTCTCCCAGCATCGTCTCAAGCTTGATCTGGTCCTTCCCGGGGTTCTTGGTCTTTTGAGACACCGACCGGAGCCTGAGTTCCTGAAGATTCGGCAGCCTTAGGCCCTGCACATCGAATTTGATTTCTTTCTCCCTCTTGACGCTCTGCACGGCTCCCCAGGCGACGGAGCCCTCCGGGATGACAACCAGACCCCGCACGGTGATGGGTCGCGCCACCTCAAAGTCCACGCGGTCGCCGGGCTGTACTTGGTTGCTCCTGATGTCGGCCTTCAAGCGTACCGGTACCGGCATACCGTCTGGCACGCGCACGCGCTCAGCCCAGAGCAGACTGCCGGAGAAGAGGACCGAGAGGAATACTCCCCCACTCAACCGCTTCAGGTTCATGTCGTCCTCCTGTTGCCGAGACCCTCGCCTGGACCACCTCCACCGTGTGCTGGTCAGGACCGCCGCGTTATTCCTTCTCCAGCGAGGCGCGCACTGACGGTTTCGAGCCGGGATCCACCACCATATTGCGGGTCCACGTCCGGTAGCCCGCCAGCCGGATCTCGATCACATGCCGCCCCGGAGGGATCTGCAGCCGGAGGGGCGTACTGCCCCGAGAAGTACCATTAATCAAGATGTCCGCCCCCACGGGATTGCTGTTGAAATCCACGTAAGCATCCTCGGGTGGGAACACGATGGCAGGTGGCGGCGTCTGTACCGCGGGTCCCGCAGTTGTCCGCGGTTGGCCGCCTGGGCCGGTCGCCCCCGTAGCCGTCGTCTCTGGCGCAGGCTCCGGCGCATTGACTAGCGCATCTAGGTCCGTGTAGGCCGCGACATCCTTCCCTTTCTCGGCGCCGATCATCCTTTCCCGCAGCCCGGGGATGGGGATGTTGATCTCGACCACGTTCTCCGAAGCATCCGCCTTCCGCGGCTTGGTGGGCATCACGCGCAGCGGGATTTCCTGATTGTCGGTGGCACGCACGGCCACCAGCCGAAAGAACACCGCCGCGTCTTTAGCCCGCTTCTTGCCCGCGCCCTTCACGTCTGTTACCACTCCACGGGCTACCGCGCCTTTGGGAATAACCACGCGGTTATTCACCGTCACATTCTCCGTCACATCGAATTCCACGCGGTCACCCTTGACCACGTTTTCCGTGGTGATGTCGGCATGGAACTTCAAGCGGACCAGCGTTCCGTCGGGCACGCGGACTTGTGCGGCCAGCAGCAGCGGCACTGCCCAGGCCAGTGCCAGGCCCACGACGCCCGCTATAAGATAACGCGCCGGCGGGCTGGAGGATCGCCCCGAAGGGCTCGCGGCGAATTGTGAAGATCTGCAATTCGGGGACTCGTCCATGTCAACCTCCTCATCCCCCAGGTGCTTAGTTGTAACCCCTGTGAAGTCCGGGTCCCGTGCGGTCCGCACCTTCCAGGGGTCCGACAGAAGCCGTGGATGCGCGTAGTGTCGCACCCTGCACTGATTCAGTCAAGAACTAATGGCTCAGCAACCGGCAGCGTGCCGCCCCATGATCCCGGGATCTCGTCCTCCGATTCCCCACCTTCGGCCCGCCCCCGGCCAGCCTCCTGTTCACCCGGAGGTTTGCGCCCCGGCTGGGCGCAGTAGATAAGCGCCGAGCACGGCGCGGCAACGGTCGCGGTAAGTCTCTATCGAGACGGTCTCCGGCACCATAAGCCATTGCAGACAATACCCATCCACCAGCGCGCGAAGCGTGGCGGCAGCGTCCTCGGGAGGGACGCGTCGGAACTGGTGCTGCTTGATTCCCTCTTCGATTACCGACATATCCCGCTTACGGCAGCTTTCGAAAAAAGCCGCAAACAGCGACCGGAAACGATCCGAGCGCGTGCCCAGCGTGACGAAGTCGTACAGCACCAGGTAGACCTTGCGGTTGACCTCCGCGCTGTGAAACAGCACTTCCAGTTCTGCCGCCAGGCGACTGCGGGGCGAGTCCTCACTGTGCGTGACTTCATCCAGCGTGCGGTTCAGTTGGGTGAGCAACCACTGGAGGACGGCGTACAAAAGGTCCTCCTTCGTCGGAAAGTAGTAGAGGGCGCCGCCCTTGCTGGAGCCGGCCCGCGCCACGACTGAATCCAGGGTCACTTTCTGGATGCCTCTCTCCAGAATCTCGGCGTAGCCTGCCTTGATCAGGTCTCCGCGGCGACGGTCGGCCAGTACAGGGTCTGCGCGACGTGGGCTCATCTTAACCTCCAAGATTAAAAGGCGTCTGGACGGATTATTAATAATTCGATGTCTTTGTCAATGGATTTCAGAGGCGGATCTACCTGACTGACTTAATGTCACTGACGCGGAGCGATGGCTTAGATCCTGCTCCTGCAACTCGTTGAACCCGCTACCTGCCCGTGCTAGCATGGGCGAATCGGGGAGTCATGACGAAGCTATCGGCATCCGGTGGCAATCTTCTCGGGTTGAGTCGGGAGGAGCTTGAGCGGCTGGCGGTGGAATGTGGTCAAGCCCGCTATCGCGGCCGGCAGCTCTACCAGGGCATCTATGCGCGCCGCGCGCAGACCTGGGACAGCCTGACTGACCTAGGCCAGACATTTCGCGCTGTTCTCTCCGCGCGCTATCGGGTTACGTATCCTGAGGTGCAGCGTGAATTCGTCTCGCAAGATGGCGCGGTTCGCTATCTCCTGCGGCTGGAAGACGGCCAGACCATCGAAGCGGTGTACATGCCGGAGGAAAACCGCACCACCCTCTGTCTATCGAGCCAGGTGGGCTGCGCGGTGGACTGCCGGTTCTGCTTCACGGCTCTCCTGGGCTTGAAGCGAAACCTCACCGTGGGCGAAATGGTTGGGCAGGTGCTGGCTCTCGCCCAAGCCCAGCGAATCCCGCGGCGGGCTCGGCTGAACGTGGTGTTCATGGGGATGGGCGAGCCCCTCTTGAACCTGGCAGCGGTGATGCAAGCGGTGAAAATCCTGACTGACCCGGAGGGCCTCGCGATCCCGTGGCGGCGCATCACGATCTCGACCGTCGGGATTGTGCCCCGCATCATGGAGTTGGGGCGCGAGCCGATGCGGCCCAAGCTGGCGGTTTCGCTGAACGCTTCGACCGACGAGCAGCGCACCGCCCTGATGCCTCTGAATCGGAAGTATCCCCTGCGCGATCTGCTCCAGGCCTGCCGGTCTTATCCTCTCCGCCCGCGGGAGCGCCTGACCTTCCAGTACGTCATGCTGGATGGCCTCAACGATTCAGACGCCGACGCCGAGCGCCTGAGCGAATGGCTGCGCGGCATGCGGTGCAAAGTCAACCTCATCCCCTACAATGCTGGCCTGGAGTTCCCCTACCAGGCCTCTCCCCTGAAGCGCGTCCTCGGGTTTCAAAAGGTGCTCGCGGACCGCGGCCTTCCCGTCTTCATCCGCATCTCTCGCGGCCAGGACGTCCGCGCCGCGTGCGGTCAATTGAGCCTGGCTGGCGCTGGCGATGAGGGACCAGGGATCAGGGATTAGGGATTAGGAACCAGCGACTAGGACCCGGCGTCCGGAATTCCAGAGCGTGGCTCGATGGCCTCAATCCCATCTTGCCCTAGTCCCCAGCCCCCAGCACCCAGTACCTCGCCCCCAGCACCTAGCTCCCAGCCCCGGGTCTGATTCCGATGACCGCCATCGTGCGACCGGTGTCCTTTCCCTCCTTGCGGTATGAGAAGAAGAGGTCGGTCCGGCAGGCGGTGCAGAAATCAGCGACCTGAATGCGGGAGGGGCGCACTCCCGCGCTGCGAAGCTGATCGAGCGCCACAGCCACGAGGTCAAGGTGCGCCCCGGGCGCGGGACGCGTCCCGTGGCCCGGCGGCTGCGCAGACAGGAAAGGTAGCGAATCGCGCGCGGCGCGCTCCGTGGAAGGACTCGCCGAGGACGCTTCACGAAAGAACTGTTCGCCTCGTGGGAAGCCCCCGCAGAAAGCGGCGACCACCTCTTCGCCGACCTCGTAGCAGCAGGCGCGGATGCTGGGCCCGAGGGCCGCGAGCAGGTGCTGCGGGTCTGAGCCAAACACGGCTCGCATCAGCCCCACGCTTTTTTCGATGATGCGCCCGAGCGCGCTGCGCCAGCCCGCATGGATAGCGGCGACGGCGCGCTGGCGAGGGTCCAGCACCAGGACCGGCAGGCAGTCGGCAACCCGCACCGAGAGCAGCACTCCGGGCTGATCAGTCACGAGCGCGTCGCCGATGGGCAGGAGGCGATCCGGACGGTCCGGGGCGGGGAAAGCCGAGGGGCAATATTCCAGTTGCCCCGACGCTGTCCGCACCACCCGATAGATGTGCGTGGAATGCCTTTGCCGCAGCGCGGCCAGCGTGAAACGCTCCGCGCCCAGTTGGGCGAAGAAGCGCCGGCGGTTTCTCTCGACGCTCGCGCGGGTATCCGCCGTGATGAAGCCGAGGTTCAGCCCCGCGGCCGGAGCTTCATTCCCGCCGCCCCGGCGCGTGCTGAAGGCGTGCAGCAGCCAGGGAAAACGCGCCAGGGCGCCACACTCCAGCCACTCCAGGCCATCCCGCGCGACGAGGTTGAAAGCTCCCTGCTTCACGCGCCCAATATAGCACAGGGCCCGCCCGCCACCCGGCAGGCGGGTAGTGGGTCAGTTTGGGGAATTGCGCTCCAGCGGGAGGGGAGGAGTGCCAGCGCGTCCGGGCACGACGGGTTCGCGTAGGATTACCAAGCCAAATTCAAGTTCCGGGAAGCCGACCTATTCATTCCGAATCCGATCGCGACGCAATCGATCACGTGAAAATCGTTGGTGGGATAAGGACTTAGCAACAGTTATCCGAGTGGCAGGACGTTTCGGTATGCAAGTTACACGACCAAGCGGATCGCTTCCGAGTGCGCCGTGCACAATCGCCAAGGTTGTGAGCGAAGATGACCCAGCTGAGTTGCCATCGTTTCCGGTCCAACCAAGTGCGGCTGTGGCTGAGCGTGATCGCCTATAACCTGGGGAACCTGTGGCGGCGGCTCGCGTTGCCGAGGAGGGTTCGGAACTGGTCGCTAACGAGTTTGCAGCAGCGCTTAGTGAAGACCGGCGGACGGCTGGTCAAACATGCGCGCTACTATTGGCTGCTCTTGGCCGAAGGGCACCTGAGTCGGAGGCTATTCGCGAGCATGCTGCGAATGATCGCGGCGCTGCCGCTGCCGGACGGCTAGCGGACCGGGAGAGACACCGAATCGAGCGCTTGAAAGTCATCCAGTTGGGACAGGTGTTAGCACCGAGGCAGGTTGGAGGCTGGAAAAGACGCAGACAAGGCACCGGGAACGGTCAAAGCGATCCGCGATGTCCCCAAAAGAGGCCCTGGCAATTTAATTTTGATTCGATAAGGCAGACTAGAGTACGATTTCGCGGAAAGGAAAGTTGAAATCGGAAATTCCGGTTCACGTGGGAGGCTTCATGGGTCAGGTTGAAGACACGGTAGGTCCGAATCAGAGAAAATCCCTCGTGCCGGTCATCGGGATGGGACTTCTCCTTTTTCTCGCCGGCGTGGCGATTGGCCAGGCTTGGAATGGCAGGTGGTTCCGGGCTGACGAACCGCGCCCTCCCAAAAGCGAGTCTGAAATCAGCGCCGAACGGATCGAGGGGTTCAAGACCTGGTACTACGAAAACCAGCAGACCACCTTCTCCAATACCTACTGGCGGGGCATGCGGGTTATCAAGGTCCCCCTCGATGCGTGGATTTTTCAAGAAATCATTCACGAAAACCCGCCCGATGTGCTCATCGAGACGGGATCGTACAAAGGCGGAAGCGCCAATTATTTCGCGTCGCTGTTCGACATGGAGAAACGGGGACGAATCCTGACCGTTGAGCTTGAGAACTTTACCGATAGACCCCGCCACCCCAGAATTACCTATTTCACCGGTTCTTCAGTTTCCCCGGAGATTCTCCAGTCATTTAAGAAATCCATCCGTCCCGGTGAGAAAGTCATGGTGACCCTCGACTCGGACCACCACAAGGACCACGTCCTCAAAGAACTGCAGCTCTACAGCAGCCTGGTCACGGTGGGAGATTATCTGGTGGTCGAGGACTCGATCAAGAATCCGAACTATCCCGGCGCGATGGAAGCCGTCGAGGAATTCCTGAAAAATAATTCCAACTACGTCGCCGACAAAAGCCGCGAGAAGTTCGGCTTTACCGCCAACCCCAACGGCTGGCTGAAGCGGATCCGGTAGCGCAACTTCCGCTCTTTGAAGTTGCGGCTCTTCAAAGTCAATTGAAAAACCGCACTACATTGATCCGCCGTTCGACGTGGGCGCGGATTTCAGCACGGACATCGAGATCGGCGGCGACACCTTCAGTGTGCGGGCGGCCTAATTATGAGCAAATTGTTCGAGGAAAACGGGTAACACTCCTTTGTGCAGATCGTAAGTGCTCCAGATGTCCGGCGGGCTGCGGTAGCGCGCGTTGCGGTTGCAGGTATGGATTTGGACGATTCCCCCATTCTCGTTCTCCGGTAGAGGTTCCGAGGCATCTACGCCCTGGATTGGGAAGCGCCGTAAGAACAGTGACAAGTGGCAAGTGACGGCTGACAAGCTCAGTCTGAACGACCAGTTCGTACGCGAGGAGGCATCGCGCTGAACTTCCTGTGCTCCGAGCCGCGTTTCCAAGACCTCCTGCGCCGCATGAATTTCCCGCCGTAAGCTCGCCCGCGGCTTTTGGCTCCCCCAATTCTCACGTGCGCCCCCGATGCGATTCGGTTCCGCATATGCGCAGTTGAAGAATCGACTGGCCCCCTGACCCAAGGGAGAAAGCCCTTCTTACCACCCAAGCCGGATTGGTCCTGTGAAACACAGCTTCCCTGATTGTAGCCTTCTTGCCAGTCTGGAGTTTCTTCCCTAGTGCAAGCTGGCGACCTCCGGCAGGCGGTCGGCGTTGAAATACGACTCTCGATTTGCTATCGTGGGCTTACCTGCGGACATCGAGCGCGCTGACCTCGACAGGCGAGGAGGACGGCATGCTTTCCTTTCGTCTTGTGCATATGATTGAAAGTCACGCGGAACAGCTCACCCGGGGCGTCGTTCACGACCTGCAGACGAACCCGCGCACGCCGGCGTATCACAAGCTCTCGGTCGAAGAGCTGCACCACCGAGCGTACGGGGTTTACCGCAACCTGGGCCGCTGGCTGGGGGAAGAGACCGAGCAGACCATCGAAGCCTTCTACGGCGAGCTGGGCAAGAAGCGCCACGCCGAGGGCATCCCGCTCTGCGAAGTGGTTTATGCCCTGCTCCTGGTGAAGTATCATCTGCGCGACTACATTCGCGCCTCGGGGCTGGTGGATTCGGCGGTGGAGATGTATCAGGAGCAGGAACTGCAT
>Ga0315286_10008487_pt1 | contig 10113 bp, 6 predicted proteins | sample YL17G10_0_MG_FD_205038 | JGI IMG/M metagenome (GOLD analysis project Ga0315286, IMG submission 205038) | Sediment microbial communities from Yellowstone Lake, YNP, Wyoming, USA - YL17G10_0 | ecosystem: Environmental > Aquatic > Freshwater > Lake > Sediment | place: USA: Wyoming | collected...
GCGTTTTTGCCGGAACAGGTCGCGCCTGGTCCGCGCCGATGGGGGAAGGGGCGCTCGGCCTGCCTTCCGACCACGCCTTCTCCAGCTCCCAGAGCGCCGTGTCGTGCTCGCCCCGCTTGGCGCGGCCGAAGAACGCCCACTCCACCGAGTACTGGAGCATCGCGTCCGCCCGCCCGTCGTGCCGCCGCCACAGCTCGGTGCAGCTGCGGGCTATCCCGACGCCTGCCTGGATGGCGCGGGCCCTGCCCTTCTCCTTCCCACGCTCGCGGATAAGCGCGTCGAGCTTGCGCCAGTTGGCCGCCGTGATGGGCTGCTTCCACCCGAAGAGGTCCTTCAGGATGATGCGCACCCCCCAGGAGCAGCTCGTGTTGGCGATCGCGGGCAGGAAGGGCAGCGCCCGCTCGATCCGTATCCGTGCCTCCTCCTCGGGAGGGGCCTCGGACAGCCGATCGCGGTCGGGGCATCCCGCGCTCACGAGATCGCTCACGACCATGTGGTAGAGGAGGATGTCGTGGAGGCCCCGGGCAACGAGGTGCGTGGCGTCGAGGTGAGTGTGCGCGTCCAGGACAGGCACGGACGCGAGTGCGGATTCGATGTCGCGGCCCAGGGTGGTGACGTCCATGGGGTCGCATTGTGTGGTGATTGCCGCGGCCGGTCAAGGCGGGAGGGGTTCGCCTCCCCCCAAGGTGCCAGATCCTTCGAGGGGCACGGGATATTCGCGCCCGACTCACAGGGGCCAAATCGCCTTTCATCCCGCCGGCCGATGACGTGCGGCCGCGTGCCTGCCGATGATACAGTCCGGATGTCGAACATTCATTTTTTCCGGAGGTGCACCATGTCCGTCCTGTCACGTCGTTCAGCAATAGTCCTCGCTGTCGTTCTCGTTGCCGCGCTGGTTCCCGCGGCGGCTTTCGCGCAGTTCCAGCTCGGCGCCACCGCAATGTACAAGGGCAGCCCGACGGCAGCGAAGACTCTCGCCGCCAGCGACTTCACTTTCGGCGCCGAAGCCCGCCTGAAATTCGGTTTCCTGCAGCTCGGCGGCGTCGCGCTCTTCGTTCGCTACGACACGTACTCCTCGATCGCCGTTCTCACCGACTTCGGTCTCTCCCTCGATGTGCTCCTGTTCCGCTTCGGGGCGGCAACAGGGCCGACCTTCGCGCTGAACCTCGGGAACAGCACGCCAACAGCGGCGGACCTCGGCTGGAACCTGAAGTTCTGCACCGATGTCAACCTCGGGAGCCTGTCCCTCGGCCTCGTGGGGTACTACTACGTCGACAGGTTCAGCAATCTCAGCGGTACTTTCTCAAAGCTTCCCTGGCTCGGCGTGACCGTGCTGTGGATGCTCTTCTAGACCGGCATCGGCCCGACGCGTGAGAAGCTCCCGCCTATCAACACGCTCTGCGGCAGCACGCCTTCGTGGGCGCAGAGGCGCAGAAGGAGTCACAGCGAAAAAGGTTTGTGTGGTCGCTTTCGCGGTCATGATGATGGCCGGACGGGCGCGGCCGCGGAAACAGGCAGAGGTCGGAAGCCCACCCTTTCCCCGACCCTTCCCCAGATGTATCATCGTGGCGTGAGGTGAGACGCAGATGCACAACAGCGAAAGCCGGCACCGCGCAATTCTACAGGCCATCGCGGAGCGCGTCATGATCGAGCGCGGTCTGCTCCCCGAGTTTTCCGCGCGGGCGCTTGTCGAGCTCGGCAGGCTGCAGGCGGCGTCGGCACCCGCGGATCCTGGCGCGCGTGACCTGCGGGACCTGCCCTGGTGCTCCATAGACAACGACGATTCGCGCGACCTCGACCAGCTCTCCGTTGCGGAGGCGCTGCCGGGCGCCCGCGTCAAGGTGCTCGTCGCGGTGGCTGATGTGGACGCGCTCGTCAGGAGCGGGTCGGCCATCGACGATCACGCGCGTCACAACACCACCTCCGTCTACACGGCGGCGAAGATATTCCCGATGCTGCCGGAGATCCTCTCCACCAACCTCACCTCCCTGAACCCGGACGCGGATCGGCTGTCGTTCGTCCTCGAGATGGTGATCGGGCCGGAGGGCGCCCTCCAGGCCTCCGATGTCTACCGCGCACGGGTGCGCAACCACGCGAAGCTCGCCTATCCCGGCGTTGGCGCATGGCTGGAAGGCAAGGGCTCGATGCCGGGCTCGATCGCGGCCGTGAAAGGTCTCGAGGAGAACCTGCGCCTGCAGGACCGCGCCGCCCGGAGCATGAAGAGCTTCCGCCACGAGCACGGTGCGCTCAGTCTCGAGACCATGGAGGCGAAGCCGCTCTTCGATGGCGACGCGATCAGCAGCCTGCACGTGGAGGCCCGCAACCGTGCCCGGGATCTGATCGAGGATTTCATGATCGCGGCCAACGGGGTCACCGCGCGCTACCTTGCCTCGAAAAAGTCGGCGTCGATCCGCCGGGTCGTGCGCACCCCCAGGAGGTGGGACCGCATCGTCGCTGTCGCCGCGGAACACGGGTTCGACCTGCCGGGCCAGCCGGACGCAAAGTCACTCGAGGCGTTCCTGATAAAAGCAAGAGCCGCCGATCCGCTTCGGTTCCCCGACCTCTCGCTTACGGTCATCAAGCTCATGGGCGCAGGCGAATACGTCGCCGAATTGCCGGGCGAAGTGTCGCCGGGGCACTTCGGCCTGGCAGTCAGGGACTATGCCCACTCCACCGCGCCCAATCGCCGCTATCCCGACCTGATCACGCAGCGCCTGCTTTCGGCCGCGCTCACGGGCTCCGTCGCGCCGTACGGCATTGAGGAGCTGGAGGGGCTTGCCCGGCATTGCACTGACCAGGAAGACGCCGCCAACAAGGTCGAACGCCAGGTCGGCAAGTCCGCCGCCGCGCTCCTGCTCGAATCACGCATCGGGGAGAAGTTCGATGCGATCGTCACCGGCGCATCCGAGAAGGGTACCTGGGTTCGCCTGCTCACCGTTCCCGTGGAAGGCAGGCTGGCGCGCGGATGCGAGGGGGCAGACGTCGGCGACCGGCTGCGGGTGCAGCTCCTGTCCACGGATGTCGAGCGCGGGTACATTGATTTCGGGAAAACCGGAGCGGACGGGTCGCGATAGGGCCAGCTTCGCTGTCCGCGCGGCTCCTACTTCCCGGCGGACCTGGTCTCCGTGATATCGACGTCGATGCCGATGAGAGCCGTCGGCCGTCCCTCGGCGTCCCGGGAGACCGTCCCGCGGCTCAGGAGCCAGCGGTCCTTCCCCCGCTCCACGACCCGGAACTCCGTCCGCAACTCCGCACCGGTGGCAATCGCGTTCTCCATCGCCGAAAGCACGCGGACCCGGTCCTCGGGATGGATCACCGAGGAGAAGTCCTCGAGGGAGAGATAGTCCTGGCCGCCCGTCCCGCCCGGGAGCGGGTGGCTCACCCGGCCGGAAGAAAGGTCATAGGTCCAGCCGCGAATTCCCGACACGCCGAGCGCCATCCGCAGCCATTTATCGCTCTGGTTCAGCGTCTCGTGCAGGCGCTTCAGCTCGGTGATTTCCACGAAGGTGATCACCGCCCCCTCGATAACGTTCTCCGTGGTGCGGTAGGGCAGGATACGCAGGAGGTACCATTGCCCGTCCCGGGTCTGTACCTCCGCCTCCCGCTGGACCAGGGTGTCCAGGACCCCCTTCACGTCCGCCTGGAGCCTTTCGGAACCCGGGATGTTGAGCGCGATATCGCTCAAGGGGCGTCCGATGTCTGACTTTATGAGGTTGATGATCTTCGTGGCCGCAGGCGTGAAGCGCCGGATCCGGAGCTTCTGGTCCACGAAAACGGTGCCGATCCCCGTCCCCGCGAGAAGGTTGTTCATGTCGTTGTTCGCCCGGGAGAGGCTTTCGAGCTTCTGCTGCAACTCGGTGTTGACCGTTATCAGCTCCTCGTTGACCGACTGCAGTTCCTCCTTGGACGTCTCCAGCTCCTCGTTTGCGGACTGCAGCTCTTCGTTCGTTGATTGCAGCTCCTCGTTCGTCGATTTCAGCTCTTCGTTCGAGGTCTCCAGCTCCTCCACCGTCCTCTGGAGCGTCTCCTCCTTGAGAGCGAGCTCGCGCTCGAGGATCTCTATCTGGCGGTGCTCGGGGCTCTCCGCGCCGGGTTCTCCGGCGGGCAGAGATGCGGGGGGAGCGGGCGGGAGCGCGCCTTCTTTCGCCGGCTCCTCGAAGACGACGAGCAGGAGCCCCGAGGGCTCGCCCGCGCCCTCCGCGGGTCGGACGACGAGGTTCACCTTCTCGGTGTCGCCATTGGTCTTCACCGTCAGGCCGTCATGCCTGACGACGGCGCGCTGCGTAGCCGCTTTCCGAAGCGCGCTGGACAGGTGGAGCTTCAGGCCTTCCCGGGCAGAGCGCACGAGGTTGACGCTGGCCTCCCCGGGGGGGATCTCCAGGTACTTGCCGGTCCGGCCGTGAATGTAGAGGATATCGCCCCTGTCGTTGACGGTCACGGAGGTGGGAGCGTAATCTCGCAGGAGCGCGCGTTCGGACACCTCCCGGATCCCGGGCGGCCTTCCCTTTGCCTCGACCCGACCCGACGCGCCCGTCGTCGCGAGGAGAGGGGGAGAGAGCTCGGCAGGCATCCGGCCGGTCCCGCCGACATCCTTGCGCCGATAGATCCTCCACTTCCGGTCGGAGGTCGTGAAGAGCGCCGTTGACTCCCCGATCGACTCGGAGGCACCGAGAAGGAGGAATCCGCCCGGGTTGAGGGCGTAATGGAAGGTGGAGAGCACCTTCTTCTGGAGAACCGGCTCCATGTAGATCAGGACATTGCGGCAGCTGATCAAGTCGAGCCTGGAGAACGGGGGGTCCTTGATCATGTTCTGCTCTGCGAAGATGACGACGTCCCGGATGGACTTCCGGATCCTGTAAAAATCCTCCTGTTCCGGGACGAAGAAGTGCGACAGCCGCTCCGCCGAGACATCGGCGGCGATGCTCGCAGGGTACAGCCCGACGCGGGCCTTCTCGACCGCAAAGGAGTCGATGTCGGTTGCGTAGATCTGGACGGAGAAGTCCTTGCGCAGCCTTTCAGATTCCTCGTGCAGCAGTATTGCCAGCGAATATGCTTCCTCCCCCGTGGAGCACCCCGCCGCCCAGACCCGGAACGTCGAGCCGGCCGGGCGATTGTCCAGAAGCTGGGGCAGGACGCGCTCCCGCAGGGCGTCGAAGGCCTCGGGGTCCCTGAAGAAGCCGGTCACGCCGATCAAGAGCTCCCGGAAGAGGATCTCGAGCTCGCGCGGATCCCGGCCCAGCATCTGCGCGTACTTCTCGATGCTCTCGACCTGGTTGACGGCGATCCGTCTCTCCACGCGCCTGCGGACCGTGTTCTGCTTGTACTGGGAAAATTCGTGCTTGGTGTGGGCGCGCAGGAGCACCATGATTTTCTGCACCCCGTCGCTCGCGTCGCCGGCCATGGACGCTGCCGGCTCTGCCGGGCGCCGGTTGAGGGAATGCTTCTTGAACGCCAGGAGTTGCCCCGGCATGACCTCGGGTGCGAGGACGTAGTCGGCGAGCCCCGTCGACAGCGCGCTGCGGGGCATGCCGTCGTACTCGGCGGTGGCGGGGTCCTGCACCATCGCCATCCCGCCGGTCTCCTTGACCGCGCGCAGCCCCAGCGTCCCGTCCGTGCCATTCCCCGACAAAACGATGCAGACGGCCTGCTCCCCGCGGTCCTGCGCCAGGGAACGGAAAAAGAAATCGATGGGAAGCCGCCTTCCGCGCGGCATGACCGGGTCCAGGAGGTGCAGGCTGCCGTTCAGGAGGGCGAGATCTTTGTTCGGGGGGATGATGTAGGTGCAGTTGGGCTGCAGGGCCATGCCGTCGGTCACCTCGAAGACGTTCATGCGGGTGTACCGCCGGATGAGCTCCGTGAGGATGCTCTTGTGATCAGGGTCGAGGTGCTGGACGATCACGTACGCGATGCCCTGGTCAGGATCGACGGGGACGTGGGAGAAGAAAGCCTCGAAGGCGGCAAGACCGCCTGCCGAAGCGCCTATTCCGACAATCGGGAAGTCGCGGCCCTGCGGCCGCGCGTCCCGCTGCGATGCGGCGTCTGTCTCGATCGTCGTTTCCGCCGCGCCGCCCCGGTCGACGCGCCGCGCCGCAGGCTCAGCCCTTGCCGTTCGCTTCGGGCGCCCGGCCTGTCCGCCCTTCTTTGCCATCGCGCCTCGCTCCTTGCGGTGTCCGGGCCCGGGCAGGCAGACCGTCCCGTCCAAGGCCGACCCGCCGGTGTGAAACTGTAGCCTCCATGGCTGTCGCTGTCCAGCCTACAGCTCTATGAGACCGTGGCGGAGGGCATAGCGGACGAGCTCGGCGGAAGAGTGAAGCTGCAGCTTGGTGAACATGTTCTCGCGATGGGTCTCCACGGTCCTCACGCCTATCCGGAGAGCCGCGGCGATTTCCTTGCTGGTCAGTCCGCCGGCGATCATCCTGAGCACGTCCAGCTCGCGCGGCGTCAACCGCACGCCACCCTGCGAGGGAAGAGGAGCCGGTGCCGCGTTCGAGCCCGCGGGAGAGACCCTCTCGCAGCGGTGGCGGTAGAGTGCCGTCTCGATGACCGCCTTCATCTCCCGCTCCTTCACGGGCTTCAGCAGGTACCCGTCAGGCCGCGTCAGCTTGGCCCGGCCGAGGGTCTCGTCGTCTCCGTAGGCGGTGATATAGATGAGCGGTACGTCCCGGATGCCCCGGATGCGGTCCGCCGCCTCGATCCCGTCGACGTCGCCCTTCAGCATGATGTCCATGAGAACGACGTCGGGCATGGAGTCCGCGACCGCACAGAGCGCCGCCTCCCCCGATACGGCCACCGGCTGCACGGCGTACCCTTGTGCGGTCAGCGCGCGCTTGAGGGACTCGGCGATGACCAACTCGTCTTCGACGAGCAGGACCCGGACCCTGCCATCCGCGCGGGCCGCGGCATGCCGTCTCAAAGCTCCATCTCCCCGTTCGCCCCGGTGGGGGGTGTCGCCGAGTCACCGAAGCGCACCACGAAGGTCGTTCCCCCGTCGCGGCGGCATTCGGTCGAACCGCCGAGCTGCTTGGCGAGCAGGGTGACGAGGGTGAGCCCGACGGTGGATGGAGACTCGAGGGTCACCTCCTCGGGCATGCCTCGGCCGTCGTCGATCACGGCCATGTAATACCGGCCGGTGTCCTCCCGCGAGAGCACGATGCGCAGGGTGCCCCTGGCCCCGCCCGCGAAGCCGTGGGTGAGCGCATTGGTGATCAGCTCATTGAGAATCAGACCGACCGGGATGGCCGTGTCGAGGTTCAGGGGAACGTCCTCGACGTCCGTGACGAGGGTGACGCGGCCGGGGCCCACGCTGTAAGCGCTCATCAGGCCGTTGGCCAGCTCCTTCACGTACTCTGCCGCGCTTACGGAGCCCGAGGACAAGGAGAGATGAAGAAGCCTGTGTACAAGTGCCATCGCCTCGACCCGCTGCTGGGATTCGTGGAAGGCAGTCCTTCCGCGCGCGGACCTCTGCGAGCCGGCTTCCAGGCTGAGCAGGCTGGAAACAAACTGGAGGTTGTTCTTGACCCTGTGCTGGATTTCCCGCAGAAGGGTTTCTTTCTCCCGCAGGGCCTGGGTGAGCGCGACCGTCCTCGCCTCCACGACGCTTTCCAGGTGTTTGCGGTAATCGGAGAGCTCCTCCTGCGCCCGGACGCGCCCCGTGACGTCTGCAAGAGCGATCCTGTACTCCTGCGCCCCCGCGGAAGTCTGGTACGAGGCCGCGTGCAGCAGGATCCATGCGCGCTCGGTTCCGTTGCGTCGAATCCCCAGCTCGCGCTCCACGGGCTCCGTCGAACTGACCGTGTGGCGCTTCAGGAGGAAGAACTCGTCCTGGCTCTCCGGCACGACGAAGCTGCTCAACGGCCTGCCCAGCAGTCCCTGCGCATCGCGACCGAGCAGACGCGTGGCCGCCCTGTTCACCCGGCGGATCCACCAGTCCGCGTCCAGGGTGAGGTAGCCGACGGGAGCGAACTCGTACAGATCCGCGTAGCGGTCCCTCGCCGCCTGCAGCTCCAGCGTGAGCTCGCGCAGGTTCTCGTTCTGCATCTGGAGCTCAATCTGGTGCACGCGCAGCTCGTGCACGAGAGGGCCGCCGTTTCCGTCCGCGCCGCTCCCCGCCGCGGGAGCGCGAGGGGAGAGCACACCTTCGGCTCTCTTGCGAAGATCGGGAGGTTCGTCGGGCTTCCGGGGTTTGTCCTCGCTCATGGGGCGTGCTCCGGCACCGTTTCCAGAGTACGCTGCGGCCACGTCATGGGTCAATCGGCCGCAGGCAGGAAGAGCGTGACGGTGGATCCCCTCCCGCGCTCGGAGTGAACTTCCATGTGGCCGCGGCAGACGTCCATGATGCTCAATGCGGGGACGACGCCGGGAAGCGCAGGCCCGCCTGGTCCCGTCGGCGAGAAACACACGTCCATGAGCCGTCGCCTGGTCTGCCCGCCCGCGTCCGGCCCGGAGTCCGTGATGGAGAGGGCCACGAACGTACCGCGTTTCGAGACCGATGGCAGGACGGGGGCGTCGGTCTCGAGCCACGCGTTTCTCGTTTCGATCCGGAGGGTTCCCTTCCTTCTCATCGCGTCACGGGCTCTGCGGACGAGCTGTATGAGCAACTCCTGGATCCGGCCCGCTTCGGACAAGGTCGGGGCGAGCCCGGGGTCGAGGTCGAGAGAAACGTCGATGCCCGCGCCCGCCAGGAGGCCGAACGATTCATCTCCTGCACGGACGAGGGCGTTGAGATCGAATTGCTCTATCCCGGGCGTCTGCTGCCGGGTAAGAGCCAGGAGCTTCTGGGTCATCTGCGCGCCGCGGCTCACCGCGCGAAGAACCTCCCCCAGGTGCGCGGCCATCGGGCTGTCGTCACCGGCCATTCCCAGGCAGACCTCGGTGCATCCCACGATGATCTGGAAGATGTTATTGAAGCCGTGTGCCACGAACCCGCCGAGGGACCCGGGGAATCCGGGCTCCGCGGCTCCCGGGAAGTCCTGCCGTGAGCGGGGCTCGTGATCGGTCCTGGAGAGAACGACGCACAAACCGGACTTTCGATCCGCCCCCGTCAGCGTGCCCATGACGGCCTGGACCGCGGCCGTCTCGCCGGACCGGCAAAGCAAGGAAAGGTGCACCGACCGGGCGCCGCCCCGTTCCGTGTCTCCCCGCGCGGCACGGAGATTGTCGCGCGAATCCGCCGACACCAGCTCGTCGAGCGGCTTCCCGACCACTTCCTCGGGCGTCCATCCGAAACGCTTGATGGCAGCATTCGCGTAGCGGATCTTCCCTTCGCCGTCGATCCAGCACACCGGATCGGGGATGCTCTCGATGAGCCGGCGATAGTCGACGTCGGGAACGGTCTGAACGGCCGGGGGGTTCGCCTGCCAGGCGGCGGCCGCCATCGACCCGGGCAGCTCGGTGGCAGTCAGGACAATCACGGTGGTCCCGTCTTCCGGCGCGGGCACGCAGGAAAACCGGTAGGGAGTCTCGCGGCCTTCCGAACCGCTCAGGAGGAACATGCCCACAGAGGACACGCCCACGCACGCCTGGAGGAGCGATTCGCGGATCAGCGTACGGAACGGCCTCCGCTGATCGGGGGGGAGAAGGTCAGCGAGGGGAGACCCCTTGAGCTGACCGGGTGCCCTCCCGAAGAGCGCCGACAAACGGTCATTGGCAAAGCGTATGACCCCGTCGGCAGTCAGCAGGGCGGCTCCCTGGTTCATGCAATCCGCGAGCGCCTGGAACTGGAGGACGCCGCCCTTGACGAGAACGCGCGCCTCGGCGAGCTCGCCGAGCAGCGCGTCATATTCGGTTTTCATCTGCTGGGGAACCCGGGCTTCCGGCATCGAGCGTCCTTTCAGGAGAGTACGGAAAACTCCATTGGGGATTCTATCTGCATGGAAGGGAGGGATGTATCCGTGGAACTACGGATACGGGGACTTTCGGCCCGTCAAGCCGGATCACCCTTGGAGTCCCCGGGTCGGCAGAAACCGCTCTCGTCACCATGCAACCCCCTCCTTCGCGCGAACGTCTCGAGCCCTTCGCGCCGCTCATGGCATCCGACTACAAACACCTGCAGTCGACCTCTTTCTTTCATCAGAGCTTCTTCCCAGGAGAGGGGTATTTTCCCTCGAAGAGGTC
>Ga0315286_10008488_pt1 | contig 10111 bp, 5 predicted proteins | sample YL17G10_0_MG_FD_205038 | JGI IMG/M metagenome (GOLD analysis project Ga0315286, IMG submission 205038) | Sediment microbial communities from Yellowstone Lake, YNP, Wyoming, USA - YL17G10_0 | ecosystem: Environmental > Aquatic > Freshwater > Lake > Sediment | place: USA: Wyoming | collected...
TATGGCAGTTGAGACACACACTGTCGGTAACGTTGCTCACCTTCTCAACCTGCCCTCTGTGGCACGAATCTTCACAGCTTGCTTTATATGAGACAAATTCAGTGTGGTTGACCGTCACCAGACCACGTTTGATGACCTTGTTTGGGACCTCGTGACAGTCCCTGCAGTTGGTCTGCACCAGTTTGTTCTGACTGCGGCTGTCTTTGAGGAAATGGCAGGAGAAACACACGTCGCTGTTCACGTTGAAATGTTCATCTCCCTCAAAATGGCTGTGGCAGGTGCCGCACGATATTGTTATCCCGCCAACCACCTCTTCTACATGTTTCTTGTGTGCAAACTTAATGCCATTACAGTCGATTTCCTGGGACGCAAGCTCTTCGATGCTATGGCACTCCGATCTGAGGCAGGAGACGTCCTCAATAGTGGCGTTCGGTTTTGTGCCTACCCTGCCCACTATGCAGTCCACCGCCTGAGCAAGGCCGTTTATTTTGCCCTTGACGTGACCGGCAAGACCGGGCCGAAGATGGCAGTCGAGGCAGTTCACCTCGTTGTGGGAGGATGTTTTCCAGCTATCGTAGTAAGTGTGCATAATGTGACAGGAATTGCAGAAACCGGGCTGCTCCGATACCACAACGAAGCCGGATGTGAAGACCAGCGCCAGCAAAAACACCAGCACTATCTTCACTTTCAGATTCAACTGCTTGAACCTGCTTACCGGCAGTGAAAAGAATCTGAAATACTTAGCCATGCCCATTCCAATTTAACAACTTCTTTCTTGCCAAATCAAGCGTACTATACGGCCAAGAGATGCAAGGTCTGTCCGGTGATTTGGGCCGAGAGTCATAATAGCCGGATACTATGACAATTGAGTCCTTTTTGGTAAATCAGCCGTGCATATCCCAGCTACGCCAACAGTATTCTTTCTATGTCGGCTTGCTGTTCAATGTCAATACCAGAGCGCACACCAAGCGCATGCACAAGCTTTTAGCAGCAACCGGCATACCAGATACGGAACTCCTGTTTGCCGGCAGGCGCCATTGCCCCCAATAGCTCCAGAAAAAGGTTGCAGCAACCCCAAGAAACCAATTGGCCGTTTTCTATCGACCTTGCGGCAGAAATCATTCCCATTTGTGAGAGATGGCCTGCTCGCAATTCCCACTAATGAGATACCACACAGCCCGAGAACCTGCTCATCGCGGCGCTCAACATTGTAATTACGAAGAATCTCCCTGCAAAGGTCAAATAAAAATGGTGTGAATCTTTGGTGAAGGCGACTCCTCCTGATATGATTGCTCCGGTTCGCAGGTCTGCCCGCGGGGCAAGAAACAAACGGAAGAAGTTTCAGTTGTGTTTATCTGTTCTTGGGCAGAGTCAGCGTAAACTTGGTTCCGTGGTTTAGTTCGCTTTCAACCTGTATTTGCCCGTTATGTCTCTCAATTATGTGTTTAACTATCGATAGCCCCAGGCCGGTACCGTCCCGTTCAACCTTTATGGCGTTACTCGCTCTGAAAAACTCGTCGAAAATATGGCCAATCTCATCTTCCGGTATGCCGATACCCGTGTCGGCAACCTCAATGAGAACAGAATCATCGCGGTCTTTGACACTCAGTGTCACGTTACCTTTGTCGGGCGTATATTTTGCCGCGTTGAGCAGGAGATTTGTGATCGCCTCTTCAATAGAGAACTGGTTGCCATAGATGTCGCCCACCGAAGGATCAAGGTGGCAATTAAGGGGAATCGATTTCTCCCGGGCTATGCTTTCCGCCGCGCCAACGGCATTGAGTACAGTTTCTCTTAGTGAAAAGGCGTCCATCTCGAGCTTACCGCTTAGCCTCATTTGTGTCAACTCCAACAGGGTCCTGACAAAGTAGGTAAGCTTCTTGGTTCTATTATGCGCCCTGTTAATGAAGTCAGCCGCCGCGCCATCAACTCGGCCAACTGTTTGATTCGCCACAAGGTTGAGACAGCTCTGTATCGCCGCCAGATGCCCCTTGATATCGTGCGTGACGCGGAACACATACTCGTCTTTCATGCGGTCCTTCGTGCGCAGCAGACTGTTGGCGTCTCTGGCGGCCTGCTCGGCCTGTTTGAGCCGCACAGCAATATAACTGGCCATATATACCACCAGGTACAACGTAACTGCGAAAACGAAGAAAGTGCCCAGGACATAGTGCGTATCCCGGTATGAGCAGTGGGACACCAATCCTCCCAAACAATGGTGCCTTATGACGTGCAGGTATTCCAGCAGTATCATCAGGCCGAAGAGCAAAACGGCAAATGTGGCATGCATGTAGCTCTCTCGCACCGAGAGTAAAATGCTTGCTATGATCATGTGGAAGATAAAGAAGAACACAAACGGATTTTCAATCCCGCCGGAGAAATGCAGCAGAAACGTCAATATCAGTAAATCCGCGGATATCTGGATATTGACAATCTTCTTTACTGCCCAGAAGGGCACCTCACCATTGGTTCTGGCGAAGTGGTTTAGCAGCAAGAAGACGGTCATATTGTACAGGGCAAGCAGTGCGGCGATGCCGTAGAGGACGGAGCTGTGCAGCGCTATGCCCAGAAAGCTGCTGGCTAAATAGGCGCCGACAGCAACGGATACCGCGGCTACCCACCTGAGCCGAATCAACCAGTGCGCTCGCATGACGAGCATCGAATTTACCGGGTTGGGCTCCATACTCAAAGTTCCCGTGATAGAAGCTCTTGCACACTATTTGGCAATAACTCCACCGTTGTCGGCATCGGCTTTGGCTTCAACGACATGGTGGCAGCAATTCAGTTAGTGACTTCTCAGTTGCCGCGCAAATGGGCCTTTGCCTCAATCCGCGACTCACACATATTCTATTACAATGTGGCATTCTGTTCAATCCGACGTCAAGACTTTGCAGACCCCTGACAACCAGCGAGGTGGCCCTCTTCTCGATTGTGAGAAATCTTCCGCAAACGCCAATCTATTGAGAACTATATTTGAAATGCTTTGAATAGAGTCCCCGCTGACAGAGAGCTTCTGTGAATCTCATTTGTGAGAATTTTGAATTTCTCCTGTTTTTTTGTCGAAAACACTTGGCTCGCCCGTCCTCTTTGAGAAGCTCACTGCCAACGTAGCACACTCTGCAGGGAAAGTACGGCGGTCCGAACTGCTATTCATCCGGAGGGTCTGGGGAGAGCAAAGAATTCGGCGCCGACAGACCTACTCGATAGGCAAAGTCAAACAAAACGCCGTCCCCTTGCCGGGTTCGCTTTCGACACGAATCGAACCGCCACAAATCCCCGCGATGTGATTCACGACAGCCAATTCGATGTCAACTCCTCTGCCGTTGGGTTGAGCAGCGAGGAACGGCTGAAATATGTTTTCGAGCTGCTGGTTGGGGATACCACGGCAAGTGTCGGCGAAAGTCAACCGCATTTGTTTGTGATGAATTTGACAGCTTATAGTAAGGTGATCGATTCTGCTGCCGTCGGCTAAGTCTATCGCATTTTGAATCAGAACAAAGAATATGTACTCCAGATGCCTTTCGACCATACGTATGCGAGGCACAACATCGAGACCCTCTGTGACCAGTTCCAGATTGACGCGTCGAGCGCTGTCCGCACATACTGCTATGATTCTCTCGGCAAACCGGAGAAGGTCTATGGGCTTTGCCTCGGCAGCAGGCTGTAACCGTGCAAAATCATAGAATCTCATCAATACAGAGACAGCCTCAGTGACCTCTGAGAAGCTCTTTCTGACAGTTTTGGCGACCGCCTCAGGATAGGAGGACTCGGTAATATCTTTCAACAGCCGCTCGAGGAGGAGCTGAGCCACCTTAAGTGGTCTGTCAAGCTCTCGAGTCATTGCTGTACTTATCGTTCCCAGCTCTGTGAGGTGTTTGGTCTTCATCATTTCCTGGCGGTTTTTCTCAAGTTCAGCCTGGGCTCGCATACGTTCGGTAACGTCAAGAGCGACCCCGATAAAGCCGCTGATTTCGCCGCGGCTGTCCTGTACAGGAGAATAACACAAGTCAAAGGTCCTGTTCTCAACCGTGATGTTGGAATTGTATGTCTCACCGGGCCGGAGATGGCGGCCTTCCTGTCCAGCCAATGAAACGCCGGGGAACAAACTCGATACGGGTCTTCCAACGAACTGCGAGGACTCTCCTCCCAAAGTATCCAGACCTTTGCCCTCCAAGAAGGTTATCAGGCCTTCCCGATCCTCCATAAAGAGGATGACAGGTACCGCCGCTGCGATAGTGCGGAAACGCAATTCACTGTCCAGCAGAGTATTTTGAGCTTCCCAACGAAATATGCTCAGAATTCGCAGGATGCTGTACGCAAGGATTGCCGCGCAAACACCACGAAAGACTTGAACCGGAACACCAACTGTCCGGAGGATGACATCATAATTCAGAACCGAGGCGGGAAAGAAGTCCGCCTTTTTTACAATCAGCCCGGCAAGCACGCCGTACAAGAAGAAGATCACAGCTCCAAGTTTCAGACTTTTGGTAACTGCAGGTGATTCCGTCTTTTTGAACTGGGGCAGACATAGAATCAAACCGTAGGCGGTCAGAATCGTACCTGGAAAACAAAGCAGATATCTCGACCAGATGTCCCCCATCGTAAAGCGGTCTTCGCTTGTTGCGAATATGACCACCCAAATCACAAGCAATACCATTGGAAGGGTTTTTAGCGATGAGTATTTCTTCTTCGACTCGGCTATGACCTTCGTACCGAACTGAAGCAAGAACAGAAATGACCCCGGCAGGAACAGCATGCGTGAAGCTTCAAGGAAAGATGTCAACCCGGGTCTGCCAACGGGTCCGACGACCAGTATGAACATGTCCACCCATTCATTCATGCCGTGAATAAGCCCAAAACCCGCAACCAGATATAAATGCCTGGCTAACTTAAATGCGCTGCCCTTCTTGGGATAGACGAGTATCGACAATCCCAACACAAAAAAGGATAAGCCGTATATGAAAAATACAAATGTCATCTGATGCACTCACATTACGCGTAGCTTCTCTTCGCCTGAGCTAAGTGTCCAAAGGCTCATTAGTGACGCCATTTATGGCTCTCAAATTGCCAGGCTCGCTGGAAGTTTTTCGGCGATATCCCAACATATTACATCTTGTTCCCGGGACATCCAGTCCTCAGCGGAGCCGCCGCGCGAGGCTCGCGCGGATGCTCAATTCTGAACTTACGCTGACGACCTTGTCCAACAAGCTCGCAAAACCTGTGCCAGAATGCAGCGGCCTTGCGCATTCTCGCATCGCTTGGCCGGTCAGGCGGCGCAGTTTTGAGGCGCCGAAGAAGGTCAGGAATCCTTACTGAGGGGGCAAGTTCACGATTTCATCGCGATAGCGCAAAATGGGTCCAATCGGACCGATGGGTACTTGACGGCTCGCGTGCTCGGCAGACAGCCTCAAATGCCCACCGTGCAGGCACGGGGCCTCGCCGCCTGACGCAAGCTATTTCCTCAGTTTCTTCGCCAAATACACGCGCAATGGGCACCGACAAAAGCGCATCTGGAAACCATAGTTATACACCCCGGCGAACGGACAGGGTGGGGATGTCTCTTCAAGACACTGGAGCGCCTCTTCGTCACCGAAGTCATTGGCTTTGCACAGGTTTTCAAATCCGCCTTCTGCACATTTGAAGCCTTTCGGGCATTGCATTCGGCCGATGATTTCCTGGATTTTCTCTCTGTCCTGCTCTTTCATCTTCATTCTGTTTATGACCCACAGACATGGGAGGGCGTCTTGGTCTTTTACAAAGTTGCTGTCTCTGACCCAGCCAGATTTGTTCTCGGCGTGTCCTTTGAACCAGTGAGCGACTCAGGCAGGCTCAAAAATCGATGCTCGGGATGATTCCACGCGGCTGCTGCAACGGTTGTCTCCTCCAGCAACTCCTTAATTCGTCTTGTGGCGCTTACCCAGACTGAAAAAATACGGCAATTCTCCGGCGTCCCACCACACTGGCAATGTCTCAAAAGGCAGTCATCGAATAATGGACCACCTTCAATAGCTTCAAGCAGCTCAAGTAAACTGATCTCTTCCGGCGGCCTGGCAAAGACATATCCTCTCTTTTTGCCCCTGGTCGTTCTGACAAAACGCGCCTGTACAAGCCGTTGCAATATCTTGGCTAAATATCCGGGGGGAATCCCCTCCGCTTTGGCTATGGTGTTCGTTGCAGCAGGCAACTCCGTAATATGCCTGACCATATACATCAGGGCATGCAAAGCGTAAGCTGAAGCTCGGCTAACCTTCATCTGGCGTCTCCAACAGACAAGTACACCAAAACAGTACCGCAACATCGTGCAGCACAAAAAAGCCCATATCCTGCGTCTCAATCCGCCCAAAACACTCTATCGCGGCGATAAGTCCGGCAAACACTCTCGGCAGAACTTTCCCGCTGCCCTCTTGAACTTATCCGGCTTAAGCACTCTTATGCCCGCCGACGTTAATCTCTAATTCATCAATCTTCCGGTACAGACTCGACAGGCCTATACCCAGACCTTTTGCTGCTTCAACTTTGTTCCAATTGTGACTGTTGAGCACTCGGCATATCTCTTGTTTCTCATACACCTTCACCGCCTCCTGCAAGCTCTGACCTTCCTTACTAAGCGCTACGGCCTCCGATCCCAAGAATCCGATATCCGAAGCTCTTATTGTATCATTTTCGGCGAATATTATTGCTCGCTCAATCACATTCTGCATCTCCCTTATATTGCCTCGCCACTCGTAACTCATAAGCAGTCTCATTACGTCATCACTCACTCCAACACACTGCTTGCCCATTTCGATATTGTATTTCCTTATGAAGTGTTCGACCAACAGCGGAATATCTTCTTTCCTCTCGCGCAAAGGGGGCAGGTGTATGCCCACAACATTCATTCTGTAATAAAGGTCCTCCCTGAAGCGCTCGGCCTTAATCTCCTCAATCGGATCTCTGTTTGTAGCAGCTATCAGCCGTAAGTCAATATCGACAGGTTCCGTGGAGCCTACCGGCAATATTTGTCGCTGTTCAACCGCTCGCAGCAGCTTCACCTGGCAACTCATCGGCATATGACCGATTTCATCCAGAAACAAGGTCCCCCCGCGAGCACTCTCAAAAAGCCCTTCCTTGTCTGCTGAAGCAGATGTAAAACTCCCCTTCTTGTGACCGAACAACTCGCTCTCCAGCAGGCTCTCCGGTATCGCTCCGCAGTTCACCGCAACGAAGGGCCGACCGTTTTGGAATCCTAATGAATGAATTGCGCGAGCGACCAGCTCCTTGCCCGTGCCGCTTTCTCCGGTTATCAACACATTGCTTTTGGTCCGCGCCACCTTCCGAATCATATCGAAAACTTGCTGCATCGAGGGAGTCTGACCGATAATCCGACCGATGTCAAAGCTGCCGGTCAGCTCCTGTTTCAATTTCAGGTTCTCTTCCTTGAGCTCCAGGTAGCGGAAATGCTGCCGGACTTTTGTCAATACATCTTCAAACATTACGGGCTTCATCACATAGTCGCACGCGCCAAGCTTTATCGCCTCAACCGCCATCTCAACTGTGCCGTAGGCTGTTATCATTATCACACGCGTCTCGGGCCGCACTCTCATTATCTCTCGCAGAACCTTAATGCCGTCGGCGCCAGGCATCTGAATATCCAGTATCGCCACGGCGTAGGGCTGCTTCGTAATGGCGTTTATCGCGTCCCTGCCATCAGCCACGGCTGTGACTGCCATTCCTTCCTCCTCAAGAACCTTCGTAAAGGTCTTTCTGAAGGTTGCTTCGTCATCCGCTAAGAGAATTTCATTCTTCATTGCTGCGTGTATCCTTTAGTCAATTTCCTTTCGAGATCCTCGCCGACACAAATAGAGGCTAAGCGTCGTTTTCCTTTCCCGCTTTGGTGCCACTGACCGAATCCCCCTGTCCGTTGTAGCCGCCGATCAGGTTTTTCTTGGGCCTTATCGGGATTCTGACTACTACTGTTGTTCCCAGGCCGAGTTTGGATTCCAGACAAATAGATCCGTCAACCTCTGTAATCAGGTTGTAGCTTATAAAAAGCCCCAGGCCTGTACCCTTGCCGATCTCCTTGGTCGTGAAAAATGATTCGAATGCACGCTTACAGACCTCCGGACTCATTCCAACGCCCGTATCGCTTACCCGAACCTCAATCATCCCGTCCCTGCACTGCCTTGTTACTTTGAGGATGTGTCCGGTTTCGGTCTGCTTGGCGTCCATCGCATCCAGCGCATTTATGAAAAGATTCAAGAGCACCTGTTCAAAGAGTTGTGGGTTCAGCCAGACCATCGGCAGGTCCGTCCCGCTAATGTTTTCAATAGCGACCGACCGGATACGCCTGTCGAATTTCACAAGTGACAGTGTGCTGTCAATCACTTCATTGATGTCCACCCACCGGTATTCGGCAGTGGCCGGACGAGACATGCTCAGCATGCGTTTGAGGATATTGGAAATACGGTTGATCTGCTGATTTATCAGCTGAAGATTTTCCTTATCTTCATCTGCACCGAGCTTTCTGCCCAAATACTGTACAACTGAGGACAAACTCGCCAGAGGATTGCCTATCTCATGGGCGATGCCCGTAGCCATCTGACCGATGGCCACCATTTTCTCCCGCTGCGCCATTTCTACTCGGGACATCTTCAACATTTCGTTGATTGCAGTGACTTCTTCGGTTCGTTCGAGCAGATCGCTTTCAAGCCTCTTGTGCTCAGTCATGTCCTGTCCGACGATCACGTACCCGAGCTTCTGGCCGTCAATGGTGACAACAGAGGAACCCTTCGCCTCTATGTGCCGTTGTTCCGGGCCGGCAGTGTCAAACTCAATTGCCTGGCCCGCGCCGCCCCCTCCGTCAGTGCCAACAAAAAGAGCCTCTATGTGTTCCGAGAGCGTTGTCGGGAAATCTTCAAGTGAATCATCGGTTCTGCCGATGCGGTCGTTCTTCTTCCACAGCTTCGCTTCAGGATTACAAATTGCCACGTTTTTGCCGGCGGTCACAAACATCAGGCCCTCGGACATGGCGTTAATAACAGCCTTGATCAGTTCGTTGTTTCGTGCGGCCTCCAGCTCTTTGGCCGTCATTCGGACGGTGACAATTCTCGTCAGGTACTGCGCAAGCACAACCGTGCATACGAATGCGACAAAGGTGCCGAATAGATACACGGGATTTCTCCATAACGCGCCTACGGCGGGAAGTTGAAGTGGAAAATATCCCAGCCACGCACCCCCATTCAGTTCGTTAAAGGCCAGCAGACCAAACAGAAATATGGTGGTAAGCCCTACAATAAATGAGAGGGTCCTGGGCAGTATTACCGTGGCTATGATGACATGGAATATGTAGAACAGAAAGAACGGGTTGACAGTGCCTCCTGCGAAATGAAGCACCGCTGTGAGAATCACCAAATCCGCTTCAACCTGGACCATCGCCAATACGGTGTCTTTCGGGTTGGCGTCTCCGCTTTTCTTTGTGGCAATGCAACGGTACACGATATTGCTGAGCACAAGAACACATACGCAGATATATATTTGCATGGCGCTTGTTAAGACAGGATAGGGAAGCACAAAGCTGTTCGCCAGAACAGCCGCCACGACCCCCCCAGCAGCAACCCACCTGAGCCGTATCAACCAGAGGTTTTGCTCGATGAGAAATTCTCGTGAACACTGAACTGGCGTGCCCGTAACCTCGCCTGTTATACCCACCTTCGTAATCATTGCCTATTTCCTACAGCTTGCCGAAATCCGCCAACTGCCGTGCAGGAGCCCTGAGTTTCTTCGATTTCTTGATTAAGTTTAGCGTAGCTCTATAGTTATTTTATCCCTTCGAGTGCAAGAAAGCAAGCAAAAAATTCCCATTTCCAAGAATTAGAGGGATTGCCAGAGGCATATTGGCTTGTAGCCTCCCGAAGTTCGAGAAAACACGTTGGGACAGAAGCGTGCCAGACCAGCAAAAACCCACAACTCCTCGCAGTCACGCGAATTGCGGAACCACGCACGCAATAATCAAGGCTAATCTGGCTGTTGCGATTCTCCCCAGGCACACCCTCTTGAGTCTGCAAGTGTGAATACTTCGTTTGTTTGTTGCAGCTCTCTATGTTTTTCTTCGTCGAGGCTGATTTCTTTGTCG
>Ga0315286_10008489_pt1 | contig 10111 bp, 3 predicted proteins | sample YL17G10_0_MG_FD_205038 | JGI IMG/M metagenome (GOLD analysis project Ga0315286, IMG submission 205038) | Sediment microbial communities from Yellowstone Lake, YNP, Wyoming, USA - YL17G10_0 | ecosystem: Environmental > Aquatic > Freshwater > Lake > Sediment | place: USA: Wyoming | collected...
ACCAGGGCCAGCATGTACAGGCTCTCGATGTGCCGGGGCTTGACGGCCAGGGCGGCCTCCAGGCTGGCCGCGGCGGCCTCGAACTGGCCCAGCCGGTAGCGGGCCTGGGCCAGGTTGTAGTAGAGCCCCACCTCGTCGGGCAGGGCCTTGACGCCGTCGCCGGCCACCCGCGCGGCCAGGTCCAGGTAGGCGGCGCCCAGGGCCCGGTCGCGGTCGTAGAGCCGCAGGTAGCAGGCGGACAGGTCCAGGTAGGCGGGGGCCAGCTTGGCGTCCAGCCGGAGGGCCTCGCTGAACTGCTCGACGGCGGCCTCCAGGTCCGCCCGGGTCATGTAGATGACCCCGTTCTGGTAGGCGCCGAGCGCCCGGGCCTGGGGGCTGGGCGGCGGCGGCGCCGCCGGCGGCAACGGCTTCCCGACCACCGGCGGAGGCTGCGGCGCCGACGGCGGCGGGAGCACGGCCAGCGGCTGGCTGAGGGCGGCCACCGCGCGGTTGCCGGCGGCGTCGCGGACGCCGACCCGCACCAGGAGCGCCCCGGTGCCGGGACCCTCCACCTGCCACTCGGCCCGGCCTTCCTTCCAGTCCCCGCGGCCGGCCTGGCCGGTCATCTCCACCTCGGCGACCCGCTTCCAAGTCCGGCCGCCGTCCTGGGAGACCTCCACGGCGCCGGACTTCTCCTTGTCCCCGGCGGCGAAGATGTCCCGGGCGCGCCAGGCGATGGCCAGGCGCGAGCCGACCTCCAGGGGCTTGCCGCCGCCCTGGGGGGCCAGGAGCTCAACCTGCGGCGGAGTGCGGTCCAGGACCACCACCCACTGCACGTCGCGCAGGTCGTCGGACTTCTGCTCGGTGTTGCCGGCGCGGTCGCGGGCCACCGTGCGCAGGCAGTAGCTGCCCTCGGCCTTGGCCTCGAAATCAATGCCGGCCGAGACCACCCGGGCCTGGGCGAAGCCGACCCGCTCGGTCTTGAGCTCCATCAGGCCGTAGCCCTTCCAGCGGCCCTCCGGGGCGGCGTCGGGGTCGAAGACTTGCAGCAGGATCCCGGCGATCCCCGAGGCGTCCTTGCCCAACTCTTCGCGGGGAATCGAAATGCGGAAGGGGTTCTGGTTCTGGATGATCACGCGCGCGCCGCTGGGCAGGTGCCGGACCAGCGGCTCGGCAGCGCCCTCCGCCGTCTGGCGGCCGGCCGGAGCGACCCGGTCGTCCAGCTCGTCGGGCTTCTCGGCCGCGGCAGCCGAGGGCGCCGAGCCCAGCGCGACCAGCACCAAGGCAATGCAAAAGGATGAAGGATGAAGGATGAATGAAGCAGGGCGGGCGGCTCTCCGGGGTGTTTCATCCTTCATCATTCGTAATTCTGCATTCTTCTGCGTGCGCAAGCAAATGCCTCCCGCCGGCCAGGCCAAGGGCCTGTTCCGGCAATGTATTATCGGCCGAGGGGGCCTTTCCTCTTTAACCTTTAATCCTGCGAACCATTGGGGGCAACCGGTGTACTGCCTGTCACGGAGAGGTCACCATGAGTGTCACCACGAAGCCACCCGCGAACCATGCGGGTCGCAATTCGAGCTGGCTTGCCGGCTTTCTGCGGCGGAAGATCGGCGCGGGGGGCATGCCCGTCGGCGAGTACCTGCCGACCGTCCGGGCACTGAGCGGGGAGCACGGCGTCTCGCGGGAGACGGCTCGCCGGGCGATCAAGCTGCTGGAGGCCGAGGGCCTGGTCGCCGCGGAGGCCCGGCACGGCGTCCGGGTGCTGGCCCGGGTCAACGATCCGGACCGGGGGCTGCCCGTCGCGTTCGTGGCCTCCACGCCGGAGGGCCCGGGCCTGTGGGATGACTTCCACCGGATGTTGCTGGCCGGGCTGCAGAAGGCGGCGGCGGAGCGCGGCTGGTCGCTCCTGGCGGTGGCCGGCGTGGGGCGCTCCGGGCGGGAGGTCACCGAGCAGCTCCGCGACTGCCGCGTCTGCGGCATCGTCCTGGACACGATCAGCCCCGAGGTGGTCGCGGCGGTCCGCCGGCTGGGCATGCCCGCGGTGATGATGGACGCCTGGGACCCGGAGATGAGCCTGGACGCGGCGGTGCAGGACGGCTTCCAGGGCGCGCTGCTGGCCGCCCAGCACCTTGCCGGTCGCGGGCACCGGCGGATCGGCTGGCTCGGGCCCATCGCGGAGAGCGCGCAGAGCCGGGAGCGCTTCGGCGGCGCGGCGGCCGGGATCGCCGCGGCCGGCCTGGAGCTCGTGCCGGAGTTTCTGGCCGACACGCCCCGCGCCGGGGCGCCGGCGGCGGCGCGCAGGATGCTTGCCCGCCCCGACCGGCCCACGGCGGTCCTGGGCCTGTGGCACGAGGCCGCCGCGGCGCTGGTCCGGGCCGCGGACGAGCTCGGCCTGCGGGCGGGGAGCGACCTGGAGGTCGTCGGCTGGACCCCCGAGGAGCAGTACGACACGGTCTACCGGGCGCTCTTCGACGGCGGCGCGCCGCCGGCCACCATGGTCTGGAGCGTCGCGGAGCTGGCCCGCGCGGCGGTGGCGCGGCTGGCCGAGCGCCGGGCCAAGCCGGGCTTGGCCCCGGCGCTGATCAAGATCCCGGTCCGGCTCCGCCTGGCGGGGGCACCGGGATAGGGAGGCGGCATAGGGAGCAGCCATGGATCCGACCACCTGCGCCAACCTGATCGCCATGATACTGCTGGCCGCGGCCCCGGCCGCACCGGAGAGCCCCAAGCTCAAGGCCGCCCCGGCCAACACCTGGGTCCGGCTGGGCACCGAGGAGACCGGCGGGCGCGAGTGGCCGGTGTTCTTCTTCGATCCGAACCTGGGCAAGTTCGTGGTCAGCGGCGGCACGGCCAGGAAACAGAGCCACGCCGACACCGAGCACTTCGACGCCGGCAGCGGGAAGTGGACCAACGTCTATCCCGCCGGCGCGCCCTACAAGGCCGAAAGCGGTCCAACCGACGCCCCGGGCGTCGATTTCCGCCGCAACGACGTGCCGCTGAAGGCCGACCAGAACGGCGTGATGCGCATAGTGCGGGGCATCAATCCCTACGAGTGGGACCCGGGGACGTTTCGCCAGTGGGCCTACCATCCGGACGATGGCAAGGTCTACGCGTACCTCATGGACGCGACGCTGGTTCTCGATCCCAAGGCCGGCGCTTGGGCGGACCTGAAGGCCCCCAAGTTCAGCCAAGGGCACAGCTCCTGGCTGCTCTACGGCGCGCTGGCCTACGACCCGGTCAACAAGGAGGTCGTGTCCGTCGGCGGCACCAGCGACGAGGATGGCGGCACGCCGGGGACGTGGACCTTCAGCGTCGCATCCAAGGAGTGGAAGAAACTCTCGCACGGGTCAAAGGAGCTCAAGGAACTGAACGCGGGCGCCAGGGCCGTGCACGCCAAGTTGGCCGCGGTCATTAACGCTGCCCGCAACCGGTTCTACGTCACCGAGAGCGAGGCGGAGGCCAAGCAGGACCTCACGGCCAGCGCCAACGAATTGGCCAAGCAGGCCGAGGAACTGGCGGCGAGGCTTGGCGCCGCCAAGCTTTCCGGATTTGAAGCCGGTGCTCCCAAGGCCGCGGCTGCCGAGATCGCCAAGGTCTCGACCGGAGTCAAGGCCTTGGCCGGCAAGTTAGGCGGCAGGATCGTTGGTGAGATGCTGGTGGAAGCCGAGGTGGTTCTCGACGCCGCCGACCGCGCCGAGCGGGCGCTGGACACCGAGCCCGGTGGTCGCGCCGCCGCCGGGGCGGCTACCTGTTACGACCAGGGCAAGATCGTCCTCTTCGGCGGCTGCCGGTTGGACGGGTATCTGGCCGACACCTGGGTCTACGACTGCAAGTCGCGCGCCTGGGAGCAGCGCTGGCCCAAGGTCGCCCCCGCGCCGCGCGCCGGCCACGTTCTGGCCTGGCTGCCCAAGAGCAGGAAGGTGGTGCTTTACGGGGCCGTCCCGTTCTCGAGCGGCTACGGCATCCCGCATGGCAATCAGCCGCCGCCCCAGGACCTGTGGGCCTACGACGTGGACGCTGACGTGTGGAAGCTCCTGGCCGGACCCGCCAAAGACCCGCCGCTGGAGGCCTGCGGCGCCGCGGACTCGAACGACATGCTCATCGCCGTGGGCGTGAGTCCCAAGAACAAGCACGGCCGGATCACCTGGGGCCTGAGGGTGGACCCGGGCGCGCCCGACGCCGGCTCGGACCAGGCCGGCGCGGCGCCCGGCTCCGCGAGGATCGTCTTCGACACGCCCGCGGACTTTGATGGCATCTCCAAGCCCGACCCGGAGGGCGTCGCCAGGCTGCTCAAGGAGCTGCCCGCCAACCAGTGGACGCTCCTGCCCAAGCCGCCCAAGAAGGTCAACGCGCACCCCTGGGGCACGACCCCCTACGACCCCGTCCGCCACCAGTGGCTCTCCTTTGGCGGCGGGCACAGCGCCTGTCACTACACCGACGTGGCCCACTACAGCCTGCGCACCGCGACCTGGAGCTGGGGCTACGGCGAAGAGTACCCGTACCAGAACGCCAGCTTCTGCGCCTTCTTCAACCAGACCTTCCGGAACCGGCCGACCGTGCCAACCCACCTGTGGGACTGCGCCGCCTTCGACCCGGTCTCCGGCAAGGCGGTCTTCTGCGTGCGCGGCGGCACCTGGGTCTACGACCCGACGACGCGCGAGTGGGAGTACCCGCCGGTCTGGGAGAACGGCGGCGGGACCAAGGCCAACATGGCGGGCACGCCCAAGGGCGTGGTCTACTGGGACGGCAATGGCAATTTGCATATCTACGACGTCAAGGCGCGGAGCTGGACCAAGCTGCCGGTCAAGGGCGGCAAGTTGCCGGCGGCCTACTGCGACACCGGCGGCATCTGTTACGACTCCAAGCGCGACTGTCTCTGGCTGGGCCACGGCGGGCCGATGACCCGCTACGACATGAAGACCGGCGAGGTGACCACCGGCGAGACGCCGCCCGGCAAGCCCGCAGGGGTCTACCTGCGCGGGGCCGCCTACCTCCCTGAGCTGGACCTGGTCTTGAGCGCCGGCCGGCAGGCGGGGGAGGGCGGCGCGGGCGGCAACCTGGCCTACGACATCGAAGGCAAGAAGTGGATCGGCCTGGGGCTGCCCTGCAGCGACGGCCAGCCGCGGGTCAACGACCAGCCCTACTCGGACATCAACCTCTCGGTGGCCTACGACCCGGGGCTGAAGCTGGCCGTCTTCCACTCCAACCAGCAGGAGATCCTGGCCGCGCGCTTCGACAAGGCCGGCCTCAAGACCTTCGAGGCCAGGTTAGAGGAACCCAAGAGGAAGTGATCCGGGGAGGAAGACGGCCATGAGGACCCTGCTTTTGTCCGCGGCCCTGCTGCTGGGGGCAGGCTCCGCCGCGGCCGGCGAGGCCGACGGCGCCGTGCTCAACTGGGAGGCGAGCTACTGGCGCTACCTGCTCTGCCTGCGCCCGCCCGAGTTCAACCCGGCGGGCAAGGACGGCAAGGGCCGGGACCTCCGGTTCCTCAACTACCAGCGCGGCTGGCACATCGGCTTCACCCAGGCGCAGGTCCGCTCCGGGGACGTGCCCGGGAACTGGATGCAGCCGGACTTCGACGACTCCGCCTGGGCGCGCAAGAAGGGCGGCCCCGCCGAGGGCGGCTCCTGGTACGACCCGGCGGTCCGGGTGGCCTGCCTGCGCGGCCGGTTCGAGGTCACCGACCCCGCCAGGGTCACCAGGCTCGATTTCGAGGTTCAGTACCTGGGCGGGGTGGTGGTCTACCTGAACGGCAAGGAGGTCAAGCGCCAGCACCTGCCGGCCGGGGCGCTCACCGGCGAGGCCCTGGCCGAGAGTTATCCTCCGGAGGCCTACGAGTGGGGCATCCCCGTCAACAAGCACGGCTACCCCGCGGAGCTGTCCGAGTGGCAGGCCCCCTCGGAAAAGGCCGACCGCTTCCGCAAGCTGACCGTCGCCCTCGACCCCAAGCTGCTGGTCAAGGGCGCCAACGTCCTGGGCTTCGCGGTCCACCGGGCCGGCTACAACGCTCCGGCCGCCAAGTGGAGCTACGAGGCCATGAACGGCTACAAGAACACGCCCTGGCCGCACTTCGCGGTGCTGAGCCTGAAGCTCAAGGCCTCGCCGCCCGAGGCGATTGCCCGGCCGGACCGCCCGCAGGGCGTCCAGCTCTGGGCCCAGGACATTCACTGCCGGGTGGTCAACCGCGACTGGTGCGAGCCGGGCGCGGCTGCCCCGGTGATCCGCATGATCGGCGCCAAGAACGGCACCCATTCCGGACAGGTGGTCATCGGCAGCTTCGCGGCGCTGAAGGCGCTCTCCGCGCGGGTCAGTGACCTGGAGCAAGTCGGCGGCGCCGGAAAGATCCCGGCCGGGGCCGTCCAGGTGCGCTACGCGCTGGGTACGCCGCTGGACGGCCTGCGCGAGGCTTCCAACGTGCAGTTGTACAACCCGGTCGCCAACCGCCTGCTGGAGGCCTACGGCTTCGGCGCCGGCTTCCGCTTCAAAAACATGGAAGAACGGAACTCGCCCAGCAAGGAGGTCCAGGCCGAGGCCAAGGCCATCGCCCTCTTCGACCAGCTCGCCGAGAAGCCGCCGGCCGGCGTGCCGGCCGGGTCCTGCCAGCCGGTCTGGGTGACGGTCAAGGTTCCCAAGGACGCGCCGGCGGGCCTGTACCGCGGGACGCTGGCCGTCGGGGCCGGCGAGGAGCGCAAGGTGGAGGTGCGCTTGCAAATCATAGACTGGGCGCTCCCCGACGGCCGGGACCTGGGCACCTTCGTCGGCCTGCAGAACTCGCTGTGGGGCGCCTGCGCCCAGTACAAGTGCGCGCCGTGGTCCGAGGAGCACTGGAAGCACCTGGAGCGCTCGGTGGCCATGCTCGCCGAGGTCGGCAACGACCTGGTGGTGCTGCCCCTGGTGGTCGGCGGCGAGGCCGACAACGGAGAGTCGCTGGTCCCCTGGCTCAAGAAGGGCGAGGGCTACGAGTACGACTGGAGGACCCTGGACCGCTACCTGGAGCTGGTCGCCAGGCACTGGGGCAAGAAGGTGGCGGTGGTTGCCGAGATCTGCCAGGTCCCCTTCCGGTGCTGGCCCGGCGGCAAGAGCGAGTTCCGGATGCTGCAGGAGGGCGTGACCGTCGTTGACGGCGGCCAGAAGAAGAAGCTGGCGCTGGGTGCCCCCGGCGGCGACGACTGGAAGAAGCTGTTTCCCCCCTTCGCCAAGGCTGTCCAGGAGCACGTCAGGGCCAAGGGCTTCGAGAGCCTCTACTGGGGTTGGTTCTATGACGGCGTGCCGGAGGACTTCATGGCCATGGCCGCGGGGCTGAACGAGGCCGTTCCCGAGGTGGGCTGGGCCCGGGCCAGCCACAACGGCTTCAACCAGCGGCCCTTCCCCAAGGACAGCCGGGCGCCCGGCCTGGACATGCACATCCGCGGCTTCCCGGAACCCTTCAACCGGGCGGGCGAGCCGGTCAGCCAGCAGGGCTGGAAGTCAAGCGGCAACGTGCTCTTCCCGCGGGTGGCCTCCCAGATCCAGGCCATCGGCCGGATCGAGTCGCCCATGGCCCTGCACTGGCTGCCGGAGAACTGCCTGGTCAACGGCGCCGCCGGCTTCGGCCGCCTGGGCGCGGACTTCTGGCCGCCCTTCGCCTTCGGCAACTGGTACCACCCGTTCTCCAACTACATGCTCTGCCCGGGGCCGGAGGGCGCCGAGGGCTCGGTGCGTTTCGAGGCGCTGCGCGAAGGCCTCCAGGAGGCGGAGGCCCGCATCCAGCTTGAGAAGGCCGGCAAGGACGCCGCCGAGCCGGCCAAGACCGTCCTGGCCGAGCGCATCCGGACCATCGGGGCACTGCCCACCGGCTCGGACAATCAGCCGATGTGCGAGTACTACGGCGGCTGGCAGGAGCGCTCCTGGGACCTCTACGCCGCGGCCGCCGCGGCCCTCGGCGGCAAGGCGCCCGGCGCCGAGGAGAAGTCGCGCTTCTTCGGAACCGGCCAGTAGGGGCTTCCGGAATTCGGAGCTCGCAGTTCCGCGTTCCCCGCTCCGGCGCCGGCATTTGTGGCCGAGGGGTGTATGATATAAGGAGCTCGGAGCTCGGAATGCGGAACTCGGAACTTCCCCGTTCCGCGTTCTGCAGAAAGGGGTGGAGCGATGCGACTCCTGGCGTTCGCGTTCACGCTCTGGTGGGCCTGTGTGCTATGCGCGGCCGGCGAGGTTTCCTTCGCCGCCAAGCCGGCCGCGGTGGGAGGCGGCGAGAAGACCAAGATCACCTTCGCGGTCTCCGCGCCGGCCGACGTGGAGGTCGCGGTGCTCGACGCCGCCGGCAAGGCCGTCCGCCACTTGGCCGCGGGCGTCTTGGGGGGCCAGAAGCCGCCGCCCGAGCCCTTGAAGGCCGGCCTGGCCCAGAGCCTCGAATGGGACGGCCGCGACGACGCCGGCAAGCCGGCGGCCAGCGGGCCTTTCAAGGTCCGGGTGCGCGCCGGGACGGCCGTCAAGTTCGGCCGGATCATCGGCGCGAGCCCCTACACCGGCAACGTCACCGACATGCCCTACCGCGCCCCGGTCAACGGCCTGACCGCCGACGGCGAGGGCAATCTGTACGTCAAGATGATGTCCGACATCCACAGCCACGGCAACTCCGGCCTGTGGCCCTGGCACCTGCGCAGGTTCGACAAGGCCGGCAAGTACCAGAAGACGCTGCTGCCCTATCCGCCCTCGACCGACCCGGCCAAGGCACTCGGCTTCACCCTGCTCGCGACCGGCGACGGGGCCTTCACGCCCGCCAACCAGAACAGCCTCTACGGGGTGATGTACGTCTTCGGCGACGAGCTCGGCAACCGCATGGTCGACGGGCAGTTGGTCTTCATCAACAGCCACGCGCGGCAGATCAATCTCTGGAAGGCCGACGGCTCCAACGCGCTCAAGACCATCCCGATGTGGCCCAAGGGTAAGCTGGGCTGCCCCAACTGGCTGAGCATCCAGGTGGCCTTCTCGCCGGACGGCAAGTACGCCTACTTTTCCAACGTGGCCGCCGCGCCCTACGACGGCAAGAAGCCCTCGGACATTGACGCCAACTGGCCGCAGGGCCGGGTCTACCGCAAGGACCTCGCCGCCGCGGAGTCCGACCCCGAGAAGTTCCACGACCTGGAACTCCCCGACTTCGAGAAGCAGAAGTACTGGATGCCCAGCGCCTGGGACAAGAAGACCGCCGCCGCCGGCCTGGACGTGGACGCCAAGGGCAACGTGCTGGTCGGCGACCTGGTCAACGGCGAGGTCGTTGAAATCAGCCCCGACGGCAAGAAGCTCAGCGCCACCAAGGTCCTCTCGCCGGACAAGGTGCTGGTCGGCCGCAAGAGCGGGACGCTCTACGTGGTCTCCCGCGGCGTCTCCCGCGGCGGGCTGCCGCCCGCCAAGCTCACGAAGATCACCGGCCGGGGCGACGCTGCCAGGGTCGCCGCCGAGCTGCAACTGGCCGGCCTGGTCGGCGGCGCCGCGACGCTCGACGAGAGCGGCGAGGTCCCGGTCTTGTGGCTGGCCGGGAGCGGCACGCTCATCCGCGTCGAGGACCGCGGCGGGAAGCTCGAAGTCACCGGCTCGGACTTCCTCAACCGCGACAAGAACGCCATCGGCTTCGTCGGCTACATGGACGCGGACCCGGAGGCCGAGCTGATCTACGTCACCGGCTCAGGTTCAGCGGTCTGGCGCTACAGCGGCGAGACCGGCGAGGGCGGGCCGGTGCCCATCAAGGCCGTGGACCTGGCCGTCGGGCCCGGCGGGCTGATCTACACCTGGGGCGACCAGGGCGGCTACCACGGCCCGATCGCGCGCTACACCCGCGATTTCAAGCCCGCGCCGCTGGCCTCGACCGGCAAGCACATTTACGGGGGGCTCTCCGGCCGCGCCGGGCGGGGCTCGTCGGTCTGCGGCATGGACGTGGACTGGCAGGGCCGGGTCTACGTCACCGACGGCAGCAACCTCTGCCACGTCCGGGCCTACGACGCCGAGGGCAAGCTGGTCGAGTACGATCGGAAGATCAAGTCCGGCGACCCCAAGAACCCGGCGGAGATCCCCGTGGCCGTGGACTACTGCTCCGGCTACGGCGGCAGCATCCGGGTGGACCCCGCCGGGAACCTCTATCTGCTCCAGTACGGCCGGCCCA
>Ga0315286_10008490_pt1 | contig 10111 bp, 4 predicted proteins | sample YL17G10_0_MG_FD_205038 | JGI IMG/M metagenome (GOLD analysis project Ga0315286, IMG submission 205038) | Sediment microbial communities from Yellowstone Lake, YNP, Wyoming, USA - YL17G10_0 | ecosystem: Environmental > Aquatic > Freshwater > Lake > Sediment | place: USA: Wyoming | collected...
TGGGACCTCATCCCTTAAAACGGGTCCAGCTAAAAGTGGAGTTTCTTGGATAAAGGGCTCTCAGCGCCAAAGCTTCACCATTCAACCACTATTCTCCAGGGCTCGATCTTGCCTACCAACCATCTTCGCTTAATGAGATCAATGCTCTTGATTACTCGGTCCTTGGGCGCATTCCTTAAGTCGCCAATGCGGTACTCTGAAGGCTGGTGCAAGGACAATTGATCGAAAGCTTCAATAATCTTGCCAATAGTATTTTTCGAATGTTCTGAGCGTGCTTTTCCATACGTATCCTGAAGGCTGTGGTAGGTCAGCAATTGAGCAAGAAGTTCATGCAAGCCGAACTCGATGTTATTAAACAGATCGGTAGAATCGCTCAGGATATGCGTCCATAGATTTTCGTCCTTCGATAGTTGTTTTCTCTGCTCTTTGGTTAGCCCTATGTGGACGAAGGCGTGAGCCCACTCATGCAATCTCACTATACACACAAGGTTCTCTTTATCTATTCCTAATAATCCGCATGCTTCATCGATTCCCTTGTTGAACACGGTGATTTCCTGCTTCTCCGGATCATATCGGCCCAACACATTATCGATAGGGAAGATTTCACTATTTTTGTCTATTCTGATTGGAGGATCATCAAAACTAACATTGTCGCCCGGCACATGACTATCAGCGAAAGCATAGTCCGGAAGCCGAAATCCGACTAATTGATATGGCGCATAAAGAGCGAACTTTTCGAACATATCTTCGAGCTGCTTTGCCCTTTCCTCTATGGTCATCTTGACCTCCTCTTCTCATGTCCTAGAAACGCGGAAGAACAAAATACTCGCTATGATTACCAAAGCTCACTGTTAATGGCTGTTTGCCGGGGCCTGCTTCATCTTCTCCGGTAGAAACATAGATATTAAGAAGACGAATCTTGTCGCCTTCCTTGAGGATGCCCAGAGATGTGGTTAGATCAACGATTAAAATCGGGCTTCCACTTAGGGCAAAACAGCATGAAACTACTTTAGCATCCCAGCTTGAGGGACCTCGCCGCGCTATGATAATTGCCTGCATGTCTATGAATGGCGATTCCTTGCCAATTGATTTCTTGGGACTATGCTTCTGTTGAACATCCCAATACTCATTACATAAGTGACGCACTTGGCAGAAACCGCAATTCTCATCATTTACTATTGCATTCGGAGGCATAGGCTTAATAGACAAATGAGCCCGCGCCGTGCGTTCTTTGATATTTGCTTCAATCCTAAGATAGTCTCGAGGTTCTGGGGGCGGAATTTCAATATCGTGGTTTAGATAGGATAACAAAAGGCGGGTGACAGGCTTTCTCAATGGATTAAGGACATCGTCCTTTAGCCAAAGAAGCGCATAAATATGAAGCTGAAAGATATGCTGCTCTTTTTCTCTGCCGGTCTTGAAATCTCGGATTTCGCAGACGTCAGAAGAAAGAGTAAGGAGATCAACAAAGCCATGCCAACCGAGGTCAGCTGATTTGATTTCCAATTCTGAATAGATCCCACTTGAGAGAGGATATCGAGCACGCTCAGAACTAAGAAGATTCTCCGAAATCCCCAAGTTTTCGTACCGGTCAAAATTGACACGGGCTAACAGTTCCTGCGACTTTAGCCTCAATTCAGGGATCTCCGCATGTAACTGTACATGGATTTTCTTTAAAGTTGGAAATGCGCGAGGATTTTCAGAATATTGCCGAAGCACAGCTTCAATGGTGTTTCCAATTAGCAGTGTAAACCCACCTAGGTTTCTCAAGACCTGAGAAACGCGTGGCCCAGGGTTTTCTCTCGCAGACCGCAGCGTAAATCCTTCCGCAATCAAACTAATCACATCGTGGACAATGGTGCCCCGCAGTGCCGCAAGGTTGGGGATTCTAGGGTAGCCCGAACCTGGCCATATATCTGGGTACAGAGCTCCATTAAGAGCCCACCTTTTAGGACACGCCTCTAAATCCATTAGAGTCGAGAAAGACATAAGTTCTGGCGGACTCGGCCATGCGGTGGGCAAAGATACGAACTTAATGGGCGGCTCGTTGCTTGTGGAGGACACAGGTCAACCTAACAAAGTTGAGATGATATCACGTGTTACACTTGGGAGGTTTCTTCGGATGACTAGTTCATCCACTTGCTTCACGGGAATCGTGGAGCCGTACTCAATCAAGTCACGAAGAGAATCATTCGAGGGCTCATTAGGAGTCAATGGTCCATAAATGTCAATGACAAGACGCTTTCCGCCCTCGCCCGTAATAAGGATTGGCGCGAATATTTCCGGAAAATCAGGCAGCTTAAGTACGTAATTCCGTTGGATTCTAAAACCAGATAGCTTCTGTCGGGAAAGATCTTCAGCTAACACGTTCGAAGCTTTCTCAATCCTGGATTTGTCTAGATATGGATAAGTTCCATTGAGCAGGTACCTCAATAGCTCTGCGCCTAGATGTCTGTCGAGGAGGTCGTGCTCAAATTTGTTTTTATAACTCCTTAGACATCTATAGCAAGAGAGGTCACATCTTTCGGGACATTCCTCTAGAATTCTGAGCGCATCGCTTAGCAATGACAAGCCAAGATCCCCTGCCCGCCTAGCGAATCCAGCTCCTCCGGGTAGCGTATCGTAAAGAAAGATCTCGGCTTCCTGTCCTTCTGTGCCAGCCGTAGTTAGCGCAGGTCTATGCTCAGCCTGAAGCTCTCTTGCTTCGATACCCAACTTCGTACACGCAGCGTTTGATAATGCTTCACTTATAGTTCGGAGTGCTACATCCGTCGCAAGAAGGCCGGGCTTTAAGGTTAAAGGTTTGTTAGCACATAAAGAGACAAGCAGAACATCAGTAATGAAATCGGTACCCAAAACCAAACCCTTTGAAGCTGATCCCCCAGGACAATCAGGCTCTCTAAAATCGGGATATGGTTTTTTATGGGCCGAAGAGACAACCCCGTTCGTGACAATCGTCGGTTCGATTCTTCCGCATTTCTGACAGAGCGTATAGCCCTCCTTTTTCGGGCCTCGGTTGGTAACTAATAAGTGCTTTCTCATGTGATGGAAACGGATTCTCTCATTCAAGCTAATCCATTTCGCCGAATCTACGGGGGTTGGTGCGTCTAATTTTGCGCGGGTCGCATAACTGCGCATGGGTTGATCATCTAATGCAGTACTTTCTTCAATATCACACGGGTGGGCGAATCCCGGTGGCCTAAACCAGTATCTGGCAGGACCGAAGGTCCCTGCTTTTCCGCAGGCCGCACAATTGCGGATCTCATGGAGGACTGCATCCCGGGGAGAGATAGTGCGAGCAAATCCGCAATAGCTACATTCGAAATAAAGCAATCGCCGTTGCCATGACTTATTCCGTTCGTTCTTAAATGGCGAATATATTGCTCCCGAGACCCACAATCTATTCCCAATCCATACTTCCTTCCCCGGGGCGTACTGCGTCAGCGCTGCGGGTAATCCTTGCGAAGGAGAATATTTAAAACTGGGCCTAAAGGTCGCGTCATGATTAGGATCAAAAACATAAAATGAAACTACATCGGTAGGAAATGCATAGCGTGGCAATACGCCGTTATATAGGAGACGATCTAATAGATTTTCCGAAACGGCTCTAGAGTGCGGATGCTCTTCTCCCTCCTCATCCTGAACTTCCTGAAATATGTTGGCTGTCGCAGGATCAGCGGTATCCTCACCAAGGATATTTGGGTCATATTCAATCGCCTCATCGATTACTGAGACGGTGTATTCGACTAGGGTGCTCAGCAATGCGATTCGGTCGTCTAGACTTAGCTCTGTAGGAATCCAAGAATCGATCTCAGCCTTCAATTCATCCGTATTCTCGTTTAGCCATTTTATAAAATCGGCACGGTTAAGAAGCGATTTAGGATCTTTAAAAGCAGAGACCGTACCAAGAACAGCAAATAGTGATGGTGGGATATCCGGCCTCAAACAAGGTAATTTATGTTGATGGTACCTTTGAAGAAGATATGCGGTGATATGTCGCCGAGTAATTTCAATATTGTTAAGTGTTAATCGTGGATCCTCGACATTGCCACGAATCATCTGGTCAGGATTATTGAAATAGTGTTCGTCATGGCTATCCGCGCTTCCGAACGCAATGACAGTGGCTATCGTTGTCCCCCTGCGTCCAGCCCGGCCAGCTCGCTGTTGGTAATTCGCTCGAGCAGGAGGCATATTGCGCAAAGCAACTCCGCTTAAACTGCCGATATCGATACCAACCTCCATTGTAGTTGTACAGGAGAGAACGTCTATTGCAGTCCGGGCTCTATTCCTATCGTCCTCTCCCAGGTTAACATCCTGAAAAAGCAATTCATGTTCTTCAGCTTTAGAGTAGATGTCTTTTGCCTGAGCCGTGCCCAGCTGCGCGGTATGCTCTGCCGCTATGAAAGCAATTGGGGGTTCTGGTGGCGTTTTAAGTGCAAGAAGTGTGCTTGAACGATAGTAGGCTTTTCTGGCAGAAAAGATCGGGTCCTGATCGGGGTCAATTATCACTGTCCGCTCAAGCCCGCAGTTCACACAATGAGCATCTCCAGGGTAAGGCCTTTGAGTAGTCCGGCATGCCTCGCAATAAGCCCAAGGTCCGCCTATCAATAGTGAGAGTTCCCGGCCCTTCAATCGATGCTGCCCTTCGCTCATCTTCTCCGTAAGACGGTTTAATAGCTCGGGCAACCAGCTTTCATCAAATATTTTCTTTGAGGCCTTTGAAGTGAGGCGCCTCTTTATATCTTGAAAACTGCCGGAATGTGTTTTTACCTTGTCCGGCATCCAACCGGGGGGCATACTATCCAGCCAATATCCGATACGCCTCCAGCTCCTAAGCCAGATCCGACAAAGGGCAATTTTCTCTTCAGGCGTAGCTGCAATTCCAGGAATATCAGGTAAGCTTGATAAAATTGGCGTGTGGGCTTCACACTCAGACAAAGATGCAAGAGCTAAGGATTCAAGCCCAAGATATCGGTCTGTCACACAATTTACCATGCTTAGAAGGAGCGCCTCGGGGGGTTTTACTCTCGTCCTAAGGAGCAGTCCCGTTAAATCCGCGTCAGAAATTGATGGTTTTGAGATTACCTCTGCGACAACCTTTTCTGCATCAAGGCTCTCGGTTGGTTTTAGTTCCGGGCGTAACCTGACTCCCAGCTCTTTTGCAGCTATCAGTACAGCCAGATAAACATCATCCAAACAAAGGTAAGGGCGCAGCACCGCATGGCTCTGAAGCCTCGTAAGGCCATGAATGATAAGAGCTCGGAGAGCGTCTTTAGCCGAGTAAGCCTGCAAATTGAATGCTAACCTCGCGGCCATTTGACGAGAATCCGAAAAGATCAGTACTTTCCTGCCGCGTAAAGGTGCAAAGTCAGAATACTCTTGCTGTCCGGGTGGCTGGACCTGAATTTGCTTCGCGACAATTGTCTGAAAGGGCTGGTCACCTTTCGTTAAGTGATCTTGAACGGATGATCGCCCATAGGCCTGAGATTCTCCGCAGACTGCACAGGGTATGAATTCGCCTCCGGTTCTATTACCCGATTCGTCCATGTTTCGTTCTTTGGGTATGAATACCAAACGAGATCGATTTCCAGGCTCTTCTGGATTCAGACGCCCCGTAACAAGGTCATATGTGGCCGGGGTTACCTGCTCATTAACTTTTCCGAAAACAGGTTCCTCAAGGAGAAGGTCTAGCGATCTAAATTCTTCATAATGTCCAGAGAGAGTCCTGAGTTCGCCACCAGGTTCCGACCATAAATAGTTGGGGTCATTGAGATCATCGCAATAGGCTCGAGCGTATGCTGCGCCACAATTCCGACACGTATATAATTCGAGAATACGTGCTCCGCATTCACAGCGATCTATTGGCTGAGAATAAAGCTTTCCACACGGCGAATTCGCAGTTTGTGATGACCTCTGGCTACAAGCTGGGTCCATACAAATCCAGAGGCCCGGCAGCCCTCTATAAAAAGAATGAATCCTACAAGGAAGCAAACTAGGCTCAGTCTTATCCTTGCGCGCAAGGCCCCCCAGCGCAACTAGCGCTGTGGTCGCTTGGTCAGCAAGCTTTCTATCAACGTCTTTGAATATTCTGGAACCCAACTCACCCAAGGGAATTGCTTCCTTCATCGTAAGATTTATCAACTGGGCCATCGGCCCATAGCCCTCTAAGGCATCATGCAAGGACCGCCCAAAGTCCCACGGCTTAGGAATATCCCGATATTCAAGCAATCCTTTGACCCAGTCCAACCGAATAGCATCAGACGATGACGCTAACATCCCATCCAAGTCTATTTCACTTAGAACCCTAGCGTCCTCCACTTGCCCCGGCTCGGACAATGTACTTAGATCCAAATTCCCCTTAATCGATTCGAAGTTCTCTTTTGCCTTGCCGGTGAGTTGCGCCCCAAATTCTGTCGCATAATCATCGTCATGGAAGCTTGCGCTTGTGCATATTACCTGGATCCGCTCAGGTGGAAGTCCGAGCCGGGACCGAAGCCGGCGGATCAGCAGTGCTACCTCAGCCCCTGCAGCCCCTCGATAAAGATGAGCTTCGTCTAGGACTAAAATGAGTTTTTCGTCTTGATTATCCTCAAGCCATTTTCGTGTCCTGTCGAATATCGGGCGCTCCAAGGGCCGCATTAGCATATATTCAAGCATGGAATAGTTCGTAACCAATATGTCCGGTGGTGCTTCTTGGACTTCATGGCGAGTCAGCAACTCTGGATCATAGGGCAGAGTTATACATCGCTTAAAGGCACCCGTCTTAGTGTCCCTCCACCGTGAGTGCTTACTGCCATACCATCCTAACAAGTCGGGTTTTGCCGGCCATTTACCACGCCTCTTCAGGGCATCGATCAATTGCCCTGCCCTTTCTCTTACTTTTGGATCTGGATGGCTAAGTAGCTCCAAGTGCCGTACATAATAGTTTGATATGGAGGCAAGACGATCTCCGTCATCCTTTTCACTTCTGACCCCAGGGTACAAAGTACGACTCGTGTATCTAGCAAAGCGCGCCGGGCGGCCGGACCAATCAACAAATTTCTTGACGATACGCTCATCACCGAAGAGCAACCTTAGTCTCCCCAGCTGGTCATTAACCAAGGCGTTCATTGGATAAAGGACAATAGCCCTTACCGCAGAGGTCTCGCGGAATCTCTCTCCCTTGTGAGCTGCTTCGATAGCCAATTTCCCTAGGATAGGCAGAAGAAAACACTCTGTTTTGCCAGATCCGGTTCCCGTTATGATCATCAGACTGAGCTGATCGACCAGTGTCTTCCTCACTGCCAAAGCCTGATGATGCCAGGGGGGATTATGTATTAGCAGAGGGCGGCCGCCTTCTGCGGAGGATACGGCCTGAAATATCTCTAGTGCAGGGCCGGGGATGCCCAGTTCCTCAAAAAGACTGCCTTTCTTATAACGAGGCGTGCTTTCAATGAAGGGCTTCTGATAGATAATTCCCAACTGGTCAAGGAGTTTGCGCCGCTGGCTAATGATATCTGGATGGCTTACATGATAGGTGGCCTCTATATATTCTTGAAGAGTCTCCTTCAACTTGCCTATGGTTTCTCCAATGGTTAGGGCCAACGCTTCTCTCCTTGGCCAGAAATGGGGAGGGTTATGTTTTCTTTATCCATAAGTAGTTCTCGATAAACAGCATTTCTTCGTCTGCCTCATTGGAGGGGAATGCATAAGAGAACAGACAATGTTTCTTTGGAACAGGATCTCCCATAAGGTCCCATCGCCTGCTTGCCCACATTGGCACCGGAGAAATAAAGTCGACTATCAAGCCATCATCTGTTTTTTCCCGAATCCTATAGACTTGAGGAATCCCATGGCTATGGTCTAGCGCAGCCTGGAGCCTCCACGCATCATCACACCCTCGATAAGGTTGTTTATCAAAAGGAAGGTCGATGAACCTAACCGGTTCGCCATCTGAGAGTTCGAAATACCCCCAAATATCTCCTCGATAAGCATGTTTCCGTCGACCTACATATCGTCCACATTCCTTGGTTGGAGTGACCCAGCGTTGCTTATAAAAGGACTCTTGAATCCAAGGGCCAATAATCTCAACTTCTCCGAGGCTGCCCGCTGGGGCGGCGGCATTGAGTTTCTGGTCCGCCCTCTTAAGGAAGTCAGATGCTGATTCCTTTCTGGGGAGCTTCGACCATGTGTCAAACTGCAATTCAATGTAACCTAGGTCTCTTAAGAACTCGGCATCTTGTGTTGAAGAGCTAGCGGGGAGCAGACGCATGTGTTTCTTATAGACTATACGTCTCTGCATTTCCTCGTTGAGCAAGGATGTATTATCAGGTGGAATGCCAAGTAGGACGAGCGCCCCGCTTTTACGCCTGATAAAGCATGGGGGAGCTGCATAGAGGGTAGGTCCTCGATGGCCCCGTTGATCATGAACAGCATAATCCGTTTCCAGCAAGTCCCCAAGGGCGATTAGGGATTCAAGAACGTCTTCAACAGCGCTTCTATATGAATCTGAGTTTTCAACTAATTCTTTTAAAGGCTCGGTAGTGGCTGAGATAATCTCACTGGGAGAGCAAGGAGTTAGGAAGCTTGCTACTCGCCGGATCGAAGCGGCAATCGCCTCCTCTGTACTTAGATTATACAAATCGGGATTTAAGCCCAATGCTCTGAGCGAGCTGCTTAGTGCATCCGAACGCGAACTGACTTTTAATCCCATTGCCACCCTGGATACAGATCAGAATTGCTTTCAGAAATATTGATGGTCTTCTGAACAAGTTTCACTAGTAGCCTGGATAGAAGGATTAAGCTTGGAAAACCTAGGAGCCAGCTGTTGGCTTCGGAGAGATTCTCACCCGCCCAATCGGCGATGGTCTTGTCAGAACTAGCTAGGCGGAGGGCATATTCTGATAGCCAGCTAGTATAGCTATCAGGATCTCGACGCCTTTTAGAAATCCTATCAGATAGGCGGCTGTGATATATACCCAAGAGCTGAGAAAAGAATTGAGCTCTTTTTCTAGGAGTCAAGGACGCAAAATGATCGCTTTCTTCAAAAAGTTTGACCGCCAACTCGAGCTCCTCTATGTCCCCGAATATAAGTTTGCAGATTTTTTCAGGAGATAACCCAGTTGGATTCTCGAACACCAACCTTTCCGTATCCTGCCATTTTGTTCCCGCTATCAAGCTGATTATTTTTTTGGTCAGCAACTCAACGATTTGTGCTTTAAAAATCGAAGAAAGTCTACTTCCCGATAGGTAAGCACCTGCCCAGTCAGAAAAGACTAGCACTAGTCCACTAAGTGCTTCTTGATTTTTTTCTCTCCAGACAAACTGTGGATTGATGGTCAAATCAGATAAAGAGTGTACTTCTTGTGGGACCAAAATTGCGCTTTTAAACGTTAACGAACGTGCGATATAGAGGCCAGACGTAACGGGACTCCCATCAGGCGATAAGAATTGGCCTGCATCACACGCGTGTGCAACATCAGGATCACTAAAATCATAATGTAAGACAATAGGTGCGTTTTGTATTCCACTATCGTCTATTAGTTTTAGAGAGAGTTGTTCTTTGTTTCGTGAGATCCCCCATCTTAGGGGTGCAAATTCACGATCAGCAGATAAAACGAACATTCCAAGTTCATTAGCGTCGAACGTTAGCTTGCAGCTATAGGCATGGTTATACGCATTCCAAAGCTTCTTATGAAATTGTCCGGCTTCTTTCAACCGCGAAAGGCGAGTTTCCCAGTCTCTTGCATAGACAGGGAAATTAAGTGAGGGTGGCTCATATGAAAAGGATGGCTCGCTTTTCCCCTTTTGAAAGAAGGCGATATTCCACCTTACTGCTTTTGAAATTGGCCCAAATAGCTCAACCTTAGCAGCCCCTTCCCATAGCTCCTCCAAGGCAGGCGCTGTAGGTTGAACAATTACCATAAAGGCTCCATAGTTAGTTAAGGACGGGCTCCATATTCGAGGCCTACGAGCGTATATTTCCAGAGAGCCGGACGAAAGAGAGCTATCATCATCGTCGTCCGCAGAGGATATCTTTAGAAGATGTGACCCCGGCTCTAAGTCTGATATTTCTAGGAAAAGAGGCAGTTCTGAAGACTCAGGAGACATGACCAACTTGTCAGAATCATAT
>Ga0315286_10008491_pt1 | contig 10110 bp, 9 predicted proteins | sample YL17G10_0_MG_FD_205038 | JGI IMG/M metagenome (GOLD analysis project Ga0315286, IMG submission 205038) | Sediment microbial communities from Yellowstone Lake, YNP, Wyoming, USA - YL17G10_0 | ecosystem: Environmental > Aquatic > Freshwater > Lake > Sediment | place: USA: Wyoming | collected...
GGCGGCACTTCGGGCAATGGGCGTCGTGGTAGATCAGTTTATTTTCTTCCATGTGCTCCAGGGCGGCGAGCATGTTCTCGCGGCTTATGGCGAACATGGTCTGGCAGTAGGTGCAGCGGATTTGCATGGCATACTCCTTGGATGGGAAAGGCTGATTATCCTTTGAACCCTTATTTTACTCCATCGGCTTGCGTAAGGCGATTTGGCGCCTCACCTTGCGGTACCCGACGCTCTCGTACAGGCGGACGGAGCCGGAGATATTCTCCGAGTCTGTGCCCAGGGCGGTTTCGGTCATGCCCATCTCCTTGAACATCTGCATGCTCTGGACGAGCAGGGCGTGCGCCAGTCCCTTTTTGCGCCACGGTCGGCGGGTGCAGATGCCTTCGGTGTAACCGCGCTTGCGCTGGTAGGTCTCGTTTTCCTTCTCGTTCACAAAATTATGCACCACGCCTGCCATCTGGTCGCCTTCCCAGGCGACTTTCCAGAGCTCGGGGCGGTAGAGAGGGCTCTCTGTAAAGGATTTGTATTCCTCTTCGCTCTCGTCACGGCTGCCCCAGTGGTCGCGGAAGGCTTCATTGCTGGCTTCGAAGATGTGGCGCAGTTGGTCCGGTTTCACCGGGCGGACTTCCAGCCCGGGCGGCATGGGAGCCGCGGGCATCGGCTCGCTGAGATCGCGGACCATGTGGTCCTCGTAGCGGACAGGTTTGTACCCTTGGGCTTCCAGCATGGCAAGTAGATCCTTTTCGGTGTCGTATGGTTCCACCTGAATGAATTTTGGCAATCCTCGCGGGTGTGTGTTCGCGATCTCCCGGACGCGGCATTCCCCGGCAGCCCACATGGCCGATCCCAGCCCCTTGCCGCGCCAGAGCGGGTGCAGGTAGCCGAACAGGTGATACAGGCGCGTGCCTTCAGTGAGGTCATCCCACCATATGCGCCCGTAGGCAACCAGGCTGCCATCCACCTCGGCGAGGAGCATGTCCGTCTGCGGGTCGCAGTTCTCCAGGTGGCGGTAATTGCGGGAGACGTCCTCCGCGGTCGTGCTGTTTTCGAGGCCATCCGCGTCATTGCAGCCCATGATCAGGGCTGCCATCGAAGGGTAGTCCGGCTCACCCCGGAAGCGTCGGAAGGAGAGACCGGGGATGGCGGGGGAGTTGGGAAGCAGGATTTCAGTGCTCATAGCATTTCCTTTCGCAGGTTCATAAGGGCAGGATCGCGCGGATTTTGATAAATCCCGGTCCCGCCAGGCAAAGAAAAAGGCCACGGGATGGGAGTGTCCGTGGCCGGTAAAAAACTGCGTGTATCCTATCAGGCAACAGGCGCACTCCGCGAAGGTTCAATTTGACCGCCGGCATCATTACTGCGGACGATGACGATGGTGGAAATCTCAAGCATGATCATGCAGTGCGCCTCCTTTCGACAGGAATTCGGACAGGTGAAGTGTATCACGCCGTTTGAAATCCGGTCAAGTGTGGAGGAGGTCGCCCTCAGCCCTCCTTCCAGAGTTTACGGTCGCGCGGATCATCCGCATCCAGGTCGCGCGGGTGGATTTCCGGTCCCAGGCGGTAGCCATGGGAACGCCACAAGTCTGCGGCGAGGCGGGCAGGAGCGGTCTGCAACCCCTGGCGGGCGAAATACTCGCACAGGCGCTTGATATCGCGGCTGAAGATCTGGTAGGCGCTGCGGTGACCGAGAGGCGAAATCACCTGCGGAAAATCGATCAGCGTGATCTGCCCGTCCCAGTACAGGATGTTGTAGGCCGAAAGATCGCCATGGACGATCCTGCTGGCGAGCATGATATCGATGTTCTTCAGTACCCGGTCAAAGAGCGGTTTCACCTCCGCCGGATGGAGACTGACCGTGTTGAGCGTGGGCGCCCCGGATTGCTCGTCGCCGATGTAGCCCATCAGGATGGCGTTGATCCCCATCTCGTACGGCTCGGGCACATTAGCCCCTGCCGCGTGCAGCTTCTTCAGGCTCATGAATTCATAGGCGATCCAGGACTGGTGGCGGATCTGCTCGCCGTAAACGCTGCGCTTGTGCTCGGCCTTGAGCATGCCCAGGTCCTTGACGATGTGGCTGTCCTTGTCGAGCACGGCGCGGCCTTCGCGGTAAAGCTGGTCGTTCTTCAGGTTGCGCAGCATGCGCGGGCGGTAGATTTTGGCTGCCAGCATGGAGGCGCGCACGGAATGTCCCGCCGCGCACAGGTAGACAGTGGCCTCCTTGCCGCCCTTGACCATGCGCAGGATATCCGAGATCCAGTTTTCTTCGTAGATGCTGCCCAGCGACTCGAGTAGCCAGCTCTGCTCATGCCGCGAGGCATGGTAGGTGAACTGAAAGGAATCCACCGAGTCGTCCTGCGAGTGGATGAACTGTGCCATCGAGTCCGGCATTTTCTTCAATCCATGACCTGCAGGTTTCCTGATCCTTTCGAAGGTCACGGGCGGGAGGTCGCTGTCGATCTCCTCGATTATTGTCTGGTAATCATCTGTTTTCATTTTTTATCCATCGTAATTCCGAGAGAAAATCCTTCCAGTGAAGGATGGTTTGGAAACGGAGGATGGTTCCCTGCGGAACGATCCATCGGCAAATATTTTTGCTAAAGAAGCTGCGTTCGTGCATCTCTCATCCTTTGTGGAAAATCAAAACCGCAGGCACTGCCGCCCGCGGTCGGAGGGATAAAAAAACCGCAGGCCGAGGCGCCTGCGGTGTGTGGGTGGGGTTAACGGGCGGAGAGATCCGCCAATGTCATTACATGCTCCGCACAGGAGGCGCGCTCAATAGAACTTCAGGGACAAGGTCGAATTTTGACATTTTGCGAGCCTCCTTTCTTGCTGTGATGAAGCCAGTTTATCATTTGCCTTGTGCGGCGTCAAGGTTTTGTCCATACTCCTCGGGAGGGGTATCTGATCTGCCGCGCGGCAGGGGTGATTGACAGAAGGTAATCATCAGCAGGACATCACCCCAATATCGAGGTTTCCTTGACTTTTGCCCCCCATTTGTGCTAGATTTAGGCATCTTATTACTGAGGTTCCTTATGCATCGTGAACGCGTTTCAGAAAATGTCTACTGGTTCCAGAGCGAAATATATGCGCAGGTGACCGCCGGCGTGGTGGTGGGTCCGCAGTGGGCCATCGTCATCGATACCCTGGCCATGCCGGAAGAGACCCTCGCCATCCGCGACTTCGTCGAGCATGATATCGGGCTGCAGGTGCGCTATATCATCAACACGCATTACCATGCCGACCATACCTGGGGGAATTGCTTTTTCCCGGGTGCCACCATCCTTGCCCACAGCCTGTGCCGCCAGATGCTGATTGAGCGCGGTATGCCTGCCCTCGAGAACGCCCGCAGGCAAAACCAGACCTTCCGGCAGGTGAAGATCGTCCTGCCCCATTTGACCTTCGAAGAAGGCACGTTCAACCTGCGCGTCGGCAAGAAGAACCTGTCCATCATGCCTGCGCCCGGGCATAGCCCGGACGGCATCGCCGTGCTGGTGGAGGAGGACCGCGTCCTGTTCGCGGGAGATTCCTTCATGCCGCTGCCCTACCTGGTGGACGGGGATGCCGAAGCCATCACCACTTCGATCAAGAAGATCGGGCGCATGGGCCTGGAGAACATCATCCAGGGACACGGTGATATCATCCTGCGCGGTGAGATCGACGGGGCGGTGAAGGAAAACCTGAACTACCTGGCCAATATTCGAAAGGTTGCCCGGACGGCGGTCCGCAGGCGCGCGCCGCAGGATTACCTGGATGAAAACCACGTCGAAGCCTGCGGCAAGAGCCGCATCTACCTTGGCGGGCTGGCCGCTGAACTCCACCGTAGAAACTTGCGAGCCCTCTACCTGGAGGAAAAAGAAGCCAAAGAAGCCGCGAAATAAAGCAGACTGCCGCACCATCGAAGTGCGGCAGTTTTTATATTAATGAAGATCAATGAAGCGATACGACTTATGCGGGAAGAGGCTTCAGCCGCTTTTCCCTCCCTTGACCCTGTCGGCGCGCCTCTGTTTCAACTCCTGTAGTTTCACCGGCAGGCCGTGACGGCGCTCGGTGCCTTCCTTCAGGCGCTTCAGGTTGGGGCGCAGCGCCCAGAGCATCAGCAGTTCCACCAGGAAACCGTAGAGCACGTACACCCAGGGACCAAGCCCCAGCGCGGCGCGCAACCCAAAGATGATGATACTGAGCAAGCCGATGCTCAAGGTTGTGACGGAGGCATAACCGGAGACGTACCAGATCAGCAAGCCCAGCGGGACCAGGAAAAAAGCCACCGGCGGCCAGAGACCAAAAGCCCCGCCGCCCGCCGCGGCTCCCCCGGCGCCGCCTCGCATCTGGATGCGCCCGTCCGGGCCGCGCTCGATCATGAAAATGGAATGGTTATGCCCGATCACCGCGGCGATGGGCGCCAGGCTGTGCACCCACAGGTTGGGGGTGACCGCTTGCGCCAACCAGACGGTGGCTGCCGCCTTGAGGATGTCGAGCACGGCGGTGAGCACACCTGCAAAGGGTCCAGCGGCGCGCATGGCGTTCGTGCCCCCCGTGCGTCCGCTGGCGACCGTGCGGATGTCCTTGCCGGTCATCAGCTTGACGACGATCAATCCAAACGGGATGGAACCGAAAACATACGACGCAAGCAGGACGCCGGCGTCAATCAGTACGTGCATGGAAATCTCCTCCAGGGCGCTTGATCTTCAGGGGACATGATCGCTGGCAGCCATTGGAAATATAAGAGAGGGAAAATCTCGGGCTGCCTGGCGGTCAAATAGTATCGGGGATTTCTTTCAACAGCAATAACACGCAACCGGGGAGAAAGTCACTCGGCTGGGAGAAATTCCACCGGAATTTCTACCGCCTTGCCACCCTCGATGCGGTAGGCGCGCCCGCGCCACCTGCCGCTGCCCCGCGACCAGATGACCTGGGCCACCGGGTACATGGTTTCTGCGATATCTGCTGCCGAGGGATGGTCGGGACCGCCCGGATGCGAATGATAGATACCGGTCAGCTCCATCCTGGCGGCCTCGATGGTCTGGAAGGCTCGCCACATCGCCCGCGGCTCCATGCGGAAGCGCCGCGCGCTGCGCTCCTCGTTGTGGATGCCCAGTCTTATCTCGGCGCGCCCCTGTTTCCCTGCCAGCAAGCCGCAGGCTTCCAGGGGGGAACGGCTGCGGACGTGGCGCTGCATCCCCTGCCAGACCTTGCGGGTGAGGATCAGCCTGTCGACCATTTATCGAAACCAGATCGCCAGCCCCCAGAACAGGCCGAGCATGACCGTCGGCTCCACGAATGCCCTCCGGAAGGGAGTGCCCTCCAGCAGGTTGACAGCCAGGACGGTGAGCGCATACAGCGGGGCCAGCAGGGCGAGACCGAATTGCACCGGTGTGAGCGGAACATAGTGCAGCGCGGCGCCCAGTTGTGCGGCAACCAGGCCGATCCCGGCTGCCCAGGCGGGTTCCCAGCGCTCGTTGAGGCGCAGGTGCAGGGTGCGCAGGGCGGCTAGCGAGCCCGCCAGGAATAATGCCGGCACCACCAGCACCAGGCGGGCATCCGCAGCCTTGAGAGCCGCCCCGAGGATGAGAAAGATGACGAATGCCAGGACGGACAGGAACGCGGTCGCCAGCGGGTAACGCCTGTCGGTGGGATCAACGGCCACGAATTCGGAAAGGGAGACTGCAAGAAAGAGCAGCGCCGCCACGCCGAATCCGATCCACCAGACGGGCGTGTTCGGCAGGGTGTTCAGGGTAATGCCGGTCACCAGCACCGTCAGGGTGGGGAGCAGCCAGTGCTCGCGGCTTTCCCCTATTTTCAACGTTGGATGGGTGCGTAGCAGCCAGTCCATGCCGGTGGCGGTCACACCGGCAGCCAGCAGGATGATGACGGTGTTCAGGTTGAACCGCAGGGTCAGGTTGAAATTTCCGAGCGAGATGGGCAGGCTGAACAGTTGCGGCGCCTGCAGCACACGCGTCAGGGCGAAGGCCAGCAGGATGGCTGCGGTTAGCACGCTCAGGCGCGAGGGATCCGGCAGGGAACGGCGTTCGGTCATCGGCTGGATTGTACCGCAAAACGGGATGCGGGGATCGCGGGCGGTGCTCACCCGGTGGCCTGCGAATCTCCTGTGGGATGGTCTTCATTGCCAGATAGACCATTCGCGACTATAATTGCGGCTTGCCGATCGGGGCGTGGCGCAGTCCGGCTAGCGCGCTTGCATGGGGTGCAAGAGGTCCCGGGTTCAATTCCCGGCGCCCCGACAGAAAGACTCCATTTTATTGGAGTCTTTTGATTCCTAAGCCAGGGCGGCACCCAGCCGCCACCGGCTGGTTAGGTGCCACGAGCCGCGGCGGTTTCCAACCGCCGCTGGCAGTCCCAGCGCCATGAGGTGCTGGGATGAGGCACCGATGCGGCGCCCCGACACGAAGACTCCATTATCTTTGGAGTCTTTTGATTCCCAAGCCGGGACGGCTCCCAGCCGCCACCGGTGGTATCGGTACCATAAAGCACCGATGCGAAGGCTCGGGTTTCCCCTATGGGGAACTTCGCAATTACCGGCGCCCCGACTGGAAATAATCCGCAGTCTATTTGACTTCGGATCTTCCTTTTAACGCCTCGGCTATACACCTAAAAATATTATTGACATATTCGGACAATTATCATATAATATATCATAATTAGGAAACAGTAGGATTTACTTTTTGTCATAAACAGGCAGAGCGCATCGAACTATCCCCGCAGACCAAACGATTGACCATAGCTCGCCAGAGTGAACATGAATCACGGTTGTTTTCGATAAAATTGGAGGTACCAAATGAGCAAACTAGTTAAGAAGAGTTTTGAAGTACCCGATGAAACGCGGCCCATCGCCAGCGGGAAAGTCGAAGTCGTGAAGTTGGATGATTTCCAGGCGATCCGCAATCGATTTGAGCCTGGATGGCGCTGGTCGGAATCAATCAAACCGATCGCAAAAACTGAAAGCTGCCAGGTTCCTCACCTTCTGTATATTCTATCAGGACGACTCTCCGTTCGGATGGTCGACGGCACCTCGGCAGAGTTCGGACCCGGCGAGGTGGGAGTTGTTCCCGCCGGACATGACGCCTGGGTGGTTGGCGAAGCACCCTGCATCAACCTGGATTTTGGAGGCTCCGCTGTTTACGCCAAGCCAGCCAGTTGATTCGTCCCCCCTGGTATTGAGAGGTTTGGTTAAGGTTCATCCATCCCCCGTGCTCCATGCGTCACCCCGACACAAAGACTCCACCTCAGGTGGAGTCTTTTTATTAACCGCTGGGGCAGACTTCGTGATAGTCCCGGTTCTCGTATTTCATCCCGAATCTCTTACGGGACGGGGCGAACCACATCGTACCCCCACCGAAGGTCCTCGCAAGGGGGCTGGGGGGAGCGAAATCATTCAATCGGGGCCGACCTGCTGCGTGAATACAGACCGCCCCCCCCGCCCGAATCCTACAGACCTTTCAATACATTTCCCAGCACTAACAGGATGAACCCGGCCGTCACCAGCAGGATGGCGTACACAGCGACTGCAGGGATGATCGTGGCAATGCCTCCAAGGATTGCGAGGGCCACCGCGATCCAGAATGTGATCGCCTTGGGTGCACTGAGTTGCATGGTATTTGCCTCCTCTTCCCTTATCAAATAATGATACTCTCCTGGCCCCGTGGTCATCAGACCAGTCTGAGAGAGTGACGGGATGCAAAAACCAGATCTGGGTTTCGCCTTAAATAAGTAAAAACTTTTCCCAGTAGCCTCAGGAAGGTCGCATCCTCACGGGGTGTATGGTTCCAGGTAATACTCTGCACCATCGCCCTCCGCTGTCCAGCCAATATCGGGCGGGACCACGGTGCTGTTCAGATTGGCTGGATAGATGGTACCCCTGATCTTCCAGAAGACCAGCCCATCGGCACACACAGGACCCTCCAGCACATCCACGATCGTACCGGGGTAGAGTACACCAGTCTGCTCGTCGGATTTGGAACCGCCGGCACGGACTCGATTCGGCGGGTCGGTGAGAGCACCTATCAGGCGTGCCTGTTCCCCTGCCACCAGCCTCGACCAGCCGGAGGTGCAGTCAGGCAGTTGGACGATCGGGTACACGATGACCGGTGACCAGGCAGGCAGGGTGCCTTGCCCTTGCTCGATCAACTGTGCCCTGGCACCGCTGGTAACATCCAGGATATAAATCGGATCTGCCCTCCAGTATTGCGTGGTAAAGGAATAGGTCTGGAACTCGAAGGTGATGTACTTCCCATCCGGTGACCAACTCAAGGTTCCATCGATCATATTGAATGCTGTGCTGACAGTATGGCCGGTCAGGTTGCGGATTGATTTATCAGCGATATTGACCATGTAGACCTGGTCTTGAAACAGGAAGGCGATCGACTTGCTATTCGGGGACCAGGCAAAGACATCACTGCCTTCGGGAACCAGGGTCTGGGCGTGTGCTCCGGTCGCAGCCTTGACGATCGAAAGCCCGTCCTCACTGTCGTTGTAAGCCAGGTACACCCCATCGGGCGACCAGGCCACAATATGCCCCATGGCCTCGAACGTTCCCGTGCCGGGTTTATCGACCCTGGATTTGTAGATATTGGGACCGGTTTCCCAGCAGATGTAAGCCAGGTAGATCCCATACGGGGACCAGGTCGGGCTGAAACAATACTCGTGTTCGACGCTGATCTCGTGCAGGTCCGATCCATCGGCTTTCATGGCAAAGATGGAAGAGCCGGATGAAAAGGCAATATACTCGCTGTCGAAGGACCAGGTGATCTCCCTGAAATCCTGTGGATCCAGGACCGGTTCCCTCGCCACCAATTCGTCCTTGTCTATGGAGAGCAGGAAGAGTTTTTTATCCAGGGCCATCGTAACGTAGTCCCCATCCGGCGACCAGGAAAGGAAATGAGGGGTGTCATAACTTCCCAACGGATTTTTGAGTTCATAAGCGCCCTCGCCATCCGCATCCACCACCCAGGCCCAATCTTCCTGGATGAAGGCGATCATTCCCTCGTTGCCCAGGTCGGCCAGGTTGAGGCTGCCAGAGGTTTGAGCCTGGGGAGTGATATTTCCGAGTGATGGCGGGATTGGGAAAGCGGTTGGGTCTGCCTGCTTGTAATAATCCAGGTAGCGAACGAATTGATCGTTCTCGAACCCGTACTCGGCAACCCAGCCGGAACCACCCGGGATGACCTGGCTTTCAACCTTCCAATAGACTAGCATGTCTGGGGAGTTGTCCGTGCAGAAAGGTCCATCCACGACTTTAAGCATTTCATTTGCAGAAATCTTGGTGATCTGGGTGCCGTCGGAACCCTGCTTGTCATACACCCTCAGGCCCTGGACTCCCTTGGCGACAAGCGCATAGTGGTTCGTATACAAGGCGGTTTGCTCACTGGCGCAGTGGTGGGGGTTAAGCCAGTGTTTGTTAACCCCATCCCCTTCAGCGGTCCAGCCGGAACCGCCGGGGATGGAATCGTCCCCGATCTTCCAGAACACCAATCCGTCGGCGCAGACCGGACCATCCATGATGGTGACCAGGGTACCGGAATAGATCTGGGCGATTACGTTGCCCGGGACCTTGGCTGGTTCGGAACGGACGCGGTTGGGCCGGTCTCCGTAGGTCAGGTAGGCCAAATCCCCGACCTGCAGACGCGACCACAGGATGTTGCAGTCCGGATTGGCCGTCTCGTCCACCGGTATATAGAGTGTTGCCGTTGCAGCCTGGGTGGGGGAGGAAGCAGTTTCTTCCGCAGGTATTGTCGCCGTCGGTGGGATGCTTGTTTCCGGAACCGCCTTCTGCTCACAGGCTGTGAGAAGGAGAATGAGTGGAATGACAATGTGGAAGCAGATGTTCTTGTGTTTCATGGTTTGGCTCCTATGGGTGATGGTGCTCCAGTTTATTCGATCTCATCTCCTCTGGCAGACCAGCCTGATCCGCTGTGTTCTGTTGGTAATTGTTAAGAATGAACGGTTTTTTAACAAATTCAGTATATAACCAATTAATGCTGAATACAATAACTCACTATTCCCGCCTGTTGAGAGATATTGAAAACGATGTTGCAGGAAAACCGCGATGATGGCTGGCCGTGCGGCCAAGGCGGGAAGAGGTCTGATTTTCCTC
>Ga0315286_10008492_pt1 | contig 10110 bp, 6 predicted proteins | sample YL17G10_0_MG_FD_205038 | JGI IMG/M metagenome (GOLD analysis project Ga0315286, IMG submission 205038) | Sediment microbial communities from Yellowstone Lake, YNP, Wyoming, USA - YL17G10_0 | ecosystem: Environmental > Aquatic > Freshwater > Lake > Sediment | place: USA: Wyoming | collected...
CAGGGCGGACGACCCACGCTACCACTTCTGCGGCGAAGACTCAGCCGGAAGCCGCGGCGGCGGAGCGCGGCGGGTTCGTGGTGCCGCACGGGCGTCGAGGCGTCGTAGTCTCGCGCCCTCGCAGTGCCGACCCGGAGGGATGCCATGCACGCCGCGGTGATCGCCCTGATCTTCGTCGTCCTGGCCCAGGGTCACGGCGGCGGTCCGGCCGGCCCGCCCCTGCCGCCCGCCGACCTCGTCGTCCGCGGCGAGGTCATCCACACCGGCGCGGCCGGCATCAGCGACCCGTCCCCCGGCCGGGTGCCCCTCACCGCCATGGCCATCCGCAACGGGTGCATCGTGCGGATCGGCGACGGGCCCTCGGTGTCACCGCTGATCGGCGCGGGCACGCGGGTGCTCGACCTGAACGGCCTCACCGTGCTGCCCGGGCTGGTGGACTCGCGCGGCCACGTGCTGGGGCTCGGCGACCTGCTCGCCGAGGTGGATGTCACGGGCACCGCGTCGTACGAGGCGGTGGTCGAGTCGGTGCGCGTGCGCGCGGCGCGCACGCCGGCAGGGGAGTGGATCCAGGGCCGCGGCTGGGACCAGAACGACTGGGTGGAGAAGTCCTTCCCGCAGCACGCCGCGCTCTCGGCCGCGGTGCCGGAACATCCGGTGGCGATCGCGCGGGTGGACGGGCACGCGCTGCTCGTCAACCGGCGCGCGCTCGAGCTGGCGCGCATCACCCGCGACACGCCCGATCCGCCGGGGGGCGAGATCCTGCACGACGCGGGCGGCGAGCCCGCGGGGGTGCTGGTGGACAACGCGGAGGACCTCGTCACCGCGCTCATCCCGCCGCTCAGCCCCGCGCAGCGCGAGGAGCGCCTGCTCGCCGCCATGCGCGAGTGCGCGCGGTACGGCCTCACGCTGGTCGGTGACGCGGGCATCGGGCGCGAGACCTTCCCCTCCGACAGCCTCGCGCGCGTGGCCGTGCGGGCGCGGGCGAAGGGGTTGCAGGTGCGGGTCCACTGCATCGGCGATCTCGCGAACACGAAGACCCTCGAGGCGTTCGAGCGCGCCTTCGGCGGGCAGCCGCGCCCCGCCCTGCGCTGGGCCGTCTAGCATGCGCAGGTCGTGCGCCCCGGGGACGTCCGGCGCTTCGCGCGGCTGGGCGTCGTCGCCTCCATGCAGGCCACGCACGCCACCTCGGACGGTCCGTGGGCCGAACGCCGCCTGGGCCCGGGGCGCGTGAAGTGGTCCTACGCCTGGCGGCAGTTCCTCGACGCGGGCGCGCGTTTCGCCGATGGCAGCGACTTCCCGGTCGAGAGCGTGAACCCGATGCTGGGCCTCTACGCCACGATCATGCGGCGTGACCTCGCCGGCGAGTTGCCCGCCGAGCGGCTGGCGGCCGGAGGAGCGCCTCACCGCGGGCGAGGCGCTCAAGAGCTTCACGATCGGGGGCGCGTGGCTCGCCTTCCGCGACCGCGACCTCGGCTCGCTCGAGATCGGCAAGCAGGCCGACTTCATCGTCGTGGACCACGATCCAGTCCTCGGCGTGCCCGCCGGGATCGCGAAGACGCGCGTGCTGCGCACCGTGGTGGCGGGCGAGACGGTGTACGAGACGCCCGCGCCCTGAACGGGAGACGCGGACGGGCGGGCGAACCCGGGGGCGAGCGCGCCCATGCACGACGGCCACCCGGATTCCGGGTGGCCGTCGTGAGGTCGGAAGCGCCCCGCCGGGCGTCGCCGCCGATCAATGCATGAACAGCATCTTCTTGTTAAGAACCACGTCGCCGGCCTTCAAGCGATACAGGTAGACGCCGCTCGGGACCCGCTCGCCCGATGTGGACCGGCCATCCCAGACGACCGTGTGGAAGCCCTCGGGCTGCCTTCCGGAGGCCAGGTTGGCGATCCTTCGCCCGCTCATGTCGTAGACGTCGAGCGAGACCGTCATCTCCCGCGGCAACCCGTAGCGGATCGCCGCCGTCCGCGCGAAGGGGTTGGGTCTGCTCTGGGCCAGCATCACGGTGCCCGGCTTCTCGAGGCCCGGCTCCACGCCCGTCGTCCGTTGGAAGGTGTAGAACGCCCCAGGAGCTCCGCCCGGGTCCGTCCCCGTGTTCCCGGCGAAGTCGCAGGCGCCCAGGTAGTAGTCGATGGTGGCTCCGCCAGGCGCGGGAGGGATCTCCTCCTCGTAGACGGCGCCGCCACCACCGCCGCCCCGATGCATGGTCAGACGCCCCCAGGTCCCACCGTTGAACCGGTAGTACAGGGACGCCGAGTCCACCTGCGCTCCGAGGTCAGTGACCGCCGAGGTGACCGGGTACGGCCCCGGGAGGCCCGTGTCCGTCCAATTCGTGGTGCCCGCGAACTCGGGGGGCTGGGTGTCGATGCGGAGCCGCCACGGGACGCTCCACTCCGACATGCCGATGCCGGGCACGATGCCCCGCGCGCGCCAGTAGTAGAACCCGTCGGCCACGGCGGTTGGCGGGGTGTAGGTGGAGGGAGCCGTGGTCACGTCCAGCTCCGGGGTCAGGAATTCGGGGTCCTCGTCCAACTGGAGCTCGTAGCCGGTCGCGGGCAGCATGTCGGTCCAGTCGAAGACCGGGGTGCCCGTCGCCACGACCCCGCCGTCCGGTTCAGAGATGTTGCGGATCGGCGCCACGGTCGTCCCGAAGTCGAGCCAGTCCCAGATGAAGTCGGCGCCGCTGGGACCGGCGGCCACGGAGAGCGTCATCTCGACCACCCCCGGCGGCATGGTCGGGTGGATCCAGCCGAGGTCCACCTGGTAGTAGCCCGCGCCGGTGACGTTCACGGTCCGCGTCGGGTACTGCGCCGCCGGACAGCTGACTGTCAGGATGCCGGAGCGGGCGACGCTCACCACGGTGAACTCCAGCCGCGTTCTCTCCCAGTAGACGCTCGGCTGGTGCTGCGACGTTAGGTGCAGGGACAGGACGCCGCTCGAGCCGGCGCGGCGTGGGAACTGGTTGAGCGCCATGCCGACGGCGTCCGGAGTGAAGCTCCAGCTCGAGGACGTGATGCTCCCGAACTCCGCGGCCAGTCCGTCCCGGAACCCGATGTTCCAGCCAGGATAGAGGAGCCCGTTCCCGGGTGACGATGCGCCCCCCCCGGCATTGTCGTAGACGTCCACGTCGTAGCCGGCGTCACCCGGGTCGCAGCCCGATCCGCAGAGCGCGTACGAGGCCAGCCGGAACTTCCCCGTCCACGCCGCGGCCTGCTGGCGGACCTCCTGTCCGGAGATGAACGAGACGTACCGCGGGACGTTGAAGTCCCAGGTGTTCACGAGGACCCAGGCGTTCGCGCCATTGTCCTCGTAGACGTACGTGTTGCCGCAGCAGTCGTACCCCAGGTAGTAGGCGCTCAGAGTGTTGCCGGCGTTGGCAAGGTTGAAGGAGCCCGCCTGACCGTTGCCCGTGTAGGTCTGCGAGGCGATGAAGCTGGTCTTGCCGACCTTCAGGTCCGCGGTCATGGGGTTGCCGCTGGCGCTGACGTTCCTGACCTCGACGCTGGTGTTGAAGTTGTCCGGCTTGCGGTAGTCGCGGTTGTCGGGCGCGGAGCTGGTGTAGAAGTCCGCGTCATTGTTCAGATACCACGGGTCCGTGGCGTCCCCGCGGTTGACCCGGGCGTCGAGGTCGTCGGCGTTCATGATGTGCCCGGCCAGCCCGTCGGCGCACTCGACGTCGAGGAGCTTCTCGTTCTCCTCCTCGTTGTCCCCCATGTTGTGCTTGGCGTAGTTCACGTGCCAGATGATCAGCCCGTCGGCCTGCCCGTTGCGGACGAGGCCGGCGTCGTAGCCCACGCGCTGGCGGTTCTCGACCAGGAAGTACTCGACCCCCGGAAGGCCGCGCGACCAGAGCTTGTAGGCGATGGGATTGGTCTCGACCTGGGGGATATTGACGGCAAGCTGGTCGGTGGCGACCACGCTGGGGATGAGCCAGATCATCTGGGACTTGCACCAGGGGTCCAGGTGCGAGGGGCAGTCGGCGAGCACGGCAGTGTTGCACCAGTCCCCGCTGCCCATCAGGCCCCACTCGCCGATGCCCTCGCTGCGGCCGCTGGGGTCGTAGAGGTCCGGCAGCCCGAGGTCGTGCCCCGTCTCGTGGCAGATCAGCCCGTACTTGATCATCGCGGCGTTGGGGTCGAGTTCCCCGAGCATCGAGTAGCCGCCCAGAGGACCCTTGAGCAGCGTGATGCCCCCGATGACCACGCCGCCCGGGATCCCCCCGACCGACCAGTGGTGCCGCCAGGTGTCCGGGGTCGGGTTGTTGCCGTAGGAGGCCTCGTAGCCCGCGAGGATGATCGTGATGTGAAGCTCGTTCGAGGCGATGACGCCGTCCCCGCTGAGGTCGAAGGCTGCGAAGTTGACGTCGGCGCTGGCCGCGACCACGGCGGCGGCGGCGATCGCCTGGCTGGCCCGGTTCTCCCAGTCGCTCCCGAATACGTTGCCGGGATGCGTGTTGTAGGTCGTCAGGGTGTTCGGGTCGGTCCAGGAGAGGTCGTACCAGCCGACGACTCCGTTGTTGTTCGGGGCGGACGTCTCGGCGGCGGGCGGGAGGTCGAGGCCGCGGACCCCCGCCAGGTAGTAGGAAACCTCATTGTAGTAGTCGCGGTGGCTGCGTTCCCCAACCACGTAGGGGCCGTACATCGCCGAGTCCCAGTCGGCCTGGGTGGTCGCCCCGGCCTGGTCGCTGAACTGGCAGAGGATGACGAGCGTGGGTTCGACGGACGCCGCGGCGATCCCGGAGGTCGCGAGCGCGCCGGGATGGATGACCGGCGTCGCGCGCAGGCTGGGTACGGTCCTCACGAGGGGGCGCGCGCCGCTGGCGCCGACGCAGGCGTGAAGCGTGGTCGCCGAGAGGCAGAGTCCCAGGAACAGGATGAGCAGAACGAGTAGCGAATGGTGCCGGGTACGCTCCTGTGTGAAGTGTGCGAAAGTGCGCGCTGAAGTCCGCCCGCTCCGCCCTGGCCGCGTCAGGATGCTGCTCGCAAACATGGAGTCACCTTGGGCGGGGGGGTCTCCCCGTCCCTGCCGCGCGGGCGACCGGGACGCACCCCGGATGCATGGGCCTGATGAGGTCACCCACCCGAGGGACATCCGAGTGAGCCTCAATCGCCCTCGCGCGCCTGATGAGGGTTGCTGCGGTGCGGCCCGGTCGGCTGGACGGAGCTCGCTATGCCTTGCACTCCCCTTCGGTGGGAGCTCCCAGGCGCGGTCGCAAGATGCGCCGCGCTCAACGGTGAATCCAAGGAACCCGCGCAGGCGCGTGGGGCGGCGCCCACACGTGAATTGTATGTCCGGCGCCTGCCGTGGTGTCAACACCAAATCCAGAGGCCCCGAGCTGCGCCCCGGCGAGCCAGCGCAGGGGCCCTCAGCCCGGGCCGCGTACCTGCCGATACCCTTGAAGGAAGCGCTGGACGGCCGTGAACAACAGCCCAAAACATCAGGATTGACGCTCCCGGACCCCCATGCTACGGTCGATTCGTCGTTCCGGGCTGGCCGCCGGGCCGCGAGGTGGGCAGCTCCTTCCAGGGGTGAGCCAAGTCACTGGACCATAACAGGTTGACCACGACCAGCCTTGTTCGCCGGACTGCCATCCTCACTCTTGCCCCGCCCCGCCCCCGGGTCTTCAGGGTCAGGGGCTTCGTGTCTCTCCCGGCTCCGCGGCCGCCGGCCGCTATGATCGTGACCAGCCCATGTCCCGCACGGGCGCGCCGGAGGCCCCCAACGTGATCGTCCGCAAGTTCCCCATCGAGCACCTCGACGCCATCACCCTGCTGGGGCAAAACGACGCCAACGTGCGGCACCTCGAGCGCGTCCTGCCGGTGCGCATCACGCTGCGCGACGGCACGATCACCGTCTCGGGCGAGGACGCGGCGGTGACCGCGGCCGCTGACGCGCTGCGGCAACTCGTGGGCCTGGCGGAGCGCGGCAAGGTGGTCGAGGAGGCCGACGTTGCGACGGCGCTCGGTTCCAGCGGCAAGGAGGGCAAGAGCGCCCGGCTCGCCGAGGCCTATGAAGGTGCGCCGGGCTACGCGTTCGACCGGCGCGCGGTGCGCCCGCGCACGCCCACGCAGGCCGAGTACATGAAGGCGCTCGAGGAGTTCGACATCGTCTTCGGCATCGGCCCCGCGGGTACCGGCAAGACCTACCTGGCGGTGGCGGCGGCCGTGAACGCGCTGCGCCGCAAGAGCGTGGACCGCATCGTGCTGGTGCGCCCGGCGGTGGAGGCGGGGGAGAACCTCGGGTTCCTGCCGGGCGACATGCAGGAGAAGGTGGATCCCTACCTGCGCCCGATGTACGACGCGCTCTCGGACATGATGTCGTACGACAAGATGCGCCGCTACATCGAACTCGGCGTGATCGAGATCGCGCCGCTGGCGTTCATGCGCGGCCGCACGCTGCACAACTCGCTCGTCATCCTCGACGAAGCGCAGAACACGACGGTGCGGCAGATGAAGATGTTCCTGACGCGCCTGGGCGTGAACTCCAAGGCGGTGGTGACCGGCGACGTCACGCAGATCGATTTGAAGAGTCCGGAGTCCTCGGGGCTGGTGCGCATCCAGACCATCCTCGGCGGTGTGGCCGGAATGAAGTTCGTCTACTTCCATCCCGAGGATGTGGTGCGCCACCGGCTGGTGCGCGATATCCTGCAGGCCTTCGAGCTGTATCATGCCCGGGTGAACGGCATGGAGGAGGATGGCGTGGGAGAGAGCCTCGAGGCCGGGGCGCAGCACGCGAGCCCCGCCAACGCCGATTCGCCGGCCCCCGCGACGGGCGACCCCGCCGCGCCCGGACGCGGCCCATCGCCCTGAGTCCCGACCGGTCGCCGACGCCATGACCATCCAGGAACCGCCTGCGCTGCCCGACCGGGCCCGCCGTGTCCGCTGGGGCTACTTCGGCGTGCGCCTGCTGCTCGTCGCGGCGCTGCTCGCGCTCGCCGCGCTGCTGCCCGGGCTGCGGGGCGGAGGCGACCGCTTCCACTACCGCGAGGGCGACATCATGCGCGAACGCGTGGTGGCGCCCTACGATTTCCGCGTCGAGAAGGACGAGTCCGTGCTGCGCCGCGAGCAGACACAGGCCGCGGCGGCCGTGCCGCCCGTCTTCGTGGTGGACACGCGCGTTTCGGGCGAGATGCTGGCGCGGCTGGCGGCGTTCCAGGAGAAGGCGTTCGGCGTCGTGCTCTCGCCCGGGATCAAGCCTGCCGACCGCGCGGGCCGCGTGCGCGCGCTGGGTGTGCCGCTGAGCGAGGAGAGCGCCATCGCGCTCTCGGCGCCGGGGCGCGCGCGCCGGGCGTTGCGCGAGTTGGGGAGCTGGCTCAACGACCTCTACCGCGCCGGCGTGGTGGCCGAGAAGCGCAACGGGACGGTGCAGGGCGTCCTCTCGATCCAGTTGCGCGACGGCGAGTCAGAGGCGCCGCACTCGGTGAGCCTGCTCTACGACCGGCGCGAGGCGCTGGCGCTCATCGTCCGCCGCGCCGAGGCCGCCTTCCCGGACGACCCGCGCGGGGTGCGGCTGGTGACCGACCTGGCGGGGCCGTTCCTGCAGGCCAACATCGTCGCCGACCGGGCCGAGACCGAGTGGCGCCGCGTACAGGCGCAGGGGGCGGTGCCCGCGCTGCTGGGTTACGTCAAGAAGGATGAGCTCATCGTGGACGCCAACCAGAAGCTCACGCGAGAGATGCTCAATCGGCTGCGCTCGCTCGAGAACCTCGAGGCCGCGCAGCAGGAGCCGCGCGAACTGCTCTACCCGCCGCTGGCGCGCGCGCTGCTGATGCTGCTCTTCATGGCCGCCTTCGTGACCTACCTGCGCATGGAGCTGCCGGCGGTCTACCGCGACAACGCCATGCTCGCGTTGTTCACGCTGCTCACTGCAGTCGTGGTGGCCGCGGCCGAATCGCTGGTCGGCGTGCTCGGCTTCCCGGTGCTGGTCGTGCCGCTGGCGGCGGCCCCGCTGGTGACCGCCTCGGTGCTCGAAAAGCGCCCGGCCGTGGTGTTCACGCTCCTGCTCGCGGTGATGGTGACCGCGGTCAGCGAGCTCAAGGCGCCGTTCGTGGCGATGGCCGTGATGGGGGGCGTGACCGCGGTCTACTCGGTGGTGCGATTGCGCCACCGCTGGCACTTCGCCGTGGCCGCCTTCTTCATCGCCTTCGCCAACCTGTTCGCCATCCTGACCTGGGACCTCGGGCAGCAGCCCAGGCCCGAGGTGCTGGCGCAGGACGCAGCCTGGGGCGTGGCCGGCGCGTTCCTCTCGGTGGTGCTCGCGTACGTGCTGCTGCCCGTCGCCGAGCACCTGTTCGGTCTGACCTCGGACATCACGCTGCTCGAGTTGTCGGACCTGAACCGGCCGCTGCTGAAGCGGATGCAACTCGAGGCGCCCGGGACCTACCACCACAGCATGGTGGTGGGCAGCCTGGCGGAGCGCGCCACGGAGGCGATCGGCGCCAACTCGCTGCTGGCGCGAGTCTCCGCCTATTACCACGACATCGGCAAGCTGGCGAAGTCCGAGTACTTCAACGAGAACATCCTGCCCCACGTGCGCAACCCGCACGAGAAGCTCTCGCCCAACATGAGCACGCTCATCGTGAAGTCGCACCTCAACGAAGGGCTGGAGATGGCGCGTCGCGAACACCTGCCGCGCGCGGTGCGCGCCGCCATCCCGGAGCACCACGGCACCATGACGATGGCGTTCTTCTACGCCAAGGCGCTCGAGCTGGACCCGGGGGCGCGGCGCGAGGATTTCTCCTACCCCGGTCCCCGGCCACGTTCGCGCGAGACCGCCATCCTGATGCTCGCCGATGGCGTCGAGGGCGCCTCGCGTGCGCTCTCGGAGCCGACCCCGAGCCGCATCCGCGGGCTCGTGACACGCAACCTCGAGGAGCGCCTGCAGCAGGGGCAGCTCGACGAGTGCGGCCTGACGTTGCAGGAGCTGGCGAAGATCCGCGAGGCCTTCATCCCGGTGCTGATCGCCACCTTCCACGTGCGGGTCAAGTACCCCGAGCTCCCGCGGCCTGCCGATGCCCGTCTCCGTCGTTAGCCCGCGCGGGCTCACGCGTGTGTCCGCTCCGCTGCGCGCCGTCGTGCTGGCCGCGCTGGCGCTCGAGGGCCGCCGCGCCGGCGAGGTCGCGGTGGTGCTCGCCGACGACGCGAAACTGCGCGACCTGAACCGGCAGTGGCGCGGCGTCGACCGCGCGACCGACGTGCTCTCGTTCGGCTACGACGAGGGTGGGGACGACGAGGTGGACGGCGATGTCGTGGTCTCGCTCGAGCGCGTGCGCGACCAGGCGAAGCGCTTCGGCGTGACCCGGGGCCGGGAGTTGGCGCGTGTCGTGGTCCACGGGGCGCTGCACCTGGCGGGGCTCGACCACCAGGGCGCCGCCGAACGCCGGCGCATGCGCGCCCGCGAGGACCGCGTCCTGCGCGCCGCCCGCGAGGCGATCGCCGAGCTGGACGAGGGGCTGCAGCGTAGCCAGGTCACACGCTGACGCGCCGACCGGGGCGGGGCCGGTCCGCCGCCCGCCCCCGCCGGGTTGACCGCGGCGGGTCCATCGTAGACTCTTCGCGACATGGATCCGTCGCAGACTGAGCCCCCGCTCCGCGCCAAGGCCGCCGGACGGCTCCGCACCTACCTCATCGCGGGCCTGCTCGCGCTCGCGCCCACGGCCATCACGCTGTGGGTGCTCGTCGTGCTGCTCAACTGGACGGACAACCTGCTCGGGCGCTACCTGCGATTCCAGGTGCTGGGCGACCACCGCATCCCCGGACTGGGCCTGGTGGCCACGTTCGTCCTGCTGCTCATCGTGGGCTGGATGGTCACCGTCATCGGCCGCTGGCTGGGCGGCCGGCCGATGCTCCGGATGTGGGACCACCTGCTGAGCCGCATCCCGGGCGTGGGCATCCTCTACGGCTCGACCAAGTCCTTCGGCGAGGCTTTCTTCCAGAGCCGGGAGACCACCTTCAAGCAGGTGGTGCTGGTGCCCTGGCCCTCGCCGGGGATCTACCGCATCGGCTTCGTCGCCGCGCGAGCGAGCGCGGGCGTGCGCCGGCACCTCGGGGACGACATCGAGGTCGTGTTCCTGCCGCACACGCCCAATCCGGCGTCGGGCTTTGTCCACT